>JACCDJ010012363.1_pt1 | contig 16085 bp, 17 predicted proteins | sample 7444481 | NCBI WGS metagenome assembly JACCDJ01 (sample SAMN15323435, study PRJNA562643) | freshwater metagenome | isolation source: river surface water | place: USA:Blue River Watershed | collected 2017-08-15 | reverse complement strand
CCGCGTTCCCGAACTATTGGAAAGAAACAAAAAGAACAGTTATGGAACTTATATTTTAGTAAAATGTGCCGCAACGGTAGGTGTTATGTATGTGATAATGAACTCGATATACTTCACTTTGAGGCAGGCCACGTCGTTCCATTTTCACAAGGCGGAACCGATAATATTGACAATTTAAGGCCTATTTGTCTTCAATGTAATAGAGGAATGGGTGTTGAAAATTTGAACGATTATAAAAGAAAAATCAGTGCATCTTTGCCAGATATGACTAAAATCATGAAAAAAAATGGACAAGTAATCGAACTCATACAGGAAAAGTATATGTTATATGGAGATCTTGTATTCATTCTCAAACGAGATTTTAATATTAATATTGAGTACTCATCATGGAATGACGATGATCATGCGAGATACGGGCATCTATCATTAAATTCCGATCAAATACAAATAATGAAAATAAAAGACTTTGGATTTACCGTTAAACCCATTACAGTGCCGGGCCCTCAAGGGTCTGACCAATTTACATTCAACTGTATTGATATCGCCGATATCAAAAAATATTATGCTGACCACCCAATCTCTCGATAATTTTGAGCTCCGTTATTTTTTTCAAAAAAATAGTACCCTTACTCCCACTCGATAACCTGAATCACTTCCCCGCGCTCATCGGTTGCCTTCCGCACAACGTCCTTGATAGACGCATCCGCATCGCTCTGTTCGACCGCTTGCTGTTCAATGATCGACACAACTTTGTCGCATTTGGACATGGTAACGTTCAGTTGTCGGTACCTTCCGTTCGATGCGTCGGGACTCGCGGCTTCGAACCGATCCAAGTAAGCATCCTCGTAGTTCGCCTCGAACTCGAATTTGCTTTTGAACGTCGACGTGATGCGTGACAAATTGTTCAGTATGATCGGCTTAATTTCCTCGTACGACACCTCGTGGAACTCCTTTTTGTTGATAGCAAAGAATTTGTCGCACGTTGGTGAATATATCAGATTTTTGTACTCTGGGAAGTCGGGGTTGTTGTATAATAGTCCCAAAAGTTTGATCAAAATAAACTTGATCTTGGTCTCGTCTCCGATAATATTGCCGAACTTGTCGACGGATAATCGCAATATGTTCCTACTAATGTACCGATCCATATTTTTTTCGTTGAAATCGACATAATTAACATTTGGTGCATAGTTGAATGTATAATAGTTGATCGAGTTGTTTGAGTTGTTTGTTATCATACTTTTGCGACTCGATCTTTCTTTCTCGATTAGAAGATCCATATCCTTTACAGCGAGCGTTGCTTCCTTGGTTGCGTTAATAATTTTGAGCTTACAGTCTGTTTCCAATTGCATGAGTTCCTTATGTTGGGTGTCTTCGGATGCCACCGAGCACGGCGTCTTCCTATTTTGATGTTGAATATACAACCATTTTTCTTTGAATGTTTTCAAGCATCGATCGCATGTCAATACGACGTCACATGGTGTCTTTTTATTCAAATGCCGGCGTAGTAGATAATTATTCGAAAACAATCTTTTACACTTGATACATTCGTGCTTTTTTTGTGCGTGCATCCCGTCGTCCTGTTATAATATGTATATAATATTTGTTTAATATATTAATTAAATTCATCATAAATTCTGATGAATTCACACCGACTTTCTTGGTAATTGGTGCGCGTTTCTGCATCAGTTTGACCGGAGTTCATCAGAGACATAGTACCAACTTTCACCAAATTGGCTCCGAACATTAATACAAGTTATAGAAATTCATCATAACATTTCGGAGGGCTTCAGAAACCGGGCTCCAAAAATTTACACCCACCTTATGTTCAGGTTACGCCCTGTGATGCTGACCGATATGTATATACTTACATGTATTACCAAAATATACCCAAAAAATTAATAATAATTTTTTATGATGAACTCGCAAATCTGAACTCTATACTGCGCAGAATGCTAAACGGCACACAACGAATTCATCATAAATTCTGATGAATTCACACTAGCTTTCTTGGTAATTGGTGTGCGTTTCTGCATCAGTTTGACCGGAGTTCATCAGAGACATAGTACCAACTTTCACCAAATTGGCCCTAGATTGCCAATACAAGCTACAAAAATTCATCATAACATTTCGGAGGGCTTCAGAAAACCGGTCCCCAAAAAATTCACACCCATATGGATCGTATTATAATGATGTTCTAAAATTTTACACATGAGTATATAAACCATATTTGCAACCACGCCAAAATATATGTTATATTACCCAATAACACCCAAAAAATTAATAATAAATTTTTATGATGAACTCGCAAATCTGAACTCTATACTGCGCAGAATGCTAAACGGCACACAACGAATTCATCAGAATTTATGATGAATTCACACAGGCTTTCTTGGTTATTGGTGTGCGTTTCTGCATCAGTTTGACCGGAGTTCATCAGAGACATAGTACCAACTTTCACTAAACTCGCCCTAGATTGCCAATACAAGCTACAAAAATTCATCATAACATTTTGGAGGGCTTCAGAAAACCGGTCCCCAAAAAATCACCCCACCCATATATGGATCGTAGTTCTGGACTCACGTTGGGAGATTTAAACCAATGATGATTGTAAAGGAAGAAGCATATATTACCCAAACACGTCCAAAAAATTAATAATAATTTTTTATGATGAACTCGCAAATCTGAACTCTATACTGCGCAGAATGCCAAATGACACACAACGAATTCATCATAAATTCTGATGAATTCACACAGGCTTTCTTGGTAATTGGTGCGCGTTTCTGCATCAGTTTGACCGGAGTTCATCAGAGACATAGTACCAACTTTCACTAAATTGGCTCCAATCATTAATACAAGCTACAAAAATTCATCATAACATTTTGGAGGGCTTCAAAAAACTGGTCCCCAAAAAAAATCACCCCACCCCAGCCCGCCAAAAAAATAATGTTGTTCCCCAGGGACAACGATAAAATTCTATCATAATAACACGACCTCTCTGGTACCATATATCGTACCGATATGCTGAATATTCGTGCCTATTTGGCCGGTTCATGGATAAAATTATCAGGTACTGATATATTGGGCCAATCTTGGACTATATTCGCAATATCTCCATTAGTCATGTAGTATGCTACCTTTCTCAGATTAAACTTACATTTGGGGCAAAGATAGAATTCGGTCGCGCGCAGATCCTTTGAGCACCAATTTGTGTCTAACTGTTCCAATAACTCCCCGTCTGACATATATGTATATATAGAGTTGATCCATTCATTATCGTGGTTTTCGCATTCTTTCGCCAAGAGATCCTGAATGGAATAAATTCTACCATAATCAGCATAATAGTCAACAAATTCTCGCATCTCGCGCGAATCATCATATTCCTTTAATTCGTCAAACGTGACAATATTGATGAACAAATCTTTTGCGTGAATACGCTTATGGAGCTCTTCATTGATAAAGCACTTTACACAAAATGTCTCCCGGAGCTGATCAACATATATACACACATCGTATTCGCAACGACACATATCCTAATATACTTTTATAAGTTCATAAAGAATGTCATTGGATAACGACACGCATAATTTGTCCCATATTCATACCTTTCTTATAGTACGGCTCCCTACAATTAAAACAAATTAATTTTGCAGCGCCGCGGCGAGAATACAACGAACAATTTCCACAATCGTACCAGATGCGAGATCCGCAACCTTTGCATACATTCCAGACCCATGAATGGAGAGGATCAGGCGACGCGCGACATCGTCGACAAATACATTCGTATTCCGCGGTGGTGCCATCGCGGGGCCTGATTGGTCGGGGTAGGTTTGTGTCGAACATACTATATAAAAAAATATATGTTCAGACCAATTACGCAAGGGCGCAGGGGACACCAAACGCGGCGTATACTCCGCATAACGCCTCGGCTTTTGCGCGCGTGTTGTGGTTCCATGGCAAATATGGGCTCATAACGTTCGAGTACAATTCGGCGACATCTTCGATGAACGCGCTACAACCATAGAGCGACGTGTAGCTGGATTCCCAATTGTAATCAGTGCAACTACCATACTCGTGTACGTTTATGAGAATAAATATATGATATAAATCATATATGATGTCAGGGTAGGCGTCCATTATATGGAACATCGCGGCGTGACCCAACTCGTGGTATAACACCGTTCGCCGCTCGGCATGGCTACCATGGAGTGCCAACGTGACTAATTTTTTGTCATGTTCGTATAGGCCAAGAACCACGCCTTCGTTCGATGAACGGTCAGCAATGATCTCGGGTTTATAGTTAAATTTGACCGGATGTGACGGAATAAGTGTATGGCAGATTTGCGAAAATTCGTGGTATTCATTATGAGCTTTGAACACCCCGGCGAGGAACCCGATCAGAGCCAAAGCATATAACTGACGCATTAAAGTATATGATGTATCAAATATTCAATTTTTTATATCATATCAATGTTTTAAAAAAAAAATTGAATTATTTATAGTTAATATATAAAATGGTTGAAGTTTTCATTCGTTACATTTCCACCGTCGGAGTCGCCGGAATGGGTCCAAATTTGATTATTCAGTATGATCCCAATATGACATTAGGCGATGTTGCGGGAACGTTGAAACGCTACGGAATGGGTGAAAACAATAAAACTATCAAAATTTTCAAACATATGCGCGGAAGCTTAAATTATAATGCGGCGGACCCGCACTGGGCACCCGAGACCAAAATGGTAGATTATGTTAATTATTATGGCGGATTGAACGCATATCCATACATCGAGATGATCTATGTTACCGTCTAATTTGCCGGTTCAGATATACCCTTTATGATCTTCCACGGTGTCATTTTTTTTTTGATGTTCTAATCGGATGTATATTGTTCAAATTCTTTGCATTTGACCCCAGCTCGTCCTCGGGGATCGAATAAAGTCCCGAAAAATAATCTGGATGATCTTTTTTTGCTTAACTTCGTCAAAAGTAACGTGACCGATCGTTTTGTAATCGATTTCTTCGCAATGGCGAATCAGTCCATTGATAAGTAACGAAAATTCACACATATTCTTTGACCACCCCCGCAAGTTGAACCGGTTCGGATAACAACTCGATGTTGTCCAACGCCGCTGGCGACCCCGCTGGACGCCACCCCGGCGCGCACGCAACCGTCACGTGCCGCGTGGTCCCAAAAAACGGGACGTCGTCATCGCCATCGGCTACCCGTGTAACCCGTAAAGTCAAGTAGTTCGCGTCGCGACCAATTCCATCTATTATAATGTTACATATACGACCCCGCCAATCCGCGAATGCGACCGCATTTTTGTTAACTTTTCGCCCCACATAGAGCAATGTACAATGGAATTCCGGCCTAAGTTGTAGCGCATTTGTGTCATCAGCGCCGCCCAAATCAATGCCATCCACAATGCTCAGTACATCACGTGGATCCAATGCTACCGCCCAAAATAATGTCCGTGTCCGTGTCATCCGTAATTATTTTGAATATATCATCCTATATTCAAAATACTATGTCGTTATTTGAAACCGATACACGCAAGCATAATGCGGTCCTGCTGGTCGACGCGTCGGGCTCGGTTCGATCAATATTTGATCGCAACTCCCAACTCACGGTTTTCAAAAAAATGCTGCAAGTCGTCGAAGCTCTACCCGAAGACGAATTTAAAGTGGTATTCTGGAACTCGGAGCATTCAAAAGAATTGTTTGTCAAAGGTTTGTTGAGCTTTCCATACAGCATCAAAAAGGCGGATTTGTATTGTACTTTCTCATATGTCGAGAACTACATAAACAACTATTGCGCCACGTATCCGCACCTGGCATTCAACTTTTTAAACACGGACAGCGGTACCACATGGATCGACAACATCACTCCGACAAAGATTTATTTGATCACGGATGGAGAGATGACCGCTCCAGGCTCGGAATTCGAAGAAAGTATAAAGACATTCACATCAAAATACAACAATATTCAGCTCAAAATATTAACAGTTGAGCCGATTGTTCGAAACTACAATGACCTTACCAACGAAACATCACACACCGTCGCCGGTTGCGACGTATACAATATCATTAAACAAAACAACTTAACGTCGCATATTTCTGAATTTACATCATATTCGCTCAATTACCCAAACGGGTACACACACATCGAAAATGCGATCGTCCCAAATGGGTTCGCGCCGTTCGGTGCAAAATATTTTTCGCTACTAAAGATGCACGAATATATGTTGTTTCTCCAGTCGGAGATCGACCAATGTAAGTCAGATGACGACGTACTCGCCATAGTTCAAAAACTATCCGGAACCGTGTCGGTTTTGATCAAAGATAAGTCGCCGCAAATAGGGGAAGACATTATTCGACATTTATGTTCGATGTTCCGCAAAACATCCGTCGATATAATGTTTATCAATTTTATTCTGAGACGTAGCCTCGCGAACAAGCTGGCGGGCTCGGCTGAGCTGTTCTCGAACTATCGTGCCCAATTAAACCAGTTGTACAAAACAGCCGAACAATTGCTCCATAACAACGTCAAAGATGCGATTGGTATTCGTCGGTTCATTTCGATGCCTGTGCACAACACGATCGTATCGGGCCCGGGCGACTTGGTCAAAGACCCCGTTCACCTCCAAAAAAATACATATGAACACGCCGCGGTTACCATTAACGGCATACTGGTGCCGGCACTTCCATTCGTGCTCGCGGGTGAACTATCGCCAATGAATGAACAGTGTCTGCGACAATGGATACGTGCAATTGTGGCGCATCAATATAGCACGAACCCCATGTCTATTTTGATCATTTATTTGGTGCTCGGTATCAACATTATTGTTCAGGCGTCCGATCTTCCGCCCGATGTCAAAGATACATTCAAGTACTTTGGTACTGTTATGCTTAAAAAAAAGAACTACAGTTGCAACGTGACGGAACTCGAGCGCTTGGAACAGGGATACTTGCCGATGACGAACACAAATGATATCAAAGATATTTTCAAACATTTGGAGCAGACGGCGACATTGCTCAACTTTGGAAAGACCGCGCCATTTGCATTATGGTACAAAATGTGCGAAGCGTTGGGCAACGAGAAAATACTGACATATCAACTCGCGCACTGTGTCGACTCGATCAAAGATGTCAACAAAGTCGTCAGCCCCGCCGTGTATTCATACAGTCACATTAGCGACGACCGGGGGTTCGATTACCAATGTATCATTACTTTGGATGACATATCGAACACTGGTGGTTATCGATTTAATCCGCATATATCTCCGTCGGGGGCGCTGTGTCAACACAAACATATGTTGTCGTACGATGGATATGCTAATTTTATATCACAACATAACGTGCTGTGTCCCATATGTTATGCAAATTTGACGCATGCGGACTTTGAGAAGGTTGGTCCCCGACCGCCTGTGGTCGATATTACTTGCACCGAGTTCTCCGGCAAACCGAACATTTTTAGGTCGGCTGCGATGCCGCAAGCTATGTCGTTTAGTCATAAGGAGAACAACATGGCGAGGTATTTGGCGGGGAGAACCCCCCGCTTCACTGGTCATATCATCATTTTGCGGGGTACAGTTGGTTCCGGCAAAACCACTCTGGCACAAAGAATAAAAGAAGAAGTCGAGCACCGCGGCGGTGTGTGCGAAATTCTTGGAATGGATATGTATGCTAGTCGAGGCGTACATCGCGATAGTGTATTGGCGGACATGTCGGCGCGGGTGTCTGACATGGAGAATGCGCACGGAACAAAGGTGGTTGTCATCGATACATGCGGCGATTGTGGATCGATTAGTGATACATTTGGTATGAATTTTTCAGCGTGGTGTGTACACAAAGCGTTGCCAAATTTTGACGCCAACAACCGCGAAGGCTACTTCGCGTGGTCGCTCAGGAATGTGCTGCGACGCGGTGATGTGACACCGAATTGTAATTACTTTTTGACACCGACGCGGGCGGGCGTCGATACTTGTATTCAGGTTCACAAAAAAAAATCAAAGCTTGTTGTGGGCAAGAAATTGGCCAATTTTTATTCAAAAAAATATGGCGCGGGTGATTTCGCCGCGATACTCGATAGACTGGCCCAACCCGCGGACGCATATCAATCAGGTCTTGTGGATCCGGCTGATCATGTCAACAAAATTTTATCAAGAATTTCGTTTGATTAGGTACCATGGAGCGGCTAAATATAAAAAAGTATAACACCATGCGATTGCTATGATGACGGTTGCACGATTACTATGGCGGCGCAGTTCGCGCTTTAATTGCGATCCTTGGCGGCCAACATGGCTTGCTGACGCCTGAGGCGGGATGACGCGAGACTTGGTTTGCAATGAGAGCAGAATCCTCCGGAAGCGTTACCGGATACGGTAACATTACGTACATTTCTCTTTCCGGGCCCTTCGGATGTTTTGCGACGTCGGCTTGTTTTTTTTGTTGCGCGTTGGTGGGCGCGCTCTCGTCGGAATGCCGTTACGTTCTTTTGATCCATACTCAGTCAATTATATATTTATGATATAAAAATTGAATTTTTATATTGTCTAAGTATGTGGTACCTTGTACACGAAAAAAGAAATCACTCTGTATCTCCTCGAAAACTTGTTTCGTTGGAGCTGCGGGCTTGTGACACGCAATGCTACATTACTTTCTTTTTCTTTGACGTATTGTCTTCATATCAAAGAAAGTATCATTTTTAGGTATGATTACCTTGATAATTTGTGAAATTATCGAAACTTTTTGCCCGCCGTGGTTTTATTAAAACAACCCCCGCCGAGCCCCTGGCCACATACTTTACTCACTATTTGGGTCAAATGTTCAAACCCCCTCGAAATTAGAATACACAATGTCTAAGCTTTCACTTAGGCTCCGGCGAATCGGGACACAATCGACAATAGATTGTAATCACGAATGCAAGTATCATCTCCAGTCTCCATGAGAAATTTGATACCAGCCAAACGCTTTGCAAATCGTAACTCTTCAACAAAGTCTAACATCTCAGATGTCGCAAAGTCACGGAACTTTCTTCCGTCAACTTTAGCGATATCCATGTTAGCACCCTCCGTCAAGAGATATTGAACTACATCGAAATGACCATTACGCGCCGCATATATAAGTGGTGTTTCTGAATAAACATTGATATAATTTATGTCCGCACCACACAATAATAAGAACCGAACCGTATATACTTTACCATAACGCGCCGCATAATGTAAAGGTGTACAACCCATACTGTCAGGTGTATCGATACCAAATCCATCGGATAAATATCGATACATGATGTTGTATGCGTGAGAACACGAAAGTAAGTGGAGTACACCGATCCTATAATCGTTAAGACCATCCAATAAATTGCCTAAAGTTGCACCATTATCTAATAGCATACCAACCAATACGGGACAACGATTATTAATCGCATAATATAGCACACTGTTGCCCATATTATCGATCGCATTGACGTTTGCACCATATTGAATTAATTCTTCGACCACCAGAATTTGATGGCAAATTTGCCGTGTAATTGCACAATGTAATGGTGATAAACCATTACCATTATACAAATTTGGATCCGCACCACATTCTAACAATTGAACAACAATATAATACTTATTATATTCGATCGCCCAATGTAATGCAGCGTCCTGATGATTATTTCGAATATTCGTGTTGGCGCCATAGTCATACAACATGTCGATAATTTCAATCCCGTTACCGTAAACGGCAGCATGGACTAAAGTATCACCATTTTGGTTGGTCTCATCCAAATTGATCGCATCTTTACTTTCGCAAAGAAGACGTTCAAATTCATCAAAGTTACCTCCAAAAGCGCATTCGAAAAGACTAGCAAACACCATAATACAACCTACAACACTAACACAACTAATTATATACTAATTACGTGATTATTCAATTTTTTCAGGCGCGGTGTGTACATGCATCAATGTTGCAGACCCGACTCCGATTATGAGCATAATCGTAAAAAAACTAATCATCGCAATGTGGGGGCTCGTTTGCTCGGAAGTCTGGCAAATTAGTCATCCGACATGCCGGTGATATATTTTAATTATAATCCGTCATCACAATATAATTCTTCATTATTTGGGAGATCTGGGAGATGAGTCAGTCGATTATTGATACAATATAATTCTTCATTATTTGGAAGATCCGGGAGACGAGTCAGTCGATTACTGGCACAATATAATTCTTCATTATTTGGAAGATCCGGGAGTTCGGTGAGTTCGTTATTATAACAATACAGTTTAATATTATTTGGAAGATTCGGGAGACTTACTAATAAATTTTCGGAACAATCTAAATATGTATTGATCGGAAGATCCGGAAGTTCGGTGAGTTTGTTATTAGAACAATACAGTTTAATATTATTTGGAAGATCCGGGAGGCACGTTAGTTGATTATCTCCACAACTTAAATTTATATTACGCGGAAGATTCGGGAGACTTACTAATAAATTTTCGGAACAATCTAAATATGTATTGATCGGAAGATCCGGAAGTTCGGTGAGTTCGTTATTAGAGCAATCCAGCTTAATATTATTTGGAAGATCCGGAAGTTTAGTGAGTCGGTTATCGTAACACCATAATTTGGTAATATTTGGGCAATATTGGATTTTGGCGAGTCGATTATAAGAGCAGCATAATTTGGTGACATTCGGATAACACCGTATCTCTGTTAGATGATTATAAGAACAATATAACTTAACTACTGTGGGTAGATCCGGCAACGCGCATAGCAAATTGCTCGCACAATTCAACTTGATAATTTTTGGAAGTGGTTGTATTTTGTCAAGTAAATTGACGGAACAATCGAGTTCGATGACATTCGGAATATGTGGTAATTTTTTTAATTTATTGACGGAACAGTTAAGTCGGATGACTTTCGGAAGACTCGGTAGTTGTTCCAAAGATGACCTCTCACAATCTACATATAATAAATTTTGTGTAACTTTTTTGATATATAATAAATGTATGTCATTTGGGAGCAAACCAGTGATGCATCGCCATGATATTACCCGTTTAAATCTCCGGGATACGTATCGCATTTCGGTTAGTTCGGTCCAAAAGCCGATAAATGTAAAGATATATCGAACAATGTCGTTCGGGATAGTATCCATGCTATATCGACCCGGGAAAATTCAATTTTGGACGACAAAAAAACATAACTTGTAATCGAAATTGGAACCACATCAAGAAAGTTGCTGACGATAGGCCTCCAATTCGGCACTCAATTGGGTGTATTGAACGGGGTCATTGCACTGAGCCATTAGTAACTGAACAATCATACATTTGTTCATGATGGCTTGTCGCTTCAAAGACTGGAGTTCACCGATCATATGTTGCAACTGACTGATATGCTCTTGTCGATCCATGGCGCTCAAATACTTGTATATTTATAGTCAAAAAATCAATTTTTTATTTGACGTTATATAATGCTCATAATACACATTTCCGGCACAAGTGGCTCCGGCAAGACTACCCTCGGTGACCGATTACAAAAAATTCACAAAACCGCCAAGGTTTACGACACTGATGGTTTCATTCAACACGACACCAAAGAAGGCCGACTGCTTGCGAAGATCGAAAAAGTGGGCGACCGCCGCAAGTATGTGCGCACGTGGAAGGACATCATACGGCGCAAAATAGACGACATAATCGAACGATATCCGAACAAAGTGATAATTTTTGTCGGACTGCTGAATAATTGGGGACTCACGTCAACTCCGTATATTTTACATATCCCGTGTAAAAAATTCTTTCTTGATGTCCCGACGCCGGAGATCCTGAGGCGATATTACTTGCGAATCTACAAAACGGAACAAAGTGTTCCGCGCAAACATGCAACATGGTATTGGAAGTGTGTCGCCGAATCCCGGTGCTTTATCGCCGGTTCGCATCAAATTATAAAAAATTGCGAAGCTGATCGTAAGTGGCATATCGAGCATGGATACAAGGCTATGTCCGACGCCAAAATAATCGCCGCGGTCGGTGGGCTCATCAAAAGTTTGACTTGATATGAAGAGCAGGGGTCAAAAAAAATAAGTTGCTTCATTGAGCTCGGTTAAATATCGGTTCATTAGAGAAGTTAACGACTCAGTTTTTATAAAATATTTTCGAATTTGTCGCCCCTTTGTTGTATTCGCCATCATAAGAAGGACTTTAAATGTCTCACCGGTTACAGCATAATATTTTTTGAGTGCACCTCCCCGGTTATCTTTTTTACCCTCCTTAAATAGAGGGTAAAATTTACTTTTATAAAATTTAACTAATTCATGATTTTTGTCAATAATTTTATAGTCTTCATTAAAAACAAAAGAGGTTAGAGTTTGCCCGAATTTTGACATCAAAGCCTTATCCTTTTCCGAATACCCGAACCATTCGACAAGCATTTCTTTTGAAACATATAACCAACCGGAGTTGAATGACGGTTCCCAGAATATTTTGGCCCACTTTTCTTCCTCTTCGGTGAAACCAGCCAAACGTGCCAATTCTAAGAATGTTAATTCATTTTGATGTTCGAGCGCTTGTTGTACCAATTCCATTCTATCAAAGTAGATGCCTATATATTTAGAATAAAAGTAGATGTAAACAATCCTAGCGCACCTTACCGAATTTATATCGCGGCAAAAAAAATATCGTCGCTGTGCGGAGCACTATTGTTGCGCGTTACAATTATTGATACAGTTTTGCTTTGCCTCCTCTAACTTGATGATGCATTGAGCAATCGCCGGTTCGCCAGCCAGCAATGCTGTTATCGCCGACGGCGCCCCGCACTGGATCTGGTTATTGTACGTCAAACTAGTCGTACAATATGCAACGCACTGCTCTGGCACGTATGGATGTAATTGGTGATCAAATACCATTGTAATATGGATATCAAATATGTATATGTTTAAAATGTTTTACATCTGGGTATCAACCGCAGTGAACACATAAAATGAAATTTCATTTAAAGATAACCGCCGGTTATCTTATATAACAAATGGGCTTCAACTCAAAGACGATCGGCGCTTACCAACCACCTCCAACGCATGGGCAGATTGCTGCGGGTTTAGCAGGTAACTCGGTCGCGACCAATAATTTATCGATTGTATCTGACGGGCGCAACTATGTTGGTGTAGGTGTGCCAGTATATAATAGTCCCAGCACTAATGTCGGAGTTGGTGCATTTACGACGGGTAACAAGCTTCCATCAAATACGGGCGTAGGTGTCGGTTTCCGATTTAATTTTTAAACTTAATAGGATTGTGATGATGATTTTTTTTTGTCACATCGACTCGACCGCGAGCATAGCGATCGCACTGCGATGATCGATAAAAAAAATTCAATTTTGATCGAACAAAAAAATAACATATAATGCTCGCTCACCTCATCTATGGCAAATACTCGTAATCATCCTCGTCATCAGGCTCACCCTCAACAACCGTCCAATCGTCGCGTTCACCTTCCGGCTCACCCTCAACAACCGTCCAATCGTCGCGTTCACCTTCCGGCTCACCCTCAACAACTGTCCAATCGTCGCGTTCACCTTCCGGCTCACCCTCAACAACCGTCCAATCGTCGCGTTCACCTTCCGGCTCACCCTCAACAACTGTCCAATCATCGTGAATGATCTTTGGGGTTTCTTCTTTGGTTTCTTGGATAGGAGGAGTAGAGTCAGATCTAGCGAAGCGTGCAAACATGATAATAATAATATAATAATGGGAAAAAATTCAATTTTTTTGAGCGACCCGCCAAGCCGCCGATCCGCCTGAATACCGATGTTATTTTGACCAAAAAAATAAAGTTGTAAAGATATACAATATGGTTCGGATCAGCCCATCGGCATCCGCCACGCTGTTCAAAATAGGACACAAAAAGAAAGGAAACGACGGTAAGATGTGGAAAGTGGCGATGAACAAAAACGGGGTGAAACGATGGGAGCGAGCAGATAGCGCACCAAAAGGGCCTCTATTCGATAACAAACATTATTCGTTAACTTTGATGGAAAAGACCGCAGAATCGCCCAAAGAACTGATAACAGCGAGCGCCAAATGGGCCAAGATATTCACGCCGATCGCCAAGCAGCTGCTACCACTTGGTGTAATCCTGTTTACGTATCCTATGGGGTACTACTATGCGGACTATGCTGAAGACAACCTAGTGGACTACATCAAAAAAAGTAAAAAAATAACCGAGTTCTATGAAAAATTTTATGATATTGACATGACTAATTTTGACTATGATGAGTTGGAAAAAATTTCATATATCTACTACTTAGCGGTTGACGAAGAGGTCACGGAACTATGCCTAAAGCACAACATAACCACAAAAAAACTACGCACCGAATGCTACGATATTTTTGAGAACCATGTTGGCGACCGCCTCGAATGGAACAAGTCAACGAGGAGCGCGATATGTGTGACGCTGCCCGGGCATAAAAAAGTAAAAGAGGTATCATTTATCCAACTTTTTATGTCTAAAATAAAAAAAGATGTCGGACGGGTGAAAGTGATCAAAAAGGGAACAATTCGTCGCGATGGAACTATTGTCCCGACTACAATAGACATATCCGATGTTGATCAAAGCGAGTTAGAAAAAAAATTACGCAGCCTAGGCATGTCAAAATCAATTTTAAAAAAGAACCGGGGGGTGATCGTGACCGAAAACGAATATTTTATTATCCCTCACTTAAAGTTGTTGTTTGTGAACTTTATCGAAGGAATGAGCGCATTTACATACAACAAACTCACGGAGGCGTGAGCGGTTAAGGCCGGGGCAAAAAAGAAGTTTTTTGTTTCTTTTTTTTGTTTTTTTCTTGTCTTTCCAAGCGTCATATGGTCTTTCTTATCCCTATTACCATAATTTCGGGTCAAATTCATCGTCTAAATTGTCAGAATCATTTACTTCCAATATCCGAAAAATTTCTTCTTCGCCTTCTTTACAGTCTTCGCCTCGCGTCGTGCGTACAAATTACCTGGGTAGTAATCGGTATACAAAACGTGGTCGTCAACATCAAGGATTTGCCATTCATCAATCGCGTCAATATGAACGAAATCAGAGTCGTCGTTAACCGGCAACTCTTCAGGCAATTCATCAGGCAATCCTTCGAAACGAACACGAGTACGGGTTCGTTCGCGATAAGAGCGGAGTTTTTGTGCACGTCGTAAGATACCAGCCATAGTTTAATACTTATTATTGAAAAAATCAATTTTTTCTGCGAACACCATATGTATAGGTAAACTATGGATGGCGGCGTAGAACCCAAAAAAATAATGGCCATGATAGACATCTATACTTCTTTTTTTTCTAGATTGATCCGCTCCACATCGGCTACAAATCGAGCGCTAGTATAGCCGCTAACTAGTTGAATATAATTACCCGAAACTTTGATCGTGCGGCGCTGTGTCCTGAGTTCTTCCTTGATCAGGTTGAACAGATTGACCGCATTTGGTTGGTAGTCTAATTTCAGCTTGACGACCGCGTTTGGATACTTTCGCATTATGCTTGCGCGCGCTGTTTTGGCCGCTGCACGCTGGGCTCTGATAACGTAGAAGTGCCACGGCGATACCGGAGAGTTTAGTTCGATAAGTAGGAACTGACCGTGGGTGGTAGTCGAACGGGTTCTTGACGCGCGTTCGTCGGTTGCGATATCAAGTCTCGAAACGACTTCGTCGAGGACCCCAGTTTGGACTTTTTGTTCTTCTTTCATTTCTTCGAGAACATTTGTAATATTTTGGTTCGAGTTCCTCAGTTCTTGGATCACCTTTCGATGTTCCTTGTCGGCGATCTCTAAAATTTGATTTTTGAACCTCTGTTGGTAGAGTTGGTACTTCATGTACGTTTTGATCAATTTCTCCAAAGATAGGTAGTATTTTCTAATATCGCTGGCTTTTTTGGTGTTCAGCATCATCAGGATCTCTTTAAAGCAATCGACGGTCAGAACTAGGTGTTTGGTCTTATTTTTACCGCGGAAATCAGTTGGAATGGGATAATTTGCCAAAGAATCGGGGCTTAATTTGAGACTCAGAGTTTTGTAATATTTGGTGTATTCTTTGTTCGAAAACGTCCAATAATCAACAT
>JACCDJ010980184.1_pt1 | contig 16090 bp, 11 predicted proteins | sample 7444481 | NCBI WGS metagenome assembly JACCDJ01 (sample SAMN15323435, study PRJNA562643) | freshwater metagenome | isolation source: river surface water | place: USA:Blue River Watershed | collected 2017-08-15 | reverse complement strand
GGGGTCGCGGTCTGGGCGCACGTCGGCGGGTTCCTCGCGGGGGTGATGCTCATCCGCGCCTTCCGGGTGCCCGGGCTGGTCGCTGAGCGGGAGCGCATGTTGTTGCGCCGCAGGAGTATGGGAATCACCTGACCTCGAGGTAACGGTTGGGCTACACGGCCTCATTCCGTTTGCCTGAGGGGTACGAGGGGCGGTATTTTCCCGTGCAGACGTCCCATCGCTCCCTCTTCAAACCAGATCCCACCGTGCGTTTTCTGCCGACGGACGAAGGCTTCTTCGGACTCTTCGACAATCTCGCCGAGCGTGCGACCTCGGCGGCTCGACTCCTCACGACGCTCTTTGAGGAGCCGGCGCGCCGCGATGACCTGACGGCGCAGATCAAGGCCGAGGAGCACGCGGCCGATCAGCTCACCTACGAGGTGATGCAGCGGCTCGACCGGAGCTTCGTGACTCCGCTCGACCGCGAGGACATCCACCTGCTCGCGACCCGACTCGACAACGTGGTCGATCTGATCGACGGGACGGCGCGTCGCGTGCAGATGTTCCACGTGTCGGAGCGCCGAGAGGCCGCGGTCGGCATCAGCGGGATTCTGGCGGAGTGCGCCGCCGGCATCGCACGCGCCGTGAAGGAGGTCCGGACCCCGTCGGCCGTGCACCGCATCGCCCGGCAGATCAAGGAGCTTGAGGAGCGGGCCGATGCGGCGTATGCGGAGGCGATCGGTCAGCTCTTCGCCGGCACTCCCGACCCGATCGCGGTCATCAAGTGGAAGGAGATTTACGACAACCTCGAGCACGCGGTCGACGAGTGCGAGGACGTCGCCAACGTGCTCGAGAGCATCTCCCTCAAGAACTCCTGACCGTGGTGACGTTCATCCTGGCGATCGTCATCCTGGCGTTCGTCTTCGACTTCATCAACGGGTTCCACGACTCCGCGAATTCGATCGCGACGATCGTGGGGACCCGGGTCCTCTCGCCGGCGGCCGCGGTGGTCTGGGCGGCGACCTTCAATTTCGCCGCGGCGTTCTTCGGCGGGACCGCCGTCGCCAAGGCGGTGAGCTCCGGGTTCGTGGATCAGGCGATTGTTGATCCCTTCGTGATCTGCGCTGGACTCGTCGGGGCGACGGTCTGGAACCTCATCACCTGGTTCTACGGCATTCCCTCGAGCTCCTCGCACGCCCTCATCGGCGGCTACGCCGGCGCGGCCGTGGCGAAGGCGGGGTTCGGCGGACTCCTCTGGGGCACGAAGTGGATGCAGACCCTCTCCGCGATCGTCCTGTCGCCGATGATGGGGATGCTGTTCGGGTTTCTGCTGATGTACCTCGTCTTCACGGTGTTTCGGCATGCCGTCCCGTCTCGGATCGACAAGTTCTTCCGACGGGGCCAGCTCCTGAGCTCCGCGCTCCTCTCCTTCGCGCACGGGCAGAACGATGCGCAGAAGACGATGGGGATCATCGTGGGGCTCCTCGTCGCGTCGAAGGCCCACTTCGCCGATCAGGCGGGCTGGCTCTCGTTCTTCTACCTGGAGAACGCCGACACCGTCCCGTATTGGGTCGAGATCGGGGCCTACTCCGCCATCGCGCTTGGCACCCTCTTCGGCGGCTGGCGCATCGTGCACACGATGGGGTCGCGGATCACGCGTCTGCGCCCCGTCGGTGGGTTCTGCGCCGAGACCGGGGGGGCGATGGTCATCCTCATCGCGTCGCGCTTCGGGATTCCGGTGTCCACGACGCACACCATCACGGGGTCCATCGTCGGCACCGGGGCCACCACCCGCCTCTCGGCCATCCGCTGGGGCCTGGCCGGCCGCATCGTCTGGGCCTGGGTAATCACCATCCCCGCCTCCGCGGCGGTCGCCGCCCTCTCCCTGGTCCTCCTGCGCTTCGTCGGCGCCTGAGCCTCCGGCGATGATCGAAGGCCGGACGCGCTATCTGAATCGCGAGCTCTCCTGGCTCGAATTCAATGCGCGTGTCCTCGCGGAGGCCGAGGACGAGCGCACGCCACTCCTCGAGCGGCTCAAGTTCCTCGCGATCTTCGCGTCGAATCTCGACGAGTTCTACATGGTGCGCGTCGCGGGGCTCCGTCGGCAGCTGGCGGCCGGCGTCGGGGGCTCCCCGGAGGGTGCCTCGCCCCTGGAGCAACTGGTGGCGATCGATGCGCGGGTGCGTCAGATGCTGGCGCGGTCGCGACGGACGCTCCACGACATCGTGCTGCCCCGCATGCGCGAGGCCGGGGTGCGCCTCTGTCGCTTCGAGGAGCTCACGCCGGCCGAGGTCGAGCGGGTCGTCGCCTACTTCGACGCGCAGGTGTACCCGGTCCTCACGCCGTTGGCGGTCGATCCGGGGCACCCGTTCCCCTACATCTCGAATCTCTCGCTCTCGCTGGCGGTTGAGCTGCGCGATCCCGATCACGGCGACGTGCGCTTCGCCCGCGTCAAGGTCCCGAAGAGCCTGCCGCGGTGGGTTCCCACCGGGGTCCCACGTGCCTTCCTCCCGCTCGAGGCCCTGATCCGAGCGCGGCTGGAGGCGCTCTTCCCTGGGATGGAGATCCTGGGGACGCACCTCTTCCGGCTGACTCGCTACTCGGATCTCGAGCTCTCGCCGACCGAGGAGCCGGAGGACCTGCTCGCGATGATCGAGGAGCAGCTCTTCCAGCGCCGGTTCGGCGAGGTGGTTCGCATCGAGGTGGAGCCGGGGATGCCCGAGCATCTGCGGACGCTGCTCCTCGACGAGCTCCGCTCCAGCGAGAGCCCCGAGATGGCGTCCCTGACGCTCGGAGAGATCCACGACGTCGAGTCGCTCCTCGACGTCGGCGGTCTGCTACCCCTCGCCGGGCTCGACCTCCCGGAGCACCGCGACCCGCCCCTCGTGGCCTCCGTGCCGGTGGAGCTCCGCGACCAGACCCGTTCCATCTTCGACGTCATCCGGGAGCGGGAGGTGCTGGTGCACCATCCCTTCGATTCGTTCGGGGCGTCCGTGGAGCGCTTCATCGAGACGGCGGCGCGTGATGATGACGTCCTCGCCATCAAGATGACGCTGTACCGCACCTCGGGTGACGGGGCGATCGTGCAAGCCCTCACCGAGGCCGCGCAGCGAGGCAAGCAGGTGGCCGTGCTGGTCGAGCTCCAGGCCCGGTTCGATGAGGTCAACAACATCGCGTGGGCGCGGACCCTCGAGTCCTTCGGGGTGCACGTCGTCTACGGGTTGCCCGGGCTCAAGACGCACACCAAGACGGCCCTCGTCGTGCGGAAGGAGGCCGAGGGGATCCGGCGCTACGTCCACATCGGCACGGGGAACTACAACACCCGGACGGCCCGCATCTACACGGACGTCGGGCTCCTCACCTGTGACGAGGCCCTCGGCGCGGACATCAGCGACCTCTTCAATTCGCTGACCGGGTATGCCAAGCGCGTTCAGTACCGTCGGCTGCTCGTGGCGCCCACCAACATGCGCGAACGGGTGCTCGGCCTCATCCGTCGTGAGGCCGCCTTCGCGCGCGCGGGCCGTGGTGGACGGATCATCGCGAAGATGAACGCCCTTGTCGATCCGGAATGCATTGAGGCGCTCTATGAGGCGTCGGAGGCCGGCGTCGAGATCGACCTCATCATCCGTGGCATCTGCTGTCTGCGGCCCGGCGTCCCAGGCCTCTCGAGCCGCATCCGGGTCGCGAGCATCATCGGGCGGTTCCTCGAACACTCGCGGATCTGGATGTTCGGCAATGAGGGGGCCCCGGAGTACTACTTTGGCTCCGCGGACTGGATGACGCGCAATCTCGACCGCCGGGTCGAGGTGGTGACGCCCGTGGCGAACCCGATCTTCCAGCGGCGTCTGCAGTCGGTGCTGGACGTCTGTCTCTCGGACAATCGGCAGGCGTGGGACCTGCAGCCCGACGGGACCTATCAGCAGCGGATGCCAGGGGAGCGCGGCGAGCGAGCCACCCACAGGCTTCTGCTCCGCGATTCCTGGGGGGCAAGCCGCGAAAGCGGCATCTTCACCGTGCCCGTCACGGCGATTCCCGCCGGGGCCCCGCGGACCGGCCGACCACCGTCGTCGAGTGCCGCGTTCCCCGTGATCGCGGAACCCTGATCGGCGCTCACGCCTCGCTCGAGATCACCCCTTCGGGGCCGACGATCTCGACCGGCACACCACACAACTCGGCGAGGAGCCCGGCCTTCCGGGCCGCCCCCCACGTTTCGAGCCGCAGGGGATCGGCCGCACGGCACGGCATCGGTGTGATCCGCACCGCCCGGCCGAGCCACCGGACGCGAATACGCTCGACGGCACCGGCGTGCCCGCGGTCCATCCCGTCCGCGACGCGCAGCAGTGCGGCCAGTCGCTGGATGCGCTCGCGGGTGCGTCGGTCCAGCGCCCACCACGCGACGTGCTGGCGGCGTGGGGCACGCCCGCGGTGATAGCGTGCCACGTGCGCGATCACGACCTGCTCCTTCGGGGATACGCCGAGCAGGTCCGCGTGGGAGATCAGATGGAACGAGTGCTTGTGGTGCTGCTCATAATTGATGTGGTACCCGACGTCGTGGAGGAGTGCCGCGTCCGCGAGGGTCTGCCGGTCCTCCGGGGCGCACCCGAGACGTGCGCCCAGAGCGTCGAAGAGCTGCAGGGCGAGCCGCATCACCTGGCGGCTGTGCGGCGCCTCGTAGTGACACCGCTCGGCGAAGGCCTGGATCGACCGCGCTCGCGCCTCGCCGGGGTCGGCGACCACCGCGCGCACCTGCGCGCTCTCGAGCAGGAGCCCCTCGCGGATCCCGAACGCTGACGCGGCCATCTCCCGCGGCTCGATGCGCGCGAGCACCTCCGCCGCCACGGCGAGCCCTGCCACGATGAGGTCCGCTCGGCCCTGATTGAGTCCGGGGACCGCCAGCCGCTCCTCTGGCGTCATGGCCGTGAGCTCCTCCAAGAGGTGCTCGACCTGCTGTCGCGGGATGCGCGTACCGTGGACGCTCGGGACCCGCATCCCCTGCCGGGCGAGATACATCCCCGCGAGGTTCGTGAAGGTGCCGCCCGATCCGATGACCTCGGCGCCGCGCCAGTCGCGCACGGGGAGCGCCCGCTTGATCGCCTGCCGGACGTGCTTGCGCAGCTTCTTCACTCCCTTCGGCCCCGGCCGATTGGTGAGGAAGGTCTCGGTCATGCGGATGACGCCGAAGGGGAAGCTGATGAGGCGTTCGACGAGGCCCTCGGCCGAGAGGGCCAGCTCAAGGGAACCGCCACCGATGTCCATGACGACGGCGCGCCCGTGGCCGAGCTCGAAGTGGGCGAGCGCGGAGCGGAAGGCGAGGCGCGCCTCCTCCTCGCCGTGCAGCACGCGGGGGCGCAACCCCGTCTCACGCCGGACCCGCTGCAGGAACGCCGAGCCGTTCGAGGCGTCGCGCACGGCGCTGGTGGCCACCGCCTCGATGCGCCGTGCGCCCTGTTGCCGGGCCAGCGTTGCCATCCGCGAGAGCGCTGCCACCGCTTCGTCCATCGGGGCGTCACCGAGGAGGCCCACCGACCCGAGACCGCGCCCGAGTCGCGGGGCCGCCTTCATCTCATCCACGATGCGAATCGCGCCGTTCGATGACACATCGGCGATGATCTGTCGGATCGAGTTCGAGCCGATGTCGATGGCCGCGATACGCTGCCCCGCCTCAGGGGCGACGAGGCGCAGGCGCGACTCCGAGGTGAGCCGCGGGGCGGTCATTCGGCCCCGCTCCCGGGACAGCGGCCGGGCGTCAGCGCGGCGAGTCGGGCGTCAAGGCGACGCCGCACCGCGCTCGGGAGGGGCGCGTAGCCGAGCGCCGTCGCATCGACGGTGCCCTCGGCCAACGCCCACCGCATGAACGCGATCAGATGCGCGCCGCGCATCGCATCACCGAGTGCGCGGTCGGCGACGATGCGCGTGATGCCGACGACCGGATAGGCCTCCGGGGCATCGGCACCCACCAAGGAGGCGCGTTGGTCATCTCGGGGCGTCCGGAGCAGTGCTTCTGCGGTCCGCGACATGGAGAGACTGTCGGGAGTGATGTACACCCCGGCGCGATTCCGGAGTGCCATCGGTGTGAGTCGGGCGTGCCGGGCGTAGCTGAGTTCGACGAAGCCGACGGCCCCAGGCGTCGCGCGCACGAGTGCCGCCACGCCTTCGTTGCCGGGCACAATGGTGCCGGCCTCGGGGGCGATGCGCCGTGTCAGGCTCGGGGTGCCCCCATCCTCGAGATACGCGGTGATGAGATCCGCCGTCCCGCTGGCCGCCTCACGTCGGGCGACGATCACGGGGAGGTCGACCGCCGCCAGCGCGGGATTCGCTGCGACCAGGGCCGGGTCGTTCCATCGGATGATGCGACCCGCGAGGAGCTGATCGAGCGTCGTAGCGTCGAGGCGGATGCCCTCGGGGACGGGGACGTTCGCCACGACCGCGACTGCGCCGATCGCCGTCGGAATCTCGAGCGGGCCGCAGGCCATCCCACGCCCCTCCTCCGCCGTCAACGGCCGATCGATCGCGCCGAAGTCGGCGCCACCGGTGGTCAGCAGCCGGAGGCCCTCAGGGGACCCGACGGAGAAGTAGTTGATGCGGACGCCGGAGCCCGCTCCGTACTCCTCGAACCACCGACGATAGAGTGGATACGGAAAGGTCGCGCCGGCGCCGACGAGGTCGATCTGTCCGGATGGCGGCGGAACGTCCGGTCGGTCTCGCCAGCCCCGGATCCCCACGGCGAACCCGGCGAGCGCGCCAATCCAGAGGAGGGCGACGCCGCGCAGCCAGGTAAGGGGTCGAGGGGGACGATGCTCCACGGGACCTCAGAGGTCGTTGGCGTACGACAGGAACTTGTACCGCCCGTCCCGTGCGAGCAAACCGGCGAAGAGCTGCAGGGTCCGCGACGCGGAATCGGCCGCCGCGAAGCGCACGCGACACCCCGCGACGATGCGATTCGGCCCCTCCGTGAGGATGCTGTCAGGGCAGAGCAGCGCCTCGAAGGTCAGCCGTGAGCCACCGTACCGGTCGAGCAGTCGAACCACCCCCGTCTCACTGGCCGCCAGATGCTGGAGCCAAACGAGTTCCGGCCCAAGTTCGTACGGACGCGCAACGTAGCGCGTGTGCGGGTAGTACAACCAGGCGAATTCCGAACGGGACATCACGAGCGAACGCAGCGTCGCCGTGTCTCGGGTGCTGACTGCGGTCAACAGCGCGCGGACCAACGTCTCCGGGCGATCGCTCCCGCCCGTCAGCACGCTCGGCGTGTCAACGGTCGTCGCGCGGAACCGATCGAGGAGGACCGGAATCGGCAGGGCGCTGTCGATGACACCGGCCGGGGCACCGGCGGCCTCGTCGCGGGGCACCCGGGCGTCGCAGGCGCCGACGAGGCTCGCAACGGCCATGAGCAACAGGGGCAGGAGAGGGCGGCTCGGCATAGGAGAAGAGGGTGGAAATGCCGTGCGGCCGGCACCCGGTTCGGGTACCGGCCGCACCGACGACTAAGCTACTCAGTTCTTCGCGTAGGCGGTCCAGCCGGCCCACCACTTCGTGCCGCCCGGCGCCGCGGCGCCGCGGAACGCCGTCCCGGTCACGGCCGTACCCGCGGCCGTCGCCAGGTTGCCCGAGAAGGTCTGGAGCCCGCCGGTCGCGATCGTCGCCGACGCGCTCGGCGTCCAATCGAACGAGGCGGCCGAGGTGGCCGGCAGCGTGAAGGTGGTGAACAGGGACGCCGTGGTCGCCGCCGCGTCGCGGACGATGTTCCGGGCCACCGAGTCGCCCAGGACGAACCCGCCAGACGCGGCGGTGAAGAGCGACGGAGTCTCGACGACGAAGAGGTTGCGGATGTCGAGGAGGCCAGCCGTGACGCGGACGCGCGTCGAGAGGGTATCACGCAGCCCCATCGCGCCCTTCGGGAAGCGGGCGAGGACGCCGTTCACGTAGTACCCACCCGTGCCGCGGCGGAGGATCATGCCGTAGCCGCCGCTCGTGGCGTCGATGTCGGTCCCCGTGCCGGGGCCGACGAGCGTGAAGTTGGCGACCACCGGCGTCGTGAACGGGGTCGAGTTCTGACCGGCGACGCACCCCGTGCCGCTGCACCCATCGTTCTCGATCGCCTGCGGGTCGGACGAGGCGTTTCCGGCTCCCGGCCGGATCGACGGCTTCGCCGACTGGTAGGAGATCAGGTACTGCAGGCGGCCCTTGTATCCTTCAGACATATCGAAGTGGTCATCGCCGCTCTCGTACGAGACGAGGTACTTGGCGTCAACCGCGCCACCGAACCACTCGAACGAGTCGTCGAGGCCGTAGAGTGACTGCACATACTCGATCGTCGTGCCGCTGCCCACCGCCGCGAGCGTCAGGGTGTTGAGCTCCTGGTCGGTGGCCGTCGCGTAGCCGGCGAACTCGATGCGGACGTACTTGAGCGTCCCGCTGTTGTCGGCGTTGTCCGTCCCCGCGCTGTAGACCTGCTGCGGGTTGTTCGCCCCCGTCCCGGTGCCCTCGAGGATGACCGGGTCCGCGCGGTTGATGATGCCGTTGCCGATGATGATCAGGCCACCCCAATCACCGGCGAGCCGCTGCCCAGCCGGCTGCGACGAGGTGAAGACGATCGGCGCCGCCGCCGTGCCGACCGCCTGGATCTTCGCACCCCGCGTGATGAAGAGGGACGACCCGACGATGTTGTAATCGCCCTTGATGACCGTGCCCGGCTGGATCGTCAGGGTCGCGCCGTTCGTGACCTTGATGAAGCCCGAGAGGGTGTAGGTGGTGTCCTTGAACAGGGTGCGGTTGATCGTGATGTCGGAGGAGATCACCGCCGCGCCGGTCGGGATCTCCGGCTCGGTCGTGGTCTCACTCTGATTGCAGGCGGCGGTGAACACGAGGGCGGCGAGGCCAGTCGCCCGCCAAAACGAGGTGCGCATGAGATCGGGATCCAGTGAGAGGGAAGGCAGGGAGGACGCGAGGTCCTCTCAGGACAAAAGCGCCGCCGTGTCTCTGCACGGCGGCGCTTCTGTCACAACCCGGTCACGCCCGGAGCGTCCAACAGCTCACGGACGCCAGTTCAGCCCCAGGGTGAAGCCACGGCCCATCCGGTAGGACTCCCGGGTGACGGGCCCCTGGACGAAGCGATACGGGGCGTCCAGGAGGTTCTTCGCATCGGCGCGCAGCGACATCCGGTCCGTGACGGGGAGGCGGAGGGAGAAGTCCACGATGTGGCGCTCCATCTCCTTCACGTCCGGGAGCGGAAGCTCGCCGGCCTCGGTGATGCGCGCCCCCACCACGTTGTACAGGAGCGTCGCGCTGCTCCGGCCGCTGTTCGAGCTCCAGGTGAGACCGGTGTTGAACATATACGGGGCCTGGCCGACCATCGCCCGCCGCGTGTTCGTGACGGCGCTGGCCCCGGGGGCGAGCCGGATGGTGCTCGCCATCACCGTCGCGTTCGTGGAGAGCGTGACGTTCGCCAGGGCGTCAGCGATCATCCCCAACGACTTCCGCGCCTCGAGCTCGACGCCGTAGTTGTCCGCGCCGTCCGCGTTCAGGAAGGTGATGATCCGCGTGCCCGATGAGCCCTGATACACGCGCTCGATGGGGTTCGTGAACCGCTTCGCGAAGAGCGCGACGCTCACCACCTCGCCGGCGTTCGGATAGTGCTCCCAGCGGAGGTCGTAGTTCTGGATCAGCGCCCGCTTCAGGGCGGGGTTGCCGAAGACGTTGTCGAACCCGATCACCTCGCGATACATGATCGGTGCGAGCTCACGGTACTCCGGGCGCGAGACCGTCTGCGACGCTGAGAACCGCAGGTTCGTTGCATCGGTCGGGCGCCAGGTGAGGGCGAGGGCCGGGAGGACGTCCGTGAAGACCGGGTTGGTGCTCGACCGCGCCCCGACCGTCGGCTCCGCCCGCACGAGAACGTCGGAGTACTCGACTCGCGCGCCCGTGATGAGTTGCCAGGTCGGGCTGAACTCGCGCTCGACCATCGCGAAGCCGGCCATCGTGTAATCCGAGGCGTCATAGGTGCCACCGACCCCGATCGGCGTCACGTTCCAGACGCGGTCACCGGCACCCGTGAAGCGCGAGAAGAGCTGCTCGGCGGGCTGCTCGCGGTCGGCCTGGGTCAGGCCATTACCGCTGATGCTGTAGGCGGTGCTGGCGGCGTCACGGATCGCCCGGCGCCCAAGACCACCGACCTTGATCGCCGTCGAGCGCCCCACCTCGCCGAGCTGCAGGCGCCAGAAGCCGCGCGCCTCATAGGCGCGCTCGGAGAGATCGCTGAAGGTCCGGACCGCGCCCTCGTTCGAGGCCGCGAACCACTGCGGCGCCATCGTCGCGCCGCTCGCCGGGTCCGAGAAGGTCGCCTGCACGAACTCCGACCGATCCGGCTCCGCGCGGGTGACGCCGCTGGCCGAGAGCGAGAGCTCAAGCTTCTGCGAGGCGGTCGGGTCGGACTGGAGCAGGAGCTGCGAGGAGCGGATGCTGCGCTCGACGTACTTCTGCCGCGTAATCGTGAAGGGAATGCCGAGGTTCTCGGAGAGCCCGCGCTCCTGCCGGGCCTCGGAGTCCATCGTCCGGTTGTAGGTGTTGTTCAAGGCGAGGCGCGTCCGCGTCCCGAGGAGGGTGCTGAAGTTCGCCAGCCCGCCCCAGAGGACGCTGGCGCGTCCCGTGGAGCCCTCGTACCGATCGACCTCGGACGGCGTGCTGCCCGACTGCGCGAGGGCCAGCGAGCGCACCTGGTCGACCTTGGCCTCCTGCGCGTACGAGTAGGTCCCGGACACCAGGTACCCGATGGTCTGCCCGAACAGGGGATCGCTGCCGCCGACGGACAAGGACGTCGAACCATTCAGCGCACCTTCCTGCTGCTGCGGCGTCCAGGAGTTCCGGAACTCGGAGACCATCCGGTTGAAGTCCGCCTGCCCCGGACGCGACTGCGAGAAGTTCCCGAAGCCCGCCAGGAACCCGGGCCGAGCGCGCGGCTCGGCGCCAAGGGCGACCAGATCGCCACGGGCCCGGCCCGGCATCAGCATCGCACGACCCACCACCGCGTCAGAGCCCCCGGTGCTGCTGCTGAAGGCCCACGTGCGCTGGGTCGGGAACTCGCGCGTCTGGATGTCGACCTGTGCGCCGGAGAAGTCACCCGGCTGGTCGGGCGTGAACGTCTTCACCGTGGTGATCGTCTGCAACAGTCCTGCCGGGAAGAGGTCGAGTGGCACGACCTTCTTCTCCGGCTCGGGGCTCGGGATGCGGGCGCCGTTCAGGGAGGTCTGCGTGTAGCGGTCGCCGAGGCCGCGCACGAACACGTACCGACCATCCTGGACACTCACGCCGGAGACACGACCGACCGCCTGCGCGGCGTCGCCGTCCGGGCTCTTGGCCATCTGCTCGGCGGTGATGCTGCTGACCACGTTCGTGGACGTGCGCTGCTGGTCGAGGGCGTCGTTCACCGAGCCGCGCTCGGCCGAGGCGGTGACCACCTGGGCGGCGAGCTGGACGTTCGCGGCGCTCAGCGAGACGTCCTGCTGGGCGGTCTTGCCGGCTTCGAGGAAGATCCCGGTGATTGTCTTGGGCGCGTACCCGATTCGGCGCACCTGAAGTGTGACCGTCCCGGACGGGACCGCGGCGAGGGTGAACCGCCCCTCGACGCCGGACATCGTGCCGAGGGTGGTCCCGACCACCTGAATGCCGGCATCGCTGAGGCCAGTGCCGGAGGCGGCGTCGATGACCCGACCGACGATGCGTCCGGTGGCCGGGGTCTGAGCGGACGCGGTCGGAGCGACGAACGAAGCGAGGAGCAGTACGAAGGCGAAAGTGCGCGAGCGAAGACGGCGCATCGATGTCTCGAGTTGGAGAAGCCGGAGTGAGGGCGTGGAGACGTTCCGTGCCCTGTCCAGAAAGCTCCCCGAGGCCGGTACCGGGTCCCCGACGGAATCGTCACGGACGTGTAACGGCCCGTGACTTTCGCAGCTGAGGGGGCGGTGTCGTGCGCTCGCCCCCCTGTGGGCCGTCAGCTCGTGCGGGCCGGGAACAGGGCAAAGATCGTGGAGCCCTCGCCGACCACGCTTTCCGCGCGGACCCGGCCGCCGTGCGCCTCCACCAGGTGCTTCACGATCGAAAGTCCGAGCCCTGTCCCGCCCTGTTCGCGCGAGCGGCCCGGGTCGACACGGTAGAACCGCTCGAAGATGCGCGGCAGGTGCTCCGGGGCGATGCCGACTCCCGTGTCGCGCACCCCGACTTCGACGCCCCGCGGATGGACCCTGGAGAAGAGGGTGACCTCCCCCGTCGCGGTGTGACGCACCGCATTGTCGACGAGGTTCCCCAAGACCTGGCGGACCGCGGTGCCGTCCGCATAGACGACCCCTGCATCCGGGGCGAGGGCAAGCGAGAGGGTTAGCCCCTTGGCCGCGGCGGCATCGCGAGCGGCGGAGATCACTTCAGCCGCGATACCGCGCAACTCGAGCTCCGCCGGATTCGGTACCCACCCCCCCGACTCAATGCGCGAGAGGTCGAGCAGATCATCGACGATCCGCTGCATCCGGCGCGTGTTGCCAAGGATCCGAGCGGCGAACTGCTGCATCACATCGGCGGGGACGTCCCCTTCACTCAGCGTCTCGGCGAACCCGCCGACGATCGTCAGCGGGGTCCGTAGCTCGTGTGAGACATCGGCGACGAAGTCACGGCGGACGGCCTCGAGCCGTCGCACACGGGTCAGGTCGAAGAGCGCGAGAACGGCCCCCCCTTCATCGAGCGGGCGCGCCGTGACGTTCAGCGTCCGGCCGGCGACCACGAGTTCAGCATCTTCCGTGGTTTCACCGGCGAAGGCTGCGAGCATGGCATCGCGCAGTACGACCTCGCGCGGAAGGATGTCAACGGGGAACGGCAAGGGCGCCCGGACCCCCAGGAGGCGACGGGCGGTCTCATTGATGCGCACGACCTGCTGCGCCGTGTCTACCGCGATGACCCCCTCGTTCAGCGACTCCGTCAGCTGCAGCAGGAGGGTCTCATCCGCTTCGAGGGCACGGAGCCGGGCGGAGAGCTGCTCGGCGAGTCGTCGGAGGGCCACGGCCAGCTCACCGACCTCGCCAGGGGCAGCGAGGGTCGGGCGCCGGGTCAGATCTCCGTCGGCGAGCGCACGCGCGACATCTCGCAGCTCCTCAACGGGGCGGGAGACGGATCGCGAGAAGAAGAAGGCGATCAGCAGGGCCCCGCCGAGGGCGAGCAGCGACGCGGTGAGGATGCGCGCACGGGCGGAGGCGACGACCGCGTCCAAGCTCCGGGTGGGGAGGGAGACGCGGGCGACGCCGAGGTCCGGAACCGCGACGGCGACGTAGAGTTCGACATCGCCGGTCGACGGCGAGGGCCGGCGGGACATCCCCACGCCGCGTTGCAGCGCCGTGGAGATCTCAGGGCGGGCGAGGTGGTTCTGTAAGGCCGCGAGGGAATCCCCGTCGAACTCGGAATCCCCGACGACAGCGCCGTCGGTCGCGACGAGCGTCACGCGTCGGCCGAGGGCAGTGCCGACACGATCGGCGAGCGCGTCCGGGTCGGCCTGGTCACGTCCCCACAGGTCCCCGACGAGTCGGGCTTCGCGGGAGAGGAAGGTCTGCGCGTCGTCGCTGAGCCGGGCCCCGATCTGCCGATCCACGACGATCACGATCAGCGTCGCGAGGAAGGCGACGATGAGGAGCGCGCCGAGGAGGAGCCGCTGGGTGAGCCGCACCGTGGGTCAGGCGCCCGGCGCGCGGAGTCGGTAGCCGAAGCCGCGGACCGTCTCGACGAGATCCCCCGCGGCGCCGAGCTTCGTGCGCAGGCGCTGCACGTGCATATCGACGGTGCGCGTCTGGATGTCGGGCGCCGCCTCCCAGACCGTCTCGAGCAGATGGGTCCGCGCCTGCACGCGCCCTCGGCGCTCGGCGAGCATCAGGAGCAACTTGTACTCGGTCGGGGTGAGTTCGAGCTCCTCCGCATCCACCCAGACGCGATGGGCGGACCGGTCGATGCGAATCGGGCCGATGTGGAGCGAGTCCACGACCTCTCCGCCGGTGCTCACCCGGCGCAGGATCGCGGCGACCCGGAGCACGAGCTCCTGCGGGCTGAACGGCTTCGTGAGGTAATCGTCCGCGCCGAGTTCCAGCCCGCGGATGCGGTCGGGTTCGTCCTTGCGTGCGGTCAGCATCAGAACCGCCACGCCGGAGGTATCCGGATCCTGCCGCAGGCGAGCGAGGACGTCGAAGCCGCTCATCCCGGGGAGCATCAGGTCGAGGACGACGAGGGACGGGCGCTCGCGTTTCGCGAGCGCGAGGGCATCGGGGCCGGACGCGGCGGACGAGACCCGGTACTTCGCCTTGGCCAGATGGTAGACGACGAGCGCGACGATGTCCGGCTCGTCATCGACGACGAGAATGCGTTCCGTCTCCGGGGCGACGTTGGTCATGGGGTCGCGTCGGTCAGTCGCCGCCGGATCATCGCGACGAGCAGGTCGGTGGCGACGGCATTCTCGCCGCCGTGGGGGATGATCAGGTCGGCGTGACGCTTGCTCGGCTCGACGAACTGCTGATGCATCGGGTGCACCGTGGTGAGATACTGCTCGAGGATCTCGTCGAGGGGGCGCCCGCGGACGGCCATATCGCGCCGGATGCGCCGGACGAGCCGGATGTCCGCCTCCGTATCGACGAACACCTTGACGTCGCAGGCGGCGCGGATGCGCTCATCGACGAGGAGGAGGATCCCGTCGACGACGACGACGTCGGCGGTCTCGATGCGGACGACTGCGGCGCTCCGGCGGTGCGACACGAAATCGTAGACGGGCTTGTCGATCGGCATGCCAGCGCGCAGCGCACTGAGCTGCGCGGCGAGGAGGTCGAGGTCGAAGGCGTCGGGATGATCCCAGTTGATGCGCCGTCGTTCCTCCATCGAATGGTGCGGATGGTCCCGGTAGTACGCATCCATGTCGACGAAGGCGACCCGGGAGCCGCTGAGCGCCTCCGCGACTCGCCGCGCGACGGTCGACTTGCCGGATCCGGATCCACCGGCGATGCCAATCAGGAGAGGGTTCACGTCATCGGATGGAGGGAGGCCGCTAAAGCTCGGTCGCACCGCGGTCGGACCGAAGGGTTGGACGCGTCACGGTCCTGTATCGGCGGTCCAGCACCTCCTCCAAATTCGCCGCGCCCCGACGGCGGGGCAACGCGGCCTCCCGACGTCGGCCCGACTGCCGCTACCTTTGAGCATGTCCCGTCTCTGGTTGGCGGCCTGTGTCGCCGCGCTCTGCACGCCCCAAGCGGCGACGGCTCAAACGACCGTCGAGCTGACCCTCGCCGCGACCACCGACGTCCACGGTCGCCTGCGCGCATGGGATTACTACGCGAACGCCGCCGATCCCGTCCGTGGGCTGGCCCGGGCGGCGACCATCGTCGACTCCCTCCGGCGTGCGGCACCGGGCCGCGTGATCCTCGTGGATGCGGGTGACCTGCTCCAGGGGAACCCGATGACCTATGTGGCGGCACGCGTCGACTCGACGGCGCCGAGCCCGGTCGTCGCGGCAATGAACGCGATGCGATACGACGCGGCGGCCATCGGGAACCACGAGTTCAATTACGGCGTCCCGACCCTTGACCGGGCCCGCGCGCAGGCGCGCTTCCCGTTCCTCGCCGTGAACGCGGACCGTCTCGACGGCGGGCGGGCGTTCCCGGGCTCCACCATCGTGACCCGTGAAGGTGTGCAGGTCGCCATCATCGGGGTCACCAACCCCGGGGCGATGGTCTGGGACCGGGACCACCTCCGGGGCCGAGTCGCGGTCCGGGACATCCAGTCGGCCGTAGCGGGGGAGGTCGCGCGGGTCCGCGCGGCCGGGGCGGACCTGGTCGTCGTGGTCGCCCACGCGGGGCTCGACGGCGAGGCCTCGTACGACTCCGTCTCGACGGGGGTCGCGAGCGAGAACCCGATGGCGCGCGTGGCGCGTGAGGTGCCCGGCATCGATGTGTTGGTCGTGGGCCACTCGCATCGCGAGGTGGCGGACTCCACCATCGGTGGGGTTCTGGTGATCCAGGCCCGGAACTGGGCGACGAGCGTGGCGACCGCCACCGTCGCATTGGCCAAGGGCGGTGCGTCGGGCGCGCCGGGCTCGCCGCGCTGG
>JACCDJ010843042.1_pt1 | contig 16090 bp, 20 predicted proteins | sample 7444481 | NCBI WGS metagenome assembly JACCDJ01 (sample SAMN15323435, study PRJNA562643) | freshwater metagenome | isolation source: river surface water | place: USA:Blue River Watershed | collected 2017-08-15 | reverse complement strand
TTTTCATCGACTCGCCATGATTGCCTGCTTTGTGAGCCGCCTCACCATCGGTCCTCAACTTTTTGACCTTGGCCATGTCAGACTCGCTAAGCTTTGGACTCGAAGCAAGTTTTGCGTCGATGGCCTTCATCTCGCCAGGGCATCCGTGAGCGTAAGCAGCTCCGGTCAAACAAATTAGCAATAGAGAAATTGAAAACTTTTTCATGACAAAGCTCCAGAAAGAAAGTAAACACCACTGAAATTAGTAGTTTCGGGAGCGTACGCCAATTCTCGGGAGCAAGTAAAAGACCCCCGAGGTTTTTGGGATTTCGAGCTGAGCGACGCTTGCCAGCCCATCTGATACACACTGAGCCCGCAGCATCACCTCATGCTTGACTGAAGATGATGACTAAGGACATTTACGAAAAGGCTAGTTTTAATTACTGGATCTATCCGAGGCATTGGCGCGGAAGCTGCAGTGCTAGCAGCACAGGCGGGGTGGGTTGTTGCCGTGAATAATCAGACCCGAGCCGATGCAGCGCATAGGCTCAGCGCATGAAGTAGCACGTGCAATCGTATGGCTGCTGAGTGATGGGGCAAGTGATTGCACCGGCAGCGTGCTCGACGTGACCGGTGGCCGCTAGTCCATAATGTCGCACCCTCAATTCGCGAAGTAACTGCGGATGAAGATTATTCAAAACGATGTCACTTAAGCCTTACTCCGATCCTGAGTCTTACTTCGATCTCTCAACAGGAGCGCCGTCTTGGTCCACGCCTTAGTTATTTTTATCTCTGCCTTTTTAATTTTTTTGGTACAACCTTTAATCGCCAAGCAAATCTTGCCCTGGTTCGGTGGATCAGCGGCAGTATGGACAACTTGCCTGCTATTTTTCCAGAGCGCACTTCTTGCAGGTTACGCTTATGCCCACGCGCTCACACACTTCTTACCCTTAAAGCGACAGGTACAGATACACAGCATCCTGCTGCTCTGTGCGCTTGTATTCATGCCCATTATTGTTGCTGACGCCTGGCGACCAGGTGGATCGGAAGATCCGATTCTGCAAATTGTCTTGCTCTTAATTGCAACGATCGGCTTACCTTATTTCTTGCTATCAACCACGACCCCCTTAGTTGGCGCCTGGTACTGGAAGCGGTTTCAATCAGCGGCGCCCTATCGGCTTTTTGCACTATCAAACGCTGCATCGCTACTTGCTCTCGTTGGATTTCCGTTTTTCATTGAACCAAACTTTGGAAATCGAGAAACAGCCTGGATCTGGTCAGCCCTGTTTACGATGTTTGCAATCTTATGCGGCTTGATGGCGTGGCAGACCTGGTTTGCGGTCAAGGCGAAGTCCGCCGATGAGACCAGACACAGTTTAGATACAAGTGCGTTGGAAGCGTCGTCATCCGACGCAGTGACCCAAGGCAAAGGCGGCTGGATTTCGTGGATGGGCTATTCTGCGATGGGATCTGCCGTATTGCTCGGTGTCAGCAGTCACCTTACCCAGAACATTTCATCTGCACCGCTTTTGTGGGTGCTCCCACTAGCGCTTTATCTCCTCACCTTCATCATCAGCTTTGACCATCCACGTTGGTACCGACGGTCGATCTTCTTTCCTCTGGGCGCTATTGCACTTCCTGCTATGGCCTGGCTGGCTGACTCCCTTGATCTAGCGCTTGCCGCTCCCGTTTACTCGTTTGGACTTTTTGTGATTTGCATGGTGTTTCATGGCGAACTCTATCGATTGCGACCAGAGCCCCAACGTCTAACGCAGTTTTACCTGGCGATGTCGGCGGGTGGGGCTGTCGGGTCTCTGCTTATGGCGGTGGTCGCACCGATGCTAATGGATGGATACTACGAATTCCATATCGTACTGATTATTGCCTCAATGCTAGGCCTCACGTTGATTCGAGCGTCTGCCAACAGGCTAGCGTTGGTATTGAGCGCTACGGTCCTCGCATCCGTCGTTGGCTTAACCTGGCGATTTGTAGACCATTACAACGAGGGTGTTCGGATGATGGCTCGCGATTTTTATGGTGTTGTGCGAACCAGAGACCGAGAGGCGGGCGGCGAGACATTCAGAAACCTCATTCATGGCTCGATCGCTCACGGCGGGCAGTTACAGAGGGACAATCTTCAAATGACGCCATCGAGTTACTTTGGACCCGATTCTGGCTACGGTCGAACCTTCGCAAGCCTACCGTCCGGCCCTAAGCGAATTGGTGTTATAGGCCTTGGAGCGGGAGCCTTGGCAGTCTACGCTAATGCCAACGACCAGTGGGTCTTCTATGAGATTTCTCCGGCAGTAGTTCAAGCAGCGAAAACCGAGTTTAGTTTTTTAAAGGAGATGAAGGCACCTTACGAATTGGTTATTGGTGATGGACGCTTGGCACTAGAACGAGAAGCACCGAGGCAGTTTGACATTATCGCAATGGATGCCTTTGCAGGTGATTCGATCCCCACCCATTTCTTGACGAAGGAGGCCATGGCACTTTATGTGAAGCACCTCAAGCCAGATGGGGTGATTGTTTTTCAAGCCACCAATCGATTTGTCAATCCAATGCCAGTGATTAAGCAACTAGCTGATCATTTCGGGTTCCATGCCATGCTCGTTTCGGACTCTCCCGATTTTGACGCTGGCCCTCAATATTGGCTATCGTCCACGGACCAAGTGATTGTGACTCGCAACAAAGCACTGCTTGAGCATGAGCGGCTCCGCGATGTGGTCCGAAGTATCGAACCAATTCCTGGGCTTAAGCTTTTTACCGATGACTACATTAATCTACTAAAAATTCTTAAGCATTAAGTCTTGAATAACAATGAAGTGTTCTCAAATACTTGCTGCTACATTAGGCGATAGCCCAGGCCTCGAGACGCGGTTCGCTTTGAGATGCTGCTTTATCGCGGCGATGCAGATTGTCCAGAAGAATAACTCGGTAGCTTCGCGCAAGTTGAGGAGCAATTCGAAACCACATGGCCGAGCTGCAGCCAAGCCCCATGATTAAAACGACAGGTTCACCTGCACCGAGCGAGTTCCAATATATTTTTGCGTTCTTATGGTCAACAAATGCCATGCAGTGTTCAGCTTCGTTGAGCGAGCCAGGCCTCAAGTGCTGGCCACATGCGCATTTGCGCGCCTCTGCCTGCGACTAAGCCGACATGGCCGCCTTTGATCATCACTTCTTCTCGATCGCTACTACTGACCCGTTGCTCGTCAAAGTCAGGGCCCATCCATGTTTTGAGCGATTCCAAGCCATCGCTGTTAACGGGTGTTGCCATACAAACAAGACTTTTAAGGGGCCGGCGCTTACTTTGCCTCGCATCGCCGCATCGATCGCAGCCCAAAGTACGGCAAGTATGTAGGGCTGATTCACGAGCGAGGTGACAATCAGCACTGGAACGCGGTAAACCTCATCACACATGGGCGTGAAGTGATGAAGTTTCAGTGTGCCTTGCGCATCAATCGTCGTTTTCGGCGTTACACCAAGCTGCCCTGTGAGGTTGGCAAAATCCATGCCCGGTATGCCCATTTTTTCAAGCGCACGTTGTGCCGGGCTGTGAAGGCCTAACAAGGTAGAAGGTTGAGGCTCAGTGTTTAACACCTTCAGCCTCCGGTGTTCATAGCAGCTTGCGACGCTTTACGTGTTCTCAAGGGACGCTATAAACTGGCAGACGCCTTAAATGATGGTGAGGCTGCCAAGGCTTGGCTCAGATCTGAGACCGCAGCGCTCAGCCGCGCCAGGCCATCCTCGAGCCGACCCATGCGCTCATCGAGTGCTTCAAAGTCGCTGCGCGATGGCAAATTGGCAACCGCAAGCGAGGCCTGCGCAAGCTCTGAGAACTGACGGTGCATGAGCTGCATTTCACCGAGTTGTCGATTGAGCACTTTGCTGATGTGCTCGTCTTTGAGCATCCGCGACACGGTCTCGCTCCACTGGGCCTCGTTTTTGGCAATCCAGTCGCGCCACAGGTGCATCGGACTGAGGCTCATCCAGTTTGGCTGTTCCATACAAATGACTCCTTTTGTTATAAAAACAACTTATCTTTGCTTGCAACAACCGACTATGCCTTCAGTATCGTGCGACCGCGGATGCGGCCTGCACGTAGGTCCTCAAGTGCCTCGGTTGCCGCGCTCAACGCCTGTGTGGTGAGCGGCAGTTCGGGAAGACTGCCTTGCGCGGCAATAGCCATGAGCTCGCGCATCTCTTGCAGACTACCCACGTAAGAACCGATAACACTGACCGATTTCATCGAGACCATGGCTGGCACGATTTGCGTCGCCCCGCCAAAAAGTCCAACGCAAATGAGCTTTCCTGCCTTTCGTAAGGCGTTAAAACCAAAGCTAAAACTTGCAGCAGCACCAACAAAATCAACCGCCGCAGCAACGCCACCCGTTGCCTTCATCAGTGACTTGATGGCGCCTTCAGCGTTTGGATCAATCAACTCAGCTGCCCCAGCCTCACGAGCAATATCCCATTTAGATCGGTCAAGTTCTACAACGATAGGCGCAATGCCAAACATTTGGCGTGCAAGCCGTATGCCCGATAAGCCAACACCGCCAGCGCCGATGATCAGTAATGGATCCTGGGGGGCCATGGGGATAAGCTTCTTCAACGCGCTGTAGGCGGTCAGACCGGAGCAGGCATACGTACAGGCCTGCTCCTGTGCGAGATTGCCATAGTCAATCAGATAGCGCGGATGCGGGATAAGGCTGTGCGTTGCGAAGCCACCATCGCGATGAATACCCAGCGCCGATCAGCGGCTACGTGCTAAAGAGCCAGCCGTGCACTTTGAAATCAGACCATAACTGGCAAGGGATTTGCTTAACACGTGTCTTGTTACATCTCATGCACAATCTCTGTGGATAACTTTGTTGATAGCTTGCACGAAACAGGCTTAAGTGCTTGAAAGAACCGGGCACACCCGGTCTTGCCTAGAAATTAGGCAATTTTTAATTGTTATTTTTCAATTACTTAGCAGATTCCCCCAAGGTCTTCCCACGACAGTTCGTCCATTACCATGCAGCTTGACGCTTGTGACATTTTGTGCATAGCTCTTGACTGCGACGGATCCAAGACCCACGGCTTCCGAAAATATCACCGAAAGCAGCTGCTTAGACCTCCAGCCGAAAGGAACATCAAGCTTATGAGTGAACCACGTCGGCCATGGAGCCCAGCAAAGCAAGCTGATGCGCCTCAGATCAATCGCGAACCTCATGAGGTGCCGCTTGAGGTTCCTTTTTCACAAGCCCTTTGGTTTTGGCTAAAACTTGGCTTTATTAGTTTTGGTGGGCCAGCCGGCCAGATCGCCATCATGCACACAGAGCTCGTCGAGCGGCGTCGATGGATTAGCGAGCAGCGCTTCCTGCATGCGCTTAACTATTGCATGCTCTTGCCCGGGCCTGAAGCTCAGCAACTTGCAAGTTATCTTGGCTGGCTAATGCACCGGACTTGGGGAGGCGTACTGGCAGGGACACTTTTCGTACTTCCTTCGCTCGTGCTGATCATCGCGCTAAGCTGGATTTACCTGCGCTTTGGTGAACTGAGCCTGGTGGCGGGCATTTTCTACGGTCTCAAGCCGGCGGTGACCGTGCTTGTAATCCAAGCTACTTATCGAATTGGGAAACGAGCCCTAAGAAATCGCTGGATGTGGTGCTTGGCTGCCACTTCATTTGTAGCGATATTTGCGTTCGAAATCGCATTCCCGGTGATCGTGCTTGCAGCGGGTCTGTTCGGCTTGTTTGCTTCTAAGCATCTGCCCGATCTGTTTACTAGCAAGCCACCTCATGCAGTTGCAAATCAGATGGAAGCAAGAGCAATCATTGACGATGACACACCAACACCAGAACACGCTCGATTTAAGCGCTCGAAATTACTTAAAGTCCTGCTTGTGGGTATAGGCTTGTGGGCTGCCGCAATGGCCTGTTTAGTCGCCACACTAGGTGCACAAGCAACGCTGACACAAATGGCCTGGTTTTTTACGAAAGCGGCATTGCTTACCTTTGGAGGCGCTTATGCCGTCTTGCCCTATGTTCACCAGGGCGCTGTGGAGACTCACCAATGGCTGAGCGCCACCCAGATGATCGATGGTCTTGCGTTGGGGGAAACAACGCCAGGACCTCTCATTATGGTGGTTGCATTTGTTGCCTTTTTAGGTGGCTGGTTCAAGGCTGTACTCGGGCCCGATGCCCTCTTTTTGGGTGGGGCTCTTGCCGCATGTATCGTTACATTTTTTACCTTTCTGCCGTCATTCATCTTTATTCTTGCTGGTGGTCCAATCATCGAATCAACAAAGGGGAGGCTTGGATTTACGGCACCCCTTAGCGCGATCACTGCAGCGGTCGTTGGCGTCATCCTCAATCTGGCGATGTTTTTTGCTCACCACGTCATTTGGCCAAAGGGATTTTCTGGAAGCATTGACTTCATAGCTTTCTGCATAGGACTGATGATGGCCTTACTCATTTTGCTCACAAGGATGGGTCCGATCGCGCTGCTTGCGATGAGTGCATGCCTGGGCTTAGCGGCCAAATTTCTGCAAATGACTTAGCACAGACATCGGATTGATTTTCTTATGCAGCGTTTATGCATATCATCCGAACCGACAATCTTTTCCCGTGTTCAGTAAAAGGACTAATGCCATCAAAACAAGGAAGCATCGACCGGGACTCAGTCAGAGCGCTCCCCAGGAGATGTCGCTTCGCATTGGAGCGCTATCCAAGCTCAGCGGTATCCCAAGCCCAACACTGAGAGCTTGGGAGCTACGTTACGGTGCATTCAAGCCTGTCAAGACCCCAAGCGGTCAGCGCCTTTATGCGCGAAGTGAAGCCTCCCGGGCCGTTTTAATCAGGCTCTTAGCCGACCAAGGCTTCTCATTGCAGCAACTCGCAAACGCAGGACTCAATGAGCTCTTAAGCTTAAAAGACTCCTCGCGTCAGGGCGACGACAGCTTCGCGAAGCAAACGCCAAAGCTAAAAAAACAGCAAACAGCGCCTTTGCGTGATCAGTCTAGAGAAGCATTGAAAGTGCTCATTCTGGGCGAATCCCTGCCGCTTCGGCTTCTCCAAAGCGGCATCCAGGCCAAGCTCCAATCATTTGGCCTCAGTCTTGAGGTCGGCAAACAAGCGCCCAAAGCTAAGCACTACGCTGATGACAGGCTTGGCCTTGTCATGCTCGAAATCGTGTCGATGCTCGAGCAGGATTGCCAAGCGGTACTCCACATTAAAGCGAAATTGGGCTCCAAGCCCCTGATGCTGCTTTATCGCTTTGGCGCAGCCCATCTTGTAAGCCTGCTACGCAACGCTGGCATTGCGGTATACCGAGAACCGATCGAAGACGAGCGCTTGGTCGATGCCATGAGCGCCCTTTGCCGCAGCGACCGCTCTCAGGATGAGGATGCAGCAACAGTAACGCGCCCGCGTCGCTACAGCATAGCCAGAATCAGACAGATCGCACAAAGCATGCCCTCGACAAGCTGCGAGTGCCCGAGACATGTATCCGAGATTCTCGAGCAACTCCTTGCCTTTGAGGATTACAGCCAACAATGCTTAAGTAACGGTGCCAAAGACCTCGCCTTGCATGCCGAATTACTACGCGTTGCAGCTATCACGCGGGCGCAATTTGAGGATGCGCTTGAGGCGGTGGCCCGCCACGAAGGGTTCAAGCTCTAGTCTCACCGGAGCCCCTTCTTTGTGCTTCATGCCATGCATTTGATTGCATCACTTTTGCATAGCAACACTTATGCAAAACAAAGGGTGTTTCAAGCACTGCCATTGATTAGCGCGTAACCTTTGGTCTCGGTGTCACTCAGCGTCTCGCATGTGGAGAGACTCATGCAAATTGTCATTCATCAGGCAGCACAAGCATTCGGAGTGAGCGCACTCAAGCACTCACGAGTGCGCGTATTGAACCGCTTAGGTCCCTTCGAGGATCTTATCCACGCGGTGCAAATCGCGACTGGCTCAGTTAACTCGAGTACAGGTGGCATACAGGCAGAGTGCCAGATTAAGCTCCGGCTCGCAGGCAACAGACTGCTCGAAGTGAGCTCTCGGGACGGAATGACCACCCGAGCCTTTGAACAGGCCCTGCAAAAAGCCCGTGAGCAGCTAGAAGCGCGGTTTACAGCACAATTAGAAACAGATTCGTCCGTCAGCTAGCGATTTCATTCGCGATCAACTTTTGCCACTGATACGATTTGCTTGGGTATGTCGCAGCAATGCTGCGCCTGACCACTACGTACATAAATCATGGAGACGAACATGCTTAAGAAATGGCTAATAAGTGCTGCCTTTGCCATAGGGGCATCGGGTGTTGTCTTAGCCCAGGATTGCAAACCATCAAAGTGGGGTGCGAATGACGAGATAGGCGCTGCAAATTACATCACGCCTCAATCCGTCTTGGCTGCGACAAAGCTAGTCAAAATGGGCCAGACGCATCCCCTCGGTATTGTCGTAGAGCCTGGCATGCCAGCGTTCCCTCCTCGTAGCGTATCGCTACAAATTGTCTCTCCGGGACAGCATAATGGAAGGGATCTGACTAAAGATTTTGGATGGCCCGCTGTTTATAACGATGACCTTGCGCAACTTTGGTTCGGTGTTGGTCCGCAGCTAGATGGCCTTGGGCATCTTGGAGAAAAAAATCTATATTACAATTGTAACCATGCCTTTGACTTCGTGACCTTAACAGGCCTGACTAAACTGGGAACCGACAAAGTCCCTCCCATGGTTGCACGAGGTGTTTTAATCGACATGGCCAAGCATTTTAAAGTGGAGTCCATGGCGCCAGGGCAAGCCATCACACCGGCTGATATCGACGCCGCAATGAAAGCTCAAGGCGTGCAGATTCGGCAAGGAGATGTGGTGCTTTTTCACACAGGCTATACCGATGCAAAACTTAAAAGCGACCCCAAAACCTGGGTTTCGACACAGCCTGGACTAACAAATGCTGCTGCTGTTCATCTTGCAAAGATGAACCCCATGGCTGTAGGTGCCGATACTTGGGGTCTTGAAGCGGTACCCCCAGCACCCGGTGATCGTGTCTTTTATGGACATGTGACCTTTTTGAAAGAACACGGTATCTACATCTTAGAAACGATGAATACCGGGCGTCTTGCCAAAGAATCCGTCAAGGAATTCATGTTTGTGCTTGGTCAGGCACGCGTGAAGGGCGCTGTTCAAATGATGATCAATCCGGTAGCCATGTGGTGATCGCCCCCTAAAGATCTGGATGGCTGATCGCACAACCCTCATAATCCTATTGGGTATGATGGCGGGTTCAGTCATCGATGCACCAGCGCCAAGGGAGACAAAGTTTGAATACGACCTACAAAGCGATCGCATTTGACACTGGCGGAACAGTGCTGAATTGGCATGGGAGCCTTCTTGCCGAAGTTCAGCGTATCAATGACTGGGGGTCGCAAGACTTCGATCGTCATGACTTTGTGAACACCTGGCGACGAAACACCATGAAGGGTATCGTTGGCCAGAAGCATCCAAGTTTTCATATGGATGACGTGCACTGGGAAACGCTTCAGCAAACCATTGATGCATTTCATTTGCCCGCACTCAGCCCGCAGACCCTAGACCAACTTTGGCGTGGTTGGCACCGCCTGCGAACTTGGGAGGATTTCCCGGCTGCACTGGACACTATACGTCAGCTTGCCCCCGTTATTTCGTTCACGATGTTGCCTTGCTCGCTCGTGATTGATGTATCACGTATTAACAGCATCACCTGGGACGCGATCATTTCCTGTCAAATGATTGGCATCTACAAACCCCATCCAGAGGCCTATCAAACAGCTGCCTCGTGGTTGGGACTCAAGCCAGCGGATATACTCATGGTGGCTTGTCACAACTTCGATTTAAATGCAGCGCAAGACGCTGGGTTTAACACCGCCTTTGTAAGACGACCAGATGAATGGGGTCCTTCTGGCCCACCTGACCCGATACCTAACCGCAAGTATGACTATATCGTTGATCGCTTTGATGAACTCGCGTTAGCACTGAAATCTTGAGCCTAGCGTTTCTTTTTAAATACCGTTATTGCTTTCGATTGTCACCTTGCGGCTATTAAACATCACCAACCACTTGCTTAGCATCAGATCCTTAGCTCACGACAGGGCACTGGTCATGCAGTGCATTCGGACAAGCTTGCCAAGCTGTATGGGGGCATTACTTCTCCCAGCCTCCTTGATGTTGGTCACCGACGAAGTTCGTTGGGGAGTCGAAGACTTTATTGCCGCCTTTATATTATTGATGACCATGCAAGCAGCGCTTCGTTATGCTCTAAGCTCACCGTCGCTTCGATTTGGCCGACTAATTGGCATCGCGCTTGCGCTTGGAGCCATTGTGTTTTGGGTGAATGCGGCGATTAAACTATTTTAGTGGCGTCGATGGATGAGTCGGTTTTCGGGCTACATCAACATGCTGGTCTAGCTATCATATCGATACCTTTGATCCAATGCGTAGTGTCTGGCCAAGCTGAATAAAAGCCACCCATATATTTTATGTGTAGCCACTATCAAGCGGTACGAGAAGCAGAGCGGTTAAAACGCTACTTCGGTACGTCTGATCTACCCGAAGGCGCTCGCTTTGATATTTGGCCAGGCTACACTGCGCCGTTTTTTCGTCGACACCGGTTTGCCGATGTTGGGGATGAAGCCGTGCCCGACATAGAGGTTTTACTTGGCACTTTTGGCCTTATTCCCCACTGGGCAAAGGATAACAAGATAGCGCGCCAAACTTATAACGCTCGGTCGGAGACGATTGCGAGCAAGCCAAGCTTTCGAGACGCCTGGAAAAAGGTACAACACTGCATCATCCCAGCGGAGAGCATCTTCGAACCTGACTGGCGATCAGGCAAGGCGGTAGCGACGCAGATTAGCCGATCCGACGGGCTACCGATGGGTATTGCTGGGCTTTGGGCATGGTGGAAGTCTCCTCATGGGATAGAACAGCATAGTTTCACCATGATCACTATCAATGCGGAGCAACACCCATTGATGAAACAATTTCACAAAGCTGATGACGAAAAACGGATGGTGGTAATCCTCCCAGAAAACCGCTACGACGATTGGCTTTTTTCAGATCAAACGCATCGAGTCGATTTCCTCCAAGCCTACCCTGCCGATGCTCTGCGTGCAAAAGCAGTCGAACCAAGCCATCACAAGGATGATCGCCTTTTGTAGGCATCCAAACCGCCCTTGGCTTTCCACTCCTCCTTTGGGATTTGCTCGGAAAAGATCACCGCACCACCATAGTCAACAAACTCGAGATAGCCCTCCATTTCATCGATAGCAGCCGCCTTGTTATCGGCCGAGGCTATAGGAATAATCGCAGTTGCAAGCAAAGTAAATATGACAAGCAGTCTTTTAAGATCTTTCATCATCGCTTCTCCCAGAGGAGGTCTACATTAACATTGAGCAACATCATTCATCCTTATGCTACAAAAGCACAAACTCTTTGCCATCGCACTCACTGCGATTCTTCATGCTGCTTTGTACCTACTCGCCTTTGAGCATTTTGCATCGCTGCTAGATCGCTCGTCAAAGCGAATCTCTGAGCCTATCGTGCTAATTGCGCTTGACTTGGAGCGTGAGCCACCCGTACAACCAATTAAGTCCGAACCTATCTTGACTGAGGCCAGGCAAGCAATCTCTGATGATCAACGAGCTTTTATGGCGGCCCCGCCAGCACCCACTGCACAGGATTGGGTCTTTGCATCAAATTACACAAATAAGAACAGCAAGGGATACCGCTACTTCTGGGGCCAGCAGGTGCGCAGCATGATGGGCACGGCTTATGAGGGGACCGATGAGGGTATGGTGCGCTTTCGCGTTGAGATTGCCCCAAACGGCAAACTTACGCGTCTTGAGACGCTCTGGGCCACGTCAAGCAAGGCAGAGCAACTTGCTCGGCGGGCAGTCATAACCATGCCAGCGCTTCCGCCAACGCCTACTGGCAAACCATTGGTGTTTGAACGAACTATTCGCTTTACCGCCTTTGAGTCGGAAGCAGAACCGAGTTATAAAGACGATTGCGAACCTGAGCCTGTGGGCTTTCGCAATCCTTTTGCCTGGGATGGGCGCTCACACCAAGAAAACTCAACATCAGCCTCGCTTACGTCAACGGCTAGTCCCCTGGAAGCAGAACGCAGCCAGGCACTTGGTGCCCAGGCCATGGCCGATTGCCTCAGGCAACTACCCCAGGATACGATCGAGGCAGAAGAGGAACGTGCTAAGCGTATGATGGCGCGTTGGCGATGGAAATAGATACGGCCAGTCTGCGCTGAAAGGCAAAACCCAGCCACCCATCAACTACCGAATTGCTAAGCATGAACGATATAAATATCGATTTACTTACACATCTCGCGATTTACGGCCTGATCGGTTATATGCTTTTTGTTATCGCCATGGTTGCCAAAGAATCGAACGTACCAAGAATTGGAAAGATTTGGATGTTTATTGTTCTTGGCGCCGGTTTTTCCGGCTGGATTGTTAAAGATATAATGACGCTTACCCTGCTCTAATACTCGTAAGCACAGCACGGTAACCAATCTGACCGTTGCGCAGTCGTTCGTAGGCCAACGCGGCTTGATCCAAGGGCCAAGTTTGAATCGCCGGTGGAATGTTTGTGAGCACGCTGTAATCGAGCAGTTGCTCCGACTGGCGCGGCGTACCTGTCATTACGCCGAGCACTCGACGCTCGCCAGAAACCAGCCAGCCCGGACTGATATGCAATGGTTCGCGTCCCATACCAAGCAACACTAGACTTCATCGCCTTGACAGTCCGGTGATAAGCGCGGAGACAGCATGAATTACCGGCACACAAGATAGGCGCGGCATACACCGAGGCAAGCGACTCAGGAGTAGGTACAAGCGCAGTAGCACGAACCAGGACACAATCCGCAGAGCCGCCATCAAAGGTTGCACCGACGGTGGGCTGATCTTCGCAAAGATTGAAGTGCTCTTGCCTGCAAGACATAGATGATAGGCAGTGCCCTACCAAACGTCCCATACCAAGCCGCTGCCCAAGGAACCAGCCAGAGGAAACAGCCCTACCCTTCGCTCGAATACGCCTCACAATTTCATGGCCTGGCACACGGGGATAAGTGAGCCGCTTATCGAGCCCTTTGATGGTCGTGCGGTCGGCACCATACAAGCCACAAGCATCCACATCGACCAATACCTCGTGCTCGGAAGGCTCGGGGCGATTGCGCTCGACATGTTCAAGGACGCCGGGCCCTGTTACCTGAAAATGTTGGTCAGCGATCCGGGGCGGTCGGTGAACACGCCATGTAGGGTGCCCCCGTGGTTGGTGCCAAGCACGCCCATACCCCCAGCGGCACCGTCATTTCGGCCGCGGACAGGTGTTTTGGTCGATTGATCAAGCAAACGGTCTCGACAAGCAAATTTTTAACTTGTCAATCGAGCCGATCCATTCAATTGTTTTTATCTATTAAATAGGGACAACCTATAAAACTCTTATTTAGGAATTATTCCTGTTGACAAGAAAGTAAGTATTAAATAAGAATAATTCCTATGTCGTATTAAATACCTAATGCTATCAATTGAGCTAATACATGTCTACATCAGAACTTCCCAGGTCGCACAAGCCTCTCGGTACGTCCATTCGCTACTGGCTCATTGGCTTTAGCCTGATCGGTCATTCCGCGGCTAACGCCCAGCTCAAGCAAGCGGAAGCAAGCGTTGAAGTCCATGCAAAGCGCGAGTTCGAGGAGGGAAAATCAGCACTAAAGGCGAACACCACACGCATCGGCAAAGGGCTGATGGAGCTTCGGGACATCCCTCAGTCACTGACCGTTATTACCGAGAAGCTTCTCGATGACCGCAATCTCGACACACTAAAGGAAGCACTAAAGCAAAGTGCTGGTGTGAGTTTTCAAGCGGCTGAGGGCTCTGAGGAAGATATCAGGATACGGGGATTCTCATTGCAATCCACGGGCGACATTTTTATCGACAGCATGCGCGACCCAGCGTTTTATGAACGTGATAGTTTCAATTGGGATCGTCTCGAGATACTGCGCGGTTCAGCCTCCATGCTTTTTGGCAGGGGCTCGACAGGCGGTGCTGTCAATCAGGTCAGTAAGATACCTTTGAGCTTTTCGCGTAAGTCGGCCGATCTAACAATTGGCAGCGGCGACTATCGACGATTCACTGCGGATCTCAACCATGTGATCGCGCGCGAGCAAGCCTTGCGTCTCAACCTCATGAGGACGCTCGGTGACCGCGATGGCCTCAAAACCGATAAAGCAGGCGTGGCATTCAGCTATGCCATTGATATCGGTACTACGAATGAATGGATCTTTCAAGGCTACGCTTTAGATAACAATAATGGGATTCATTACGGTTTACCCTGGCTGTCGCCAAGCAAGAATAGCTCAGGCAATTTACTTTGGCCGACTGATCCGAAAAATTATTATGGCGCTGCAAGTGACTACAACCGGACTGGCACAAGGCAAGCCTCGGTACTCCATATTCATCGCATGAGCGGTCAGGCCGAGTGGCGAACTGCGCTTCGCCTCGCTCAGTACGACCGCGATCAGCGAGCAAGCGCCATTCGCTTTGCTCCAGCTAATCAGCAAGTCAATAACTTAGCCGTCGATGTCGATACCTTCTCGCCGGCAACCGTGCTCACACGAGGCAATAACGTCAAGATCATGGACATGCGCACGGCATATCTTCAATCGGACTACGCAGCCGAGCACCACTGGTGGAGCCTCAAGCATAAGGTACAAGCCGGGATCGACATGGCCATTGAGGATTTTGAAAATCGCACAGCAAGCGCCATTGCTGCAAAACCGAGAACGACTGTAGGCAGCCCCAATGATGGCTTAGGCGTTGATGAGGCTTCCCGCGCACTAACGCTTACGCGTCGCTTCCATGCAAAGGCCTTTGGCGCCTACGCACAAAATCTTCTCAACCTTTCTGAAAGCTGGAAACTACTTGGGGGGCTTCGATTCGACCAATTGAGCGGTGATTATCGAAACCTCGTAAGGCCAAGCGCCACTTCAGCAAGCAACCCTTGTACCGTACAAGCCAATGCCAGCCTTGGCCGACATGACGCCCTGTGGAGTAAGCGCAGCGGTCTGTTATATCAACCGAGCGAACAAAGCTCCTGGCATCTTTCTTACGGTACCTCGTTCAACACTTCTGGTGACACCTATCAGTATGACGCAGGCACTGTTAACACGGCACCCGAATCGAGCCGAAATATCGAGTTGGGCGGCAAGTTCGAACATCTTGAGGGTCAATTAAGTACCCGCTTTGCCTTCTTTCACACCACCAAATACAACGAACGAAACCGTGACGCCGACACTGTCAATGCTTGTAACTACGTGCTGTCTGGTGAGCGGCACGCAGCTGGCATCGAATTCGATGCAGCTGGCAGGATCAATCCGTCCTGGGAAATGTATCTATCTTATGCTTACATTCCCACGGCAAAAGTCGATGCTTCAAGTGGTGCGGCGGGCACGGAGCCCATTGGTGCAAGACCAGGACTCACGCCGCGTCATAGTGCAAGTCTTTGGAGCAGTCTTAAGCCCCGAAGTGATGTGCACCTAGGAGCTGGCCTTAATTATCGCAGCAGTGATCGACCGGTGGGTCTAGCGCAGAGCTCAACGATTCAAGCACCAGGCTTCGTAAGTATCGACGTCATGGCTGAAATCATCGAAGGACCTTGGGCTTACAAACTCAACCTGGTCAATCTTACGAACAAGCACTATGCCGACCTCCTCTACCGCGGCCACTATGTGCCTGGAAGACCACGGACGCTTCAGCTAAGCGCAAGCTATAACTTCTAATCCGATATGAAATCAATCAAGCGACGTCAATGGTTTGCGCAGGCCTTTCAGCGCGGTATACCACTTTTCATTTCCGCAACAGGTGCACTTCAATCAACTAACGCAGCACTCGCCCAAATGATGCAGTTGAGTGCACACGAGCAGGCAGAACCCTTAACCGATACGCCCGAAACTTCGAAATCGGCGCATCTTGCGGCACTATCATCGACATTCCTTGCCTCATGGCGCAGCCCGAGAAAGGATAGTGACCACTATCTTGGGCTTATCCACGCCGACTGGCAGGCAGAGCGATGCC
>JACCDJ010715509.1_pt1 | contig 16092 bp, 15 predicted proteins | sample 7444481 | NCBI WGS metagenome assembly JACCDJ01 (sample SAMN15323435, study PRJNA562643) | freshwater metagenome | isolation source: river surface water | place: USA:Blue River Watershed | collected 2017-08-15 | reverse complement strand
GTTTGTGGGCCAAACACCACGTCGACATAAGGCGCACGTTTGATGATATCGGCGCCTTCTTGGCTGGCCACACAACCGCCCACGCCAATGAGTACGCCGCGTTCTTTGAGGTGCTTCACACGGCCTAAATCGCTGAACACTTTTTCTTGAGCACGTTCACGCACCGAGCAGGTGTTGAACAAAATGAGGTCGGCTTCTTCGACGTCCTGGGTGGGCTCGTAGCCTTCGGCGGCCTTCATGACATCGGCCATTTTGTCCGAGTCGTACTCGTTCATTTGGCAACCGAAGGTTTTGATAAATACTTTTTTGCTCACAGGAGACTCCAAGCGGTGACTGGTTTATATCCAGGGGCTGATGGAAGGTGCGCGCCATGGCGGCGCGCAAAAGAATGGCAGATTATCGCAGGGACTGTGGTGCGCCTTTGTCTATCAATCTTGGCTTTGTTTTTGATAGAACATGGGGTAATACCGCTGAACCACCGCACCATCGAGAGCCCAAGACATGCACTTGCCCACATGGGGCGGCGGTGTGGTGGGAACTTCGTCGGGTAGGCCAGCCTGCTGGTTTCTAAATTGGCGAGCAGATGGAATGGTTTGGTAGGCCGCAGTGGCCATGTTGAACAACATTTCGCGCAAATGGGTGCAACCCGCAGTACCGCCAATGCGAGCGTCAATGGCTTTGCGCCAGCCAGAGCTCAATTTGCAGCCAATTAACAGGTGCATGCCTCGAGGTGCTTGGTCGCATTCCGGATGCGGAATGTGCGCCATGTCGGTGTACACCTCGTGAATGATGAACTGGTCGTCAACCGTGAGGCGAATGTTCAAGTCATGAATGGGTTGTCCCGCGTCGCGCGGGCCTTGGCTGGGAATCACGAAGTTGTAGGTTTTGACGTCAGTGAGGGCGGCTTCGATGTCCCACATGCCGTCTTCTCGTTCAAAGCCGGAATAGACCACAGTGCGTGTGTGTGACAGTTTTCGGGGGGAGGGTTTTGGAAGTGCCAATGTCGGCCTCTTAAATTTGAAGTTCAATGACAGCATTATCGATGCGCGCTTGGGGCTTTGTTCGCTTAGAAGCTGTCCTATCCAAATGTTCTATTGACAGGTCATTAGGACTGATGAAATACTCCAAAGATGAACCCCAGTTTGCCCCTGCCCAAGTACCACCAGATTTATCTGGTGTTGTGCGAGCAATTGCAGGAAGGTAAATTTGATGCGGGTTTGCCGGGTGAATTGGCGCTCATGCAGCAGTTTGCTGTGGCGCGAGTCACCGTTCGGCGCGCATTGTCGCAAATGGCGGAAGAGGGCTTGATCAAACGAGAGCCAGGCCGAGGAACTCGGCCTTTGCGCAACGATGCTTCAGACAAATTGAGCAAATCAGCGCACGCCTCTCATTCGGATGGGCAGCAAGCCAGGCTCACTGGCTTGTTGGAAAACTTGGTCACCATGGGCCTTCGTACCAGTGTCAAGGTGCTGTCTGTGCAGCACCTGAAGGCGCCAAAAGATGTGGGCGAAAAACTGCAGTTGGCCAATGGTGCCATGGTGCAAAAAGCCGAGCGGGTGCGCAGCACGCGTGAAGGCCCTGTGTCGCTCATCACCACTTGGGTGCCCGAAGCCATTGCGCATGGTTTCGGCCGCCGCGAATTGTCACAAAAACCCATTTTGTTATTGCTGGAAGAAGCAGGCGTCAATGTGGGTCGTGCAGAGCAAACCATTTCTGCGCGCTTGGCCGATGTTGAAATGGCGCGGCACTTGGAGGTGCCAGTGGGCTCCGCCTTGTTGGCAGTGCGCCGATTGATTTACGACGATCAGGAAAGACCTGTTCAATGGCTGTTAGGCCTTTACCGGCCAGATCGTTACGAGTACCAAATGCAGTTGTCCCGTGTTGGCAGCATTGACGCCCAAATTTGGGTGGACAAAGAGCTGTCGGCGAATTTTCATTGATCCTTCTCTCTCATTTCACCTTGACCTTTTAAAGGAGCTTCCCATGACCACACGTCGTCACTTTATGAGCCAGACCGCAGCAGCGGCTTCTGTGATGTCTTTCCCTTTGATTGCCGGAGCGCAAGCCAAGACAGTCAAAGTTGGTGTTTTGCATCCTGTCACAGGTGCTTTGGCTTATTCAGGTCAGCAGTGCCGCATGGGCGCATTGATGGCCATTGAAGACATCAACAAGGCGGGGGGTATCAAGTCTTTGGGGGGTGCCAAAATTGAAGCGCTGTTGGGTGATGCCCAATCCAGCCCGCAAGCAGGCGCGGCCGAAATTGAAAAGATGAACGAAGCTGGCGTGAGCGCCGTGGTGGGTGCATTTGCTTCTGCCATTTGCTTGGCCACCACTCAAGCGGCTGCCAAGTACAACTTGCCACACGTGGTCGACGTGGGCGTGGCCGATCAAATTGTGGAACGCGGTTTGAAAAACACCTTCCGTTTTGGTCCCGGTTACAAAAAATGCGCCGAAGTGGCTGTGGCCAACTTGCACGTGCTCAACACCGCTGCCGGCAAACCTGCTCGCAGCGTGATGATCATTCACGAAGAGTCTTTGTTTGGCACAGGCACCGCCAATTTGCTGTCCAGAGAATTGCCAGGCTACGGTTATGACGTGAAAGAAGTGATCAAGCACGCCAACCCCACCCGCGACTTCAACAACATTGCCTTGCGCATCAAGCAAGTCAACCCCGATATCGTGATTCCAGCCAACTACTACAACGAGTACGCCTTGTTGGTGCGCACCATGCAGCAGCAAAAAATTTCGCCCAAAGCCATTTACTCCGTTTTGGGTGGCGCGGCTTCTAGCTACAAGTTTGTAAAAGAGTTTCCAGAAGCGGCCAACGGCATCATCGATTGCAACCACTGGTTCAACCCCCGCGACAAGCGTTCGTTGGAACTCAAAAAACGCGTGGAAGCTCAAGGCCAGTTCTTCAGCTATGAAGTGTTCATGACTTACACCGCCATGACCTTGTTGGCCGATGCCATTGAGCGCGCCAAGTCGACCGACCGTGCCGCCATCATCGATGCTTTGTCCAAGAGCACCTTCTCCAACCACATCATGCCGTATGGCGCCACGCAGTTTGTGAATGGCCAAAACATGGGTGCACAACCTTTGATGACGCAAGTGGTGAAGGGTGACATCAAGGTCATCGTGCCGCGTGATTACCGCGAAGTGGAACCCATCTTTCCTTTGAAGGCTTGATGAGCGCTGTTTCTTTTATTGACACAAAGAATTGATGATGTTTGACGCCAGCATTTTGCTGTCCGCTTTGCTCAATGGTCTGACCACGGGCGCAGTCTATGCCTTGATTGCGCTCGGGTTGACCTTGATCTATGGGGTCTTGCACATCATCAACTTTGCGCATGGGGCGTCACTCATGATGGCGCTGTATGGCGTGTATGCGCTGAAAGAACGCTGGGGCATCGATCCCTACGTGGCTTTGCCCATCATGGTGCCGGCCATGTTTGTATTGGGCTATGCCATGCAGCGCTTGATCATCAACCGCGCCAGCCATGGCAAAGATGAAAATATTTTGTTGGTCACTTTGGGTCTGTCCATCGTGATGGAAAACGTGGCCTTGCTTTTTTTCAAATCAGACACTCGAACCATCGACACCAGTTACACCTTGACCACGGTGGCCATTGGCCCCGAAGCTGCGCAAGTGATGGTGTCGCTACCCAAGCTGGTGGCCTTTGCTGGCGCCCTGGTGGTTTCTGCCTTGCTGATCATTATTTTGCAACGCACCGATTTAGGTCGGGCTATTCGCGCTGTGGCCAAAGAAAAACAAGGTGCACGTTTGATGGGCATTGATGTTGAGCACGTTTATGCCATGTGCTTTGGTTTAGGCTTGGCCTGTTTGGGTGCAGCCGCTTGTTTCTTGCTGCCAGCCTATTACGTCAATCCGCAAGTTGGCAATGGCTTCGTGTTGGTGGCCTTCACCGTGGTGGTGTTGGGCGGCATGGGCAGTTTTGCGGGAGCCCTGTTGGGCGGTTTGCTCATCGGTGTGGTGGAGTCCTTTGGTGGCCTCTTCTTGGGTGAGTCTTTGGGCCAGGTGGGAATCTTTGTGATTTTCATTGCGGTGCTGTTGCTGCGGCCGCAAGGCTTTTTTGGCGCCAAGGCTTGAGGAACTTGTCATGACCCCGTTGCGCAAGGATCTTTTCAGCATTGTGGTGTTCGTCGCGGTGGTGGCGGCCATTCCCGTGTTCACCCAGTCTGGCGTGATTTTGAATTTTGTGATGATGGCTTTGTTTGCGTGCCTGCTTGCACAAGCCTGGAATGTGTTGGGTGGCTTTGGTGGCCAGTTCTCATTTGGCCATGCTTTGTTTTTTGGCACGGGCGCTTATTTTCAAGCCATCGCTCAACTAACTTGGGGTTGGAGCCCTTGGTTGGCCTTGCCGGGGGGCATGCTCATGGCCGCCTTGGTGGGCGCATGGGTGGGCGCCTTGTCCTTTCGATACGGCTTGAAGGGCTCTTACTTTGCATTGGTTACGCTGGCCTTTGCCGAAGTGTTCCGAATTGTGTGTGTGTCAGTGCCTTTCACCGGCGCAGGTGTGGGCCTGATGCTGCCTTTGAAGGAATCTTTTGGCAACATGCAATTTCAATCGCGCGCCGGTTATGTGTGGTTGATTTTGGCCCTGGTGGCTCTGGCCTTGTTGGTCACGGCTTACCTGCGCAACTCCCGATTTGGGGCCTACTTGCAAGCCGTGCGCGACAACGAAGATGCGGCGCGTGCCGTAGGCGTCAACCCTTTCCAAGTGAAAACCTGGGCCACCGTTTTATCTGGTGGTTTGATGGGCTCTGCGGGTGCCTTTTATGTGCAGGTCTTTCAATACATCGACCCCAGCATTGGTTTTGGTGCGCACACGTCGGTGGAGGCCCTGGTGGGCGCCATCGTGGGTGGCATGGGAACCCTGTGGGGGCCCGTGTTGGGCGCATTGGCGCTGCACGTGCTGGCCGATCTCACGCGCAATTTGTTTGGCCAGTTGCCGGGCATCAACATGATCATTTATGGCACGGTGCTGATTGTCATTGTGATGTTCTTGCCGCGCGGTATTGCGGGGCTGGCCAGCTACATCCCCAAGTCTTGGAGGCGCAATGACTGACACGCCAACCTTGTTGCAAGTAGAAGGTGTGAGCCGCGCCTTTGGCGGTTTGAAGGCGGTGCAAAACGTCAGCCTGTCTGTGCCTGCAGGCTCCCTGACCGCATTGATCGGCCCCAATGGTGCAGGCAAGACCACTTTGTTTGCTTTGTTGTCCGGATTTTTAACGCCTGACACCGGCCGTGTCTTTTTGCAAGGCCAAGACATCACAGGTCAGGCGCCGCATTTGAGCGCCAAGTTGGGCATGACCCGTACATTCCAAATTGTGCAGCCGTTTGCAGCTCAAACGGTGCGCGAAAACATTGCGGTGGGTGCGCATTTGCACACAGCATCGCGCACGCAAGCTTTGGCAACTGCAGCTGAAGTGGCTCAGCGTGTAGGCTTGGCCGATCAGCTTGACAAGTTGGCCAGCGATCTCACGGTTGCAGGTCGCAAGCGATTGGAATTGGCCAGGGCTTTGGCCACACAGCCCAAATTACTCTTGCTCGATGAGGTGTTGGCTGGCCTCAATCCTCAAGAAATTGCCGAGATGATTCCGGTGGTGCGCGCCATTGCTGATTCGGGTGTCACGGTGCTCATGATTGAGCACGTGATGCAAGCGGTCATGAGCTTGGCCGAGTATGTGTGGGTTTTGGCGCAAGGGCAGTTGATTGCACAGGGTACGCCTGCCGAAGTCACAAGGCATCCGCAGGTCATTGAGGCTTATTTGGGCCACGGCACTGCAGCGCGCTTGCGCCAAGCGGAGGTTGCGGCATGAGTGTCATGAATGCGCTGTTGAAAATTGAACAGCTGCGAGCGGGCTATGGGGCTGTTGAGGTTTTGCGCGGTGTCGATTTGGATGTGAAGCCCGGCGAAACGGTGGCCCTCTTGGGCAGCAACGGCGCTGGTAAAACCACCTTGAATGGTGTGCTCAGTGGCTTGGTCAAGCCACGTGCAGGTCGCGTGAGCTTTGAGCAGCAGGACATGACGGGATGGCATGCCCGCAAAGTGGTACAGGCCGGCTTGATTCATGTGCCAGAGGGGCGCAAAGTTTTTCCAAATTTGAATGTGCTTGAAAACTTGTCCCTGGGTGCCTTCACACGCGGCAAAGAGCGCCGTGAAGAAAACTTAGAAAAAATATTTGGCATTTTCCCTAGGCTGCTTGAGCGCACCAAACAACTCGCTGGCACCTTGAGTGGTGGCGAGCAGCAAATGTTGGCCATTGGCCGCGGCTTGATGGCCGAGCCCAAACTGCTCATTTTGGACGAACCTTCTTTGGGCTTATCGCCTTTGTTGGTGGAAGAAATGTTCACCTTGATTGGCCAACTCAAATCCAGTGGCTTGGCGGTTTTGTTGGTGGAACAAAACGTGGGCCAATCTCTGGAAATTGCAGACCGTGCCTATGTGATGGAAAACGGCTTGATTCGTTTCACCGGCAAGCCGGCTGAACTGTTGGCCAGTGATACTTTGCGCCAAGCCTATTTGGGAATGTGATGCCGTCATGAGCACAGCAAGTGAATCACGGCTTGATCGCAGCGCGCCTGCTTCAGGCTCGACCCTGGCGCAAAAATTGATTGCACGAGCGGCAGCTCAGTCCCACGTCAATGTGGGCGATGTGCTGACCTGCCAAGTTGACTTGGCCATGTTTCACGACTCGTCAGGACCGCGCCGATTAAAGCCCATGTTGGCCGACATTGGCGCTCAAATCTGGGATCGCAACAAGGCGGTGTTGGTGCTTGATCACTATGTGCCTGCCAGAGATGCAGATGCTGAAAAAATCATTCGCATCACCAGAGACGTGGCCAAAGAATGGCAACTTCCCCACGTCATTGATTCTGAGGGTATTTGCCACGTGGTCTTGCCCGAACGCGGCCACCTCAAGCCAGGTCATTTTTGTGTGGGAGGCGACTCTCACTCACCCACTGGCGGTGCATTTGGCACCTACATGTTTGGCATTGGCGCCACCGAAATGTTGGGCGTGGTGGCCACGGGCGAGATTTGGGTGCAAGTGCCCCAGACACTCAGAATGGTGTGGCATGGAGCCCTGCAAAATGGCGTTTGCGCCAAGGACATGATGCTGCACATGATCGGCAAGTTCGGCATGAACGGTGGCAACTACCAAGCCGTTGAATTTGCGGGTGACACAGTTCGCGGCCTGAACATGCAAGAGCGCATGACGCTCTCTAACATGAGCGCAGAAATGGGCGCTCAGGTGGGCTTGATTGCAGCCGACAACATCACGCGCGACTATTTGAAATCGGTGGGTGTTTCGCAGGAAGTCATTGAGCAATGTGATTATTTCGAGACCGATGAAACCGCCGAATTTCAGCGCTTTGATTTCGATGCCGCCCAGTTGAGCCCGCAGGTGGCAGCGCCGCACAGCCCCGAGAACACCAAAGCCGTGCGTGAGTTTGCGCACATCAAGCCCAGTGTGGCCTACATCGGTGCCTGCACAGGTGCCAAGTTGGTTGATTTGCGGGCTGCAGCCGAAGTCTTGAAAGGCCGCAAAGTGGCAGCTGGTGTGCAACTCATGGTTGCACCAGCCAGTGCAAGAGATCAAGCGCAGGCACAGCGCGAGGGTGTGATGCAAATACTGATGGATGCCGGTGCCAGCGTATTGCCCAATGCCTGTGGTGCGTGTGCCGGTTATGGCGGTACGTTTGAAGAAGGTGCCACGGTCATATCCAGCACGGCCAGAAACTTTCAGGGCCGCATGGGGCCCGCCAGCGTTCAGGTGTATTTGGCATCGCCCGCTACCGTGGCTGCGTCTGCTCTGCAGGGTCATATTGCCGATGTGCGTGAGGTGTTGGCATGACGCAAGCCGCTGCAGAATTTCGCAAAGTATGGCGTGTGGGCGCCAACATCGATACCGATGCATTGGCGCCAGGAGCCTACATGAAGCATGGCATTGAGGTCATTGCGGCGCACTGTTTGGAAGTTCATCGACCCGATTTTGCGTCTGCTGTGAAGGCCGGCGATGTGTTGGTGGCAGGTCCCAACTTTGGCATTGGATCGTCGCGCGAGCAAGCTGCGGGCGCACTCAAACAACTGGGCATTGCGGCTGTCATTGCGCCATCCTACAGCGGACTCTTTTTTAGAAATGCGTTCAACTTAGGGCTGTTGTTGCTCACCTGTCCCGAAGCAGAAACGCTGCAAGAAAACGCGCGCGTTCAGCTTGATTTGAAAGACCAGCCTGAAGTGAAAACGGCGCAAGGCCAAATCCTGACATGCCATTCAGTGCCCTCTTTTTTAATGGACATGGTGCATGCAGGGGGCTTGGTGAATGTCCTCAAACAACGCATGGCCGCCAGCCCCGTGAGCACACCCAGCTGACCCATTGAACAACGTAGTCAAAGATTGAGAAAACCATGGAATTGAAGACATCACTCGACCCGGTGACCCTGGCCGTGTTGCGAGGCCGGCTAGAGCAAGTGGCCGATGAAATGGATGCCACGCTGTACCGCAGTGCGTTCAATCCCATCATTGCCGAAGCGCACGATGCGTGTCATGGCATTTACGACGGTGTCTCGGGCGACACTTTGGTACAGGGAAAATCCGGCCTGCCCGTGTTTGTGGGGGCCATGGCCTTTGCCGTGCGAGCAGCCGCCAAAGCGGCAGCCACACGGGGTGGCATGCAGGACGGCGACATTTGGTTGTTCAACGATCCTTATGAAGGCGGCACGCACGCCAACGACTTCAAATTGGTTCGCCCATTTTTTCGCGATGGCAAATTGTTTTGCTTTTTGGCCTCGGCTGCGCACTGGCACGACGTGGGCGGTGCGGTGCCGGGCAACTACAACCCAGCAGCCACAGAGTGCTGGCAAGAAGCCGTGCAAATTCCACCCGTTCGAATTTTGCGCGCAGGTGTTTTGGATGAAGACGTGTTGGCTATTTTGCGCGCCAACACCCGCTTGCCCGACAGCCTCTGGGGTGATTTGAACGGACAGTTGGCAGCCTTGGAGTTGGGCGCCAAACGCCTCAATGGTTTACTGGATGAGTATGGTGACGCCAAAGTGGCGCAGGCCATGGTGGAGTTGCGCGCGCGCGCTGTGCGCTTGATGCGTTCGCACATTGCCAGCTTGCCCGATGGTTGCTACAGCTTTGAAGATGTGCTGGACAACGATGGTGTGGTGGACATACCGCTCACCATTGCCCTTGACATGACGGTCAAGGGCGACCGCTTGAGCCTTGATTTTTCTCGCACCTCTGCACAATGTGCAGGCCCCGTGAACATTTCCAAAGCCACCGCCGTAGCGGCATGTTATGTGGCCTTGAAACATGTGTTCCCCGATGTGCCAGCCAATGCGGGTGTGCTCGATGCCGTTGACTTCATCATTCCCGATCGCTTGGTGATCAGTGCGGAGCGTCCGCGCCCCGTGGGTGGCTACACCGAAACCATTTTGCGCATGATCGATGTGATTTTCAGTGCCACCGCCCTGGCCGATCCAAAGCGGGCTGTGGCGCACGCCTACGGCACCATCAATGCCTTGTCGATTGCCGGCCACCGCACCGATGAAAAACGCAAAGGTCAACGCTGGGTGATGTTCAGCTTCTTTGGTGGTGGTCACGGCGGTCATTCCGATGCCGATGGTTTGTCGCACAGCAATGCGCCTATTTCGACGGCCACCATTCCGCCCTTGGAAATTTTGGAAGCAGCTTACCCTGTGCGTTTCACGCAGTGGGCCTTGCGTGCCAATTCGGGTGGCGATGGTCAGCACCGAGGTGGCTTGGGCGCCGTATACGAAATTGAATTGCTAGAAGAATCGGCCGAAGCTTTCATTTTTGGAGAACGCGGCAAAGCGGCACCCAAAGGCATTGCAGGCGGCCAGGCAGCATTGCCCAATGTGTTTGAGTACGAAAACGAGGGGGTGTGGAAAACACCGCCCATGGTTTCCAAAATGTTGGGCATCCGTTTGAAAAAGGGCGAGCGTGTGCGATTGCAAACTCCTGGCGGCGGCGGTTGGGGCAAGCCCGCTGAGCGCAGCGCTGAGGCTCGCGCCAAAGATCTTGAAGAAGCCTACGTTTCAAAGGAAAAATCATGAGCCAGAAACGCTGGGTGGTCGGTGTCGACGTGGGCGGCACATTCACAGACTTGTTTGTGCTTGATGAGCAAACGGGCACAGCCCGCATTGTCAAAGTGCCTTCAACGCGCGGCGAAGAAGCGCGCGGTTTTATGAATGGCATTCAGAAAATTTCTGAAGATGGTTCTGCCTCGGGTGTGGCCAGCATTGTGCACGGCACCACCGTGGGCACCAATGCGTTGCTCGAACGCAAAGTAGCTCGCACTGGCATCATCACCACGCGTGGTTTCAGGGATGTGCTCGAGATGCGCCGACGCGACCGGCCCCAGACTTGGGGTTTGCGCGGCAGCTTCACACCCATCGTGCCTCGCGCTTTGCGCTTGGAGGTGGATGAACGCGTTTTGGCGGACGGTCAAATTCACACTGCCGTGAACATCGAGCAAGTCAAAGCGCAAGCACAAGCCTTGCTCGATGCTGGTTGCGAAGCGGTGTGTGTGTTCTTTATCAATGCGTATGCCAACACGGCCAACGAGCAAGCGGCGGTAGCCGCAGTGCGCGCCATGTGGCCCAACCCCCATGTGACGGCAGCCAGCGAAGTCTTGCCCGAAATTCGTGAATTTGAGCGCTGCTCTACAGCCACCTTGAATGCCGCGTTGCAGCCCGTGGTGGGCAGCTATTTAACGCGCTTGGAATCTGATTTGCGTGGCCAAGGTTTTGAAGGTGAATTGCTCATCGTGCAAAGCAATGGCGGCGTGATGTCGCGCCAAACCGCATGCGATGTGCCTGTGCGCACGGCCTTGTCAGGCCCTGCCGCTGGCGTCATGGCGTGTGCCGCCATTGCCCGTGCTGCTGGCTATCCCAACGTGATGACCGGTGACATGGGTGGCACCTCGTTTGATGTGTCATTGGTGGCCAAAGGTGAGGCCGCACTGGCTGCGCAAACTTCCATTGAGTTTGGCTTGGTGGTGCGCTCGCCCATGATTCAAATTGAAACCATTGGTGCGGGCGGTGGCTCTATAGCCTCTGTGGATGCCAGTGGCATGTTGCAAGTTGGCCCTGAGTCGGCGGGCAGTGTGCCTGGGCCGGCCTGCTACGACCGCGGCAACACCCGTCCCACCGTGACAGACGCCAATGTGCTGTTGGGACGCATTGCAGCCGATCGCCCATTGGGCGGCGGTTTGCTCCAAGCCATGCGCGCTGATCTGTCAGAGCAAGCCATTCAAAAGCATGTGGCCGAGCCTTTGGGCCTTAGCACTTTGGAAGCCGCAGAAGCCATCTTGACCGTGGCCAACGCCAAGATGGCAGGTGCCGTTCGCGTGGTCTCGATTGAAAAAGGCCACGACCCGCGTCAATTTGCGTACATGCCTTTTGGCGGTGGCGGTGGTTTGCACGTTTGCGCCATGATGCGCGAAGTGGGTGTGGCCACAGGCATTGTGCCGCGCTACCCCGGTGTCACTTCTGCTTTGGGCTGTGTCATGGCCGACATGCGCCACGATGCTGTGCAAACGTTGAACCAAGCTTTGAGCGATGTGAATTTCAAAGAAGTTTTGGCCCGCATCGACCAATTGGCACAGGCCTGTCAGTTGCGCCTTGATTCGGCCGGTGTGCGCTTTGTGGCCGTCGATGAAAACATCGCACTCGACATGTTGTTCACAGGCCAAACACACACGCTTCAAGTCAATGTGCAGCGCTCGCAATTGACAACTGAAGGTTTGCGGGAAGCTTTCACACAAGCCTATCAAAATGCCTTTGGTCGTGTGCTGCAAGGCCCCGTGATTCGCGTCATGAACCTGCGCTATGCCCGCATTGGCCGTCGTCCCAAATTTGATTTGTCGGTGCTGGCCCCTGTGGGTGCAGGCAGCACGCAGCCTTTGGGTGTTCAGCGTGTGTACCACCAAGGCAAGTGGTGGGATGCACAGCGCTACGACCGCTTGGCCTTGCCAGTGGGCGCGCAAGTGCATGGCCCTGCCATCTTGGAGCAAGCAGACACCACGGTGTGGTTAGAACCCGGCTTCCAAGCCAAAGTAGATCCCATGGGCAATTTATTGGTGACGTCATGACCCTTCCATCAAAGATCCAAGCCTCAAGCACTGCCTTGATCATTGTCGACTTGCAAAATGATTTCTTGTCACCGCAAGGTGCCTATGCGCGGGGCAACACAGTGAGTGCGCCAGCATTGCAATTGCCTGCGCGCATTGCCCCTGCGGCCAAAGCTTTGAAGACCCAAGGTGGCTACGTTGCAGCCAGCCAATTCACTTTGTGGCCCGATGCCAATGGCGAACCCATGGTGTCGCCTCATCTGCTGGAAAAGCGTCCCTTTTTGCGCAAAGGCGATTTTGCGCCGGGCAGTGTGGGCCAAGCCAATGTGCCTGAGCTCCAAGACTGCGTCGATTTGGTGGTTTGCAAAGTGGCCTATTCCGCATTTTTCAACACCCAGCTCGATTGGGTGTTGCGCAAAGCTGGCATCCAGACAGTGGTGGTCTGCGGCATTGTGACCAACGGCGGTGTGGCCAGCACAGCGCGTGATGCGCATCTGCGCGATTACAACGTGATTGTGTTGAGTGATGGATGCGCGGCCTTCAGCGATGCGCTGCATGAAGCCTCACTGGCCGATTTGGCCTCCATTGGCAAAGTGATGACTTGCGCCGCTTGGGTTAGCAGCTTGGCATGAGCAATTTGGCATGAGCAACATGTCAGACGACATCCACACACCAGTGGCCATTGTGGGCGCAGGCGCTTGCGGCCTGACGGCTGCCCTGGCCTTGCATCGACACGGCATTGACTGTGTGGTGCTAGAGCGTGATGCCGTGCCTGCAGGCTCGACCGCTTTGTCTTCAGGGTTTGTGCCTGCACCGAGCACACGCATTCAAAAAGATGCCAAGGTTCAAGACAGCCCCGAGTTGTTTGCGCAAGACATCCAAAACAAAGCGCACGGTCAAGCCGCCCCAGCCTTGGTCAAAGCGTATAGCGAGGCCATTGGGCCTGCCATGGATGCGCTGGAGCAACATCACCACATTCCATGGCAATTGCTCGATCAGTTTTTATACCCCGGCCACAGCGTGCACCGCATGCATGCCGTGCCAGAGAAAACCGGCGAAGGCTTGATGACTCGCTTGCGTGCCGCTGCAGATGCCGCTGGTGTGGTTGTGTTAACGCAAGCCCAAGTGACCGCACTGAACGCAGATGCCTCTGGGTTGGTGAGCAGCCTCAGCTACACACAGCCCAATGGCACTTCTGGCCACTTGCGCTGCGATGCGGTGATCTTGGCTTGCAATGGTTTTGGTGGCAATCCTGGCATGGTGAAACAACATTTGCCTGCGATGAAAGACGCGCAGTACGCAGGCCACGTGGGCAACGACGGCAGTGCTGTTGCATGGGGCTTGCAATTGGGCGCGGAGTTGGCTGACATGGGCGCCTATCAAGGTCATGGCTCCTGGGCCATTCCACAGGGCAGCCTCATTTCGTGGGCGCTCATGATGGAAGGTGGCATTCAAATCAACCGATTTGGCGCACGCTTTCACGACGAAACGCAGGGCTATTCTGAGGCCGCGGTTCAAGTGCTGAACCAACCCAATGGGGTGGCTTGGAATGTGTTTGACAACCAACTCTTGCAGTTTGCACAAGACTTTCCAGACTTCGTTGCGGCGCAAGCCGCTGGGGCAGTGAAGTCCGCAGCCAATGCTGAATCGCTGTCGGCCATTGTGGGATGCCCTTTGATGGGATTGGAAAAAACCATGGCCGAGGTCAATCGCTTGGCAGATGCCAATCAATTGTCGGATGCCCAAGCAAGCTCTGGTTCGCTTGCAAATTCAGTGACAGACGCTTGGGGCCGCACGTTCAAGCGACGCTTGGAAGCGCCGTTTCACGCGATCAAGGTGACTGGTGCCTTGTTTCACACCCAAGGCGGCTTGAACATCAATGCGCAGTGTCAAGTGCTCAAGCCCAACGGCCACACCTTGCCCAATTTGTATGCCGCTGGTGGCGCTGCGCGCGGCGTGTCGGGTGCAGAAGTTTGGGGCTATTTGTCTGGCAACGGTTTGCTCAGCGCCATTGCTGGTGGTCATATTGCAGCGCAGGCAGTTGCTCAGAACCTATTGGAGAAAACGCGATGACCTCACATGCAACTTCTTTGTCCCATCGTTTACAACAAGCGCAAGCCTTGTTGGCCCCAGGCGTCTACGATGCGTTCAGCGCCTTGATTGCAGAGCAAGCAGGTTTTGAAGCTTTGTATTTGTCGGGTGCGTCCATTGCCTACACGCGCTTGGGCCGCTCTGACATTGGCCTGACCACAGCCACCGAAGTGGCGCAAACTTTGTCAAACATCACCGACCGCGTGGCGCTGCCCGTGATTGTGGATGCCGACACCGGCTTTGGCAATGCCCTGAACACGCAGCGAACCGTGCGCGATTTTGAGCGTGCAGGCGCGGCCATGATTCAAATTGAAGATCAAACATTTCCCAAACGTTGCGGTCATTTGGATGGCAAGGGTGTGGTGCCTGTGGCTGAGATGCAAGGCAAATTGAAAGCAGCCTTGGATGCTCGCCACAACCGCAACACCTTGATCTTGGCGCGCACCGACGCCTTGGCTGTGGAGGGCATTGAGGCTGCCTTAGATCGCGCAGAGGCTTACTTGGCTTGTGGCGTGGATGCTTTGTTCATTGAGGCATTGCGCACGCCCGAACAAATGCAACAAGCCTGCAATCAGTTTGCACACCGCATTCCCTTGTTGGCCAACATGGTGGAGGGCGGTCAAACGCCCATTCAGAGCGCATCTGAATTGGGTGATCGCGGTTTCAAAATTGTGATTTTTCCGGGTGGTACAGCGCGCGCTGTGGCGCGTTCACTGCAAGCTTACTATGGCAGTTTAAAAACACACCAAACCACCAACCCCTGGCGCGATCAAATGCTCAACTTTGATGAGCTGAATCAATTGATTGGTACGCCCGAGTTATTGGCCCTCGGTAAAACATACGAGGGCCAATAAGCTTCAGCCACGCATGTAGCTGAAATTTGGCTTACATGTGGTATTCAAGCACCAACACTGGGGTGGTGGCTTTGCAGCTGTTCTTCACAAAAGAAGCGGCGTTGTTGCAACCAAACTTGTTGTTCCAGTACTCCACACCGACGCCTGCTTTCAAACCAGCTTTGGGGCCAGCAAGGTCCATCATGTAAAGGGCACGGGCCAAAGTTTCAGTTTTGGTTTTATCGCCAAAACCATCTTTGCCCTTGGGGCCAATGATGTCGAGAAAGCCGGTGAAGGCGCCAGGACCCATGCCCACAGACCAAGCCGTTGTGAGAACCGGTGCGCTTGAAAAGCTCACGTCTTTGCCCACAATGCCGTTGTGATTGGATTCTTTCATCACTTCCAAACCGATATCCCAGAAACCCGCTGTGACAGGCATGGCTGCGCTCATGCCCAAACGGACTTTGCGCGGTGCTGGTGCAAATGTGGTGTTTTTGGCGCCTGCGTCAAAACGGGCAATCAGACTCAAATCTTTGGCGATACCGTAGCCGCCTTTGTTGCCAGTCATGGCGCTCAAAGAAAAGCTGCGCTTGTAAAAGCCATACCATTCTTGGGCGCCGCTTGGGCCCTGGTTGCTAGGATCGGCACTGTTGGACTTGAGCAAGTCAATGGTGAAAAAATTGGTGCCTAAATTGTCACCGCTCACGTGCGTCATGTTCATCACGCTTTTGGCCACTTTGTCGGACACGCCTGGCTCAGATTGCTCTGAGGCATAACGCAGGCCAATGGAGGTGTCGCTCCAGTTGGCAGCTTGGGCCGGGGTGAGGGCCGTACAGAGTGCTGCCAGCAAAGCAGAAAGGGTCAATGAAGACTTGGAGATTGAGCGCGAAGGGAATTGTAGTGACATGTTTTTTCCTTTGGTTGCAAATAAAAGCAGCCAAATGTTATCACGCTGATCAGTTTTTTCGGCTTAATTCCAGGACACAGCGGCCATGTCATTGGCAAAAATGGGCGAGCTGGACCACAAGCCCTTCAAGCCCTTTTT
>JACCDJ011273828.1_pt1 | contig 16121 bp, 11 predicted proteins | sample 7444481 | NCBI WGS metagenome assembly JACCDJ01 (sample SAMN15323435, study PRJNA562643) | freshwater metagenome | isolation source: river surface water | place: USA:Blue River Watershed | collected 2017-08-15 | reverse complement strand
CTCCTCGGGCGTCAGGCCGTTCACCCGGTCCACCTTGACCAGGGCGAAGTAGCGCTCGCCGTCTTTCGGCACGCGCACCTCGCCCTCGATCATGTCGCCGGTGTGCAGGTTGAAGCGTCGCACCTGGCTGGGCGAGATGTAGATGTCGTCGGTACTGGCGGTGAAGCTGGTGTCCGGGCTGCGCAGGAAGCCGAAGCCGTCGGGCAGGATCTCGAGCACGCCGTCGGCGAAGACCTGTTCGCCGGCCTTCGCGCGCTTTTTGATGATGGCGAACATCAATTCCTGCTTGCGCATGCGGCCGGTGTTTTCGATCTCGAGTTCCTCGGCTTGTTTGAGGACTTCGGAAACGTGCAGTGCCTTCAGTTCGTTCAAGTGCATGGCGTTGTGCTCGCGATGGCACCCCTTGCGGAGTTGTTGTCGGTCTGTGGGGGAGGTTCGGAGTGAGGCGGAGCGCCTCTTGAACCGGGTTATGAACCGGGGGATCCGGTCTGGCTGCCACCCGGGCGGCCAGTGAGTGACGCGATTATAGGGACGAAAAAGGGACCCGCAGGGGTCCCTTGTGGCCAAGTGTTGCGCGGCGCGCACGCCCAGGGGCCAACCCGGGCGGCTGGGAACTCGCTCAGGCCAGCTGCTTGTCGATGAACTCGGTCAACTGGGCCTTGCTCATGGCGCCCACCTTGGTGGCGGCGAGCTGGCCGCCCTTGAACAGCATGAGTGTGGGGATGCCGCGGATGCCGAACTTGGCCGGGATGTCGCGGTTTTCGTCGACGTTCATCTTGGCGACCTGCAGTTTGCCCTGGTAGGCGGCAGAGACTTCGTCCAGGATGGGGGCGATCATCTTGCAGGGACCGCACCATTCGGCCCAGTAATCCACCAGCACGGGCTGGTCTGATTTCAGGACGTCGGCTTCGAAGGAGCTGTCGGAGATGTGCTTGATCAGGTCGCTGGCCATGATGTGGATTCCTCGGGAGGGTCGCGGGGGGAGCCCCACGGGCAGGTAAAGTGCCGGGATTGTGACAGAAACATGCCGTTTGCACCTGCTGCGCCCACAGGGGAAATCGCTATGGCGGCGATAGCACAGGCCGGTGCGACGCAGGGTGTGCTGAGCGACCTGGTGGCCCGCCTGGCCGGCCTGATCGCGCAGCGCGGCGCCCACGCGGCCCGCACCGTGGTGCTGGTGCCCTACGCGCAGCTCATGCCGCTGGCCCGGCGCGCCTGGGCCCGCCACGCGCCCGACGGCTTCACCCCCCGCTTCGAGACCACCATGAACTGGGCGGCCCGCGGCGGTTTTGCCCCCGGCCCCGAGGACCTGAGCTTCGACCGCGGCCTGGACCTGCTGACGGCCCGCGGCTGGCTCGAGCGCGCGGGCTTGGGCCGGCAGGCGCCGACCCTGGCCTCGAACCTGGTGGATGCCGCCTGGCAGCTGGCCGGCGTGGCGGCCGCCGTGGTGCCTGCGGCACGCAGCGAGTGGGCTGGCCGCGCCCGCGCCGTCACGGGCCTGGGCCTGGACGACCCGGTGATGGCCCTGGAGTCCGCGGTGGCCCGCATCGCGATCGAGTGGGCGGCGGCCTCGGCCTATGCCACCGACGCCCTGCTGGCGCCACGCACCCTCGATGCGATCGAGCTACTGGTCGTGCTGCAGGGTCTGCAGCCTGAGCCGGTGGCCCAGGCTGTGGCCAGCCAGCTGGGCGATCGCGCGGTGTGCTGGCCCCTGGACGATCCTTCGCCTGCGGGGCAGGTGGCCTTGCACGCCTGCGCCGATCCCTCTCACGAGGCCGAGCGGGCTGCCGCTTGCGTGATGGGCCATCTCTCGGCCGGCCGCGTGCCGGTGGCCCTGGCGGCGGTGGACCGGGTGCTCACGCGTCGCATTCGGGCCATGCTGGCCGCGCGCGGTGTGGGACTGGCCGACGAGACCGGCTGGAAGCTCTCCACCACTCGCGCCGCCGCCCAGGTCATGGGCCTGCTGCGGGCCGGCGCCTGGGACGCGGCCAGCGACGAAGTGCTGGATTGGCTCAAGAACACGCCGGCGGTGCCTGCGGGCGTCTGCCTGTCGCTAGAGCGGCGGGTGCGGCGGGCAGGCCTGCGTGCCTGGGCCTCGGTGCGACCCGAGCGCCTGCTGGCCCGCGTCGGGGAGGTGCCTGGCGAGTGGGCCGGTTTGATCGAGCAGACCCAGGGTTGGCGCGAGCGCCTGCGCACAGCGCGCCCGCTGCCCCAGTGGCAGGAGGCGGTGCGCGAGCTGCTGCAGGCCGGGCAGCAGTGGGAGTTCCTGCAGGCGGATGCGGCCGGGGCGCAATTGATCGCCGCACTGGGCCTGGACCTGGCGGGCCAGGCCCTGTGGTCGCAGCTGCCGCAGGCGGCGCGCCGACTCTCGCTGGCCGAATTCACCGCCTGGGCCAACGAGGCCCTCGAATCCGAAAGCTTTGTGCCCGACCCCAGCGGCCCGGCGCAGGTGGTGGTGCTCCCGTTCAACCAGATCTTGGGACGGCGCTTCGCAGCGCTGGTGGTGCCTGGTTGCGACGAGGTGCGCCTGGCGCCGTCGCCCGAGCCACCGGGCCCCTGGACCGCGGCCCAGCGCGAGGTGCTGGGCCTGCCCGCGCGCGCGCAGCTGGAGCAGACCCTGCGCGCCGGCTGGCGGCACGCCTTGCAGACCGCGCAGGTGGACGTGCTGTGGCGCCTCACCGACGAAGCCGGCGAGCCGGTGCTGGCCAGCCCCCTGGTGCAGCAGCTGGAATTCACTTCGGGCGCTCCGCGTGCTGCGGATGTGCGCGAGGTACGCGAGCTGGTCTATCAGCCCGTCCCACGACCGGGGGCGCAGGCCGCCGGACTGCCGGTGGCGGCCCTCTCGGCCAGTGCCTATGACGATCTGCGCAAGTGCCCCTACCGATTTTTCGCGCTGCGCCAGCTGAGCCTGCAGGAGGCCTCCGAGATCGACCAGGATCTGGACAAGCGCGATTTCGGCAACTGGGTGCACGAGGTGCTGCGGCGTTTCCATGAGGCCCTGCGTGATGACCCGCAGGCCCAGGCCCTGACGCGGGCCGAGTTGCTGGACCGGGTGGCCCAGGATGTGACCCGCGCCCTGGCCCTGCCGCCAGAGGAGTTCCTGCCGTTCCAGGCCGCCTGGCCCCAGGTGCGCGAGGGCTACCTGCAGGAGCTGGCCCGTTTCGAGACGACCCATGGCGCGCGCTTTCAGGAGGCCGAGGCCGACCGCGAGGTGACCCTGGGCCCGGTGCGCCTGTTCGGGCGGATCGATCGCATCGACCGGATCGGCCATGGCGCCGATGGCGGTCGCCTGGTGATGGATTACAAGACCGAAGGCCTGACTGGCACGCAGGCGCGGATCAAGCTGCCCATGGAGGACACGCAGCTGGCTTTCTATGCCGTGTTGTTGCAGGACAGCGACCTGCGCGCCTTCTATGTCAATGTGGGCGAGCGGGGTGAAACCAAGTTCATCGAACAGCCGCAGGTGCTGGCCGCACGTGATGCCCTGGTGCAGGGTGTGCAGGACGACCTGCGCCGCATCGGACAGGGCGAGCGCCTGCACGCCCTGGGCGAGGGTCAGGCCTGCGCCTTCTGCGCGGCGCGTGGCCTGTGCCGCAAGGATTTCTGGGCGTCATGAGGGAACAGCCGATGAAGGACGGGCATGCCTGATTACGCCTACGAGTTGAACGGCCAGCGCGTAACGCGCGAAGCCTTCTACGCCGCCGCCTGCGACCCGCGCCGCAGCGTCGCGGTGGAGGCCTGCGCCGGTGCGGGCAAGACCTGGGTGCTGGTGTCGCGCATCTTGCGGGCGCTGCTCGAGGGCGCGCCACCCCACGAGATCCTGGCCATCACCTTCACCAAGAAGGCCGCGGGCGAGATGCGCGAGCGGCTGCAGCAATGGCTGCAGGCCTTTGCCCGCGCTGACGACGCCACCTTGCTGTCCGAGCTCACTGCGCGCGGGGTGCCCGCCGCATCCGCGCCCGCGTTGGTGGCACCGCTGCGCGCGCTGTACGGGCAGCTGCTGCAAGCGGGGCGACCGGTGCAGATCCGCACCTTCCACAGCTGGTTCGCGGCGCTGCTCAAGACCGCGCCGCTCCTGACCCTGGAACGACTGGGTCTGCCGCCGCGCCACGAGCTCCTGGAAAACGACAAGGATGCGATCGCCCAGGTGTGGCGGCGCTTTCATGATGCGGTGCTGCGCCAGCCGCAGGCCCGCAGCGACTACGAAGCCTGCATCGCCGCCCACGGCCGCAGCCAGACGCTCAAAGCGCTGGCCGCAGCGCTGGACAAGCGCGTGGAATTCACGCTGGCCGACCGCGAGGGCGTGGTGGAGGGCTCGGTGCAGGCCTGGCATCAGGCCTATCCGGAGTTCGCGGGCGCGGACAGCCCGCTCGCGCTGATCACGCACGCGGGCATCGTGCGCACCTGCCTGGCCGACGCGGCGCGTTGGCTGGGGCAGGCCAAGCAACCCAGCTTCGCCGCTTGCGGCTCACAACTCGAGCGCGCGCTGTCCGAGGGCGACTGGGAAGCCGCGATCGGCGCCCTGCTCACGAAGGAAGCCGCGCCGCGCAAGTTCAATGACGCGTTGGCGGGCATCGCCGAGATCCGGCAGGCGCAAACCCTGGCCCAGCGCCTGCTGGCACTTCGCCACCAGGACGAGGCCTGGCTGCACCACCAGCGCATCGCACGCCTGACGCGCCTGCTGGTGGCCGAGTTCTCGCAGCTCAAACGCGACGAGGGCTGGGTGGACATGAGCGACCTGGAGCAGGCCGCGCTGGTGATGCTGTCCGACCCGGTGCTCTCCGGCTGGATCCAGCAGCGCCTGGATGCGCGCATTCGCCACTTGCTCGTGGACGAATTTCAGGACACCAACCCCTTGCAGTGGCAGGCCCTGCACGCCTGGCTCAGCGCCTATGCCGGCGCAGGCGGCGGCGACGCGCCGGGCGTGTTCATCGTGGGCGACCCCAAGCAAAGCATCTACCGCTTCCGCCGCGCGGAGCCGCAGGTGTTCCGCGCGGCGCAAGACTTCGTGGCCCAGGGGCTCGGTGGTGATCGCCTGGGCTGCGACCACACCCATCGCAACGCCCCCGCCGTGCTGGCGGCGGTCAACGCGGTGATGCAGGACGCGCAGCAGGCCGGCGCCTATCAGGGCTTTCGCGTGCACACCACCGAGTCGCAGGTGGGCGGTCGGGTGCTGCACTTGCCCGTGATCGGGCGTGAGGCGCGCGCCGCCGCCGATGCCGCCGCCAACGACGGCTGGCGCGACAGCCTGAACGAGCCGCGCGAGCTGCCCGAAGAAAAGCTGATCACCCTGGAGTCGCGCCAGGCCGCGCACTGGATCGCGCAGCGACTGGCCGACGGCGTGCCGCCGCAGGACATCATGGTGCTGGCTCGCCGCCGCAAACGCCTGGTGGCTCTGGAAGACGAACTGCGCCTGCTCGGTGTACCCGCGCAGCAGCCCGAGAAGACCGACCTGGGCGAAGCCCCCGAGGTGCAGGACCTGGTGGCCCTGATCGATGCGCTGGTGTCGACCTCGCATGACTTGTCGCTGGCGCGCGCGCTGCGCTCGCCCCTCTTCGGTGTGGACGACGACACGCTGGTGATCCTGGCGCAGCGGGCGCGCGCCGCGCATCGCGATGGGCAGCCCGCGCACTGGTTCGATCTGCTGCAACAGGAGGATCCGGGCGATCTGCCGGCGCTGCGGGGCGTGGGCGCCACGCTGGCTCGCTGGAAGCGGTGGGTGGACCGCATGCCGCCACACGATGCGCTGGATGCGATCTACCACGAGGGCGATGTGCTGGCGCGTTACGCCCAGTCGGCACCGCCGGCCCTGCGCGAATCCGTATTGGCCCACCTGCGCGCACTGCTCGGCGCCGCGCTGGAAGTGGGGGGCGGGCGCTACGCCACGCCCTACGCCTTCGTGCGGGCCATGCGCGCGGGCGGTGTGCGTGCCCCGGCGGTGGCCCAGTCTGCGGCAGTGCGACTGCTCACGGTACACGGCGCCAAGGGTTTGGAGGCACCGGTGGTGCTGATGCTGGACACCGACACCGGTACGCCCCGCGCCCAGACCATGGGTATGTTGGTGGACTGGCCCGGAGAGGACCCCGCGCCTCGGCGCTTTGCCTTCCTGGCCAGCGAGGCGCGACCCCCGGTGTGCTGCGCCGAGGCGCTGACCCTGGAGATGCAAGCGCGCCAGCGCGAGGAACTCAATGGCCTGTACGTGGCGATGACCCGTGCGCGCGAGGAACTGGTGATTTCCAGCGTCACGCCCCACACGCCTGCCGACGGCAGCTGGTGGCGTCGGTTGCAGCCGCTGTGTGTGGAGGTACCGGCGCAGGCGCTGCAGGCACCCGACGCGCCGACCGGTTCCGCGCAGGCGCCTTGCCGCCTGGCGGTCGTGCCCGCAGGCGTGCGTTCCGAGACCGATGAGGCCGCGGCACCCGTCGCACCCGACCCGGACGAGGGCCATTCCCGGTTCGGCCAGGCCCTGCATCGCCTGCTGGAATGCTGGCCTGCGGGCCAGGCCGTTTGCCCGCCTGCACTGCGCCAGCGGGTCGCGCGCGAGTTCCGTCTGACGGGCGCCGCCCTGGAAGATGCCGCCGCCGTGGCGCTGCGTATCCTGCGCGGCGAGGGCGCCTGGGCCTGGGACCCGCAGGTGGTCGACTGGGCCGACAACGAAGTCGAACTGCACCACCAGGGTCAGCTGCTGCGCCTGGATCGCCTGGTGCGCCGGCGCGATGGCGCGCAGTGGTGGGTGCTCGATTACAAGTCCGCCGCCCGACCCGAGCTGGACGAAGCCCTGGTGGCGCAGATGCGCCGCTACCAGCGGGCGGTGGCGGCCATCTACCCCGGCGCGCCGGTGAAGGCCGCTTTCCTGACCGGGCAGGGCCGCCTGGTGGCGGTCGAGTGAGCGCCCCGGCAATGCAGGCCGTTGTCATCGGCGCGGGTCCGGCGGGTCTGATGGCCGCCGAGGTGCTGGCCGCGCAGGGCGTGTCCGTGCAGGTGTACGACGCGATGCCTTCGGCCGGGCGCAAGTTCCTGCTGGCAGGACGCGGCGGTCTGAATCTCACGCACTCCGAGCCGCTCGATCGCTTCATCACCCGACTGCACCCTCGGGTGCCCGCGCTGGAGACCCTGGTGCGGGCCTTCCCACCCGAGGCGCTGTGCGCCTGGGCCGAGGGCCTGGGCGTACCGACCTTCGTGGGCAGCTCCGGCCGTGTGTTTCCCGTCGACATGAAAGCCGCACCGCTGCTGCGGGCGTGGTTGCACCGCCTGCGCGCGGCGGGCGTGGTGTTCCACATGCGCCATCGCTGGCTGGGATGGGACGGGCAGGGCGCCTTGCGACTGGCATCGCCCGCAGGCGAGGTGCAGGTGCGGGCTGACGCCGTGGTGCTGGCCCTGGGCGGCGCAAGCTGGCCGCGCCTGGGTTCCGACGGGGCCTGGCAGCCGGTGCTGCGCGAGGTGGGTGTGGAGGTTGCGCCCCTGGTGCCGTCCAACTGCGGCTTCGATGTGGCCGGTGGCTGGTCGCCGTATTTCGCGCAGCGCCACGCGGGGCAGCCATTGAAGTCGGTGGCGATCGAGGTGGCGGGCACGGTCCGCAAGGGGGAATTCGTCGCGACCGACACCGGCATCGAGGGCAGCCTGGTCTATGCCGTGTCGGCCGCACTGCGCGAGCAGATCGCGACGCGGGGCCAGGCGCTGCTGCATCTGGATCTGCTGCCCGATCGCAGCACCGAGCGGGTGCGGGCCGAGGTCGCCCACCCGCGCGGCTCGCGCTCGCTCGCGAACCACCTCAAGGGGCGCCTCGGCCTGGACGGCATCAAGCTCGCACTGCTGCATGAAGTGCTCGCGCGTGAGGATCTGCACGATGCCGACCGTCTGGCAGGCGCCATCAAGGCGCTGCCGCTGCGCCTGTCTGCGACGCGTCCCATCGAGGAGGCGATCAGCAGCGCCGGCGGCGTGCGCTGGGACGCCATGGACGACACGCTGATGCTGCGGGCACGACCCGGGGTCTGGTGCGCTGGCGAAATGCTCGATTGGGAGGCCCCCACCGGCGGCTACCTGCTCACGGCCAGCATGGCCAGCGGGCGCGCGGCGGGGCAGGGCGTGCTGCGCGCCCTGCGCGGGCGCTGAGGACTCAGGCGCGCGACGTGCGCAGCAGGTGGGCGCTGTTCTGAAGCACCAGCGGCGCCAGTTCGGCGGCCAGCGCCGGGTCTTCGGGGTTCCACGGCGCCTGTAGCGCGTGGCGATCGAGCAGCAGCTTGCCGTGAAACGGTTTGCCTTCCAGGAGCAGGTCCACCCGTTCCTGTTGTGAGGGCTCGGCGAACACCAGCAGGCATCGCACCGCGCTGCAAGCGCCCTTGAGGACGCTTTCGCCGCCAAACAGGTCGTCGATGCGCACCACGCGCGAGATGCCCACCACGCCCTCGATGTCCCGCTGCAGCTGGCGCATGTCGGCGCTGGCGACGTCGCCGGAGACAAAGCTGATCACCGTGAGTGCGCCTTCGTGCGAGCGCTTGGCATCCACCCGCCGAAAGCCCGGGCGCGCGCGTGACCAGCTGTCGTCCAGGCCCTGGACCACCTTGATCACACCGAACACGGTGATCGCGAAGGACATCGTGGCCGACAGATCGATCAGGTGGTTCGTGTAGCTGGCCGACAGGTAGGTGATGCCGAAGAAGGCCGATTGCGCCGCCACGAAGACCCGGGTCAGCGTCTCGCCTTGCAGCCGGCCCAGGGCGATCGCCACCAGCAACCAGATGGCCGCGAGGTTCAGCGCCAGCCCCAGCCAGGCGGGCATCACCCGCAGCCAGGTCCCGTGCAGCGCGTCGTCGATTGCCGTGGCCAGAATCTCGCTGTCGTCCTCCACCGGCTTGACCGAGGTGGGCTTGGTGGGGCCGATGCCGGGTGCCGAGGCACCGATCACCACGAAGGCGCCCTTCACCGCTTGCAGGCGCGGATCGTCCGGTGCGGCGGTCAGCAGGTCGGCGAACGGAATGCGGGTGTAACGCCCTTTCTTGTTGCGCCAGTTCAGAGCCATCTGCTCGGGCAGGCCCTGCAGGCTCACGCCGCCAACTTCGAGGGTGCGCCCCACCACGGTGGGCAGGGTGTAGTGTTTTTCCTTCCACACCAGCGGGTACTTGCGCACCACGCCGTCGTCGTCGGGGCGCTGGTTGGCCACGCCCATGCGGTCGTACATGGATCCGAACATCGGCAGCAGGACGGCCACCGTTGCGTCCGCGTGACCGGAGGCGACCTGCGCACCCGGCAGCGCCGACACCTTGAGCTGGCTGCGCGCGTCGTTTTCCGGGTTCAGGCGCACCATGGGAAAGACGATTGCGCGGTTGATCTGCGCGGTCGCGTCCAGCGCGGCATCCCCCTCGGGGTTGGCCTTGTCCGGGTCGGCGGTGATCACGTTCAAAAGCACTGCACGCGCACCCAGGTCGGTGAGCTTTTGCGCGCCGTCGGCCAGCACATTGCGGGGCCAGGGCCATCGGCCGTGTTCGGGCGCGAGCAGGGCGAGTGAGCGCTCGTCGATGTCCACGATCAGTACCTCGCGCGCGGGCACGGGGCTGGTGTGGCGCATCTTCAGGATGACGTCGTGTGCGGGCGAGGGCGCGTCGGGTGTGAGGCCCGTGGTCGCAAAGAGGGCCAGGGCCCACACGGTGGCCAGCGCGCCCACGCCAAGCAGCACCTTGCGCCCCCACACCCGCGAGAGGCGGGCGGTCCACGAAGCACCCAGGTTCTTGGCATCGACGCCGCGCATCGACCACGCGTACAGGCGGGGAAAATGGAGGCTGGAAAGGACCCTGAACAGGGCCCGCATCGACGGTAGGAACTTCGGCATGGTCATGCGGCCACAGCGGCCCGGATGGCCCAGTGTAGTCGTGTGTTACAACCCAGGACGTTTTTGATGGCCGCGGCGCTGCACTGGCGCGGGGGCCTTTCGTATCGAGTCGATGTCCCGTCCCCACGGTCCCCGCTTCCTGATCGCCGCCCTGGCCCTGCTGGCCAGTGGTTTGGCTGCGGGCCAGGCTTTTGTCACCGACACCCCGGTCTTGGCCAGCCCGGACGGCGCGCCTCGCGCCGTGGGCCAGGCCAGGGCCGGTGCTGCGCTCAAGCTGCTGCGGCGCCAGGGCTTCTGGCTGGAAGTGGAGTCGGGTAGCGTGAGAGGCTGGGTGCGGATTTCTGCGGTCAAGCTGGCCACGGCCTCGGCATCCCTGGACACCGGACGGCTCGGGACCCACAACATCGTGGCCACGTCGGCGGCGCGCAGCATGTCTGCGCAGGACCTGATCGAGGGCCGCAGCGACAACCAGGCCGCCGAGCGCCTGCCGGCCTTTCGCCCGGAGCCGGGGCAACTCGCGCAGTTTGAGCAGGCGGGTGCGCTGAGTGCGGGTGCCGGCCCGGTGACGGCCCCGGCCACGAACAACGACGAAGAATCCGCCGGCCGGCTCTGGGTGGCGCGAATCATGGGGGTGGCACCGCTGCATACCTCTCAGGACCTGCAGCGTTACCTGAACCTGGTCGGTGGCCACCTCGCGGCACACGCGGACACCTCACGTACCTGGCGCTTCGGCGTTCTGGACACCGACGCCGTCAATGCCTTTGCCGCCCCGGGCGGCGTGGTGCTGGTGACCGCGGGCTTGTTGCGGCAGTTGTCCTCCGAGGACGAACTGGCCGCAGTGCTGGCCCACGAGATCGCACATGTCACGCGCGAACACCACTACCAGGTGATCCAGCGCGCGCGCCAGTACCAGAACGTGGTGCGCGGCCTGCGCGTGGACCCGGGTCTGAGCCGGGCCAGCGCGCAGCTGTATGCCCGTGGGCTGGATGCGGCCAGCGAGCACGAGGCCGACGTGGCCGGCGTGGAGCTCCTGGCGCGCGCGGGTTACGACCCCTCGGCGGTGCTGTCCGTGCTGGAGAAGCTGGACGCCCTGGGCACCACCGATCCGCGCGTGGCCCTGCTGGCGTCCACCCACCCGCCCGCGAAGGAACGCATTGACCATCTGGTGCGTTCGGGCATCGACAGGCTGCCCATTCCCACGGCCGGCGTGCAGGCCCGCCAGGCCCGCCATGTCCGCATGACCCGGGCCGTCTCGCAGCGCTGATCGCGCGTGACGAGGCTCGGCTCGGCGTGCGCGCCGCGCGATTAAGATGCGCCGCATGATCGACCTGCATTACTGGACCACCCCCAACGGCCACAAGATCACGATGTTCCTGGAGGAGGCGGGCCTGGCCTACAGCCTCAAGCCGGTGAACATTCGCGAAGGCGAGCAGTTCGCTGCGGACTTCTTGAAGATCGCCCCCAACAACCGTATTCCGGCCATCGTGGACCACGCGCCCAGTGATGGCGGCGAGCCGATCTCTGTCTTCGAGTCGGGCGCCATCCTCTTGTACCTGGCCGACAAGATCGGTCAGTTCATCCCGCAGGACCTGCGCGGTCGGCAGGTCTGCCTGCAGTGGTTGTTCTGGCAGATGGGTGGCCTGGGCCCGATGGCGGGTCAGAACCATCATTTCGTGCAGTACGCGCCCGAGAAGATTCCCTACGCCATCGACCGCTATGTCAAAGAAACGTCGCGTCTGTATGGCGTGTTGAACAAGCAGTTGGCCGATGGTCGGGCCTTCATCTGCGGCGACGACTACACCATCGCCGACATGGCCTGCTACCCCTGGATCGTGCCCCACGAGCGCCAGCGCCAGAACCTGCAGGACTTTCCCGCGCTGGCCGGGTGGTTCGCCCGCATCGCTGCGCGTCCCGCCACGCAACGCGCCTACGCACTGGCTGCGAGCATCAGCCAGCAGCCCACGGTGGACGCGAAGTCCAGCGCCATCCTGTTCGGGCAGGACGCCAAGACAGTGCGCTGAGCGGCGCGCGCAGCGGGGTCGCTCAGGTCAGCGTGTAGCACCGCAGGACCACCTGGTCGGGGTGCCGCGCGCCGGTGCCGACGAAAATGCGCTCGTTGATCCAGCCCAGTGCTGGCGACGCTGTTTCAAAGCTCGGGCTGCAGCGGAAGTAGACCTGTGAAGGATCGACGGGTTCGCCGCGCAGCAGCTTGGCAGTGACTTCGGCCGAGGCAGCGCGCACCGCGCGGTTTTGCACAAAGATGCGATCGCCGCCATCGGTCTCGATGATGTAGCGCGCATCCAGGTGGGCCACGGTCTGGCCCACGATCCACTGGAAGTCCGCACCGCCGGGCAGCACCTTGCCGCGCCAACCCTCGCCTTGCACCTCGCCACCCAGAATCGGCACCATGCGGCGCAGACCACCGGGAACCTGTCCGACTTCCTGGGGGCGATCGACCTGCACCGAGAGGTCGGCGAAGAATTCAAGGCCGGGGGTGGGAAGCGTTGAGGACATGGGGGGCTCCTTGCGACGACACGAAAACCGCACTGTAGCCAAGTCGTCCAGGGCTGCTCGATGCCTCAGACCCTGCCCGATGTCTGCTTCAGCGCATAGTGCTGGATCCACGCGACCAGCTGCAGGGCCGCCGGCGTGAGCGGCATATCGTGACGACGCACGGTGCAGATCGTCGGTCTGGGCAGTTCATCGCGCACGGGCACCACCGCCAGTTGCGATTTCACCCCGCAGTGCTCGTAGACGATCCGCGGCACGGTACTGAGCCAGCGCTGGGATGCGGCGATCAGCCCGGGCAGCGCCAGAAACGACTCGCACAGCATTCCCACTTGGGGCGCTCCGAGGCCCGCGGCCTCGAAAGCCTCTTCGATGACCGCGCCAGGCCCACGCGATGGGCTGGAAAGCACCCACTGCTCGTTGCGCAGGTCCTCCAGTGCGGTCGCTGCCGCCAGGGGATGATCGCGCGGCGCAATGATCACGATCTCGCTTGAATACAGGGCCTCGGCCACCAGGTCGGGCTCCAGGTCCACCCGGTGCACCGGGGTCAGCGCGAAATCGATCGTTCCATCGCGCAGCAGGGGCGCCACGCCTGGATAGAGACCATCACGACACTGCACCTGCACCTGCGGATGCTGCTGGCTGAATTGGCGCAGGGCCCGCGGCAGCAGGCCCAGTCCGATGGCCGGCGAGATCGCCAATTTGACCGTGCCGGCCCACAGGCCTCGCATCTGCGCGATCTCGTCGCTGGCACGGCGGCTCTGGTGGACCATCAACTTCGCATGCCGCAGAAAGGCCTGCCCGAAGGCGGTGAAGGTCACGCCCTGTTTGCTGCGGACCAACAACGGGGCCTGCAGCTCCTGCTCCAGCTGCTGGATGGCGGCGGTCAAGGCGGGCTGTGTCAGCCCCATGCGCTGGGCGACGGCTCTCAGGCTGCCATGCGCCTCGACCAGGACCAGGGCTTCTAGGGTGGTGAGTCTCACTAGGGTTACTACGGAGATCAATGAATTTGATCATTGGCGCGAAAAAACGAATTTTCAGCGCCAGCCCCGGTTTCTACCATCCCCAGCCATTGAGAGAGGAAGAACCATGTTTATCAAGAACTGCTGGTACGTGGCGGCCTGGGACATCGAAGTGCCCGAAGACAAGATGCTGGCCCGCACGCTGCTCAATGAGCCGGTCTTGTTCTATCGCACCACCGAGGGGAAGGTGGTGGCCCTGGAGGACCGTTGCTGCCATCGCGCGGCGCCGCTGCACCTGGGGCGCAAGGAGGGCGATTGCGTGCGCTGCATGTACCACGGTCTGAAGTTTGACCCGACCGGCACTTGCGTGGAGATACCGGGTCAGACCACCGTACCGCCCAAGACCTGCGTGCGCAGCTACCCGGTGGTGGAAAAGCATCGCCTGGTCTGGATCTGGATGGGGGATCCGACCCTGGCCAACCCGGCCGACATCGTCGACTACCACTGGCACGACTCGCCTCAATGGCGCATGAAGCCCGGCTACATCCACTACCAGGCGAACTACAAACTGATCGTCGACAACCTGCTGGACTTCACCCACTTGGCCTGGGTGCATCCCACCACCCTGGGCACCGACAGCGCCGCCGATCTCAAGCCGGCGATCGAGCGCAACACCGACGGCCTGGGCACCCTCACCATCAGCCGCTGGTACCTCAACGACGACATGCCGAACCTGCACAAGCGGGTGGCGAAGTTCCAGGGCAAGGTGGATCGCTGGCAGATCTACCAGTGGTCGCCGCCGGCGCTCCTGCGCATGGACGCGGGCTCGGCACCCATTGGCACCGGTGCGACCGAAGGAAAGCGCGTGCCCGAGTCCGTGCAGTTTCGTCACACCTCCATCCAGACGCCGGAGACCGACACCACCAGCCATTACTGGTTCTGCCAGGCGCGCAACTTCGCGCTGGACGACGCGCAGATGACGGAGAACATCTTCCAGGGCGTGGTCGAGGCCTTCGAGGAAGACCGCAGCATGATCGAGGCGCAGCAGAAGATCATCTCCATGACGCCCGATCGGCCCATGGTCCCGATCGGCGCCGACAGCGGCCTGAACCAGGCGCGATGGCTGATCGAGCGGGCCCTCAAAGCCGAACAGGGCCAGGTGGCGTGAGCAGCCTGGCGCCCACCCTGGATTTGCAGGTGCGCAGCGTGCGCGCGCTGGCGCGCGACATCCTGGGCATCGAGCTGGCCGCCGCTGACGGCCGCGCGCTGCCCGGTGCTCAGGCCGGCGCGCACATTGACCTGCACCTGCCTAACGGCCTCATTCGCCAGTACTCCCTGACCTACACCCCGGGCACGGCGACACAGGCCAGCTACTCGGTGGCCGTCGGCCTCGATGCGAACAGCCGTGGCGGCTCGTCCTGGATCCATGACAAGCTGCGGGTTGGCGCCACATTGCGCGTGGGTACGCCGCGCAACCTGTTCGCCCTGGACCCTACCCACCGCCGTGTCCTGCTGGTCGCCGGTGGCATCGGCATCACGCCGATCTACGCCATGGCGCAGTCCGCCGCGCGCGCCGGACTCGATTGGCAGCTCGTGGCCTGCGCTCGTTCACTCTCGCGCCTGGCATTCACCGAGGAATTGCAGGCGCTGGGCGCGGACCGGGTGCACCTGCACGGCGACCTGGAGGCGGGCCGCCTGATCGACATGCCCCGGTGGCTTGACGCGCAGCCCTGGGACGGTGTCTACGCCTGCGGGCCGCTGCCCCTGCTGGCGGCCCTGGAGCAGCACACCGCCGCCTGGCCCGACGGCCGTTACCGTAGTGAGAAATTCAAGGCCGATGCCTCGGCCGGTGGCGAGCAGCGCACCTTCGAGCTGGTGCTTGCGCGCAGCGGCCTGCGCACCGAGGTGGCGCCCGGCGAACAGGTCCTCGACGCGCTCGAGCGCCTGGGTCTAGACCATCCCTATGCCTGTCGCGAGGGCCTGTGTGGCACCTGCGAATGCGGCTGGCTCGAGGGCGAACCCGAGCACCGCGACCTGGTGCTTGACGATGCCGCCCGCAACGTCCAGCGCCGATTCATCCCCTGCGTCTCCCGCTCGCGCGGCGAGCGCCTCACTCTGGACCTTTGAACCTCATGAACCTTCAATCCAAGATCGCCATCGTCACGGGCGCCGCTTCCGGTTTCGGCGCAGCCACGGCCCGCCGGATGGCGCAGGCTGGTGCCCGCGTGGTCGTGGCCGACCTGCAGGCCGAAGGCGCTGAGCGCATGGCCGATGAACTGCGTCGCAGCGGCGCGCAGGCCATGAGCATCCAGGTCGACGTCGCCTCGCGCGAGGACTTCGAACGTCTGGTGGCCCACACCCTTGAGGCCTGGGGCGGCCTGGACATCCTGGTGAACAATGCTGGCACCACGCACCGCAACAAGCCGGCGTTGCAGGTGACCGAGGACGAATTCGACCGGGTCTACCGCGTCAACGTCAAGAGCCTGTTCTGGGCGGCGCACAGCGTGCTTCCGCACTTCACTGCGCAGGGGCGTGGCTGCATCATCAACGTGGCCTCGACTACCGGCGTGCGTCCGGGACCAGGCCTGACTTGGTACAGCGGCAGCAAGGCCGCGATGATCAACCTGACCAAGGGCCTGGCCCTGGAGTTCGCCAAATCCGGTGTGCGGATCAACGCGGTCAACCCCATGATCGGAGAGACCGCGATGATGGCGGACTTCATGGGCATGGAAGACACGCCCGCCAACCGCGAGCGCTTCCTCCAACGCATTCCCCTGGGCCGCTTCACCCGTCCGGACGACGTGGCCAGCGCCGTCACCTTCCTG
>JACCDJ011218540.1_pt1 | contig 16130 bp, 17 predicted proteins | sample 7444481 | NCBI WGS metagenome assembly JACCDJ01 (sample SAMN15323435, study PRJNA562643) | freshwater metagenome | isolation source: river surface water | place: USA:Blue River Watershed | collected 2017-08-15 | reverse complement strand
GTTCACGATTATTCAAACGCCTACGACTCGCTATTCAGGATGTGAAGGATAGTGCTAATAGACAAGGTGTTAATGTTGTAGAAGTAATACAAGATAAGATGAGAAATATTGAAGCCAACTTACCAGACTTTATTTTTATCTATTAAGTAGATGAGTGAGTCCAATAGAACTCGGAAAAAATACAGAGGAGGTGGAAGTTCATTAGGCAGAGCAGAAAAAAAGGCCGCCACTAGAGCAAAAGCAGAAGCCAAACGAAAAGCCAAAGCCGAGGCCAAGCAAAAAGCCAAACAAGAAGCCAAACAAAAAGCAGAACAAAAGGCTCGTGAGAAAGCGCAGAAAAAGGCACAGGATAAAGCAAGAAAAGATGCTGAGAAAGCCAGAAAGACTCAACAAAAACAAGCACAGAAACAACAACAAAAAGCCCAAAAAAATGCTGAGAAAACAAGAAAAGCACAAGCTAAACAACAAGCCAAGAACCAAAAGGCTCAAACAAAAAAACAACAAACTGCTGAAAAGGAACAAAAGAAAAAACAACAAGCCGATGCTAAGAAACAGAAAAAAGAAGAACAGCAAAAGGCTTCAGAAACTCGCCGACAACAAAAACAACAAAATGCTGCAACTCGTCGACAACAGAAACAATCCACGACTGAGCAAAAGAAAAGAAATGCTGAAACTCGTCGAAAGCAGAAACAATCTGCCACTGAGCAAAAGAAAAGAAATGCTGAAACTCGTCGTCAACAGAAAAAAGAGGCTGCGGATAAGAAAAGAAGAAATGCTGAAACTCGTCGACAAAGAAAAAAGGATGAAAAGAAACGTAATACAAATACGAATTCCAGTGGTGGTCCAGGTATAGGCAGTATGTTGGCTACGGCAGCAGTAGAATCGCAACTTTCTAGAATGTCAGATAGTTCAGATAATGATAATAATAACATAACAAGTCCTAATAATACAAACAATAATATGAATGAGAATGAAGAAAATTCAGAAGAGGAGGAGGAAGAAAACGAAGAAGAGGAAGAGGAGGAAGAAGAACCTGAAGAAGAGGAAGAAGAAGAGGAGGATGATGATTTATTGGAAGAAGAATTAAATAACGCTGTAAATATACCTAAGAAATCTCAAAAACAACCCATACGAAAAGCATCGGTAAAATCATCTAAAAAACCTATTACACAACAGACACGTAAGGCTCCTAAGATGCCTCAAAGACAACAGACACGTAAGGCTCCTAAGATGCCAAAACAACAAACTCGTAAAGTTGCTAAGATGCCTCAAAGAATGATGAAACAACAAACACGTAAGGCTCCTAAAATACCTCAAAGACCAATAAAGCAAAAGAAAATGCCTCAAAGACCTATAAAACAACAACAAGTTCCTAAATTAACTCCAGGACCTGGAATGCCAATTGAAGTCAGTGAAAATGATTATGATGGAAGTGCAGATTCAAGTGAGTTTACTCCAGCTTACGATGATGATGACAAAGCCTGGTATGCTGATTTCCGTGTAAGAGACCCTCGCGTAAAATTCTATAGAATGTACGGCAAATCTTCTGACCAAGTTGTGTCTTATGTTCAACGTTTTAAAAATAAATATAACAGATAGAGATGTCTCTTTTTAGTAAGACACCCATACAACATATAGATTATGATATTAATCCATCTGAATGGGAAGCCGCAACAGGTTCAACTTCAGCAAAATTATCTTTTGAACGTATGAAATACAAAAATACCGATAAGAAAAAAGAAGGAAGTATTCGTGAAAAACCTTGGTATGTGGATATTCCTTATTATTTGAAAAATGTTGTTCCTGATGGCGCTACCTTTAAAATTGTGGATGTTGAACCTCAAATCAAAGCACGTTTTTATGGAAAAACACCAGAAGATGCGAAGCAAACATTTGAACGTTATCACAGCATGATAAAAGGGAATGAAGAAAAGAAATTACAACAGAAACTCAAAGAAATCAAAGCCTCTAAAATTGTAAAAGCCTCCGTTGCTGCTCAACAAATTCTTCAACAAGACCCTACATCTCCTCGTCGAGATATTACACAAGTTCTTTCTGAAACAGAAAATCCAGCAGCATTAAACACTGAATCATCTCCTTTGGCTTCTATTCAAGTGAATTCTGTAGCCAGTTCTGCACCACGTGTTAGCAAATTGAGTGCTGAAAATATAGCAGCCAGAAAAGCAGCCTCTCAAACACGCAGACTCAATAGACAAAAAGCGAAGAAAACTCCAGTGAATAATACCTCTCCTTTGGCTGAACAAACCTGGACAACTAAGAATGTCAATGCTTTGGCTTCTCAAAAGGCCATGGCTTCTAAGGCCCAACGAGCACTTCAATCTCCTTCTTCAGTAACAAACCCTATGGCTCTACAACGAAATAGACTCCGAGCAGCACAAGCCTCTAAAACAGCCACTTCTCCATCGGCCATGAGAAGTATAGGAGCAAAACAACAAACTTCTTTATCAGGATATGGCCCTTCTTCTAGCGCAAAGGCCAAACTTCAAACAAGAAAAAGAATCGTGAGTTCAAATCCTCAAATAGCTTCTATGCAGAAATCTTTGGCGAAACAAACCATGCCGAACAATAATGTGAATTCACAAATCTCAACGTTATTTGATTAAAATAATGATGTAAGAAATATTTCTTAGCACATTATTTATTTGCGAGTGAGCAAATCTAAACTCAATAAGAAAACTAATCCACTTCCCACAAAGACAAGTATGTCTTTTTGAGAATTTTCAGAACGTCTTTTTTCAAGAGTATCCAAACGTTCAAAAATCAAATCCAATTTCTTTTTCAAATCATCAGGTTCCGAATAGGTGGGACGTTTACCAGGTTCAGGATAGATTCCAGAAGGTGTTGGTAAAGCATGAAAATTAGCGGTGGGAGCACCTGCAGGTGTCAGCGGTTTCCAGACATCCTCCAACGATGGATAGGGAAGTGAGTTCGAAAGTCTATCTTTGGCTGAAGAAACAGCATCACTGATTTCTTCCATGATTCCTGATGGAGCAAAGCGATAGGCAGGGTCATCGCCAATAACATTGACTTGGCTTTGAAATCCTTCTGCCATGTCATCATCAGAGCCAGTAAAATATTTAGGGAGTTTATTGTTGTATTTGGAACTGGGACCGGGAACGGAAGGAATTGTTGTCGTAGTTTGGAAACCTTCCTTCTCCTCTTCCATACCGAAAGGGCGAGCTTCTACAACTCCTGTTTTTGGATTCATAGGAAGAACATCCCATCCTTTACTTACAAACTGGCGGTCAGGGTCAACATCTTCAAATTGATAATTGGGATCTAAATATTTCAAAGCAGGGTCTTTACATTTTTTGGAACGTTTCTTTTGTTCTTTTTTCGCTTTTTCGGATGGTTTGGAACCAGCATCACCAGGACCCACAACAGTTCCAGGTTCTACTTCTTTCTTTGTCCAATCTGGATACACTTCATTTAATAGACAGAAGTCCATTGACTCTTATTTGCTAGTTAGAAATTCAAATTCAAAATAGATGCAGGGCGCGACATCCCAAGAACTTCCGGTATTACAAGGAGGCATGAGAGTTATTCTTGCTGACCTTATGAATAAAGGGTCTACTCAAATTCATCTAGTCTTATTTTTATTCTTAATTCTTGGAATTGTATTTGATGAACAAATACCCAATGGAATTCGTAGATTTTTCTCCTCGTTGTTTGGTCGTTTAATTCTTTTTGGAGCAGTTCTTCTTGTAACTGAACTTTATTCATGGCAAATTGGTTTAGTAGCAGCACTTCTCTCACTTCTCTTGATTACAAAACACTCCCGGAATTTATTGGAAGGATTTCAACCTGATACCTTTAGTTTTGAGTTCATTCAAAATAAAAAGAAGTGGTGGGTTGAAGAGGTTTTGAAAGAAAATCCTATTGGCATCCAAGATGATAGAGTGAATACACTTCCTGTGCAGGATAGAAATGAGGAATATCAAAAACAAACTACAAGTGTTCAAGACTCACGTAGTCAGAATAGTAGTATTATGTAGAGAGGATGCTCGAATGGGAAAGTATATTACGTCCCGGAAATAAAATGGATGGATTGTCAAGATTATTGGCAGCACTTTTCTTTTTCTCCTGGAATATCTATTATGGTTCAAATATGAAAGCACTTTATCCTCCAGCATTGGTTTCACTTTACATGTATCCCATTTGGAGACTTTTTATTCTTATATTTCTAATGATATCTTCTTATTGGTGTCCACGTGTAGGAGCCATGGTGTTTTTTGCTGTATTTTTCTATTTCATGGATCTTGAATATTTATTAGAACCTGTTAGATGAATGTTTCAACAGCAGCCATGGTAGCAGCACCCGTTGCTGCAGAGGCTCTAAATCCTATAGAAATTCTCATATCAAGTTTCAATACAAATCCTTATTTTATTGGTCTAATGATGCTCTTTATGAATCTTGGAGGTCGTTTTCTTGCCATGGAAGTGACCAAAGGTCAAGAAAAGTTCTTTCAAAATCCTTGGGTGAGACGTTTATTAATTTTCACTGTGATTTTCATTGCGACACGTAATATTTTTGTAGCATTCTGGTTAAGTTTAGTTGTCATACTTGTTGTGGGTATGCTCTTTAATGAAAATAGTGCTTTATTTGTTCTTGCTCCCCAAAAGAAGGAACAGCAAGTGGATTCTTCAGGAAATACCACATCCGTGTTAACACCTGAAGAAGCAGATATGTATAGAAAACTCACTGATAAATTAGCAAAAAATACAAAAGCCGAATCTGGTGAAGTTGATTACAAAATCGTTCACAAAGAGGCTTATACAACTTATAATAAAAATATGCAATATGTTCAAACTATGTTTGCTTAGACGGCAAGGCTTTTTGCCTGCCTTAGACAGCAAGGCTTATAGTGTTTCCTGAAACAACATAATGTTGTTATACAGCCAAACTAATCGTATTGCCTGAAACAGGAGCACGTCTACGTCTTCCAGAACGACCAGTTCGTGTGCTTTCTACAGCACTTTGTAAATCATCAGAAGTCATTGACTGAATCTCAACGGCTGCAGTAACAGCGGGTTGAGACATAGGACTTTGTGGAACTTCAATTTCACGAGCACGAGCTTCTTCAAATTGTTTCAAAATATCATCTACTCCACTTGGACCTTTCATTTCACGTCTAGCCGTTTGACGAGGAGGCTCTACAGAAGCCACATTGGCTGGAGTTCTAGGTTGTGGCATATTCGCTCCACTTGAACCAAAGAAGGCTCCAGTAGCACTTGAAGGTACTTCAGTATTAACTTCTTGTTGTTGACCACCCATAGCCATATTCATGAATTTCCCAAACCCAGGGCCTGCTTGTGTTGCTGCTGCACCCGCAAATTGACGAGCCAAATCAGGATTATTTCTGAGAACATCCTCAGCACTAGGCATACGAGAACGTAAGAAAGTGTTACTTACGTGACACATGAAACCACTACCTGCTAATGTCATCAAGAGACGCATTTCTGGAGGCATTTTACCACGGTCTTTGTATTTGTCATAAAGTTCTTCAAAGATTTCATCAAAATCTTCTACATTTTCGTGAACACTTTCAGACCAACCATCTAACTTCAAATCAAAAGGGTCAAAACGACCATTTAACCATTCCATACCCGTCACTACACCCACTAAGGCTTGACGTTGGAAACGAAGTGAAGCCTCAAGTTGACGAGCATCCACTAAACGCATGTATTCTTGTTTCACTTCATCAAGTGAATTATCCATAGTGAATTTGCGACTGACAGGAAAGCCCTTTTGTTCAAGACGTTGTAACTTATTCAAGTATTCAATCTTCTCACGTTTTTCCTCTTCAATATTACGATGAGTAAAAGCAGGAGAAAGAGAAATTCCAGGACCGGTTGCCGTTTGAGAATTACTAAAGATATTGGTATCAGTCTCTGCTTTCTTAATTTCAATATCAATAGGAGCACTTACACCACCTGTAGAACCACCACCCAAATTTAAGGTAATAGGTTCCAAAGTGTCAAAATTCTTAATCTCGATATCATTCATGCCGGAATTTCCAGGTTGAGATGTTGGAATGCTATACGTGTTGCTGGAACCTGAATTACTGATATTTACAGTTTTTGAAGGATTGGCCAACATATCAAGACCTAATCCATCACCACCATCACCCAAATCAATAATATTTCCCATGGAGTCATCAAAGGAAATAGCTACATTTTCCATTTCATTCAAAGTGACACCGCGACTCATATTCTTTCTTTGCCTTCGTTCGGTCTTTTTAGACTCTCCCAAAACGCAGTGTTCAGTTTCTTTCTTTTTTACTTTTGGCATTCTTGCCAAGGATCCTTCAAACTAGTGCGATGTTCAAGACCGGGTAGTAATATCCAAATAGGAAGATGACCTTCAAGTTTTTGAAATAGCAAGAAAAGACCATGGCATCTCTCAATATGGTAAGGCAAATGTCTTGTATTAAATTGTAAGAGTTCAAAGATTCTGGGAATAGCAAAATTAGCAAAATACATCATCTTTTGAAACATGTGTTTATGCATGAAATACGTATGATAGAGTGGAAATTCCAAATCCGCAATAGTATGTAAAATATGATTTGTTTTAAAGACTATATTGTAAAGGTTTACAATTTGCTGCCATTCATTATGGGTCATCGTTTCCACTTTCATTATTTTCTGTTTTGTTACAGGGTCTTCATAAATAGGTCCATGCGCATTAAATAAATGTTTCATGGCTTTATCCGAAAAGTGATAAAACAGAATATTCGATTGATAATTCCATTTTTCAAGACTTTGCTCAATAAGTTCAAACATAGAATTCTGTAAAACCATATCATATTGAATACATCCTACATATTCAAAAGGGTCTAGGAGCAACGAAGGGTTTCGCTGCATATGATAAAAGACACTGCTTTCGCAGAATCTGTTAAATTGTAAAAAAGGGTCATAATTGGCCAATATACGTTCTTCAAAACAAAAGGGTTTGTATTGTTCTGGAACTTTCTTTTCTATTTGTGAATTCACCCCCACAAAACGAATATACTTTTCAATGTAGTTTGAACTCAAATCTTTATAAGCTTCTTCAGTAAGAAATTTATGATATATACAATATATACGAAATTTCTTGGCATTAGGGTCTATAGCAAAAACATCCATCTCCATGAAGTATTGTTTAGTCTTTAACCAAGTTTATCAAGACACATTGAAAAGGCATCCGCTAAATCATTTTTCTTTCCATGTCCTTCAAAAAAATCTTTCCATTTTTGAGACTCCACAACTTTAGGAAATGTATTTCTCACACGTTCCTCAGAACCTTGTTTTCTTTCTTTGTATCCAGCATCTCCTGTTTTCGTTCCTTGAACCTTTTTGGATGCATGAACTAAAAGAAGTTGTGGAGGATTGGGTTGAAGAATATCTCTTAATGTTGCAAAAAGCAGAATTTGCACAGATTTCATAGTTGGATTCTTCAACACAGGTTGATTTTCAAGAAGAATATGAGTAGATTTCTTAAAGAGGGGAGCGCTATCTATAACAAATTTACGAATAGCATCATGGAGAATAGTCAGTTCTGTATCCACTGCCTTTTTCACTTTCTGTTTCTGGATGGGAAGACTGAATTTTTCGGCTAGTTTTTCTTCTGCTTTGGCTTTGGAAGATACTCCTCCTGTCACGCCTTTCCAAGCCAGAATCTGTCGACAAGCATTCATAGAAGGAATCTTTTTCAAAATCACACCAGAAGCATCTTGAAGAGGAGGATGAGTATCAGGACAATGTCTTTTACAAGTAGAAATGGTTCCTCGTTGATAACTGGCATTGGAAGAACAAAGAGAACATTTCGTTACCACTTTGGCCACTTCATTCCCTTCTCCTCGTAACAAGTCATAATTCTGCCAACCTAATACTGTATATTTATCATCTTGTTTGGTCATAAGACACCAAGCAAGATTCTTGATTCCAATATCAAAAGCAAGAATAGTCTGTGACATAATTACTTTACTTACAGATAACTCTTTAGGATGATTTTTATCCACGTAAACTATTTCTTCCACCTTCGTATTTGACTGTTTGAGCAATCTTGGGAGCAGGAGCCATAGAAGTCATAGATGGTTCAAATGTTCCAAATAAAGGTGGACAAGGACATCCAGCACGTTCCATTCCAATTCCTTCAGGAGCATTTGTGACTACGCGTGAACATTCAGCAGCACTACAATTGACTACCACTTCAGGGGGAGGAACAATAGAAGAATCAACGCCATAAATCATACCTGTTCTCACAGCTTGACGTTCGCGAGCAAGTAACATGATTTGGTCAGCATTTTGCTGCATCCAAACACGTGATACTTCTTGCTTTTCAGGAGCGATGTTGACTTCACACTGAGAACGATAGTCGGTTACCAAACGACCATCCTCAAGGGGGGCTGCCCAGCCTGGGAATCGGGCATCTTGTGTTGGATAGGCTTGTTTTTTATTTTGGTCACAAGGGGAGACAGGCCAACTGTTTTGGGCACTGGCGTAGTAGTTGGGATTTGTAGGAAGGCGAAATAATTTTGAGTCCATTCGGTCAATCTCTGTTTAGAGTAAGTATATTGCTTATTCAGTTTCTGTTGCACCCAAATCCACAGGAAACCCAGAGGTATCAGTAACTTCTGCAGCCATTGGAAAAAGGTCATTTGTGGTAGGAGTTCCCTGAACTTCATTTGTCTGTTCGGTTTTACGTAGAGCATTAATCAATTCATTGCGACCGGAATTCTTTTTGTATTTAATGTTTCTCTTATCACATTCAGATTGAAGTTCTGCTTTGGTCATGGATTCATAGTTTACAGAAACTTTGTTGACAATGACATTGCTAGGAACAGAATTTTTGCCACCACTGATAATGTCTACATGTTTGACAGGTTCACCTGTTGTTTCAAGTTCTTCTACTTGTTCATCTCCTACAGACTCAATCACATCCTTGTAATATTGCTCTTCAGGAATCTGTTCAATCTCCTTTCCCATAAGAGGTTCAGGTTCAGTTACTGGTTCGGGAGCATACTCAGGTTCCTCTTTCATTAAGTTTTCTGTTGACATTTTAATGTCTAACAAAATGCTTTCAATGAGAGAAAGACGCTTTTCTGTATATGCTACACGAGTATACAAATAAAAGAAGATGGCACCAAAAACGAGAGTAAGCAATACACCAACAGTGAGGGATTCGCTAAGAAAATTCATCTCTTAATCAAATTGACTTTATCCGGAGTCTTTATCCGCAGTTCTTACAAAGAAGACCCTCCTTGTTCCAAATACGTTCAACACTAGAGACTTTACAAATACCAGGTTGTAATTTATAAGAAAATGTAAATCTACCCTCTGCAGATTTCTCCCCAGGAACACAGAGTTTCTGTATATGAGAAGGTGCTGTATCCACTAATTCAAAAACATGTGTGCTCACAACGCTCGCAATATGTTTGAGTTTCCATAGATTTTGAAGAAAACAGGTAGCCGTGCGAATTCCATCAGGTGGATTCGTGCTGTGGAATAGTTCATCAAAAAGTACTAATCCAGGACCCGTGTTTCGTTGAAGAAGAGAAGAAGCAAAATGGACTTCACTTTCAAACATGGATTTCTTACCAGGATTATCTTGAAGTAACAATCCTGAAAGTATCCAACGGAATGGGCGAAGAGTCATAGCATTTGCTGGTGCATATCCAAATGTTTGAGCAAGAAGAACAGATTGAAGAATAGCTCTAAGTGAAGAAGACTTACCTCCACCATTGGGGCCTGTCAGAAGAGCGTGATGTGTTTTGGAATGTAGTAAAAGTTCAGAAAGAATTCTCTTTTGTTTTGGAATTTGAATATCTTGGAGACCAGAAATCTGGAGATAAGGAAAGGCGGATGGTTTAAGGAAGGAAACTTGATTAAATTCTTGTTGTTCAGAAAGAATAAACAAACATTCGAGTTTTCCCAACTGTTTCTGGAGAGTTGTGATTTGAAGAGGAGTTTCTAGAAATGAAACAGCGAGTTGGCGAGGGTCTTTAGGGAAGGTTTCTCCAAATCCTTTGGGAAAGGCAAAGGCTACAGAATGTTGTGTAACAGAAGTTTCAAAATTGCTATAAAGTCTTTTCAGATTCAAAAGTTGTTCTCCCAAATCCACAAGATATTTATCAGTATTGGCACAATGTTTCGCATTTTGAACAGGTTGAATAACACCTTGAACAAAGGTGAATAAAATAGTAACCCCTTGAACTGCAGAACGAGTATTGAATGTTTCTGCTCCAGTTCCAGACCAGAGTTTCCAAATGAGTTTCATATAGTCCAAAAAAGGAATAGGAAGTTTTGTAATATAGCGAATATAGACATAAGGAAGAAAAATGGTGAGTAGTGGCATAAGAATAGCCATGGTTGGAACAAGATAAATCTTGAAACAGGCCAAGGCAAAAAGAACATAGGGGATATGGTTCAATTGTTTGAACCATTCATGCTGAAAAGTGATTTGTCCAATCGTATCTTTTAAAACATCCGATTGCGTATCTTTTTGTTTTTGAATGGTTTCTTCTAAATGTGCAACTTCTGTAAACCAAGTGTTCCATATCTGTTTTGTTTTTTCAGGTAAACTCCGAAGAGAAGAAATAGTTTGTTTTCGTTGAATGGCTTTTCTGATACCATTTGGAATGGTTGCTGTTTCAAGAGTTTCTAGGAAGAAATCCTTACCCGATTTTGTTTGAAATGGAAGAGTATTCAGAGAGATAAAACCAGCATCTTCAAGAAGTTTCTTACTCATAGGAATTTCTAGTATATTCAATGTTCCAAAATTGAAGGTGGGAACCGCGTAGATTTGGTATGCAAAAACATATTGAACAAATGTTAGCAGGGGGGATGTCTGAACAAGCCATTCAAACTATGATTTCCAATCTCTTGGCACAACAATCCTCGGTAAGCCCACCTTCCGATGCGATTTGCCAAAAGATTCAAAATTTACAAGGATTATGTGCTATGGTTGAAAATAATTCACGATTTACCCGGGACTCTGGTGTTAGTCATTGGAGAAATCAAGGTTCTTCCTCTAAATTCCAGTCCAATTGGCGTGACCTTCCTAAACAAAACACAAAACCTGTAAATGTTGTAAATCAAGTAGGGCCTAGTATTCCACCACCACCTGTTCGTTATCAAAGTAAATTCAAAAACAGTTCACAACCTGTAGAAGAAAAAATCTTGAATAATATTATTCTTTCCAAATTAAATAAATTTAGTAATTCCACATATGCAGATATTCGTGATTTCTTATACCAAATCTTAGGTTCAGGTGAACCTGATTTAGCCGAATTTATTCGTGATTTTATGAAACTTGTGTTCCGCAAAGCCGCAAGTGAAGATGTATTCTGTCCTTTGTATGCTAAACTCTTAACTGAAATTTCCACAAAATACCAAGTCATTTTGGAAGAAATGAAACGATTAAGTGATAACTATTTGGAAATCTTCGATGAGATTGAACAAAATGATGGTGAATCTTATGAAGAATTCGTGGTCAGAACTCGTGAACGTAAATATCGTTTAGGGTATTCCCAATTCTTGGCAGAACTCACTCGTCAAGAAATCTTACCTCTTGAAATCCTTGTTGCCACCTTTACAAAACTCACTTCCTTAATTGAACTTCATGGTAAGAATCCTGAAAAGAAAGCCTTACTTGAAGAATATGCAGATTGTCTTTTAAAAATGGCTAAAGTCTTCAAAGGACGTTTGTCTCAATTCTCTTCTTCTGCTCGTGCTGCTCTTTTACCCACTATTCAACCTCTCAATGAAACACTCAAGAAACAAAAAGAAATCTATACTGGTTGTTCCTCAAAAACTCGTTTTGCTCTTTTAGATATTTCTGATATTCTTACGAATGGTAAGTGAGTGGACCTTTGGTAAATAAAAATCTAAAATATAAATATAATGGCTCGTAAAGGAAATCGCACTCGCAAATCAGGTAGAGGTATTGTTTCTCGTGTCTATAGCCCGTTTAGCCATCTTTTTCAAGCTACAGGAGAATCTGTTGGTGTAGTGGCCAACACTGCAGGAAATGTAGTAAAGAAAACTATTGGTGCTGTAAACAAGATTGGAACTTCTTTTTCTAGTCATACCAATCGTGCTATCCACGATATTACTTCTCGCAGACGCAAGAATCGCAAAACTCGTAGAAACAACTCTATGAAGAAAACAAGACGTAATTATCGTAAATAAAGTGGTAAGTAAAAATTGACAACCTCCACCACCTAAAATTTTTTAAGGCGTAAATTGATTTCAAATGAAACATCAACGATCTCATAGAATGCAAAAAGGAGGAAGATCATCGCGTAAAGATTCGAACGACAAGGACGGAACTTCCGGTCGTGCGAAACCATCACGTGATAAAAGATTAAAAAAAGCAGGTGCTGGTAATCACGATGATGACGTAGATAGTCATGGAAATATTCGTGGTTTAATCGCTTATTCTTCTGATGAAGAAACTGCAACCACAACTTCTGAAAGTTGGCATTCAGATAGTGAAAGTATTGAATCTCGTTTATCACCTGAACAAAAACAAGAGATTCGTCGTTCAGCTCGTAAAGCCGCTCTCAAAGCCCGTGAGCGCATTCATCGTCGTCTTGCTGATGAAGAATCACCAAAGAAAAAATCAAGACGCAGTAAAAATAAATCTCGCAAACTAAGGGATGAAGATTCTGAAGAAGAGGATGAAGAGGAAGAAGAATCTGAAGAAGAAGTTGTAGAGAAGAAATCCAAATCGAAACGCAAATCTAAGAGGGTTATTGAATCCGAGGATGAGGATGAAGAAGATGAAGAGGATGAAGATGAAGAGGAAGAAGATTCTGATGAAGAAGGTGAAGATGGTCCTCCTGGAATCAGTATTAGTTTCGGTGGATTTGGAGATGAACTCTTTGCTGAACGTATGAAACCTAAGCGTTATAACTTGAAGAAGGAACCTGAATCCGTGAAAAAGTTCGTCAAACTCATCACCAAACCTATGGGTGAAAATACTATTGATGACCAGATTGACCAATTCAAGTCTCTTTCTGAAGAGAAACAAAACCAAATGTTGACTGCACTTGACCGCAAACCTAGTGCTCAAGCCAGTGAAAATCTCATGTTTCGTATTCTTACTATGAATATGCCAACTGAAACTCAACAAATGGTTCTTGCGAAATATAACAGTCTTCAAAGCCTTGAACCTGGTTCAGGAGAATACTTCAAACTCCGCGCTTGGCTTGAAAAACTCACTAGTCTTCCACTTGGAGTCTATAAAGAACTTCCAGTGAAACTTGAAGATGGTTCAGATACTTGTGGTGTCTTCATGGAAAAGGCTCGTAAATATCTTGCTGAAGCCATCTATGGACAAGAAGAAGCGAAACTTCAAATCTTACAGTTTATTGCGGGTAAGATTGCTAATCCTACTTCCCGTGGTACCAGTCTTCTCTTAGCAGGACCTCCAGGTATTGGTAAAACCTCTTTGATTCGTGATGGTATTGCCAAAGCCATTGGGTGGCCATTCCAGTTCATCAGTCTCGGTGGTGATTCTGATGCTAGCACTTATACTGGTCACCAACTTGTTTATGAAAGCAGTCACTGTGGTAAGATTGTCAATTCACTTGTTGCAGCCAAGAGTCTTTCTATGGTTCTCATGTTTGATGAATTGGATAAGATTTCCACAACTGCCAAAGGTGAGGAAGTGATGAATCTGTTAATTCACTTAACTGACCCTGTTCAAAATTCTGACTTTGAAGATAAATACTTGGCTGGTATTCCAATTGATTTGAGTCGCACTATGTTTGCCTTCAGTGCGAATGATATGAACAAGATTGATAAAGTATTACTTGACCGTCTTGTTACTGTCAATCTTTCTGGATATAGTGCCAAGGAAAAATTAGCCATTGCTGAAAACTTCTTAGTCCCTGGAGCACTCAAGGAAGTCCATTTGGATGAAAAAGTCAGCATCAGTAAAGATGTTCTCCAACACATTATTGAGGAATATAGTAATGAAGAAGCAGGTGTTCGTGAACTCAAACGTAGTATTGAACAAATTGTTCAGAAAGTCAATATGCTTCGTATCTTCAATAACAAGGACCTTCCCTTCCACATCAGTGATTTCCATCTTCCTTTCGTTGTGAAGAAAGAACATGTCGCTCTCTTCTTAAAAAAGAAACCTGGTCTTGATGTGAGTGTTCAACGCATGTACTCATAGAGTACTCCTAAGTAAGTTTCTTCTGAGTATGAATTCTCTCTAACATATGGATGATTGTATCTCGTTGGTCTATACTGCGGATGCTCACTCCAATATGATAGAAAGCATATACACCAAAAAAAAGTTTGAATCCTAAATGTGTAGGATGTGTCATATCTTCTAAAAAACTAAAGTCCTATTTTTTTAGACTATTTCCACAAATTATCTTGTCGCTCACGTTCGGCTTTCAAATCTGCAATAGTTTTGATTTCTTTGGAATTTTTTATTTGGGTATTGATTTTCTTTTCTGGTTTGGGTTCTTCCTTTACCACCAATGTTGTACATTCTTCCTCAGGAACTGAACACCACATAGAATCCAATGCAGCACGTTCTTTTTGAATAGAAGCCAATCGTGCCTTCATTTCAAGACTGGCTTGTGTATCCACTACTTTTTCAGTAGTTGTTCCTGGACCCCAACGACAACGAGTACATGCGCTCATTTTCTTCTCCTTTACTAGAAAAAAATGGACACCACCTATTCGCAGGATACCTGGCTTTTATGGAAAAAGGTCACTATGTATTCTATGGTTCTCGTGATGATTGGAGGGTTGAACTGGCTTTCTGTTGGTCTCTTCCAAGTCGATGTAGTCAAAACACTTCTTCGTAGGGGTTGGGCTGTGCGTTTAGTCTATGTTCTTGTAGGTATTGCTGCTTTACTCTTATTTTTCCGGCGTGATACCTATTTACCTTTCTTGGGACCTACTATCATGCCCAGTGGTTCCTTGAACCCTGTCACTCCTTATGGTGCTTCTCAAGAAGTGGTCATTAAAACTTCTCCTGGAGCAAAAGTAGTCTATTGGGCTGCTGAACCTGCCGTTAAAAAGACAACAGAAACCTATAAAGAAGCCTATGGGGCCTATAGTAATGCGGGTGTAGCTGTAGCCAATGCTTCAGGAGATGCTGCATTAAAGATTCGTGCCAATCCTCAAGAATATATTGTTCCTTGGAAAGGAAAACTCTCTCCTCATATTCATTTCCGTATTGTGGGCGAAGATGGTTGGATGGGTCGTGTTCAAACCTATTGGTTGAAGGATGGTCGTATCGAAGCCTTCAGTGACGTATTTTAAAAATTTGATTACTATGTATCAGTAAAATAGGCACACAATGAATACTCAAAATAGTGTAATTACTCTGACTTTTGGAGATAGTGCAGAAAACCATGTGGGTATGGAAAAATTGGGTTCCATGGTAAAAGAAGGAGAAGGATTTCAAGTGGGTGAATTACAGAAGTTATGTGTGAATTTAGAAAGCCAATTAGGAATTGAATGTGAATTCTTTCATTTGAATCGTGAAAAAGAATATCCACTGGCTTCTGTTCTTGTTCTACGAAATGGTGTAGATGCTATTCTGAAGCAAATCGGAAAAACAAAAGAAGATTTATTTCGTGAACAGGCCTCTTTGAATGTGGATAAAAAAGCGATGATGTATGGTCGTGTGGTAAATAAGAATGCGCGGTGGAATTTATGTTTTGATGAAAAAGGACATGAACCTGAGTATGAAAAAGGAAAAGGACGTGTCGTGGCTTTTCAAGATATTCCTATTACAAAGTATCTGAAAGAATCTCTTCCTAGATATTTTGGAAATAAAGCAGAAACTCTCAAATGCGAGGCGAATTATTATTATGATATCAAAAAATGTGGGATTGGATTTCATGGAGATTCAGAACGACGAAAAGTGATTGGTGTTCGTCTTGGTGCCTCTCTCGATTTACATTTCCAATGGTTCAAAGATGGTGAGCCTGTTGGAGAAAGGATTTGTATTCCTCTTCATGGAGGAGATATGTATGTGATGAGTGAAAAAGCCGTTGGAACAGATTGGAAATGGAAATCTATGTATACATTGAGACATGCAACAGGATGTAAGGTGTTTACTTCATTGGTTTAGATTTATTTGGTAGAAGAGC
>JACCDJ010505034.1_pt1 | contig 16134 bp, 14 predicted proteins | sample 7444481 | NCBI WGS metagenome assembly JACCDJ01 (sample SAMN15323435, study PRJNA562643) | freshwater metagenome | isolation source: river surface water | place: USA:Blue River Watershed | collected 2017-08-15 | reverse complement strand
TATCTGCCACGGATGTAGAGCTTCTTCTTGCTCTAGGTGCAGTAGTTGTTGGTTTGTAACTTCTCTTTATTGCAGGTGCGATATTGGTCGGCTTTCTAATTGTCGGTCTTGGTGTTGGCGTGCTGCTTTTCAAGACTCGAGGTTTGGTAGAAGCGCCAGCTCGCTTGCCATCAATTACGATCTTGTCTCCTTCGACATAAACATCTATACAGGCCTTGGTGGTGCAATCCGCGGATGTTGGTAAGGGTTGGCTTATAAGCAGGATGACCAAAATGGTCGCGAAATAGCCTCTAAATTTCTTCATCTACCAATAAAAGAGAATTAGATTGGAGTGGAAATTATTAATCCACAGATATCGTTAGTGCATGGCTACACGCGATGGTGATGGGTGGGTTCAATGCCGTTGTGGTGGCAAACATTGGGGTTTAAATGGGGCTGCAGGGCTGTTGCTGATTCGCGGTGGCAAGGTAATGATGCAGCACCGCGCACCATGGGTTCATAACGGTGATACCTGGGGCCTACCTGGTGGAGCTAAAGACTCTCATGAAAGCGCAGAGCAAGCTGCAATCCGCGAGACGGTCGAGGAGACTGGCATCAAACCTGAACATGTTGAAGTGTTAGAACTTTTTACCGACGACCATATTGATTGGCGCTATGACACGGTAATCGCTGTTGCCCACGGAAATTTAAATGCCGCAATTTGGAACAAAGAGACACATGACATTGGCTGGTTTGAGCCCAACGAAATCGAGAAGTTAGATCTACATCCTAGTTTTGCCAAGAGTTGGACTTCCTTGCATGGCGTGGTCTTAAGAATTATTCAGAGTCTAGAGAGTTAATCGCAAGTTCTTATCGTTAATTTAAACCCAAACATCCGATATTTGATGGAGGGTCATGAAACACTTAAAGAAATCTATTTGGCTTGCGTTGATTTTTACGCTCCTTACTCCACTATCTGCAAACGCCAAAACCACTGTGACTGGAGGTCCATTCACTAATTTGCCTGCCACAGGCCAAATTGTTACTTTGAAAATGAGTGGATTTCCGACTAATTCCGGCTTTTACATTCTTCAATGTCTTGATCACCGAGATGATCTGCGGCCCGATATCTGCAATCCTAATAATCAACTTTGGATATCAAATTCTGCCGGTGCTAACTTCACACCCACTGCAGACATCCAATTTCGACCAACCGCTACTTTTACCTATAGAAACGAAAATGTAGACTGTACTAAACGACGTTGCGAGATCTTCATTCGATTAGATCACATGGGAACTGGTAATCGCACCGAGGATCAATTTATCCCACTGAGCTTTGTAGGTAGCTCGACACCTAGCCCAACCGCTGATGTACTCACCGCATACATTAATAATAAAAAGATCAGAAGCAGCGCAAATATTCCAGTCCGTTACTTGGATGCATTTACTCTAAGTGTTAGCGCTAGATCTGGTGCTATTGTGACTCTTTCAACCACTTCTACTAATTGCACATTAGTTGGTAACCGAGTCACGATCAATCAAGGCATGGGTATCTGTGATATCGCCGCTACTTCACCAGGCAATACGCAATTCACGCCCATTACTGAGCACTATCTATTTAAGAGCTATCCTTCAATTCAAAGAGTCACGATTAATACCAACGTAAAGGTCGGAACTTCCTTAACGCTTCCACTTACCTCAAATTATGGGGAGAAGATCAGTTATGAGAGTTCGAACAATGCAAATTGCACGTTAACTGGAAACCTCGTTCGATTCGAGAAAGTTGGGGCTTGCCTTGTTAAGGCAACCGCCCTTGCCAAATCCGATACCTACCAATCTATGAATCAGACGCTCGTCTTCAAGATTCGTAAGTAGCGGCTAGTCGCATCAGTGACTCCTTGATTATCAAGGGGTCACTGGTGCGCCAAAGTGGTGGGATTGAATTTAATAGCACGCTGCCATAACGCTTATTTACAATTCGAGAATCCAGAATCGCTACCACTCCGCGGTCTTCGTTACTTCGAATCAAACGTCCAGTTCCTTGTGCTAGTAAAAGCGCGGCCCTTGGAAGTGAAACTGACATGAAGCCGCTGCCACCTGCTGCATCCACTTCCGCGCTACGCGCTGACATCACAGGATCATCGGGCCTTGGAAATGGAATTCGATCAATTGCCACCAACGTACATGCAGAACCTGGCACATCTACTCCTTGCCATAAGGTCATGGTGCCAAGTAACACACTCGTTTCATCGCTTGCAAATCTCTCAACTAGTGGTGCAACTGCATCTCCACGGCTTTGAGTGATGATTCGAATCGGTAATTCTGCTAAAACTTTACGTAGATGGGCATCTGCTGCCTCGACTCCTCGCCAAGAACTAAATAACGCCAAGGTTCTTCCGCCTGCTGCCTCAATCAATTCACCTAGATGCTCCAAAACCTCGTGCGCTACCCCATCTCTACCTGGTTCTGGTAAGTGTTTTGGCAGATAGAGCATTCCTTGCTGGGCAAAATCAAATGGTGAACCAACATCGAGCATCTGCACATTTGCCGGATCTATTGCATCTGCTTGCGGCTCTTCATCTGCTTCATTGCCAGTGATAAAACCAATTTGTTTAGCCATCGCATCAAAGCCTCCGCCAACTGTCAGAGTTGCGCTCGTTGCGATCACTGGTGTTTGGCGCAACATATTTTTATTTAGAACGTTGGAAACTGAGAGCGGTGCCAGATAGAGCGTCTTAAAGGTCGGTTCGTACCAAAGTACTTGCCCTTTACCAAGTTTTAGCAACTTTGCTGCCGTGACATTTACTTCATTTACCGCACCTTTGACTCTGGCACGCTCTGCCAACTCAGTGGTATCGATAATCTCATCGTCAGCTTGTAGAAATTACATTATTGCTTGTGCGGTCTCTCTAACCCTGCGCACCGAAGTTTCCAGCTCTGTCGGAAGCGCATCTAACTTTCGATTTAGTTCGGTATCGCCGCGAAAAACTTCGGCATAAGCTTCCATAGCATCGGAAAAGTCATCAGATGCATGAGTGAATGCATCCACTAACTTATTACTTAAAGCCTTATATTTTCGAGCCATTGCCGCCGCTCGTGCCACTCTTGGTGCGGTTAACTCCTCCGTAACTGCTTGCGTAGTGCGATCCATAAATTCATGAGCTTCATCAAGCACTATCAAATCTCGTTCGGGCAATATGGGATGAGACTCGACTACCTCAAGCGCCAACAATGTGTGGTTGGTTACGACGATATCGGAATTTAGGGCTTTCGCTTTCGCATTTGCGGCAAAACATTTTCCTCCAAAATTACAGATATCCGCTCCAACACATTCACGACCACTTACCGAACTTGCCGCCCATACTCTGCGATCCACTTCGGGCGCTTCATCTCGATCGCCAGAGACGCCAGGGGTCTCTGCCCAGGCACGTAGACGTTGCGCCTCTTTACCTAAACTCGAGATTTCTAAAAGCAGCTCTCCATCTGGATCTGGTTCCTCTGAATTTAACTTTTGTAAGCAAACATAATTTCCAACGCCCTTGTAAATTCCATAACTGATCTGACGACCAAGCGCGTTTTCAAGCGCTGGCACGATCTTAGGCAAATCGCGCTCTACCAATTGTCTTTGGAGAGCCAAAGTTGCGGTTGCAATCAGAGTGCGTTTGCCGCTGGTAATTGCCGGAACAAGATAAGCCAGAGATTTTCCGGTGCCAGTTCCGGCTTGCACCATCAGATGATGTTCTTCGATTATCGAGTTTGCGACCGCTTCAGCCATCTCGATCTGACCCTCACGAGGCGAGCCATTGATAGCTCCCACTGCGATTTCTAAGGCGCTTCGCACTTGGGCTAGATCCATAGTCAAAATCCTAGCGATTTTGGGAATAGTTGAAATTTCAACTATGTTGCAAGGTAACGCTTTCAGCTTCCGATGCCGCTACTCCGTTGGTTTATGACTTTAGTGGATTTGATCATAAGTACTATCAAATGACATTTGAAACTCCTGATGCTTCATTTTTAGCAAAAGAGGTTGCAGCTTTGATGCCAGATACCGAACCGGAGCTCGCTCCAGAAACTTTGATTGATGGCTTCTTTATGGGTCTATCTAAACGCTCGATCTTGGTAGCTTAATTACCCAAGTTCTTGCAGGCGCGTTGTTTTTTGGCGATCGCTTCTTTCTTCTGCTGGCCACTTAGAAGTACAGGAGATCCAGTGTTCGGATTGATGATCGCTGGATGGAATTGATAATCAATCACTTCGCCTTCAGGAGTCACAGTCAAAGTTCCCACTCCTGATTCCAATCCACCACCACTTGTGGCATAGAAGACGAAGTTACCCAGTGAATAATCAACCAACTTCGCACCGTATCTGATTGCTGGTTGCTGCCTGTGAGGGTGGCTACCAATAACCGCAGTAGCGCCCCATTCCAGCCAGAGATTTGCATCGCTAACTTCGCTCTTTCTTGGACAACGATCCTCTTCTACGCCCCAATGGGTATAAACAATCACAATCTTTGCTTGGCGTGCGGCTGCTTTGATTGCCAGTTCTATGACTTTCGGATCCCAACCATTTGTAGTTCCCGCTAACTCTCCGCTAGCTAGAGTTGCTACGCCACTATTTATCTTCGCTATTCCAAGGAAGGCAACCTTAGTTCCGCGTACCTCAACTATCTTTGCGGTCCAAGCTTCTCTACCGCTATCTCCCGCACCGATTACCTGCATTCCCCGATCTTCAATATTCTTTAAAGTCTCTAATAAGCCCTCGCGCATATAGTCGCCTGCATGATTATTTCCCAGATTAAGTACATCAATGCCCGAAGTCTTCATCCAATCTAAAAGATATGGATTGCTATTAAATAGATATTCCTTCTCCTGCTTGATCTCATGGGTAGTTACTGCGCTCTCTAGATTTACCACTGAGATATCTGCTTTAGTTAAGAGATCTGAAACTCCAGCAAATGGATTTCCGCCGCTATTTAAAAAATTGGAGATTTGAGATACGCCATGGGTATCTCCGCCAAAGGCGATAGTGATGTTTTGCGCCGTTGGAGTTGGGCTTGGTTTCGGCTTTTCAGGTGCGGCTTGGCTGGCGCAACCCGAAAGTAGTACGCCTGCAAGCAAACCAAGCAGCGCTCTCTTCATATCGATAATTCTAGACAATTTTGAAATAAAAAAACCCCGCTCGATCTGAGCGGGGTTTTAATTATTAAATTAGATCAAGAGCAACCGATCAAGAGCAACCGATCAAGAGCAACCGGAGGTATTGCCGCAACCTTCGCAGACATAGCAAGCGCCAGATGCACGCATCTTTACGCCGCAGGTCATACAAAGTGGTGCATCTGATTTGATACCTGAGATCTTTTCAAGAAGTTCAGTTGATGAACCGACTGCAGATTGTGGCGCTGAACTTTCGATCTTTATCTCAACAGGCTTTACTGTTGAAGCTACTGGAGCTACAGATGCAACTGATGCAACTGGTGCAACTGGTGCTGTTGCAACTTCTACACCCTGTGCAATAGATGCGGTGATTGCATCGACATCAGGAGTGTATTCGCCTGTTTCCAGAGCTCTTGCCCGCTCTGATGCGGTGTAAAGACCGATCGCAGCACGCTCTTCGAATGGTAGGTAATCAAGTGCCAGACGACGGAAGATGTAATCAAGCATCGACTGTGCCATACGTACATCTGGATCATCGGTCATACCTGCTGGCTCGAAGCGCAAGTTCATGAACTGCTCAACGAATGTTTGTAATGGAACTCCGTATTGCAGACCGATTGATACTGCGATTGAGAATGCATCCATTACACCCGCAAGAGTTGAACCCTGCTTACCAAGCTTTAGGAATACTTCACCAAGAGTGCCATCGTTATAAGCACCTGCAGTCATATAGCCTTCCGCGCCACCGACATTAAATGAAGTAGTGCGAGATGGACGCGACTTTGGAAGGCGCTTACGAACTGGAGTTGCTGAAGCTTCTACAACTGCAGCCGCCTCTTTCTTCTCAGCTTTGGCATCAGATAGTGGCTGGCCAACTTTGCAATTATCGCGATAGATCGCAATCGCCTTAAGGCCTAGCTTCCAACCTTGGAAGTAAACATCTTCTACCTCTTCAATGGTGGCATCTTCTGGCAAGTTAACGGTCTTCGAGATCGCCCCTGAAAGGAATGGCTGGCATGCGGCCATCATGCGAACGTGGCCCATAGGAGCGATTGATCGCTTGCCTAACGCACAATCGAAGATGTCATAGTGCTCTTGCTTTAGGCCAGGAGCATCGATTACGTGGCCATTTGCTGCGATGTATTCGACTATCGCTTCAATGGTCTCTTCGTTATAACCAAGCTTACGAAGCGCTAGTGGCACAGTCTGATTGACAATCTGCATTGACCCACCGCCAACTAGCTTCTTGAACTTAACGAGTGAGAAATCTGGCTCGATACCAGTGGTATCGCAATCCACCATCAAACCGATAGTTCCAGTCGGAGCAAGTACTGAGATCTGCGCATTGCGCCATCCGTTCTTATCACCGATTGCAAGGCAATCATCCCAAGCCTTATTTGCTACCGCCCATACATCTGAATCCATGGTGCTAAAAGATTTGGCAGCAGAGGAGGCTGAGGCATGCTTACGCATCACGCGAGCATGTGGCTGTGCATTACGTGCAAAACCATCATATGCGCCAACAATGCCTGCCAATTCTGCAGAGCGCTTGTAGGTAATTCCTGACATCAATGAAGTGATCGCACCTGCGAGCGCACGTCCTCCATCTGAGTCATATGCAAGACCGGATGCCATAAGAAGCGCACCTAGATTTGCATAACCAATTCCAAGTTGGCGATAACGCTTGGTGGTATCTCCGATTGCCTCAGTTGGGAAATCTGCAAAGCAGATCGAGATATCCATTGCTGTGATGATCAACTCTGCCGCCTTTGAGAAGGTGCGTGAATCGAATGAACCATCCTGCTTCAGGAACTTCATCAAATTAAGTGAGGCTAAGTTGCAAGATGAGTTATCAAGTGACATGTATTCAGAGCATGGGTTGGATGCATTGATACGACCAGTTTCAGGATTGGTATGCCAATCGTTGATGGTGGTGTCATATTGAATTCCTGGATCAGCACATGCCCAAGCTGCTTCTGCCATCTTGCGGAATAGTTGACGTGCATCAACCATTTCGACAACTTCGCCAGTTGCCCGTGCAGTTAATGGGAACTGTTCGCCTTTTTCAACTGCCGCCATGAAATCATCAGAGACACGAACTGAGTTGTTTGCATTCTGGTATTGCACAGAGATGATGTCCTTGCCGCCCAGATCCATGTCGAAACCAGCATCGCGTAGCGCGCGGATCTTGTCCTCTTCGCGAACCTTGGTTTCGATGAACTCTTCAATATCTGGATGATCTACATCTAGCACCACCATCTTCGCTGCGCGGCGGGTAGCGCCACCAGATTTGATGGTTCCGGCAGAGGCATCCGCACCACGCATAAATGAGACTGGGCCGGAGGCGGTTCCGCCTGATTTCAAAAGCTCTTTAGATGAGCGAATGCGTGAAAGGTTAAGACCAGCACCAGATCCACCTTTGAAGATCATTCCCTCTTCGCGATACCAGTTAAGGATTGAATCCATGGTGTCATCTACAGACAAGATAAAGCATGCGCTTACCTGTTGTGGTTGGTTGGTACCAACGTTGAACCAAACTGGTGAATTAAAGCTAAATACTTGATGAAGCAACATGTAGGTCAATTCATGTTCGAAGACCTCTGCATCTTTTGCAGTTGCAAAGTATCCGTACTCTTTACCTGCTTTAGTGTAGGTGAGCACTACGCGATCAATGACTTGGCGTAGTGACCACTCGCGATCTTCACGGCCCACGGCACCACGGAAATATTTAGTGGTAACGATGGTCGATGCATTGATCGACCAGAAATCAGGAAACTCAACCCCGCGTTGTTCGAAAACTGTTTCACCTGTCTTCCAATTCTGTTGAACCACATCACGACGCTCCCAAGAAACTTCGTCGTATGGATGTACACCTTCGTTGGTATAGAGGCGTTCGATTGTTAAGCCCTTACCCTTTTTGGTGTTATGGACAAAAGCCTCTACTGAATTGCTAGTGGAGCTTTTGGAGGGTCTATTGATGACCGTGTCAGACATTGGTGCTCTTTCTCTAGTATTTAATTAATTAATTTTTATCTGCTTGTTTGTTTTGCATCTTGCGGGGAGGTTTTATCTACTGTTGGAAATTCTCGAAGTAGGGAAATTTCACCTTCGAAGTCAGCAAGGGAAGAAAAGTTACGGTATACCGAGGCGAATCTTAGGTAAGCCACAGCATCAAGTTCCTTAAGTGGCGAAAGAATCGCCATGCCTACTTCTTGGGCTTCGATATCTGATTGGCCTGAGAGACGTAGCGTCTCTTCTACGGTCATAGCTAGGCGAGCTAGATCATCTTCAGTAACGGGGCGACCCTGGCAGGCCTTGCGAACACCGTTGATTACCTTCTGGCGGCTAAATGGCTCGGTGACGCCAGAGCGCTTGATGATGTTAAGAATGGTGGTCTCTTGTGTTGAGAAGCGCTGGCCGCACTCTGGGCATTCGCGGCGGCGGCGAATCTGAAGGCCATCTTCAACTACTCGAGAATCGATCACTCGGGAGTCATCGTGTCTGCAGAATGGGCAATTCATTTGATGGCTCCTTTCAAATAGCGCCAGCTAGCGGGAGGCGGTAACTTACCCCAAAGAGACCATTAAAACCACTACTTATGGAGTAATTTCGCCGGTCAACCACTAGATATTGGGGTTAGGAGCAGAACCATAAAGCATCGCTTTAGGGTTTTCAAGTTACGGGCAAAGCGACACGCAGGGGCAATTAAAAATTCGATTTTATTTAGAGGCGCTTAGCTCCAACAAAGGGCTTACGGCCAAGGCTAAATGCAGTCGCAATCTCAACGCGCTTACCGGGGCGGGGTGCGTGCACCATCTTTCCCTTGCCCATGTAAATACCGACGTGGCTAATTGGACGGCCAAAGAAGACTAGATCTCCGGGTGCGAGCGCGCTTCTTGGGATGTTCTTTCCATAATTAAATTGCGCTGCAGCAAAATGCGGCATTGAAACCCCAGCCCTCTGGAAGGCGCGCATAGTAAGACCGCTGCAATCCCATTTTGTAGGACCAGCTCCAGCCCAAACATAGATATCGCCAAGTTGATCGAGGGCGTATCGAAGTGCGATTGCGCCTTTGGTGGAGCCACCGGCATATAACGCAGCTAAGCGTTTTGACTCTGCCAAAATCTTCTTCTGCTCGGCATCATCAGCTGCCAATAATTTTGCGCGCTCCTCTGCCTTTAAATTTGCTAGCAATTTCTCAGCTTTTTTAAGTGCGGCATTTGCTGAAGCGACCTGTCTTTCAAGGCGTTTTTGCGCAGCTTGTAATTGTGCAGTGCGATCAGAGACCACCAATTGGCTTGATTGCAGACCCTGTTGATAAGTCTTTAATTGGCGTAGTTTCGTGGAGTATCTCTGCGCCAAAATATCTAACATTGAAGCATCAGATAAATATTTGGCCGGATCTCTAGAGAGCAGAAGTTCCAGACCATTTCCAAGGCCGCCGCTCTTGTAATTTTCAATCGCCAGTTTCGAGATTTCAGATTTCAATTTCTCAGCTTTGGCATTGGCTGCGGCTTCGCCCTGTTTCAATCCATTTAGCTCGCGTTGCAATTTTGAGATCTGATATTTGACGCCATTGGCAGCCTCGTATTTTCCAGCAGCCTCTTCACGAAGTTCATTGACCTGTCTTTGAATCTCTGCGATAGATGGCGCGGCGCTGGCCGCTGGCATCAGCGGAAGTGCTAGCGCAATGGAGAGCGCGACGATTAGGAGGCGACGCATAGAGGGTAAGGCTACCCACAGCCCCTACTTACCGGTAAATCCCCGCTGGGAAATCCCTGTTAAATTGAAAAGGAGCTTCGCCTAATTAGGCTTAATTAGGCTTTATCAAGCGGTACTCGGATTTGGGTACCAGCTGGGATATCTGCAGTTTTAAGGGAATTTATAGTGATGATCTGATCGACCAATTGGCGGGGGTCGTTACTACCCATAGCCTTTGCTACAGACCATAGGCTCTCTCCGGGAGCGATTGTGATGGTCACGTAGCTCTGGCTCTTTGCGGGGTTCTGATTAGAGCCAGCCCCCGCCTGCATGGCAAAACCTGCGCCAAAGACGGTGGTAAGCGATAGGACTACCAGGAAGCGTGCTAGACGGATATTGGCTCTACGGCTTCGACGGATATTGCTCATGGCCTTTACTCCTAGGGAAGAGATTCGAACACCTGTTCGAACAAGAGAACCATAAACCACCGATACGACAAAGGTCAAGAAAATTTCGAACAAATGTTTGAATTTTTTTCTCCTTTATGCCACCCTTAGCGTATGAGTAGAGATATAGCTGGCCTATCTGCCCGCCAAGTCAAGATCCTGACTGCCATCCAAGAAGGCATCCAGAACAACGGCTACCCACCCTCAATCCGTGAGATCGGCGAGGCAGCTGGCCTCTCTAGTTCGGCAAGCGTTCAATATCAGTTAAAGGCGCTCGAGGAGGCAGGCTTTATCCGCCGCGATGCCTCGCTCGGTCGCGCCATCGAGGTTGTTGATTCAGACTCCAATGTAATTGCAGATCGCTCACGACAGATTCCATTGGTTGGCCGTATCGCCGCTGGTGGGCCAATCCTTGCGGAGCAACATATCGAAGAGACCTTTCCACTTCCTGAATCAATCGTCGGAAGTGGCGAATTGTTTATGCTCAAAGTAGTTGGCGACTCTATGATCGAAGCTGCAATCTGCGATGGAGATTACGTAGTTATCCGCTCTCAGAAAACCTGTGAAAAAGGCGAGATTGTCGCAGCCATGATCGATGGCGAGGCAACTGTTAAGACTTTCTCCAAGAAAGATGGGCACATTTGGCTACTGCCTGCCAATTCCGATTATCAACCAATCAATGGTGATAACTGTGAAATTCTGGGCAAAGTAACGGCAGTACTTCGTAGCGTTCGCTAATTAATCTCTAACAGCCAATCGCATCGAACCACTTGCGATGCTTTGGCGCTCGCTTCGATAGACTCGATATTGATAAATTGCGATTAACCCTGCACTTACCAAAGCTCCTGCTGCTTCTTTGATATCAATCCAATTGAATCCACCAACCAAAATTCCCTTGAATAATTGATAACTTAAAATTACAGCTGAGATAAATCCTGCGATCGTTGGAACTGCCATCATCACATAGAGGTAAATTCGTCTAATCGGCGAGTTACTTTCGATCTCAAAATGTTGATGAATTGCCTCTTGGCAATGACGCCATTCAAAGCGCCAGATCGGAAGAGTCACAAGTAGCCCTGCAAATCCAGCAATAGAGGTATTTATGAATGAGTTGAATTCAAAGAGGCCTGCAATGAACCATCCACCAGCTATACCCACCCCGATTAGCGCTCCACCAGAGACTAGGTATTGAAATAATCTAGATATGTCATCTCTTGGATATTCAGATACTAAATACCTGAAGAAATAGATCATCGGAGCTAACACCAGCACCGTCGCAATCTGTTGAGGTACATGCGTGAAATATCTAGGAGCATCATTTATGTGCTCTCCGAAGAACCAATTTAGGGACGAACCTAAGGCAAAAGTCGCCGCTAAAGTTAAAAATATAGTCGGTATCGCTTTACCACCAAAGGTGCGATAGATCCAAATTTCTACTTCGCTACCGTTGTTATTTAAAAATCCCCAATAGAAGTGCGCTACCGGGACCGCCACAACCAAAAGAATGAGCGCATTTTGTATCTCATATTTGCCAGTGACCACATCCATCCATTTAGAGATACCGAATGCAATTGCGTTGATTGAACCCACGGCGGCTGATATCAAGCCAGTAGCAAGACCTGCGAATCTGTGGGCATTAGAGATTATGGAGGTATGAACTTCCAATAGCTTCATATGAATAAACCAAACTACAAATGCCACAATCGCTTCTGCTAATTGTCTTGGTTGATATTCCTGTCCCGAGAACCACTTAAGCGCGTTAACAAGAGGAAGAAACCAGAGCAACAGCGAACTAGTGGACGCTGCAAATAGGTAGATCTGCCAAGCAGGGCTATTTCGATCATCATTATTTGCTCGAAAATCTCTACGGATCCATCGCGCCAAAACTGCAATCACTGGAATTCCAACTACCAGGAATGCCAACCTTTGAGCAGCATCTAATTTGCCATTGTAATCAATATTCTCGGCATCTAGCGCTAGACCTAAGAGACCAGCTAGCCCAAGACAGGTTAACAATACTGCGATGAAGAGAATTAGATACTTCAATAGATCGCGTACGATTTCTAGTGCATGCTCTTGGCGATATTTAACTACTGTTGCTTGTACCCCAATAATTGCAAAGTACAGTACCGCCAAGAAAATTACTATCGATAAAATTCCAAATGCCATGGATTTATTTTAATTAAGATTTAACAAATAATGATAGGAAATCATCGGCTTTCATTGTCAGCAAACGGTCAATGTCCAGCGAGATTTTCTCAATCTCGCTCGCTTTTTGCTCATTAAATATTCTCCGAAGATTTCTCTTATATTTCTCAATCAACAACGGCAAGCCCTCTTCACGACGACGCTTATGTCCAACTGGGTACTCGACGATGATCTCATCACTCATGCTACCGTCTGTAAATTCGATGGTTAGTGCATTGGCAATACTGCGCTTCTCTGGATCAAAGTAATCAGCAGTGAATTTTGGATCCTCTATACAGACCATCTTCTCTCTAAGCGCATCTATTCGAGGGTCGGCCGCGATTTCATCTTCATAGTCCTTGGCAGTCAAGCGACCAAAGATCAAAGGCACTGCCACCATATATTGCACGCAGTGGTCGCGATCCGCTGGGTTATTTAACGGACCCTTTTTATCAATGATTCTGATGCAAGCTTCATGAGTTCGGATGGTGACTTGTTTAATGTCATCACTACTCTTGCCTTGAGCCTTCATCCAAGCATGCAATTTAAACGCAGCCTCACATGCAGTCTGGGAGTGAAATTCGGCGGGGAATGAGATTTTAAATAATACATTTTCCATAACGTAGCTGCCGTATGGTCTTTGGAATTTAAACTTTGCTCCCTTAAATGAGACATCATAGAAACCCCAAGTCTTCGCAGTTAACGCAGATGGGTAACCCATCTCTCCCACCTTTGCCATCAAAGCCAATCTAACTGCGCGAGAGGTGGCATCTCCTGCCGCCCAAGATTTACGCGAACCGGCATTTGGGAAATGTCTATAAGTGCGAAGTGCTTGGCCATCAACCCAAGCAAGCGAAACCGCATTTAAGGTCTCATCGCGAGTAAGGCCCATCATCTGACAGACCACAGCTGTTGAAGCCACCTTTACCAAGATCACATGGTCAAGGCCAACTTTGTTAAAGGAATTTTCAAGAGCGATACAACCTTGGATCTCATGCGCTTTAATCATCGCAGTCAAAATGTCACTGACAGTTAAAGTTTTTTGGCCTGTGCGATTTAGCCAATCTGCAACGGCCAAGATTCCGCCCAAGTTATCACTTGGATGTCCCCACTCTGCTGCTAACCAAGTGTCATTGAAATCTAACCAGCGAATCGCAGTCCCAATATTGAATGCACCTTGCACCACATCCAATTCATAGTTTGTGCCTGGTACCCGAACGCCTTGATCTACTTTAGTTCCGGGCAGTAGCGGGCCTAAAAGCTTGGTGCACGCTGGATATTCAAGTGATTCCAAGCCGCAACCAATAGTGTCTAATAGGCACGACCAAGCTGTTTGATAAGCCAACTCTGATTTAACTTCAAAATTCAGCACATAGTCGACGATATCCTGGATCTCTTGATCAAAGGGTTGGCTGTTCTTAGTGATATGAACTGACACTTATCGCTCCTTGATGTCCTTGAATTTTAATTCTTCTGGGCCGGTGTACGTTGCTGATGGTCTAATAATTTTGCCATCTGCTCGCTGTTCGATGACATGTGCAGACCATCCGGTAATTCGCGAGATCACAAAGATTGGCGTAAAGAAAGCGGTCGGAATCTTCATTGCGTTATAAGCGACTGCGCTAAACCAATCTAAATTTGGGAACATCTTCTTTAGATCCAACATCACTTTTTCGAGTCGCTCTGCAATTTCAAAGAGTAATGAATTTTCAACCGTTAGATTCCTAGCGACCTCTTTGATGATTGGGTTTCTAGGATCAGAGATGGTGTAAACCGGATGGCCAAAGCCAATCACCACCTCTTTTTTATCAACCCGCTTTCGAATATCTGCTTCCGCCTCATCAGCACTTGAATATCGTTCTTGAATTTCAAGGGCCACCTCATTGGCACCACCGTGTTTTGGCCCACGAAGCGCTCCAATCGCACCAGTGATTGACGAATAAATATCGCTCCCGGTTCCGGCAATCACGCGAGCCGTAAACGTCGAGGCGTTGAATTCATGCTCGGCGTAGAGAATTAATGAGACTCTCATGGCATCTTCCCAATCTTTGCTTGGGACTTTGCCATGTAGTAATTCCAAGAAGTGTCCGCCGATAGATTCTGATTCGGTACTACATTCGATGGCTACACCATTATTCACATAGTGATACCAGTAGCAGAGCATCGATGGCGTGGCGGCAATCAAACGATCCGCAATGGCTTGCGCACCAATTGCGCTATGTCCATCATGTTCAGGTTCGATGGTGCCAAGTGCAGAGACACCAGTTCTAATTACATCCATGGGATGGGTCGTGGCTGGTAATTGCTCTAAAACTACTCTTACTTGAGGTGGTAAATCTCGCAAAGTCTTTAACTTCTTGATGTAGTTGGCGAGTTCATCTTGATTTGGTAGGTGGCCATAAATCAATAAATGTGCCACCTCTTCGAATTGGCAGTTCTTAGCTAAATCAGCGATGTCATATCCTCGATAATGTAAATCATTGCCATTTCTACCAACGGTGCAGATCGCGGTATTACCAGCAACTACGCCAGATAATGCAACTGATTTCTTTGGCTTAAACTCGCTCATTTGCCTTCTTGATACTTATCTAGCTCGGACTCGTAGCGATAGTAATCAATTGATTGGTAGAGCTCATCCCTAGTTTGCATGTGAGAGATGATGTTCTTCTGTGTTCCGTCGCTTCTAATGGTTTTATAAACCAATTCTGCCGCCTTGTTCATCGCTCTAAAAGCAGACAATGGATACAAGACAATATCTACTTTTGCACCACGTAGTTCCGCTACTGAAAAGAGTGGGGTCTTTCCAAATTCGGTGATGTTAGCAAGGATCGGAACTCCTGCAGCTTCTCGGAACTTAACATAAGTTTCCAGATCTCCGACTGCTTCTGGGAAGATCATGTCAGCGCCGGCGGAAACATATTGGCGAACTCGATCAAGCGCCGCGTCTAAGCCTTCATTTGCCAGCGAGTCTGTGCGTGCCATGATTGTGAAATCTGATGAGATTCGGCCATCGACTGCCGCTTTGATTCGATCCACCATCTCGTTGGCGCTGACAATCTCTTTATTGGGGCGATGGCCACAGCGCTTTGCCGCAACTTGATCTTCAAGATGCACTGCCGATGCTCCAGCTTTCTCAATTTCTTTAATTGTACGATTGATATTAAACGCGGTGGTGCCAAACCCAGTATCAATATCCACTAAAAGTGGCAGATCACAGATGTTAGTAATCCTTCTTACGTCAGTTAATACATCCTCTAGCGTAGTAATACCTAAATCTGGGATTCCCAAGGAACCCGCCGAAACTCCTCCGCCACTTAAATAAATCGCCTTATATCCAGCAGCTTTGGCAAGTAAGGCATGGTTGGCATTTATTGCGCCAACTACTTGTAATGGTTTCTCAGATGCAACTGCCTGTTTAAAGGTTTGTTTACTCATTGAGCAGTCCATCCACCATCCACAGGAATTGCCGCACCAGTGATGTTATGCGCCGCCTTTGAACAGAGAAAGACTGCCAATGCACCAATATCTTCAGGTGTTGCTAATCTTCTTGAAGGCTGCTTCTCAGACAGCAAATCTGCAATTCCTTTGATTCTATCTCCGCCGAATTTATCTGCGCGCGACTGTATTTGCGGTTCGATCAGCGCTGTTTCCACCCATCCTGGACAGAT
>JACCDJ010042870.1_pt1 | contig 16135 bp, 13 predicted proteins | sample 7444481 | NCBI WGS metagenome assembly JACCDJ01 (sample SAMN15323435, study PRJNA562643) | freshwater metagenome | isolation source: river surface water | place: USA:Blue River Watershed | collected 2017-08-15 | reverse complement strand
TGCTTAATCATGAGGAAGGTCAATGCCAGAAATATTCGAGATGAGGGCTCTATGGAGCATCTATTTGCTAGTTGTGATTTTGGGACTCGTATTCATCATTAAAGACAGAAACAAGAAATAATTTTTTACAGAAGGAAACACAATGAAGTTAATCAAACTAACCCCCATCGCCATCGTCACCTCTATGATGATGAGTAATGCATTTGCAGCGGAAGCTGTGCTAAATGATGTAATTGTCACGGCAGCGCCAATGACTTCACCATTTATTGTTGAAACTGACCCCAAACAACCAAGGCAACCATTGCCAGCACATGATGGCGCAGACTATTTAAAAACCATACCAGGCTTTACAGTCATGCGAAAGGGTGGCACAGATGGCGAGCCAGTTTTTAGGGGCATGGGTGGATCTAGATTGAATATTTTGGTTGATGATCAGAACGTAGTTGGTGGTTGTACCTTCAGAATGGATGCGCCAACGGCTTATATTTTCCCAGAAGCGTATGACAAAATGACAATTATTAAGGGGCCTCAAACCGTTGATTATCCAAACATGGGATCAGCAGCTACAGTTAAATTTGAAAGAGAGCCAAAGAAATATGATCAGCCAAGCTCCGGGGGTTATTTAAGTGGATTGATTGGTTCATTTGGACGTCATGATGAAATCATTGAGGTTGACACTGGAAATTCTGGCTACTATCTAAATGCAACTGGTACAAATTCTCAATCCGGAAATTACAAAGATGGATCTGGAAAAGAATATCACTCCGGCTATCACAGATGGAGTTCAAATGCAGCATTTGGCTTGACCCCTGATAGCAATACATTGGTTGAGTTTAGTGCGGGTAAAAGCGATGGTTGGGCAAAATATGCTGATAGAGGCATGGATGGCGTTAAATTCCTAAGAGAAAACGCTGCCTTAAAAATAGTTAAAAAGAATATTTCTGCATTAGTTGATGAGGCTACGTTACAAATATCTCATAATAAAGTTGACCATATTATGGATGAAGTTACATTCAGATCTAATACTAGTATGACAGATTCAGCGAGATTGGATCATCAAACAACACAAGTTCGTTCCTATGCAAAACTTAATTTAACGTCAAACATTAAGTTAAAGACAGGTCTAGATTTAACTGAATCAAATCATAGTAAGGACTCAGGTGGAAATAATGTTTTAACTGATGACTCAACATTTAAGTCTAGTGGAATATTTGCTGAATTAAGTAATGAGATTTCTTTAAATCAACGAGTTGTATCAGGTGCTAGATATGATATGTGGACAGTTGATGATAAAAGATCTTCATCGGCTAGTGATACAGCTGGTCAAACTAGAAAGGAAGATGTATTTTCTGGATTTGGTAGATATGAATATCAAATTAGCAAGCCTTATACGGCTTATGTGGGATATGGATATGCAGAAAGATTCCCTGATTATTGGGAGCTAATTTCATTTACTCGCAACATGAGTGCAACTGCAAGTGCCTTGCAATCAACCAAGAAAGAGAAAACTAATCAACTCGATGTCGGGGTGTTATATAAATCAGTTAATTTAAACGTTTCTCTTTCTTCTTTTTATAACAAAATTAACGACTTCATATTAATTAATTACAGTCATGCTGGGCATGGTGGTGCCTCACCTGGTATAGCCAGCAATATTGATGCTACAACTTATGGTGCAGAATTCGGCGTGAATTATCAAGTTAATAATTTGCGAACAAACGCTTCAATAGCCTATGTTCGGGGAACCGATGATACTGCCGGTCAACCATTGCCACAGATGCCGCCCTTGGAGGCGAGATTCGGAGTTGCAAATGATTTTGGAAAATGGACGCATGGGGCTTTAGTCCGATTAGTTTCTTCTCAAGACAGATATAGAACTAATTACGGAAATATTGCCGGTAAAGATTTAGGTGCTAATGGCGGGTTTGCCATATTCTCCTTAAATACTTCATATAAGTATGATAAGAAAACAAAATTTTATGCCGGTATAGACAATCTATTTGATAAGCAATACGCAGAATTTATCAGTAGATCTCCAAGCCAAGGTATGAATTTCCCTGTTAATCCTGCAACGTTTCGCGTCAATGAACCTGGCCGTACAGCATGGTTAAAAGCAACAATTGCACTTGATTGATAAAATCTTAACAACCTAGGAGAAGTTAATGAAAAAACTAATGAGTTCTGCATTCCTTGCAACAGCCTTTATGGCTACGGCTGTTTTTGCTAATGGCCATGAAGTGAAGGTGGGTAATCTTAAGATTGAGCACCCAATGGCAAGAGCCACCGTTCCTGCTCAAAAAATGAGTGGTGGCTTCATGAAAATTGAAAACAAGGGACCTGCTGACAAATTGTTGTCTGCTTCTTCCCCCGTTTCTAAAACAATGGAATTGCACACCATGAGCATGGAAGGCAATGTCATGAAGATGCGTGAAGTCAAAGCCATTGATATTCCTGCAAATGGAAAAGTTGAATTAAAACCAGGTGGTTTGCATTTGATGTTCATCGACTTAAACAGCCAGTTGAAGCCTGGTTTGACTGTTCCAGTCAAACTTAAGTTTGAAAAAGCAGGTGAGGTGGAAGTGAAATTCAAAGTGGGTGGTTTCCCAGCCCATGGCGAGCCAGGACATGATCATTCCAAACATCATTAATCACTGATTTTTCCTCAATAAAAAATGCCGCATATTCCATGCGGCATTTTTCTTTCCTCCGTCAGTTTTTAGCTTTTAGCTAATACTTCCTTAGTCTTCTAAGTTTCTGTCTGTCACAGCACCTTTGCTGGCTGAGCTGGCAAGGCGAGCGTACTTAGCAAGAACACCACGGGTATAACGTGGTTTGGGTTGCTTCCATGCTGCACGACGTTTCGCAATCTCTTCGTCGCTCACGTTGAGTTGAATCAATTGAGTGTGAGCATCAATGGTCACAGAGTCACCTTCTTCAATCAAAGCAATGGTGCCACCAACAAACGCTTCTGGTGCAACGTGACCTACAACCATGCCCCATGTACCGCCTGAGAAACGACCGTCGGTGATGAGGCCCACAGACTCACCTAAACCTTGACCCACCAAAGCTGAAGTAGGGGCCAGCATTTCGCGCATACCAGGGCCACCCTTAGGACCTTCGTAACGAATCACCATCACATCGCCTGCCACAATCTTATTGGCCATAATCGCTGCCATGGCCTCGTCTTCAGAATCAAATACGCGGGCAGGGCCAGTAATGCTTGGATTCTTTAGACCTGTGATTTTTGCCACACAGCCTTCTGGAGAAATATTGCCCTTCAGAATCGCCAAGTGACCTTGAGCATAGATTGGGTTGTCTAATGTTTTGATGACATCCTGATCTGCACGTGGTTTTGAAGGAACGTCTTTCAGTACTTCAGCAATTGTCTTGCCAGTGATGGTCATGCAATCGCCATGCAATAGACCGCCGTCTAATAAGATTTTCATCACTTGTGGAATACCACCAGCTTGATGTAAGTCTGTGGCCAAATATTTGCCGGATGGTTTCATGTCAGCAATCACAGGCACACGGCGACGCACACGCTCAAAGTCATCAATCGTCCAATCAACTTCTGCTGCACTGGCAATCGCCAAGAAGTGGAGCACAGCATTGGTTGAGCCGCCCACCGCCATGATCACGCTCACAGCGTTCTCGATGGACTTCTTGGTGATGATGTCACGAGGTTTCAAGTCATTGCGAATCGCTTCGATCAATACGCGAGCAGACTCTGCAGCACTGTCGACTTTTTCTTGATCTTCGTTGGCCATGGTGGATGAGTAAGGTAGGCTCATGCCCAAAGCTTCAAAAGCAGAGCTCATGGTGTTGGCTGTGTACATGCCACCACATGAACCGCTGCCTGGGCAAGCATTTTGTTCTACCCCTTTGAAATCTTCTTCGCTTAAGCGACCAGCTGTAAATTCACCCACGGCTTCAAAAGCAGAAACAATGTTGAGTTCTTTGCCTTTGTAATGGCCGGCTTTGATGGTGCCACCATAAACGTAAATGCCTGGCACATTGGTGCGGGCTAAAGCCATCATGCCGCCTGGCATATTCTTATCGCAACCACCGACCACAACGACGCCATCCTGCCAAAGACCATTCACACAAGTCTCAATCGAGTCGGCAATCACTTCACGGGACACGAGAGAGTACTTCATTCCCTCTGTACCCATGCCCATACCATCAGAAATGGTAGGTGTGCCAAATATTTGTGAGTTACCGCCACCCGCTTCAATCGCTGCGACAGCAGCATCTGCGATGCGTTGTAAACCGCTGTTACAAGGTGTGATGGTCGAGTGGCCATTCGCCACACCAATCATAGGTTTATTGTCAAAATCAGAATCTTTGTAACCCATGGCGTAATACATGGATCGATTGGGGGCTCGTGCCACACCTTCTGTGATCATTCTTGAGCGCTCATTCATGCGCTTAGCTTTTTTCTGCTCTGACATTATTATCTCCAAAGGCTAATTTTTAGCAATTTTGTGTGTAAACCTCTATTTTGCCTTTTTTCTGAAAGCTTCTCACCTTTGCTCATTGAAGCTCTCAAACCCCCTCTGAAACTTAGGTATAGTGAGCAACATTCAGATATTCATTGAAAGTCTAAGATGTCGGCGGGAATAACCAAGCAGTGGGATGCAATCGTGATCGGTGGAGGGGCAGCAGGCTTGTTTTGTGCTGGCATCGCTGGTCAACTGGGCCTAAAAGTCTTGGTTTTAGATCATGCAGAGGTTCTCGGAGAAAAAATCCGAATCAGTGGGGGTGGGCGTTGTAATTTCACTAACTTACATTCTGGACCGGCTAATTTCTTGTCCATGAACCCCAACTTTGTCAAAAGTGCTCTCTCTAGATACAAGCCTAAAGATTTCCTTGAGTTGGTGAAAAGTTACAACATTCCTTTTCATGAAAAGCACAAAGGCCAATTATTTTGTGATGTATCTGCCAAGCAAATCATCGACATGCTTTTTTCTGAGTGTGCCAAGGGGCAAGTAGAGATCAGAAATCCTGTCACGGTTGAAAGCATTCAAAAAATACCTGATGACTCTGAGAGGGTTCAGTGGCAAGTCACCACCAATCAAGGGATTGAAATCACCAAGGCCATTGTGATGGCGACGGGTGGTTTGCCTGTTCCTGCGATTGGGGCCACAGATTTTTCAATCAAGTTTGCCAAGCAATTGGATATACCAGTGGTGGAGGTGAGACCCGCTTTGGTGCCTCTGTCATTTACCTCTGATGAGTTTGGCAATTTAAGTGAGTTGTCTGGTTTGAGTGTGCCAGTCAATATCAGTGCTGGTCAGAAAGCTCAGCGTTATGGTCGCGGTCAATTTGACGAAGATGTGTTATTGACTCATAAAGGTTTATCAGGCCCTGCCATCTTACAAGCTAGCAGTTATTGGCATGAGGGTGATCCCATCGAAATTAACTGGATCAATGAACATGACTGTGATGAATTGTTCAATGATGATGCCAATCGTTTGAAACTCACGGAAACGATCTTGGCCATGGTTTTGCCTCAAAGACTTGCTAAAGCGTTTGCTGAACAAAAAAATCTCTTGGGTCGAAAATGGGCTGAGGTGGGCAAAAAAGATCGTCAAGCATTAAAAGATTTACTCACTCATTGGGCTGTTAAGCCCGCAGGTACTTTGGGGTGGAAAAAAGCCGAAGTGATGCTGGGTGGGGTTGATACAAAAGCTTTGGACAGTCAGACGATGATGGCCAAACAACATCCTGGTTTGTATTTCATAGGAGAGTGCGTAGACATTACAGGGCATTTAGGAGGTCATAACTTTCAATGGGCTTGGGCAAGCGGTTTTGCCTGCGCTCAAGCCATGAAAGCGCAAATCTCAACAGGGGAATAAATCGCCTCGTTCTGGGATTGCGACGTGTTGCCAACCCAATTCTTGGCGGATGACTTCCGCAAAATTTCCGCTGGCGTGTGACTCGCCATGAATCACAAATATTTTTTCTGGAGGCTTTTTGAAGCCTTTTAACCAACGCAATAAACCTGCTTGGTCAGCATGAGCAGATAGGCCGCCAATCGTATGGACAGAAGCTTTTACGGCCACTTCTTTGCCCATGACTTTAACCATGGGAGCTTTATCCACAATTCTGCGACCCAAAGTACCCATCGCCTGAAAGCCAGTGATGATGATGGCATTTTGACTGTGTGGCAAATTCCAGCGCAGGTGATGAACAATCCGACCTGCTTCACACATGCCACTGGCTGAAATAATGATGGCGCCACCTTTGATACGGTTTAAGGCTTTTGATTCTTCAACATCAGCCACAAACTTCAGTTCAATGGCGTGCGGATGTTTTTTAAACCATGAAAGAGTGTCTTGAGCTTCTTCATCTAATTCATCCAGAAACCTTTCGGTCAAATGTGTCGCTGCTGTTGCCATAGGGGAATCAACCCACACATTGAGATGAGGTAGGCGGCCTGATCGAACCAATCCCAAGAGAATCAGTAAGATTTCTTGAGTGCGACCCACCGCAAATGCGGGCATCACAATATTGCCGCCATGTTTGATGGTTTCATTGATGACTTCAACCAATTCATCTTCAGTGGCTTGAAGTGTGCGATGCAAGCGATCACCATAAGTGGACTCAATCAGCAGTACATCGGCTGATTCAATCAAATCAGGGTCTGGCATCAAAGGACGGTCAAACATGCCCAAATCACCTGAAGAAACAATGCGCTTAGACTTTGGATGGTCTGAGTTGCTCAAGTCTTCTTGAATATCAATGACTGCAATGCCAGAACCCAGAATATGACCGGCATTTCTAAAATGCGCTTGAATTCCAGGGGCGGGTTCAAATACTTGGCCATAGTCATACGATTTCAACAAAGCCAAACATTCTGTTGCTTGTTTGACACTGTATAAAACACTTGGCAAATCTCCGCGCCATTTACCTAATTTTTGTTTGCGCTCGGCTCGCTCAAAATCGTTCTCTTGAATATGAGCACTATCTAATAAAAGAATTTTTAGAAGGGCCAAGGTTGCATGAGTGCAATAAATCGTGCCCTTGAATCCTTGCGCATACAAACGAGGCAAAAGGCCGCTGTGATCGATGTGTGCATGCGTCAAAATCACAAAGTCTATTTCAGCTGGGTTCAAAGGTAATTCAGCCAGGTTCTTATCGTCCGCATCTTTGCCCCCTTGAAACATGCCGTAATCAATCAAGAAAGAAAAGGGCTTACCTTGTGTCTCACCTCTGATGCAGTGGCGAGATCCTGTTACTTCACCAGCCGCGCCAAAAAATTGAATGTGCATGAAATCTCTTTACTTCTCTAATGAATTTTTTAGAGCTGCAATGATGTCGTCAACATCATTAATCACTTCAGCCCCTTTGAGATGGTCGCCATTTAAAAAGCCATGATCATCTGCTTTGTGAAGAAACGCTAATAGTTCATTGTAGTAACCGCCCCAGTTAGCAATGATGATGGGCTTGGTATGACTTCCTACTTGCAAGCCAGTCCAAACTTCAAACAATTCGTCTAAGGTTCCTAAGCCACCTGGCAAAACTAAAAAGGCATCGGATTTCTCAATCATCAAACGCTTGCGTTCAATGATGTCGTTCACCACAAAAAGTTCGGTTAATTCTTGCTGGACAGGTTCACGCGCAGTCAGACCTGTTGGGATGATGCCGGTCACATGACCTTTGGCTTCAATGGCCGCTTTAGCAATGGCACCCATCAGACCTAAGCGACCACCTCCAAAGACTAGACCAAAGTCTGCCAATGCAATTTTTCGGCCCATATCTGCCGTTCTTGCAATGATGTCTAGATTGTCTCCATCTCGGGAGCCACAGAACACACAAACATTTTTTCTCATGCCCTAAGCATAATGGAAATTCTTGACCATTTTGAATATAGGGTGACCAGTCGTCGTTCAGGGTAAGATTCTCTTAATTCCTCATATGAATCATCATTTTTAAATTTATTAACCCTTTAAACCATGTTGCCGTCTGTGATTGCTATCAGTGTTGGAGCTGCCCTCGGTGCTTTGTTGCGCTGGTTGCTTGCCCTGGGGGTTAATTCATGGTGGTCTATGGTGCCCTTGGGTACTTTATTGGCTAATTTATCAGGGGCATACCTAGTTGGGTTTGCCATCGCTCTTTTTGAGGCGAATGCAAACCTTTCGCCTGAGTGGAGATTGTTTGTGATCACTGGATTTTTGGGTGGCCTCACCACATTTTCAACCTTCAGTGCAGAAATGGTGGCTATCTTGCAAGCAGGTTCGTACTTGAGAGCCTTTGGTGGCATGGCACTTCATTTGTTAGGCTCTTTGGCCTTAACCATCTTGGGCATGGCCACATATCAATGGCTAAAATGAAGACTGATATTTAGAAACATCAAGAACTGACTTCAATCAAAACTAAAACTATAAGGAATGACATCGTGATTTTAGAAATCGTTGACATCAACATTGATCCTGCAAAAAAAGCTGACTTTGAAAAAGCCGTGGCTACGGGTGTTGCAGATGCCATTGCCCCAGCCAAAGGTTTCCGTGGTTACAAATTAAATGCCGGTATTGAAAAGCCAGGTCGTTATATTTTGATGATCTATTGGGATACTTTAGAAAATCACACAGTAGATTTTAGAGAATCTGAAGCATTTCCACGTTGGAGAGGTCATGTTGGACCATTCTTTTTAAATCCGCCAACAGTTGAGCACTTTACTTTGGCTCACAAGTCTTAATTAAAAAAACCTTTTTAAGTTTTTATTGGCGATGTAGTGATTTTGTGAGTCATCTCCACATCGCAAACATCGAGTTCACCATAAATGGGCATGGCGTTGCTTGGGTCAGGTGCGGCGGCAAGGGGAATGTGACCTTCCGTTGCAAATAAACCGGATGTAGGATCAATACCAATCCACCCAGCTCCTGGAATAAACACCTCGCACCAAGCGTGGAGTTCTGCAACGTTTTCTTGAGTTTCTTGAGGGCTATTGAGATTGTGCCAGTCCGCAGATGCCTCGATCAAATAGCCAGAAACGAAACGAGCCGCAATGCCCATCCGGCGGCACAGCTGGACCAGCAACCAGCTAGAGTCACGACATGAGCCTGAGCCCAACTGCAAAGTTTGTTCAGTGCTTTGAACGCCAGGTTCATGGCGAATCAGATAGCGAACTTTATTGAACACCAGTTGATTGAGGTAAACGATGAATTCAATCGTGCGACGTTTTTCTTGAGGAATCTTCTCAATAAAAGCTTGCATCAAAGGTCCGCAAGGTTCTTGATCAAGATAAGGGGTCAAACCAGATTTTAGGTTTGCATCATAAATAAATGGGTGATGCTCGGCAGACGGTTCTAAAAAGAAATCAAATGGATTAATTGGCTTGAGTTCAGCGTTCAAATCTACCTGAATTTCAAAAAAATTGGTTTTTTCGGTAAACACCAAGCGAGCGGTGTGATTGGAAAAAGGATCTTGTTGCCAATTAATAAAATAAGCCAATGGCTGAATACTTAATTGATAGGCGCTGATTACAGTTCTGCAATGAGGGGCTGGCCTGAGCTTAATTAGCTGAGGACTCAAGGTGACCTCTTGGCTATAACGATACTGAGTGATGTGTTTCAGAGAAACTGTTGTCATGATGGGAGCATCATACACTTTGAAACTATGGCTTGAGAGCAAATTGATTGAATTTATTAAGCACCATTCATGTGCACAAAAGACAAGGGGCTAATCAATAGCCCCTTATCACTGAGTCACTTTCTTGCATTCATCCATTCATGATGATGAATGACGATTTGCGCCATCCAATCAAGCTTCCATGATCGGAATTTGTTCTATCTTGGAAGCATTCTCTTGCTCGACATAACGCGCCAAGAATGCGCCATTGGAAGTCAAGGGTAGCTTAGCCCAAACTGTATAGCCTGCGCCGGGTACTACGCGCATCGGTTCACCTTTTTGATTAAAAATTTCTTCAATCACAAAGTCAGTGTTGCCATTGGGTTGAATAATTTCTAATTTATCGCCGACTGAAAAACGATTCTTCACATCAATCTTCACCAACTGTTTTTCTGGGTCAACATCGACGACATTGCCCACATACAAGCTACGACCTGAGAGTGAGAAACCACGCAAATAGTTTTGATGATCTTTGTCTGGATGTCGAACATAGAAGCCGTCGGTGTAGCCTCGGTTGGCCAATCCTTCCAAGTGACCCATCAAAACAGGATTGAATGGACGACCAGCAACCGCATCGTCAATCGCAGAGCGGTAAGCTTGTGCGGTACGTGCCACATAATAAGGAGACTTGGTGCGTCCTTCAATCTTGAATGAGTCGATGCCCATTTCTGTGAGGCGTTGCACGTGTTCGATGGCGCGCAAGTCTTTAGAATTCAAAATATAGGTGCCATGCATGTCTTCTTCGATGGGCATCCATTCGCCTGGACGATTGCCTTCTTCAAGCAAATAAATATCACCTGTTGCATCTTCCGAAGCTTTAGCCACTTTGTAGTCCCAGCGACAAGAGTTGGTGCAGGTACCTTGATTCGGGTCGCGATGGTTGAAATAACCTGATAGCAAGCAACGACCTGAGTAAGCAATACACAATGCACCATGAATAAATACTTCGATTTCCATTTCTGGGCAATCTTGACGGACTGCTTCGATTTCATCTAAGGACAATTCACGGGACAAGATGACGCGGCTCACGCCAACTGAGCGCCAAAATTTGGCAGCATGACCATTCACGGTATTGGCTTGAACGGATAAATGAATCGGCATATCTGGCCAATTTTCACGAACCAACATAATGAGACCTGGGTCAGACATGATCAATGCGTCAGGTTTTAACGCAATCACGGGCTCCATGTCTTTCACGTAAGTTCGTGTTTTTGCGCCGTGCGGAAAAATGTTGGATACCAAGTAAAAATTTTTACCCTGAGCATGGGCTGTCTCAATACCTTCACGCAAGACTTCCATGTTGCCAAAGTCATTGTTGCGGACTCGCAAAGAATATCGAGGCTGACCAGCATAAACCGCCGTCGCTCCAAAGTCGAAGGCCGTGTTGAGCATGGTGAGGCTACCAGCAGGTGCTAAAAGTTCAGGTGTTTTCATAGGGCGTATTTTAGGTGTTTTCAGGGTTTTTTGCCCGTGAAGCCTCTATAAAACCTAGGGATATTTCAGATCATGAATCAAAACCCTCATATTTAGGGTCAAAGCAGGCTAACTAGAACCGTTCATTCGGCCCCAAATGACGCCATTGACCCACGGGTAAGTTGCCCAAGGGGATTTGTCCAATACGAATCCGCTTTAAACCGATCACTTTGAGACCGACCAATTCACACATGCGGCGAATTTGACGTTTTTTACCTTCACGCAAGACAAAGCGCAATTGATCCGTATTTTGCCAACTGACTTTGGCGGGTTTTAGAGCCACGCCGTCTAATTTGAGACCATGATTAAGAAGTCGTAAGCCCTCAGCAGTGAGAGAGCCTTCTACGCGAACCAAGTACTCTTTTTCAATCGGGCTATTTTCACCAATCAACAATTTGGCGATGCGACCATCTTGAGTTAAAACTAAGAGTCCGCTGGAATCAATGTCCAAACGACCTGCAGGTGCCAAGCCACGGGTATTAAATTTACCCGGTAGGTTTGCGGATAATTGATGAACAAATTGATTTTCTGGAGTGATCAAAGAGGCTGCTGGTTTGTATTCGCGATCTTCATCAAAGTGAGAGATATACCCCACGGGCTTGTTCAGAATGATGGTATAGCGACGAGCCTGTTGTGCCACCGCAGCTTTTTTTAATTCAATCTTTTGATTTGGAAAAGCACGGGCACCTAATTCGCTGACGACCTCACCATCAACGAGCACCAAGCCTTGCTCAATGTATTGATCTGCTTCGCGTCTTGAGCAAATTCCTTGCTCAGACATTAGTTTTGATATGCGTACTTTTTCCACGGGCTCGATTATCGCTTAGTTTTTGCGGTTATCAGATGTGAGTATGCTTAGGTTGGGGGTGTTTGACTATTTTCTTTAAATGATTCAGTCAGTGCAATTTGTAGCTTGGCATGAATTTTCACCAGTTGTTTGCGTAGCAAATAAATCACGGTACCCATAAAAATTGCTAAAACAAACAGCATGCCCATCGGCGGCAAAATACTTGAGCTAAGCGCTGATACCAGTAGTAACAGCGCAATAATTGCCAAAACGGGCATTAGTTGCGTAAATAGTTGTTGGGTGGCTACTTTATCTTCAGAGCTGTGTTGATCTTTGTGCAAATGAACATCAGCTAACAACATGCCAAGGGCCTCGAGTTTGCGATAAATGGCAAACAAAAAAGGAGCCGATAACAGTAAGCTCATAGCCCACATGGCTGCTTGTTGGTAAACCTCAGTAAACCAAATCAAATGACCTGTATCCACATAGCTATTGATGAGTGTGAATAGTTTGGTGGCTGATAAAAACAGAGCAATCACCACGCAAGCATTGACGAACACGTGAAATGTGATTCGGCGAACAAATGGTTTGATGTCTGCTCTCAATTGATTGTCAGATCGAATTTGTCCTAACCACTCTGAGTACTGCACAAAAACATTCTTAACGGGACCTGGGATGCGATGCCCCATCCAATGACTGATAGGATCGGAGCCTTTGATTAAATAGGGTGTGAACAGTGTTGTAATGACAGATACCGCCACCACAATCGGGTATAAAAAATCGCTTGTGACATTGAGTGTTAAACCCAGTGATGCAATGATGAAAGAAAATTCACCAATTTGAGCTTTACCCATACCCACTCGAACGGATGTTTGACCATCATGTCCTGTGATAAATGTGCCCATGGTGCAAGACACCACTTTGCCAACTATGACTGCCACACTGATTAAAGTAATCGGCAGTGCATATTTCAACATGACATCGGGATCTAAGAGCAATCCAATCGTTACGAAGAAAATTGCAATGAACATGTCCTTGACGGGTTCAATGAGTTTTTCAATCGTGTGAATATGGCGAGACTCTGCCATCATGGCGCCTACCAAGAAAGCTCCTAATGCCACGCTGTACTCCATCTTCATCACCAGTAGGCAAAATCCAAAACAAAGTCCTAAAACGGTGACCAAGAGCATTTCTTTGCGATGAAACTTTGCTACCAAGTTCAGTAATCTAGGAACCAATAAAATACCGACGGCCAGAGAAATCGTCATGAATAAGATCAATTCACCGATGGTGATGGCGGCATCCACAGCCTCTAATTGACCTGTGGTGGCAATACCTGTGAGCATCACAATCAAGCTGATCGCCAGAATATCCTCTACGATCAAAATGCCATAAATCAAATTGGCAAATTTTTCTTTCTTCAGGCCAAGTTCTTCCAGTGCCTTGACGGTGATGGTGGTTGATGAAATCGCCATCATGGCTCCCAAGAAAATAGAATCCATGGAAGTCCAGTTGAAGAAGCGGCCAATTTCATAGCCCACCCAAATCAAAAGAATGATTTGGGCAATCGCTGCCACAAAGGCGGTGGCTCCTACTTTGGCCAATTTGCGAAGACTAAATTCAAGTCCTAAGCCGAACATCAAAAACACAACACCCAATTCGCCCAGAGTTTTGATGGTCTTTTCGTCAGAAATAAATGTGACTGCGGAAGTGTAGGGGCCGATAATGACGCCGGCAATGATGTAGCCCAATACCACTGGCTGCTTCAAATAATGGAAGATGACAGTAACAACTCCAGCAATCAACATGATCGCTGCCAAGTCCTTAATGAAATCCACTCCATGCATGCTTTGTCTCTCTTTTTAATTTAACCGCGATAATGTCATTATGGCTTTAATTGTTCTCACTGACGCAAAACTGGCATTTGGCCATGTTGACCTATTAGCAAATACCCAATTTTCTTTAGAAGCTGGCGAAAGAATTGGCTTGATTGGCCGCAATGGCACAGGCAAATCCTCCTTGCTAAAAATTTTAGCGGGTTTAGAGAAGCTTGACGATGGGCAATTACAGTACCAACAGGGTTTACGCATGGCCTATGTGGCGCAAGAGCCCCTCTTTGACCCAAAGGATACGGTCTTTCAGGCGGTGGCTCAGGGGGTGGCTGAGGTGAAGGCACTCAGAGAGGAATATGAAGAACTAAGTGTGGCTGAATGGACTGATGAGTCACATCATCGTTTGGATGAGATTCAGTCACGCTTGGAAGCGATGAGTGGTTGGAATTGGGAGCAACGTGTTCATGAAACTCTGGATCGACTTCATTTAAATCCAGAAGTGGCGATTGGTTCCCTGTCTGGAGGCAATCGCAAGCGCGTGGCATTGGCTCAAGCATTGGTCGCTGTACCTGATGTCCTTTTTCTGGATGAGCCCACCAACCATTTGGACTTAGATTCAATCACATGGCTAGAGGAATTATTGAAGGCCTTCAAAGGTTCCGTAGTCCTGATTACGCATGACCGTGCATTTTTAGATGCCGTGAGTACTCAAATCCTTGAATTGGATCGTGGCATTTTGAGAACTTACCCTGGCAACTTCAGCGCTTATGAAGTGTTAAAAGAGCAGGAGTTGGCTTCTGAAGCTTTGGCCAATGCGCGCGCAGACAAATTACTAGCGCAAGAAGAGGTGTGGATTCGTAAAGGGGTTGAAGCCAGAAGAACAAGAAGTGTGGGGCGCATTGCGCGCTTAGAAAAGTTACGTGAGATGCGCGCTGCTCGCAGAGATGCCATGGGGCAAATTAAATTATCTGTGGCATCAGGTAATCGCAGTGGAAAAATTGTCGCTGATTTAGAAAACGTCAGTAAATCTTACGATCGACCCATTGTGAAAGATTTCACGGCCACCATCTTGCGCGGGGATAAGGTGGGTCTCTTGGGCCCGAATGGCGCAGGGAAAACAACTTTATTAAAACTCATACTCGGTGTGATTGCTCCAGACAATGGTCAAGCCACCATGGGGTCACAAATCGAGGTTGCTTATTTTGATCAAATGCGTGAGGGTTTAAATCTCAATGCCACTTTGGAGGATTACATTAGCCCTGGCAGTGAGTGGATAGAGATCAATGGCAATCGTAAACATGTCAAAAGCTATTTAAATGATTTTTTGTTTGCGCCTGAGCGTGCAGCCTCTCCTGTGAGCACCCTTTCAGGGGGAGAGCGCAATCGTTTGCTGTTAGCAAGATTGTTTGCAAGACCAGCGAATGTGTTGGTGCTAGATGAGCCAACCAATGATTTGGATATTGATACCTTAGAGCTTCTAGAGCAACTCTTACAAGACTACAAAGGCACGGTATTCTTAGTGAGTCATGACCGTGCCTTCTTAGATAACGTGGTGACGAGCATTATTGCCTATGAGGGCGATGGTTATTGGCGAGAGTATGAGGGTGGTTACGAAGACTGGAAAGTTCAAAAGAAGCGTTCAGAAGAACTGAAGCTGGCACAAAATAAAACACCTGAGTCTGTTGCTATGAGGTCTGACAATCAGGCTAAGCAATCGCACCAGGCAAATCAAGCTAATCAAGCAAAGGCATCTAAGTCTTCAGTTCAAAAACTCAATAGCAAAGAGCGTCAAGAGTTGGAGGCCATTCCCAATAAGATTGATGTTTTAGAAAAAGAACAAGAAAGTATCAGCTTATCTTTGGGTGATCCTGATTTGTATAAAAATAATCCAGATCAAGTTCCCCAGCTTCAAGCCAGAATTAAGGTCATTGAAGAAGATCTCATGATATTGATGGCTCGTTGGGAAGAATTGCTGCAACGATCTGAATCCTGAGTCATCAAACTATCTCATTGCCCAATAAGTGGCTAGAGCAATCAATGTGCTGGCTGCGACCAGTGCAGTGATGCTGCTGCGATGATTTCTGGGATTCTTTTTTGAAAAATCATATTGAAATTTTTCCGAGTCAATTTGACTCAGTGGAACTCCCATATGGTCCAATGCATTTTCCACTGCATCAATCATGCCTGCAGGACCGCAAACAAAATAATGTGCATTTGAAATATTGGTTCCAGATGATTTCAACACTCGGCTGAGAGTATCTTTATCTAAGATGCCGACTTCTCCAGTCCAATGTCCCTTGGGTTCTGCAATGATTTTTATGTGTTTCCATTCTTTGAAGTGATCAAGATTGACCATAGAAGATAAATCAATGACTTGCTCTTCAATTCGATTGCCAGTAATTAAAACAAT
>JACCDJ010138920.1_pt1 | contig 16151 bp, 9 predicted proteins | sample 7444481 | NCBI WGS metagenome assembly JACCDJ01 (sample SAMN15323435, study PRJNA562643) | freshwater metagenome | isolation source: river surface water | place: USA:Blue River Watershed | collected 2017-08-15 | reverse complement strand
GATTATGATCAGCGGAACCATCACCGACGCCAGCGGCCGCACCCTCAGTGGGCAAACCACCGAGGCCTTTTTGATCAGCATGAGCCACATGCCCTTGCTGAGCATCGGCCTGAACTGCGCGCTGGGTGCCAAGGACCTGCGCCCCTACCTTCAAACCCTGGCGGCCAACACGCCCTTCCTCATCAGCGCCTACCCCAACGCGGGCTTGCCCAATGCCTTTGGCGGCTACGACGAAACCCCGTCGCAGATGGCCGACGCCGTGACCGAATACCTCGACCTGGGCATCGTCAACATCCTTGGCGGGTGCTGCGGCACCACGCCCGATCACATTCGTGAATTCGCCGCCCGCGCGGCCGGACGCCAACCCCGAATTCCCCAAGCCCAATGAAGCTGAGCGGACTTGAAGCCCTGGTAATTACCCCGGCGAGCAACTTTGTCAACGTCGGCGAGCGCACCAACGTCACGGGGTCGCGCAAGTTTCTGCGCCTAATCCAAGAAGGCAACTACGACGAGGCGCTTGACATCGCCCGCGACCAGGTCACTGGTGGCGCCCAAATTCTCGACGTCAACATGGACGAAGGCATGCTCGACGGCGTCGAAGCCATGACCCACTTCCTCAACCTCATTGCCTCCGAGCCCGACATCGCGCGCATTCCCATCATGATCGACTCGTCGAAGTGGGAAATCATCGCGGCCGGCCTCAAGTGCGTTCAGGGCAAGGCCGTCGTCAACTCCATTTCGCTCAAGTCGGGCGAGGCGGAATTCCTCTACCAAGCGCGCCACTGCCGCCGCTTTGGCGCCGCCGTCATCGTCATGGCCTTTGACGAGCAGGGCCAGGCGGACTCCTACGCCCGGCGCATCGAAATCTGCCAGCGCGCGTACAACTTGTTGGTGGCCGACGGCTTCCCCGCCGAGGACATCATCTTTGACCCCAACATCTTCCCGGTGGCCACCGGCATGGAGGAACACCGCCGCAACGCGCTCGACTTCTTTGAAGCGACGGCTTGGATCAAGGCCAACCTGCCCGGCGCCAAGGTCAGCGGCGGCGTGTCCAACGTCAGCTTCAGCTTCCGCGGCAACGACCACGTGCGCGAAGCCATGCACGCCTGCTTCCTCTACCACGGAATCCGCCACGGCATGGACATGGGCATCGTCAACCCCGGCCAGCTGGTGGTCTACGAACAAATTGAGGCGGAACTCCGCGACCGCATCGAAGACGTGCTGCTCGACCGCCGCGACGACGCCACCGAGCGCCTACTGGCCTATGCTGAAGACGTCAAGGGCGCCGGCCAAGTCCGCCAAAAAGACGAGTCCTGGCGCGAACTCCCCATCGACGCACGCATCGAGCACAGCCTGGTCAACGGCCTCGACGCCTATGTGGAGCAGGACGCTGAAGAGGCCATGAAGGCCCTGGGAAGCCCGCTGTCCGTTATCGAGGGCCCGCTCATGCGCGGCATGAACGTGGTCGGCGACCTCTTTGGTGCGGGCAAAATGTTCCTGCCCCAGGTGGTCAAGTCGGCCCGCGTGATGAAGCGCGCGGTGGCCTGGCTCGAGCCCCACTTCGCCGCCGAATCAGCCGCCGCCGGCACGGCTCCGCGCAAGCAGGGCAAAATCCTGCTTGCCACGGTAAAGGGCGACGTCCACGACATCGGCAAAAACATCGTCGGGGTGGTGCTGCAGTGCAACAACTTCGAAGTCATCGACTTGGGGGTTATGGTTCCGCCCCAAAAAATCCTCGACGCGGCCCGCGAACAGGGGGTTGACGCCATTGGCCTCAGCGGCCTGATCACGCCTTCGCTCGACGAAATGGTCTTCCTGGCCAGCGAAATGCAGCGCCAGGGCTTTACGATTCCGCTGCTCATCGGCGGAGCCACCACTTCGCGCGCCCACACCGCCGTCAAAATTCAGCCCGTCTACCACGGCCCGCTGGTCCACGTCAACGACGCGTCCCGGGCGGTTCCGGTCGTCCAAAAGCTGCTTAGTTCGGAATCTGCCGACTACAGCGCCGAGGTCCGCGCGGACTACGAACGCCTTCGCGAGCAGTACGCCAGCCGCAGCGCCGAACGCCGCTTTGCGGGCATCGACCAGGCACGCGCTCAGCGCTACGTGCCCGACTTCAGCGCCAAACCGGCCGCACCCGCCCAGTACGGCGTGTTCCCGCTGCGCGACTACCCGCTCGAAGATTTGGTTCCCTACATCGACTGGACGCCCTTCTTTCAGGCCTGGGACCTCCACGGAAAGTACCCCCGAATCCTTACCGACGAGGTGGTGGGCGCCCAAGCCCGGTCCCTGTTTGACGACGCCCAGATCATGCTGCGCCAGATCGTCGCCGAAAAATGGATCACGGCCCACGGCGTCTATGGGTTCTTTCCGGCCCGCCAAGACGGCGACGACATTGCCGTCCAAACGCCCCAGGGCGAGCGCCGCTTCCTTACCCTGCGCCAGCAGGGTCAAAAAGCCGACGGCCAACCCTACCTCGCGCTGGCCGACTTCATCGACCCGGCGGGCCAGGACACGCTGGGGCTGTTTGCCGTCACCACCGGCCACGGCGTCGACGAGCGCACCCAAGCATTTAAGGACGCCAACGACGACTACCGCGCGCTGATGCTCCAGGCCCTTGCCGACCGCTTGGCCGAAGCCTTTGCCGAGCGCCTTCACCACCGCGTCCGCACCGAATTCTGGGGCTACGCCTCAGGCGAAGCCCTCAGCAACGACGCGCTCATCGCCGAAGAATACCAAGGAATCCGCCCGGCTCCCGGCTACCCGGCTTGTCCGGACCACCTCGAGAAGGACCTGCTATTTGAACTCCTCGACGCCGAGCACCACACCGGCCTGCACCTCACCGAGTCCAAGGCCATGTACCCCACGGCCGCGGTGAGTGGCTACTACTTCGCGCACCCCGAGGCCAAGTACTTCGGGCTCGCCAAAATCGACCGCGACCAAATTGCCGACTACGCCACGCGGCGCGGAATTCCGCTCGCCGAGGCCGAACGCTGGCTCAACCCACTAATTAACTAGCCACTGGTTACTAGCAACTAGCTCATGAAAGTTACCGACCACATCGCCGCCGCCAACGGCAAAACGCTCTTCAGTTTTGAAGTGCTGCCCCCGCTCAAAGGCAACACCATCGACTCCCTCTTTGGCACCATCGAGCGCCTGATGCAGTTCGACCCGAAATTCATCGACGTGACCAGCCACCGCGAGGAGTACATCTTTAAGAAGCACGATTCCGGCCTGCTTCAAAAGGTGCACACCCGTAAGCGTCCCGGTACGGTCGGAATCTGCGCGGCCATTCAAAACAAGTTCCGCATCGACACCGTGCCCCACATTATCTGCGGCGGATTTTCGCGCGAAGAAACCGAGTACGCCCTGATCGACCTGCACTACCTCGGCATCGACAACGTGCTGGTGCTGCGCGGCGACGCACTCCGCAGCGAGGGCAGTTTTGTGCCCGAACCCCAGGGCCACGCCTACGCCATCGACCTGCTGCGCCAGGTCAAGAACCTCAATCAAGGCAAGTACCTCTACGACGAGGTGCAGAATTCCAACCCGAGTAACTTCTGCATTGGGGCCGCCGGCTACCCCGAGAAGCACTTTGAGGCGCCCAGCATGAAGGCCGACCTCAAGCACCTCAAGGCCAAGGTCGACGCAGGCGCGGACTACATCGTGACCCAAATGTTTTTCAACAACGAGCATTTTTTCAAGTTTGTCGAAGATTGCCGTGCGGCCGGCATCAACGTGCCCATCATTCCCGGGCTTAAACCCCTGACGGCCAAGAGCCAGCTTCAGAGCATTCCGCGCAACTTCCACCTCAACCTTCCCGACGACTTAATTGAAGCGGTTGAAGCGGCTAAAACGCCTGAAGCGGTGAAGCAGGTGGGCGTGGAGTGGTGCATCGCGCAGTCTAAAGAGCTGATGGCCAAGGGCGCGCCGGTCCTTCACTACTACACCATGAGCAAGGCCGACGAGACCGAACAAATCGCCTCTGCGCTGTTTTAAGGTCCACGCCGTGAACAACTTGATGCGGGCCTAACCGGTATGGCACGATAGTGGCCGTACCTTAGGCCTATGTCAACGACCGCATTTAAAGCACCACGTTTTGCCACGCACACTGCCGGACAGCCGTTCTTTCAGATCCTGACCCAGCGCGTAAACCAGTATTTCAAAGAGAACCAAAAGTCGCCCAAGGGAGACCTTCGACTCTACACCAAAACGGGCGTGCTCCTCGCAGCCTTTTTTGCCACCTACGTAGCGGTACTCTACTTCGGGGCCAATTTTTGGGTTGCGCTTCCGTTTTGGGTCATTTTGGGCTTGCTGACTTCCGCCATTGGGTTTAATGTGATGCACGACGGCGCCCACGGGAGCTACTCCAAGTACGAGTGGCTCAATTCCCTGGCCGGCCATACGCTCAGCATGCTCGGTGCCAGCGTCGCCCTTTGGAAGAATAAGCACAACGCCATTCACCACACGTTTACCAACATCGACGGCCTCGACGACGACATCGATTCGGGCGGCATGATCCGCATGGCCGAAACGCAGCCGCACAAAGGCATTCACCGCCTGCAGCACTACTACTGGCCCGTGCTGTACAGCCTTCTGTACATCTATTGGCTGGCCTTTACCGACTTCAAGAAGTACTTCACGGGCAAGGTGGGCGATGTGCCCATTCGCAAGTTCACCTTCGCCGAGCACCTTGGGTTTTGGATGTGGAAGACCATCCACACGACCATGGTAGCGATTTTGCCCATTTACCTAATCGGATTTTGGCCGTGGTTCTTTGGGTTTTTGCTCATGGCCTCGATTACCGGACTTTCGCTGAGTGTGGTTTTTCAGCTTGCCCACGTGGTAGAGGGCGCAACCTTTACCAAGACCGACCTCACCGACCCCTCGGCCATTGAGTCGGAATGGGCGGTGCACCAGCTTCAGACGACCGCCAACTTCGCCACGCGCAGCCGGATTCTTACCTGGCTTTTGGGCGGACTCAACTTCCAAGTGGAGCACCACCTTTTTCCGCGCATCAGCCACGTGCACTATCCGGCCATTTCGCGAATCGTGAAGGAAACCTGTGCCGAATTCAACGTTCAGTACCAGGAGTTCCGTACGTTCGCGGACGCCTTGGGCGCCCACGTGCGTCACCTAAAGCGCCTGAGCGCGGCCTGAGTTACAGGTTGCTAATCTGCAGCGAAACCCCATCGTACTGAACCCGGTAGGGCAGCAAGCCCCAGGCGGTCGTTCCGTTGGCGGCGCTTCCATCAAAGAGTAAAAATCGCTGCCCGTCGCAGGCGCACTCCGCGTACATGCCCTCGACAACCTTAGTTGCCCCGCAGGGCATTGAAACGTGGTTGGGACACCTCAAGTCGTAGACGCCAAAGTCGTTGGACTCGCCAAAATTGGTTCTTCGGTACACGGCCACGCCGCCATGGCCCCAGTCCGAGCGCTCGTACACCCCGCCAACAAACTGAAGATCAAAGGCTGACGGGCTGTTTAGAAAAATGGTCTCGTTCAGGAGCACGTAGGGTACCGGGTGCCGGGCGTCCGTGCCTTCACAGGCTATAACCGCAGCCAAAATTCCCCATCGCACAAAAAAGTTCGTCATATCGTAAACAAACCTACACCCAACCTGCTTATCCACATTAATTCTTCGTTATTTTAGCCCACTGATTCGCAACGGATCCACCTAATACGCTTTGCTTATGCGTCTACGCTACGCCCTCTTAGTGCTGATTTTCGGAGCCTCCACGCTTGCCTGGGGCCAAACCCGCCCTGGTTCACTGCGCGGAACCGTCAAGGATAAAAAGACCGGCGAAGAGCTGGTTCAGGCCATCATTACGGTCAAGTCCGGTCAATTTAAGATTGCTTCGGGCGCTTCGGACTTCGACGGCAACTACAACATTAACCCGGTTCAACCCGGAACCTACACGGTCGTGTGCGAAATGTTCGGCTACACCACCATGACCTTTACCGGCGTAGAGGTTAACCCGGGTCGACCCACGGAACTGAAATTTGCCCTTTCCTCGTCCAGCGTGGAACTGGGTGCGGTTGACGTCGTGGCCAAGTACGAGGCCCCCCTTATTGAAAAGGGAAAAACGGCGGCGAGCTTTAGCGCGGACCAAATCCGCAACCTGGCTGGCCGCGGCGTGAACGCAGTCCTTTCGCAAACGGCCAGCGTCGTTCAGGACGAGCGCAGCGGCGGAACCTTCTTCCGCGGTGGTCGTGGCGACGCGAACGTGGTGTTCGTTGACGGCGTTAAAATGCGCGGCGACATCAACCTTCCCCGCGAAGCCATTCAAACAACCGAGGTCATTACGGGCGGTGTTCCTGCCCAGTACGGTGACGTTACGGGCGGGGTAATCTCGACCACGACCAAAGGCCCGAGCCCCCGCTACTTCGGTACGGTGGAATACGTTACCTCGGCGCTCTTTGACCGCAACAACTACCACCTTGGCGGCTTGACCTTGGGTGGTCCGTTGCTCTTCAACAAAGACAAGACGGCGCCGATTGTGGGATTCCTGCTCGCTACCGAGTTCAACTACACCGGAGTAGGCCGCCCCTACGCGACCCCCGTGTACAAGATTAAGGACGACGTACTTGCCGACCTCAAGGCCAATCCACTAATGCCTACCGCGACCGGTTTGGGTACCATCCGCCGTGCGGAACTGCTCACCAAGGATGCCTTTGAGGTGATCCCAACCCGCCTTAATGTGGGCAGCACCGTGTTCCGCGCAACCGGCAACATCAACATTAAGACGAGCAAGAAGACCAACCTGGTTATCGGTGGCCGCGCGTTTTACTCAAACGGACGCAACGGCAGCTTCTTCCACTCGCTGCTGAATTACTACAACAACGGGGCTTCGACCCAGCGCGACCTTTCGGGCTACGTTCGCTTTACCCAGCAGTTTGGCAACGGCGACGATAAGGGCTTGATTCGCAACGCATTCTACACCATTCAGGCGGACTACACCATCAACAACTTCAAGAATTTTGACCCCAACCACGGCGACAACATCTTCCGCTACGGCCACGTGGGCAACTTTCAAACGGGCCGTGTTGGCCTCTACGGCTACGGCCAAGACGATAAGACCGGCATTACCGCGTGGCGCAAGTTGCTCGACCTCGATACCGGTATTGCGTTTACGCCGTCGAGCTACAACCCCGTTTTGGGCGCCTACACGCAATCCTACTACAACTTGGTCAACAGCGGCTTGATTGCCAACAACGTGGCCAACCTCGTCAACATCCAGCAGGGTGGTGGCCTACTCAATGGCCAAACGCCCTACGACGCCTACGGCCTCTTCGGCAACGTGGGTGCCGTTCAGTCGGGCTACAACTACAGCCAAAACGAGCAATACCGCATCACGGCTTCAACGAACTTCGACATCAAGGGCCACTCCCTAATTGCCGGTCTGGAGTACGAACAGCGCTTTGACCGCAGCTTTGGGGTCGCATCTTCGGCCTTGTGGACGCTGATGCGCAACCTTCAAAACGACCACATGCGCGAGCTTGACCTCGAAAACCCAATCCTGGTTTACCGAGACGGGGTCTTTCAGGATACCATTTTCTACAACCGCGCACTGGACTTGACCAAACCCCGCGCTTTTGACCGCAACCTTCGCTCGAAGCTGGGTTGGGATCCGGACGGCAAGGACCAGCGTTTGCTCGACATTGACAACATTTCGCCGGACGATTTCGCAAACTACGGCGGACTCTCCCTCTTCTCGGCTCAGGAATTGGTTAACCCGGGTGGTACGTCCTACGTGAGCTACTTTGGCTACGACTACATGGGTAATTTGCAGCCCGGTAACCCCACGTTGGCGGACTTTTTCCGCGCAACCGATGCCAACGGAAACCGCACCTACCCGGTTCGCGCGTTCCAGCCGATCTACATGGCGGGCTACATCCAAGACCAGTTCACGTTTGAAGACCTGTTCTTCAACGTGGGCGTTCGGGTTGACCGCTACGACGCCAACCAACCGGTTCTTCGCGATCCCTTCTCGCTCTTCCCCGCCCACACCGTGGCCGACGTGAAGGCTCGGGGTGGACTTGAAGGCAGCGACATCCCGACCTCAATGGGCGATGGCTACATGGTGTACGTGGACGACATCAAAAACCCCAAGCGCATTATTGGGTACCGCAACGGTTTTGATTGGTACAACGCCGACGGTTCGCCGCAGCCCAATCCCACAGTTATTGCCAACGCCTCGGGCGGTCAGGCGAAGCCTTGGATTTTCGATGAGGCCTTCTCGGATCCCAGTAACCCCAATGCGCCTATTTTGAGCGAGCGCTCCTTCCGCGACTACCGTCCTCAGGTAACGGTAAGTCCGCGTATCTCATTCCAGTTCCCGATCTCCGATGTGGCCGAGTTTTTCGCGCACTACGACCTCTTGGTTCAGCGTCCGACGGCTGCCCAGTCGCGCTTCAATCCCTTTGACTACCAAAACCTGGTGTTCGGTAACGCCTCTGTGGTAGACAACCCCGAGCTTCTTCCCCAGAAGCAAACCGAGTACGAAATCGGATTCCGCCAAAAACTCACGGACCGCAGTGCGCTGAAGATCAACGCATTTTACCGTGAATACCGCGACCTGATCCAAACGGTTAGCGTTACTGAGGCCTACCCTGCGACCTACGTGACCTACGGAAACCGCGACTTTACCACGTCCAAGGGCTTCAGCTTCCAGTACGACCTTCGCCGAATTGGCAACGTTCAAATGAACGCGCAGTACTCGCTCACCTTTGCCGACGGCACGGGTTCGGGTGCAGAATCTGGCCTGTCGCTTGCGCGTACCGGTCTGCCGAACATCCGCTACATCGTGCCCCTTGACTACGACCAGCGCCACAACCTGTCGGGTAACATTGACTTCCGCTACGGCCAGGGTGTGGACTACAACGGTCCGGTTTGGGGTAAAGTCAAGGTTTTTGAAAACGCCGGGGTGAACATGCTCGCTACGGCCGGTTCGGGCTTCCCGTACTCACGCCGCGTACGCGCTTATTCCATCACCGAATCGGCTACCCCGGTAGTGGGCTTGCTCAACGGTTCGCGCCTTCCGTGGCAGTTCCGCGTAGACATGACCGCCAACAAGGTATGGTACTACAATAAGGGCCGGAACAACTTTGAAGTCTACCTCCAGGTCCTCAACGTGCTGAATGCGGCCAACGTATTGGGTATTTACCCCTTCACGGGTTCTGCCGACGACGACGGGTACCTGTCTTCGCCGCAAGGCCAACAGGCCATTGCCTTTACGGCGAATGCCCAAGCATTCTCCGATTTGTACACCATGCGTATGGTGAACCCCACCAACTTCTCGACCCCGCGCCTCCTTCGTCTTGGCGTACGTCTTGGTCTGTAATACTGTATTATGTTAGTTATGAACAAGCAGCTTTTCCTTTTCGCAGCATCCATCCTCGGATTCACGGCAATGGCCCGCGAAGACGTGGGTACGACCTCGGGCAAGACGACCCGTTCCAACAAAACGGTGGAGGAGCTTTGCCAGCCCTCGCGTGCCCAATCGGACTTGAACATCAACAACGTGCGCACTACCATTCTTGGGGGTGGCGACATGTGGTGGGACCTCAACGTGGCGCGCTACGAAGTGCCCAAAGGCAGCAACCGCCACTCCATGTTCGCGGGCTCACTTTGGCTAGGCGGTCTGGATGAGGGTAACCAGCTCAAGTTGGCGGCCATGACCTACCGTTCGCGCGGTAACGACTTCTGGCCGGGTCCGCTTTCAACCGACGGACTTGCGTCGGTGACCAAAGAGGTTTGTGACAAGTACGACCGCCACTGGATCATTACCCGCGAGCAGGTTGAAATGCACCGCGGATGGTTGCTCTGCAAGAACGATCCCGACTGCGACGTGGCCGCAAAGTACCCCGGCTACGAGGGAAGCATCCCCGACATCATCAAGAACTGGCCGGCTCACGGCGTGGAGGGCGAACTCCCCTACACCTTGGCCCCCTTCATTGATCTGGATGGCGACGGACGCTACGACTACAACGAAGACTACCCGGCCTACGACCTAGATCGTGCCTACGATTGCCGCCTCAAGGAGACGGACATTCTCTACGGCGACCAAACCATTTGGTGGGTATACAACGACCGCGGTAACGTACACACCGAGACCAACGCGGGAGCCATGGGTTTTGAAATTCGCGCGCAGGCCTTTGCCTTTGCCACGAACGACGAAATCAACAACATGACGTTCAACAACTACCGCATCATCAACAAGTCGACCTTCCGTTTGACGAACACCTACTTCTCGACGTGGTTTGACGCGGATATGGGTAACTACCTCGACGACATTATTGGCTCCGACATTCCGCGCGGACTCGGTTTTGTATACAATGCGGACATCGACGACGAGGGCCCAATTGGCTACGGCATGAACCCGCCGGCGATTGGTTTTGACTTTTTCCAGGGTCCCTTCGCCGACTACTTTGATGGACGCGACAACGACCGCGACGGTTGCATTGACGGCGTGCGCGACGCCAACGGCGTGTGCATTCCAGAGAACCCGGTAACGGGCGTCAACGAGCGCATCATCATGTCGGGCTTCATGTACTACAACAATACCGGTTCGGCGTTTTCGGGAAACCCCAATAACGCATCGGAATTCTACAACTACATGCAGTCGCGTTGGAAAAACGGCAACCCGATGGTGGTTGAAACGCCCTGTGGTCCCGGTTGTACGGGCAACGGTGACGGTTTTACCGCCGACGGTACGGGCTTGGCTACGCTGTTTGCCTACCCGGGTAACAGCTATGATACCACGGGAGTAACCGCGCCGCTTGCACCCCAGAACTGGTTCGAGTCGCCCGATAACCGCCAGGATAAGCGCGGTCTGCACAATGCCGGCCCCTTCTCGCTTGCTCCGGGCGCATTGAACTTTATCACCACCGGTGCCGTTTGGGCCCGCAACACCAACGATCCGGGTCCCCTGTTTTCGGTGGAGCGCGTGATCATCGCCGACGACAAGGCTCAGAGCCTCTTCGATAACTGCTTCCAAATTTTGAACGGTCCGGACGCTCCGGATGTAGAGATTCAGGAGCTGGATCGCTCGGTGGTCCTGATGCTTTCGTACCGCGAAGGTCAAAACAACGACAACTTCGATTACCAGGAAATTGACCCCTTGATTCAGGACCCCGATAACACCTACAAGTTTGAGGGATTCCAGATTTACCAGCTAAAGAACGCCAACGTGTCGATGGCGGATCGCTACGATCCCAGCCAAGCTCGTTTGATTGCTCAGTGCGATATCAAGAACGGAGTTAGCCGCTTGGTCAACTGGGAACTTGATCCCGACTTGGAATTGCTCATTCCCCAAGACATGACCCTGCGGTCCAAGAACGATGGCATCCAGACGTCGTTCAACATTACCGAAGATGCCTTCGCCACGGGAACCGATCGCCGACTGGTGAACCACAAGCAGTACTACTTCTCGGTGGTGGCGTATGCCTACAACGAATACGAGAAGTTTGATCAGGTACTGACCCCGGGCGGACAGCGCCGTCCCTACTTGGCCGGCCGCAACAACGTGAAGAAGTACATCGGTATTCCGCACCAAGTGGCTGCCGAAAACAACGGTACCATCCAGAATGCCAAGTATGGCGATGCCCCGATCATTACCCGAATTGAGGGTATGGGCAACGGCGGAGCCAAACTGGAGTTGACCAAGGAGTCCGAGGACCAAATTGTCACCAACTTCCGCTTGGACAATTCGGTGTACCAGGCCGGAAATGGCCCAGTGAACATCAAGGTCGTGGATCCGCTTCGCGTGAAGTCCGGCAACTACACCATGATTTTTAGCGGTACCAATGCCAATGCAACGTGGTCCATTGAGGACGAAAACGGAAACGTCGTAGCGACCTCGGCGGGTTCTATTTCCTTCCTGGTGGAGCAGCTGGTACCGGAACTGGGCATCTCCATTGACATTCGCAACCAGGAGGCTCCGGGTAACGACGTGGACAACCTGCGCAACCAGGGAATTCTCGGCGGAGAAATTGTGTACGAAGACCCGACGAAGCCGTGGTTGAGCGGTGTAGCAGACAATGCGGACTACGGTCCCATGAACTGGCTGCTTGCCGGAAACAACGAAGTGTCGACGCCTCCAGGATCCTTCTACAAGGATTACCCGGGCGACAGCAAGGCGCGCTTCTCTACCATTCTGGGCGGAACCTGGGGTCCCTTTGCGTACGCGTCCTTCTTGGGTCGCGGACTCTCCGGGGGCAACACGATCTACGGAATGGGCCCGGCCGACTCGTCAATGAGTGCCTTCACGGCGCGCATGAGTCCGACGGAGCTGCACAGCGTCGACATCGTCTTTACCGACGACCGCTCGAAGTGGACCCGCGTACCGGTGTTTGAAATGGGCGACGACGCTTCACTGAACGCCGGCGGAACGCGTAAGTGGCGCCTGCGCTCGGACCTGGGTTGGGATTTGGTGAATGGCGAACTGGTTCGCAGCACCACCACAACGGGATGGTCGTGGTTCCCGGGCTACGCAATCGACCTCGAAACGGGTACCCGTCTGAATATTGCATTTGGTGAGAACAGCTGGATGATCGGGGATCGCGGCAACGACATGCTCTTCAATCCGACGAGCCGTGAGCGCGTTCAGCCTGCAGACAACGTGACCGGCGGCTACCGGTTCGGCGGTCAGCACAACCTGTACATCCTCGGACCCTACCTCCAGCAAGGTTTATCGCGCACTCCGCTCGATTACGCCGGTCCGGACGAGGCCCAAAACCCCTTGTTCGCCGACTTCGGCAACATGAGCAACATTCTGAGCCGCAACCGCGTGACCAAGGCGTTGATGTGGGTTTCGATTCCGCTCATGGAGCCGCGATTCAACAACGCCAACCTGTACGAACCCCGCACGGCGCCCAACGGCCTTCCGTCGGTGGCGCGTGTCAAGATTCGCATGGCCCGCCCCTACGAGCGCTACGTGACCGACAATTCGAACTCGGGCAATCCGAAGTACCTGTTCAGCACCGCCAATGCGGCCACGGTGACGGGTGATTCTACGACGGCTAAAAATGCACTGTCCACGGTGCGGGTGGTTCCGAACCCCTACCACAGCTTGAGCCAGTACGAGACGTCTCAGAACGATAACCGCGTGAAGATTACCAACATTCCGCCTCGCTGTACGATTTCGATCTACACTACCGACGGTTCGTTGGTTCGGACCATGCGCAAGGACAACAGCGATACCTGGATTTACTGGGATTTGACCAACAACTACCAGGTTCCGATCGCGAGCGGCGTGTACTTGATTCACGTCGATGCTCCGGGCATTGGCCAAACGATTGTTAAGTGGTTCGGTACCATGCGTCCGTTCAACCCAACTGGATTCTAAGACTTGTCGATTATGAAGAAGATTTTCGTTGCCGCTTCACTGCTCACTGCAGTTTCGGCTTTTGCAGGTAACCCGGTTCGCTCGGGATCCGCCGGCGCTTCGGAGCTGTTGGTCAATCCATGGGCGCGAACAGCCGGTTGGGGTGAAGGCAATACGGCCAACATCAAGGGATTTGAAGGCCTTTACGGAAACGTCGCCGGAATCGCGCGCATTGACGGAATGCAGGCCGGCTTTGCCAACACGCAGTGGTTGGTGGGCAGCGGCATCAGGCTCAACGCGGGAAGCCTCATTACGCCTACCGGCAACGGCGGCGTGTTGGGAATTCACATGAACAGCATGAACTACGGCGACATCGAGGTGACCACCGAGGACCAGCCGGATGGCGGTTTGGGCACCTACCGTCCGTCGGCAACCATTATTGGCATCGCCTACGCCAAAAAGTTCACCCAGAGCATTTTTGGGGGCATCAACATCAAGCTGTACAATTCGACGATCAACAACCTGAGCGCCACCGGCGTGTGCTTTGACGCCGGGGTACAGTATGTTCCCAAGGACATTAAGGATTTTGCGTTCGGCATCACGATGCGCAACATTGGTCCTTCGTTTTCGTACCGCGGGGACGGTTTGAGCATTGTTTTGCCGGTGCCCACGGGTATGTACACCAACAGCTTCCAAAACCGCTCCGAGGATTTTGAATTGCCCACGCAGCTTTCCATTGGCGCAAGCAAGGGATTCACCCTCATTCCGGGCCACAAGCTCACGGTTGCCGGTAACTTCATTTCGAACTCGTTCAAGAAAGACCAGTTCACGGTGGGTGCGGAATACGGATACAAGGATTTGTTTGCGCTCCGCGCGAGCTGGGCTCAGTTTGACAACCGTTTTGATGGCCTTCGCACCGAAGCGTTTACCGGTCCTGCGGCTGGATTTACGTTCAACGTTCCGATGGGCGACAGCAAGCTTGACCTGAGCTACGCCTACCGCATGACCAATTCGGCTTTTGGTGGCGTGCACACCGTCGGCACGGCAATTGTATTCTAAAGCCCGCTAGGTTTTCACGTAAGAAGGCCTCCACTAGGAGGTCTTCTTCGCTTTTAACACATTTAGACTATGTCTGTTTCGTACTACACCCCCGAAGGATTTAAGAAACTCAAGGAAGAGCTCGAGCACCTGCGCAGTGTGGAGCGGCCGCGTGTTTCGGAGCAGATTGCGGAGGCGCGCGACAAGGGCGACTTGAGCGAGAATGCCGAATACGACGCCGCCAAGGAAGCCCAGGGTTTACTCGAAATGAAGATTGCGAAAATGGAAGAGCTCGTCGCCAACGCGCGCATTGTGGACGAGTCGCAGTTTGATGCGTCCAAGGTGCTGATCCTGTCGAAGGTTACCGTTCGAAATCCCGTGAATGGCGCTACGATGAAGTACACCTTGGTGAGCGAGCAGGAGGCCGATTTAAAGGCAGGTAAGATTTCGGTGAGTTCGCCCATCGGAAAGGGGCTTTTGGGCCGTGCCGCCGGCGAAGTGGCGGAAATCCAAGTTCCGAGCGGCATTATGAAGCTGGAAGTGGTTTCCATCGAGCGCTGAGTATGGCCAGTATTTTCACGCGCATTATTCGGGGCGAGGTACCCTGCTACAAGGTTGCCGAAACGGAGCACGCCATTGCGTTTTTGGACATTCGCCCCCTAACCCAGGGCCATACCCTGGTGGTACCCAAGCTTGAAGTCGACAGCGTCTTTGACCTTCCGGAAGCGGAATACGCCGCACTTTTTGATTTAGTGCGCAGCGTGGCCGAAGCGCAGAAAGTCACGGTACCCTGCACCCGAATTGGGCTGAGCGTGCTGGGGTTTGAGGTTCCGCATGCCCACGTGCACGTGGTGCCCCTGCGTTCCGAAGCGGACCTCAATTTCGCCAATCCCAAGCTTCAGCTCGAGCCCGCGGAATTCGACGAGGTCGCGGCTCGGTTGCGCCGGGCGCTCTCCGTCGCGACGTATTAATTTTTTTTATTGGTGCCTTGAGGTTCAGGGTATTGGATTTTTTTCTAATTTCCACGAACCTAATCTTTAAACGCACGAACGATGAAGAAAATCCTACACATTTTTGGGTGGATGCTCTTGACGGCGGGGGCCGCACAGGCACAAGTAGTCTTGAACATCATGTCCCCTAGCTCCATTCAGGGAGGTTTGACGCACACCAACAACGGCAACTCGACCGGTTGGGGCCTTGCCGACCTTTTAAATCCGGCGGACGCCGTTCTGGATACCGTCGTGGTTATGGACGACAGCACGGCCGGAGTCAATACGGTCGTGGGTACGGATCCGAATACGGGCAACGCCTACCCCGGAATTCCCAAGAAGTATGAAGGCTGCAACTTGGACACGACCTCAACGTGGCAAAAGAACCGCCTTACGGGCAAGATTGTATTGATTGCCCGCGGTACCTGTGAGTTTGGCCTCAAGGTCTACCTTGCCGAACGTGCGGGAGCTCGTGCGGTAATTCTGTACAACCGCGATAACGCCCAGCTCAATGCGGGCCCCGGGGCCTACGGTGCCTTCGCGACGATTCCCTTCGCGATGATCGCTCGTCCCGACGGAGACATGCTGCGCACGGCCATCGAAAGCGGCCAAACGGTGGTGGCCTTCTTGGGCAACAAGATTGGCGCCTTCCCGAACGACATGAGTATTTCTCCAACAGAGGCCATGTACCCGCCGGCCTTGGCCGTTCCAACCATGATCGCCCAGGATTCCAGCGACTTTAAGATGAAGTTGGGCTTCTGGACCCGCAACGACGGCTCGGCAAACCAAGCCAACG
>JACCDJ011396986.1_pt1 | contig 16156 bp, 14 predicted proteins | sample 7444481 | NCBI WGS metagenome assembly JACCDJ01 (sample SAMN15323435, study PRJNA562643) | freshwater metagenome | isolation source: river surface water | place: USA:Blue River Watershed | collected 2017-08-15 | reverse complement strand
GGTCCTCGACGAAGCCGGCGTGGAACTCGCCGAACCCGGGACGCCGGTGGAGGGCGTGGTGCCGCGCTTCCTCGCCTTACGCGCTCGACTCGATGGGGTGCAGCCGCCGCCGGCGGTGGGAGCGTCGGTGCCGCCGCCGACCACAGCGCCTCGTGCGACCCCCGCGACCCCCACACCACCCACGAGACCGACGACCCCCATCCCGCCCACAGCGGCCGCGGGCGAGACCCTCGCGGACCTGCTCCGAGATGGCATCGCGGCCTTCACGTCGCAGGGCGGACCGATCCTGAGCGATGCCCTCGCAGGCCCGCACACTGACGCCCACGACGGAACGCTCCAGACCGCCGCCGATTCGGCCCGGCGCACTGGACCCGCCACCCTCCCCGACGCCACCGAGCTCGCCTACCGCGGCCCGAGCGCCCGAGCCGCTGCGCGGGCACTCCGCGACGCGCTCGCGCGCGGTGAGCGCGCCGCCACCCCGGCCACGATGGACGAACTCAACGACCTCCTTCGCCTCGCTGAGGAGTGACGATGCGCCTCGATTTCCGTGCCATCCTGGGCATCGCCCTCAGCGCCGCCCTGCTCTGGCTCACCCTCCGCGATGTCGCACTCGCTGATGTCGCACAGCGACTCCGCGGGTCCGACCCGCTCCTCTGGGCGCTCTGCACCATCACCGCCACGGCGATCTTCCCGCTCCGCGCGCGCCGCTGGCAGGCGATCCTCGCCCCGCTGGGACCACGGGTCCCGCTCGCCCCCCTTTGGGAGGCCACCGCGATCGGGATGATGGTGAACAACGTCGTCCCCGCCCGCGCCGGTGAGTTCGCGCGCGCCGTCAGCCTGACGCAACGGCACCCGACCCTCGGGCTCGGGGCCACCCTCGGCTCCCTCGTCGTCGATCGCCTCTTCGACGGGACGATGGTGCTGACCCTCCTCCTCCTTGCGACCCTCGATCCGGCTTTCCCCGCCGAGGCGACCGTGTTCGGATGGCGGGCCGGCGAGATCGGCCTCGCCGCGGCGGCGGTGCTCGGCGTGGTCCTGCTCGGACTCCTACTGCTCCTCCTCGCGCCCGATCTCGTGACGGGGCTCATCGACCGAACCGTCGGACGCCTCGCGCCGGCGGTCGGCACGCGCCTCCGGACCCTGATCGAGTCGTTCGCCGCCGGCATCGCGGTGCTGCGCTCCCCCGCGCTCGTGGGCGAGGTCGCATGGTGGACCCTGCTGCACTGGCTGACGAATGCGCTCGCGTTCTGGCTCGGCTTTCGTGCGCTTGGCATCGACGCCCCCTTCAGCGCCGCGCTCTTCCTCCAGGGCGTGATCGCGATTGGCGTGTCAATCCCGCAGGCCCCGGGGTTCTTCGGCGTCTTCGAGGCCACCGGCAAGGCGGGGCTCGCGCTCTACGCCGTCGCCGCGGAACCGGCGGTCACCTGGGCGCTCGGCTTCCATCTGCTCTCCTTCGTACCGATCACCGCGCTCGGGGCCTGGTATCTCGCCCGGCAACCGTGGCGTCTCCGCGATCTCATCGGGCGTGCCCGGAGCGGCACGTGACGCTGGCACGGGCCCGGCTCGCCGCGCAGGCGAAGGTCAACCTCGGCCTCCGCGTCCTCGGACGCGAACCGAACGGGTACCACCAGCTCGAGACCCTGTTCGCGCGGATCGACCTCGCCGACGATCTCGTCATCACGCGCACCGCGCACGGCTGCACGCTCGACTGCACAGGGGCCGACGTCGGCCCCGTTGAGCGCAACCTCGCGTATCGCGCAGCCCTCGCGTACCTCGAGGCGAGCGGTTGGGCGACGGGGATCGCGATCGAACTCACCAAGCACATCCCCGCGGGTGGCGGGCTCGGTGGTGGGAGCGCCGACGCGGGGGCCGTCCTGCGACTCCTGGACGCGATGGCGCCGACGCCGCTCCCGCAGGACACGATGGCGTCGATCGCGCTCCGCCTTGGCGCCGACGTGCCCTTCCTCGCGACGACCGCGCCGCTCGCGCTCGCCTGGGGGCGTGGGGAACAGCTCCTGCCCGTCCCGTCGTTGCCGGCACGGGAGGTGCTGCTCGCGCTCCCGCCCTTCGGAGTTGAGACGAAGGCGGCGTTCGGGTGGCTGGCCGAGCAGCGCGCCGGCGCCCCCGACGAACCCCCGGCGCCGGTCACCGCCGATCAGGTCGCCACCTGGTCAGGCGTCTCCGCGTGGAGCCGTAACGACCTGGAGGGGCCGGTCGAGGCCCGCCACCCGAGCCTCGAAGCCCTGCGGGAGGCGATGATTGGGGCAGGCGCCGAGCTGGCGCGGATGAGTGGGTCGGGCTCGACCGTGTTCGGCGTCTTCGCGGGGGATGCCCCCCCCGCGGTCGCTGGGGCACCCGCGGGGACTCGGTTCGTCCGTGGCCATCTCGTCGGGCAGGTGGCTCCCGTCGAGCCACTGGACTAATTTCGACTCGTTCGCCGCTGCCCCTTCGTCCAACGGCAGGACATCGCACTTTGGATGCGAGAATGGTGGTTCGAATCCACCAGGGGCAATCCGAGAGGGCCACCGAGGGCAACTGCGGGCGCCATCGGCACTTGCGTCACCGCGCCCCCTGCCGTCCGGCCCCGGCCTGGCCTATGTTTCGGGGCTCCCGATTCCCTCCCTGACCTCGGCGCGGCGACCTCGCTCATGGACGGCCTCTCAGTCCCCATCCGCGGCATCCGGATCCTGACCGGCACGGCGAACCCGCCGCTCGCCGAGGCGATTGCCGCGTCGTTGGGCAGCGATCTCTGCAAGACCACCGTGACGCGTTTCGCGGACGGCGAGGTCTTCGTGCGGCTCGACGAGAACGTGCGCGGGGCCGACGTCTTCATCGTCCAGCCGACGAACCCGCCGGCCGACAATCTGATGGAGCTCCTGCTCCTGATCGACGCCGCCCAGCGCGCCTCCGCGGCGCGCATCACGGTGGTGATGCCGTACTACGGCTACGCGCGACAGGACCGGAAGGACCAGCCTCGCGTCGCGATCGGCGCCAAGCTCGTCGCGAACATGATCATGCGCGCGGGAGCGGACCGGGTCCTCGGGCTCGATTTCCACCAGCATCAGCTGCAGGGGTTTTTCGACATCCCCGTCGATCACCTGTACGCGGCGCCGGTGTTCACGGCGCACTATCGCAAGAAGAACCTGACCGATCCGGTCGTCGTCGCCCCCGATGTCGGCGCGGCGAAGATGGCGCGTGGCTTCGCGAAGCGCCTCAACGCCTCGCTCGCGATCATCGACAAGCGGCGGCCGGCGGCGAACGTGGCCGAGGTGGTGAACGTCGTCGGCGACGTGGAGGGACGCGACTGTCTCCTGGTGGACGATATGATCGACACCGCGGGGACTGTCAGCGAGGCCGCGCGGGCGCTCAAGAAGCTCGGCGCCCGTGACGTGTACGTCTGCGCGACCCACGGCCTGCTCAGCGGCCCCGCCGTCGAGCGGCTCCGCGAGGCGCCGATCACCGAGATTGCGATCACCGACTCGCTGGCGACGCCGGAGCACAAGCGCTTCCCGACGCTGGCGATCCTCTCCGTCGGGGAATTGTTGGCGAAGGCGATTCGCTTCACCCACGCGGACCAGTCGGTGAGTTCGCTGTTCGATTGACACTGGTTGTTGGTTGGTTGGTTGGTTGGTTGTTGGTTGTTGGTTGGTTGTTGGTTGGTTGTTGGTTGCGGTTCCTTTTCCCCTCGGCGCGACGCTGGGCCGGATCTCCCGGGCACTCACGTAGCGCGCCGAATCTCACGAGGTAGTTCCGATGTCGACCGTTTCGTTCTCTGCCACCAAGCGCGACACCACCGGCAAGGGTGTGGCTCGCAAGCTCCGCGCCGCCGGCCAGGTCCCCGCCGTGATTTACGGGCACGCCCGGCAGCCGCAGCCGCTCGCGCTCGACCATCACGCGCTGCAGCTCCTGCTCGAGAAGCACCCGTACCAGAGCACCGTGATTGCGCTCAACATCGACGGCACCACGAGCAACACGCTGATCCGGGAGATCCAGCGCCACCCGTTCAAGAAGCAGATCGTCCACGTCGACTTCCAGGAGCTCGTCGCCGGCGAGACGGTGACGGTCCGCGTGCCGATCCACTTCACGGGCACCCCGGAAGGCGTCCGCCTCGGTGGCGGCCTGCTCGACCAGGTGCTCCACGAGCTCGAGATCGCGTGCGACCCGTCGAACATCCCGGGCCACATCACCCTCGACGTGACGGCGCTCGGCATCGGGCAGTCGATCCACGCCGGCGAGGTGCCGCTCCCGGCCGGCGTGACGCTCCACTCGACGCCGGACGCGACGGTCTGCGTCTGCGCGGCGCCGCGTGTCGAGGCCGAGTCGGCCTCCGGCGAGGCGGGTGCGGGCGAGCCGGAGCTCATTCGGAAGCCGAAGGCCGAGGACTCGGCCGAGGCGAAGTAAGCCAGACGTCGGGCACGCCGAGCGCGACGATGAAGGTCATCCTCGGGCTCGGCAACCCCGGCGCAGACTACGTCGACACGCGACACAATGTGGGATGGTGGGTGCTCGACCATCTCGCCGAGTCGTGGCGATGCGACGGCTGGCGGAAGGACGGCGAGGCGATGACCGCGTCGGGTATCGTTGGCGCCGTGAAGGTGCGGCTCGTGAAGCCGCTGACGTTCATGAACCTCTCCGGGGCGGTCCTCAAACCCTGGCTCCGACGCCCGTTCTGGGCCGCGGCCGCCGACCTGATGGTCATCTCGGACGAGGTGCAGTTGCCGGTGGGCGCGTTCCGCTTCCGCGCGAAGGGGTCCGCCGGCGGGCACAACGGGCTGAAGAGCATCGAGCAGGCGCTCGGCGGCCAGGAGTACGCCCGACTCCGGATCGGGGTCGGGCCGAACGACCCCCAGCGCCGCATCGGCGATCTCGCCGACTACGTGCTCGGGGACTTCGGGAAGCAGGAGGCCGCCGACGTGCGCGCACTCTTCCCGACGTTGGAACAGGCGCTTCGGCAATGGACCGCCGATGGCATCCTGCCGGTGATGAACGCGTTCAATCGGTGACGGCCGGGCGTTATCGCCCACCGCCGGTCGCCATCCCGCAGTTGAGCTTCCAGCTTTCGGCCGTAAGGCTTCGATTTCTTCGTTGCAGTCTCCCTTCCCCCTCTCCTCCCTCCCATGCTCGAGAATCTGACGATCTATGCCCTCGGGATCGGGGTGGCCGGCCTCATCGCCTGCTACCTCACCTATGCGGGCATCGTGCGCAACGCCCCCGGCTCGCAGGCCATGCAGGACCTGGCCGAGGAGATCCGCAAGGGCGCGATGGCGTTCTTGAAGCGCGAGTACACCGTGCTCGTGCCCTTCCTCCTCGTGGTGGCCGGGCTCCTCAGCTGGGCACTCAACGTCGAGACCGGCATCGCCTACGTCCTCGGCGGGCTCTGCTCCATCGCCGCCGGCTGGGCCGGGATGACGGCCGCGACGAAGGCGAACGTCCGCACCTCTGAAGCCGCGCGCGCGCAGGGCCAGGCGGCCGCGCTGCGCATCGCCTTCGGCGGCGGCGCCGTGATGGGCCTCGCCGTGGCCGCCCTCGGCCTCCTCGGCGTGACCGGCGTCTTCCTCTGGCAGAAGGGGCTGCTCGGCGGCTCCGGCTACCAGACCTTCGGCGAAATCATCTCCGGTTTCGCGATGGGCGCCAGCTCGATCGCCCTCTTCGCCCGCGTCGGCGGCGGCATCTACACGAAGGCCGCTGACGTCGGCGCCGACCTCGTCGGCAAGGTTGAGGCGGGGATCCCCGAGGACGATCCGCGCAACCCGGCCACCATCGCCGACAACGTCGGCGACAACGTGGGTGACGTCGCCGGCTTGGGCGCCGACATCTTCGAGTCGTACGTCGGTGCGATCATCGCGACCATCGCGCTCGCCGCGACCTCCACGCTCATCCCGGAGGAGACCCGCGTCGCGGCGCTCCTCCTCCCGATCGGCTATACCGCCGCCGGCCTCGCCGCCTCGCTCATCGGCATCTTCCTGATGCGCGTCCTCTCGAAGGGCGACCCGGCGAACGCGCTCCGGGCGGTCACGTTCATCGCCGCCGGGCTCTTCCTCGCGTTCGCGTACGTGCTCACACAGCAGATCCCGCTCAACATGGTGAACCCCGAGACCGCGGAGGCCTTCCCCGCCCTCGGCCCCTGGTTCGCCGTCATCGCGGGCACCGTCTCCGGCGTCGCCATCGGTCTCGTGACCGAGTACTACACCGCCGCGGGCCCCGTGCTGCGCATCGCCGAGTCGTCCAAGACCGGCCCGGCCACGAACATCATCGCCGGCCTCGCGGTCGGGATGGAGTCCACGATCGTCCCGGTGCTCCTCATCTGCGCCGCGATGTTCGTCTCCGTGTGGGCGGCTGGTCTCTACGGCGTCGCCATCGCGGCGGTCGGCATGCTCGCCACGGTCGGCGTGACGATGTCGGTCGACGCCTACGGCCCGATCTCGGACAATGCCGGCGGCATCACCGAGATGAGCCATCTCGGTCCTGAGGTCCGCAAGATCACCGACGGCCTCGACGCGCTCGGCAACACCACGGCCGCCATCGGCAAGGGCTTCGCGATCGGGTCGGCTGCGCTCACGGCGCTGGCGATGTTCGCCGCCTATGCCTCGGCGGTCGGCCTCGACAAGGAAGGCCTGAACCTCGTCGATCCGATGGTCGTCATCGGCCTCTTCATCGGCGGCGTGATGCCCTTCTTCGTTGGCGCGCAGACGATGACCGCAGTCGGCCGTGCGGCGCAGGGGATGGTGGAGGAGGTCCGCCGCCAGTTCCGCGAGATCCCCGGCCTGCTCGAAGGGAAGCCGGGCGTGAAGCCCGACTCGGCGCGCTGCGTCGACATCTCCACCACGGCCGCGCTGCGGGAGATGATCCTCCCTGGCATCGCCTCGGTGCTCCTCCCGGTGGTGGTCGGCAAGTTCCTCGGCGTGAAGGCGCTCGGCGGTCTCCTCGCCGGTGCGACGGTCACGGGCGTGATGATGGCGCTCTTCATGGCCAACGCCGGCGGCGCGTGGGACAACGCCAAGAAGGCGATCGAGGGCGGCATCATGGGCGGCAAGGGCTCTGACCCGCACAAGGCCGCCGTTGTCGGCGACACGGTGGGTGACCCGTTCAAGGACACCAGCGGCCCGGCGATGAACATCCTCATCAAGCTGATGAGCGTGGTCAGCCTCGTGCTCGCCCCCTGGTTCCTGAGCTGATCCGGTCGTTCAGGATGTGACGAAGGGGAGGCCCGTCGGCCTCCCCTTCGTCGTTTCGCTCCGCTCCGCCCCACAACGGGGGCACTCGTCGCTGCCCCGCCATGTTCACCTCGAACGGGATCCGGGGCGTCATCGAATCACCGCACGCCGTTACCTTTCGTCGCAGTCTCCACCTCCTGCCCTTCCCTCGGATGCTCAGCCTCGGCATCGTCGGCCTCCCGAACGTCGGCAAGTCCTCGCTCTTCAACGCCCTCACGGCCGCCAAGGCCGAGGCCGCGAACTATCCGTTCTGCACGATCGACCCGAACGTCGGCGTCGTCACCGTACCGGACCCACGTCTCGACCGGCTGGCCGAGATCGTACGTCCCGAGCGGACGGTCCCGGCGGCGGTGCAGTTCGTCGACATCGCCGGGCTCGTGAAAGGGGCGTCGCAGGGGGAGGGGCGTGGGAACGCGTTCCTCTCGAACATCCGCGAGACCGACGCCATCGTGCACGTCGTCCGCTGCTTCGACGATGCTGACGTGATCCACGTGGACGGAAGCGTGAACCCGGCCCGCGACCGTGAGACGATCGAGTTCGAACTCGCCCTCGCCGACCTGAGCGTGGTCGAGAAGCGCCTCGACAAGGCGAAGCGCGCGGCGAAGACGGGGGACAAGGCCGCCGCCACCGAAGCCGCCGCCCTCGAGAAGGCGCAGGCGCCGCTCGCCGATGGCCGCGCCCTCTGGCACGTCGCCCTCACCCCGGAGGAGCGCGAGCTCCTCAAGCCGCTCCAGCTCCTGACCCTCAAGCCGATCCTCTACGCCGCGAACGTCACCGACGCCGAGCTCACCGGTACCGAAGGGCCATACGTCACCGCGCTCCGGGCCGCGATCGCCGCGGACCACGAGCCCGCGGAGGTCGTGACCTTCTCGGCGAAGATCGAGTCGGAGCTCGCCGAGCTCCCGGCCGAGGACCGCGCGGACTTCCTCGCGTCACTCGGCCTCGAGTCGGCGGGGCTCGATCGGCTCATCCGCGCCGGGTACCACCTCCTCGGCCTGCAGACGTATTTCACGGCCGGCGAGAAGGAGGTCCGCGCCTGGACCATCAAGCAGGGTGACACCGCCCCCAAGGCGGCGGCGGTGATCCACACCGACTTCGAGCGCGGATTCATCCGCGCGGAGACCGTCGCGTACGACGACTTCGTCGCGCTCGGTGGCTGGAAGGGCGCGAAGGAGAAGGGTGCCGTCCGCAGCGAGGGGAAGGAGTATCTCGTGAAGGATGGAGACGTCCTGCTCTTCCGCTTCAACGTCTGACCTCATCCCGCCCGGGACCGGGCGGCCCGTCCCGGAGGTTCCGATGCATCATCGAGCCGTCGTCACGCCCGCCGTCCGTCAGAGCCTGCGCCTCCAGGCGCTCGGCACCATGGGCCCCGCGCTCCTGCTGATCCTGCTCGCCGCCCCGCGTGCGGCGGCGCAGGACCCCGCCGTCCTCGTCCCCCCCGACCTCGCCGCCGCCCAGGCGGCGTATGACCGGGCACCGCAGGACAGGGACGCGCTGATCTGGCTCGGTCGCCGCATCGGCTACACCGGCGCCTATCAGCGCGCGATCGACCTCTACACGCTCGGGCTGCAACGGCACCCGGAGTCCCCGTTCCTCCTCCGCCATCGGGGGCACCGCTTCCTCTCGATCCGCGATACCCGACGGGCGCGCGCGGACCTCGAGCGCGCGTGGGCCGTCGTGCGGTCCTGGCCCGATGTCGTCGAGCCGGACGGTCAGCCGAACGCCCGTGGCATCCCGACGAGCTCGCTCCACTCCAACATCCGCTATCACCTCGCGTTGGCGTACTTCCTTGACGGGGACTTCGCCCTCGCCGAGCCGATCTGGGCGGAGGATGCGCGCGTGGCCTCGAACCTCGACCAGCGCGTCGCCGCGACCTATTGGTGGGTGCTCTCGCTCGCGCACCTCGGCCGCCGCGCGGAGGTCGCGCAGGTGCTCGCCCCGATCGACCCATCCTGGGACATCATAGAGAACGGGAGCTACCACCGTCTGCTGCTCTGGATGAAGGGCGCCCTCCCGGCGGAGCGTCTCCTCCCCGCCGATGCGAGCGTGCTGGAGCGCCAGACCATCGGGAACGGGATGGGGCAGTGGCACGCCGCGAACGGCCGGGTGGGAGAGGCCCGGGCGGCGTGGCAGGGGGTGCTCGTGGGGAATCCGGCCCCGAGCTTCGGGGTCCTGGCGGCGGAGCGGGGGCTCGACCGGCTGCGGTAGCCAGCTGGTCTTCCGTCGGCCTCGAGTCGGCGGGCCGCGCCCGAGACCGTCCGCCCGTTGACCAGGGCTGCGGGTCTCGGGTAGACTTATGGGCTGTTCACATCCGGGTTCCCGCGCCGACGCCCGTCGGCCGGACATCCCCGCTCTCCTCCTGCGTCGGCAACCCGCAGGGGGCGATCACGACCAAAGGGAGGATTGCCACATTGTCTCGTGAATACGAGGCGGTGTACATCTTCGACGCCGGACTCGAAGACACCGCCATCGCCGAGAAGCTGGAGAAGCACCACGCGCTCCTCGGCACCACCGCGCCCATCACCCTGGATCACTGGGGCCGGCGCCAGCTCGCCTACAAGATCGGCACCAAGGAGACGGGCTACTACATCGTCGCCCGGTTCCACGCCGACGCCGCGGCCCTGCCGGAGTTCGAGCGTGCCCTCAAGCTCGACGACGGGGTCATCCGCTACCTGGTCTCGGTGCACGAGCACGAGCTCGGCGCGCCGCCGATGACTGAAGAGCAGCTCGCCGCCCGTCGGGCGCGCGATGCCGACGACGACGAGGACGAGGAGTAACCCATGCGCCGTTCCCGAAAGGTCTGCCCGGTCACCGAGGCCGGTATCCGCTTCATCGATTACAAGGATGAGCGTTTCCTCTCCCGCTTCATCACCGACACCGGGAAGATCCTCCCGAGCCGGCTGAGCGGGGTCGACGCGCGCCATCAGCGGCAGCTCGCGAAGGCGATCAAGAAGGCTCGCTACCTCGCGTTGCTCCCGTACACGCGCAGCCAGACGGCGCAGTAACCGAGGTCAGCGTGGCGGAGCACGTCGAGCCGCCGCGGGAGCGTGGGATCTGGGCACCGCTCGGCGTCCTGATCCTCCTCTCGTATCTCGGGCAGGTCCCGCTGTTTCGCATCCTGATTCCCTTCCCCGTCCCGTTGGTGGCGTTGGCCCCGCTCGTCGCGGCCGCGGCGCTCGCGGGATGGCGGCGCGAGGGAGGACTCCCCGTCCTGCCGGTCTTTTGGCTCACGACGGCGGCGGCCCTCCTCTGGCGGCTCCTGCAGGTGGGTGGGGCGTTCGCGCCACTCGCCGGCGGGTGGCTCCTCCTCCTCGCTCTCGCGTTCACCGCACGACTCGTCCGCTGGCCCGATCGGCCGATGCTGACGCAGGCGGTGTGGAGCGCGGGGGTGGCCGCCGCGGCGACGTTGCTCGTGCTGACCGTCTCTCCGGGCGGGCTCGTGGGTGCCGTCACCGCCGTCGGTGCGGAGCTCGGCGCCCGGTCCATGGCGGCGAGCCGTGAATGGCAGGCGATGACCGCCACGACGGCCTGGCAGGAGCTGGCGGCCTCATCGCCCGTGTGGGCGGAGATGGCGACCGAGGTGGAACGGCAGCTCGGCACCTGGCCCGCGAGGGTCCGGCCGCTCTTCCCCGCCCTCGTCGTGCTGCAGTCGCTCCTGCTCCTCGCGCTGGCGTGGGCACTGGTGCACCGGCTGGGGCGGCGGCGCATCGGTCCACCGATGTCTCCGCTGCGTCGCTTCCGGTTCGACGACCGCGCCATCTGGGGCGTCGTGCTGGGGCTGGCGCTCGTGGCCTTGCCTGGCGGCGGTCTCGTCCAGCAGGGGGGATGGAATCTGCTGGTGGTCTTCGGCGCCCTCTACGCGATCCGCGGGGTGGGCGTGATGGTGTGGTTCCTGGCACCGGGATGGTGGCAGAAGGTGGCGTGGGGGATCCTGACCCTCCTCTTCTGGCCGGTGATCGGGGCGGTGGCGGTCGGGCTCGGGCTCGGCGACACCTGGTTCGTCTGGCGCCGCGACCCGCGGCGAGAATCCCAACGTGTGGAGTGAAACAATGGAAGTCATCCTTCGGCAGGCGGTCGACAACCTCGGGCACCCCGGGGACATCGTGGAGGTCTCTTCGGGCTACGCCCGGAACTTCCTGCTCCCGCGCGGCGTCGCTTTCGAGGCGACCCCCGGGAACAAGAAGCGCATCGCGCAGGAGAAGGAGCGGCTCGAAGCCGCCGAGAACGCGCGCCGTGCCGCGGCGCAGACCATCGCGGACCGGCTCGCGGAGGTCTCCCTCACCTTCTCCGCGAAGGTCGGCGAGGAAGGGAAGCTCTTCGGCTCGGTCACCGCGACGGACATCGCGCACCAGCTCGAGACCCAGGGCTTCACCGAGGTCGAGAAGCGGATGATCGACCTGCACGAGCCGATCAAGGCGCTCGGCGTCTACAAGGTCGCGATCCGGCTGCACGCCGATGTGAAGCCCGAGATCAAGGTCTGGGTCATCAAGGCCTGAGTTCGGCCCCACGGTCGGCAGCCGAAGGGGCGGTCCCGCGACGCGGGGCCGCCCCTTCGGCCCTCCCCGCGCTTGCATCGCCCTGCCCCCGACGGAACCTTTCGACCCATCCCGGGTTCGCTCCACCACCCACCTGATTCCCTCCGTGGTCTCCGCTCCCGCTGCCGTCCTGCAGGTCGCCCGTCAGGCGGCGACCGTCCTCTCCGACCAGAAAGCGGTCGACGTGACCCTGCTCGACCTCCGGGGAGTCACCGATATGGCCGATTACTTCCTCGTGGCCAGCGGGACCTCGGACACGCACGTCCGCGCGACCGCACAGCACGTGCTCTACCGATTGAAGGCCGAGGGGATGACCGTCCATTCCGTCGAGGGGCTCGAGCAGGGCCGCTGGGTCCTCCTCGACTACGTCGACGTCGTCGTGCACCTGTTCCACCCGTCCTTGCGCACCTACTACCAGCTCGAACGCCTGTGGGGCGACGCCGCCGTCGTCCCGCTCCCCGCCCCTTCCGCGTGACCCCCGCGTGCGCCCTCGACTGACGTTCCGCGTCACCCTCGCCGCCCTCCTCGCCCTGATCGCGCCCGCACTCGGCGCCCAGGGGGGCTACTTCGGGCAGAACCACGTCCAGTACCGCACCTTCGACTGGCAGGTCCTGAAGACCGAGCACTTCGATGTGCACTACTACCCCGAGCTGGAGACCGCGGCCCGGTACGCAGGGCAGATGGCGGAGCGGTCGTACGCTCGGCTCTCGCGTCTCCTCGGACACGAGTTCCGCGAGCGGAAGCCGATTCTCATCTACGGATCGCGCACCGAGTTCGCGCAGAACAACGTCACCGGCGACCTCGGCGAGGGCACGGGCGGCGTCACCGACGCGCTACGCCAGCGGAACATGTTCTTCTTCTCCGGGGACCTCGGGGAGGCGGAGCACGTCCTGACGCACGAGATGGTGCACGTCTTCCAGTACGACATCCTCGCCCGCGGGCAGACGGGCGACCTGCAGGGGCTCGCACAGGTGAATCCCCCCCTCTGGTTCGTCGAGGGGATGGCGGAGTACCTCTCGATCGGCCCGGCGCACACGTACACCGACGCGATCCTCCGCGACGCGGCGTTGAACGGCAACATCCCGACGGTCGAGGAGATGACGGATCGCCCCGACCTCTACTTCCCCTACCGGTTCGGCGAGGCCCTCTGGTCCTACGTCGGGCGGCGCTGGGGGGACGAGGTCGTCGGCGAGATCCTGCAGGCCTCGGCGAGCGTGGGCGTGGACCGCGCGTTCCGGCGCTTCCTCGGCCTCGACCTCGAGGACCTGGGCGAGGAGTGGCGCGAGGAGGTGCAGCAGCGGTATCTCCCGCAGGTCGCGCAGCTCGAGCGGCCGCGCCGCACGGCGGCCCCGCTACTCAACGCCCGGCGTACCGGTGGGGTGATCCCGGTCTACGTGGCGCCGTCGCTCTCCCCGGACGGGAAGCAGATCGCCTACATCTCGACGGGGAGCCTGCTCCGTGCCGAGGTCTTCCTCGACCTCTACCTCGCGGACGCGACCACCGGGAAGCGGCTCGAGCGCCTGACCAAGAGCACGCTCGACCCCGAATTCGAGGAGCTCCGCTACCTGTATTCGCAGGGCGCGTTCTCCCCCGACGGGCGATACTTCGCCTTCACCGCACAGCGGCGCGGCCGCGACGTGCTGTACGTCTACGATGTGCGTCGGCGGCGGGTGGCGCGCCGCCTCGACACCGATCTGCAGGCGATGATGGGGCCGAGCTGGTCGCCGGATGGGCGGAAGCTCGTCTTCAGCGGTGCCTCGGGCGGGTTGTCGGACCTGTACATGATCGACGCCGACGGACGGAATCTCACCCGCCTCACCAACGACCATTACGGCGACCTGATGCCGCAGTGGTCCCCCGACGGGCAGCGCATCGCCTTCGTGAGCGAGCGCGGGTCGCAGACCGACCTCGCTTCGCTCACCCTCGGGGCGTGGCGCATCAGCGTCCTCGACCTCACCAGCGGCGAGGTCGAGGTGCTGCCAGAGCAGGCCGGCAAGAACATCAATCCGCAGTGGGCGCCGGACGGCCAGTCGGTCGCCTTCGTCTCCGACCGCACCGGGATCGCCCAGATCTTCCTCTTCGACCTCGGGACGCGCGAGCACTACCAGCTCACGCGGTTCGTCGGCGGGGTGCTCTCCATCACGGAGAACAGTCCGGTGATGACGTGGGCGCGTGAGGCGGACAAGCTCGCGTTCACCTACCACGACGACGGGCAGTTCACGATCTGGAGCATCGTGAACCCTCGTGAACTCAAGAAGGAGCCGTTCCGCGCCCCGGTGATGGTGGCGGCGGTCGACACCACGTCCGCGGCACCCGCGCGTGGCGGCGCCGCGGCGGTGGCACAGGAGATCCTCGACAGCCTCGCGCGCGCCAAGGTGACGGCGAACGCGACGCGGCGTCGGGCGATGTACCGCGGCCCCGAGGGCTTCCGGCCCGCGGGGCTGCTGCCGAGCACGGAGCGTGCGGGACTCTCCGTCGCCGCGCTCCTCGACAGCACGATGACCCTTCCCGACCCCGCCTCCTTCACGGCGAGCCGGTACAAGGGGCAGCTGAAGGCCGAATACGTGGCGCGGCCGCAGGTGGGGTACGCGCAGGACAACTTCGGCCGCGGCGTCTATGGCGGCACGACGATCGTCCTCGCCGACATGGTGGGGAACGAGCGGCTCGCGCTGGCCGGCGGCGTGAACGGTCGTCTCAGCGAGGCGCAGGTGTTCGCGGAATACACGAACCTCGGCGGCCGCCTGCAGTATCAGCTCGGGGCGCAGCAGATGCCCTACTTCTTCCTCGCCGGCGCCAGTCAGGTGGGGAACGGAGCGCAGTTCCTGCAGACCCAGGTCCTCGCCCGCTTCATCGCCCGGTCCGCCTACGCGAACGGGATCTTCCCGATCAATCGCTTCACGCGCTTCGAGGTCGGCGCGAACTTCCAGAATGTCGACCGCTCGCTGATGTACATCAGCCAGGGAATCGACCTCAACCTCGGGCTCTCCACCGGCTTCTATATCGACTCCATCGTCGGTGCCGGCTCGCTGAACTACGTGTCGCCGTTCGTCGCGTATGTCTCGGACAATGCGCTCTTCAGCGGGACGGGCGGGATCTTCGGGCACCGGTACCGCGCCTCCGTGGAGAAGCTCGCCGGGAACGTCTCGTGGACCACCTACGGGCTCGACCTCCGGCGCTACGACCCGATCCTCTTCAGCGTGCTCACGCTCGCGAGCCGCGTCTCGTTCAACATCTCGGCCGGCCCGGACGAGACGGAGTTCCCGAAGTTCATCGGTCGCCCCGACTTTGTGCGCGGCTACGACCGCGAGCTCTACACGTCGAACTGCGCGGGCTCCGCGACGGACCCGAACCAGTGCGAAGCGACCCAGCTCCTCGGGAGTCGCGTCGCCTACGCCAACGTCGAACTCCGCTTCCCGCTCGTCCGGCGCTTCGTCCTCGGGGTGCTGCCGGTCTCCCTGCCCCCCGTCGACGGGCTCTTCTTCTACGACTTCGGGATGGCGTGGTCGCGTGGCCAGAGCATCTCGGCGACACGCCCGGCGAACTACGACTTCCTGACGCAGCGCTATCCGCTCCGGAGCTATGGCTTCGGCGTGCGGATGAACCTGTTCAACATCGCGCTGATCCGGTGGGACTACTCGATTCCGCGTGACGGCTCGCTGAAGAACGGGTACTGGTTCTGGACCCTCGGCCAATCGTTCTGAGCCGCGGCGGCTAGATTCCCGGCGTGCGCCGCCATCTCAACTCCTGCTCGGTCGTCCTCGCCCTCGCGCTGCTGAGCGGCTGCGGGGGCGATGCCCCGCCACCGGCCGTCCTCGCCGGCGGCGGCGGGTTCGAGGCGCTCCTCTTGCAGGTCCCGACGGATGGCGGTGTCGTCTCCGTCCACCGCCCCGGGAGCGACTCGGTTCTCTGGCGGTCCCGGGAGCCGGCCCCGCCCACGCGGGCGCTGCTGGGCTTCGACGAATACCTCGGGACCCTCGTCGCGCAGGACACCGGCGGGCGGCCGTTCGGGATGAGCCTGCGCGTCGGCGCGGTGGAGCGCTTCGACACCGCGGCGCTCGGCGCGCTCACCGCGACCGAAGGGGCTGCCGTCTTCACGACGCGCGCCGAGGGCACGCTGCAGCGGCTCACCCCGATTGCGAGTTGGACGTGGCGACCACCGCAGGCGCCCGACGCGCTCGTTCCCCTCCTCGACGGCGGCGCCCTCGTGGTCGCGACGACCGCCGGCGTCGGCTCGGTCATCCGCCGCATCCGTCCCCCCAATCCGACCCCGGTCGACAGCCTCGACCTGCCCGCCACCGCGATGTGGCGCCGGACCACCGCCGCCGACCTCGTCTGGGGTGTGACGGACGACGACATCATCGCCGTGCGAATCCGCGACCTGACGGAGGTATTCCGCGAGGGCGTCAG
>JACCDJ010252020.1_pt1 | contig 16168 bp, 9 predicted proteins | sample 7444481 | NCBI WGS metagenome assembly JACCDJ01 (sample SAMN15323435, study PRJNA562643) | freshwater metagenome | isolation source: river surface water | place: USA:Blue River Watershed | collected 2017-08-15 | reverse complement strand
CTAATTATGTGATTGGTTCTGGTATTTATGCTTCTGGAAAGACAAAATATATTTCCATTCCTCCCATTGTCGGTGGCCTGGTAAATCTTTTATTCTGTTGGCTCTTCGCCGTTTATTTCGGATTGGTTGGTGTGGCATTCAGTGTGGTGATGGGAAGCTTCGCCTATTTGAGCACCTCCTATTTGATATCGCAAAATCATTATCCAATCAATTATTCTACTGGAAAAGGATTTTTAGTTCTTACTACCTTAATCGGATTTATGTTTGCTATTCATTGGGTAGACAGTTTAAGTGTTCAGATCAGCTATGTTGAATTTGGTCTCAAAATAATTTTGTTCCTAGTAGCCATAGTGATGATATTCCTTTCTAGAGTTTATTCTTTTGGGGAGATAGAAAACGTATTAAATAAATTTGTTTTTTCAAAATTGAAGCGTAAATGATCATTGTTATCAGCCTTGTATTGCTAGCTTTAGTGATTGCTACTATTTTCGTAGGAAAACGAATGTATAATGTATACGATAAAAATTTATTGATACGTTATGCAAACAAATATGCGCACAAGTGGCATCCGGAGGAGTTTTCTATTGATGATGCACGACCTACTTTTTATTATGCCGATTTTTCTCCTTGCTTGCATGAGTACTGTTTTAATGAGAAAGGTGAAATCTTATATGAGTTTGAAACTGGCGAAGTAGCCTATCATCCCTGTATGATTGCGGAGTATGCGATTGTGAATGCGGAGGCTTATTTAAGAACGAATTCAGAGGAGAGCAAAGCCAAGTTTAAGCTACATGCAGATTGGTTGCTAAATAACTTAAAAAAGGATGATAGCGGCGCAGGTGCATGGTATTATGACTTTAATAATTCAGTCTTACAAATGTATTTCTACTCCGGTATTTCACAAGGGGTGGGCATCAGTGCATTAGTTAGAGCCTATACTATTTTCAATGATCAACAGTATTTAGACGCTGCCATTAGTAGTTTTAAATGGATGATCCGACCGTATAGCAATAACGGATGTTTATACGAAGAAGGTGAATGGAAAGGATGGATAGAAGAGGATACCGAAGGGTTTCACATTTTGAATGGGCATATTTATGCTGCGATTGGTTTATACGATTTATGGCGCGTTACCAGAGATACCGCTGTTCATCAGCAATTTGAAAATGCGTTGAGTGTGCTAAAGCAGCAGGTTCATAAATTTGATGTAGATTATTTTTCAAAGTATAGTCAACGTCCAGGTGCCTATTGTAATAATTCTTATCACCTGATTCATGTGTATCAATTCAATATTTTACATAAGATAACGAAGGAATCTTTCTATTTGGATTATGCGAAGCGTTTTGAGAATCAATATTATAGCAAGTGGAAGCGTTTCCAGTTTTATTTGAAACTTGTTTCCTTGGCAATACTTAAGCGCTAATTCGTTTTTATTTTCTAATTTAGTAGTATGTCAACCCAAGCTGAAAATATTGAGTTCGTGCCCTGTAATTTGTGTGGCGCTAGTTCTTCAACAACTTACTACAAAGATGGAAATTGGTCGATCGTAAAATGCGATGTTTGTCAACATACGTATACCAATCCTCGTCCAACAGCGAGCGCCTTACCTTCATATTATACAGAGGATTATTTTCAGGATGAGCGTCATAAAAAGAAATTTTATCATGCGGATGGCAGTCCGAAAGCGGTAGCAGATAGTTATTTGAACCGTGTAGCGGATGTAGAGAACTTTTGTGAAGTGAGAGGTCGCGTTCTAGAATTGGGTGCTGCGAGAGGTGCTTTTCTAAAAGTTTTGCAGGATAGAGGCTGGGAGGTACATGGTGTGGAAATTTCTGCCGATGCTGTAGCCTTGGCGAAAACGCAGAATAATTTACAAATACACTGCGGCGTTTTAGAAGATTATCAAAGCGATTTGAAATTTGATGTGGTGTGCATGTATCAGACACTCGAGCATGTTTTAACACCGGATTATGTTTGTAAAAGATCTGCCGAATTATTGAAGCAAGGAGGGAAGTTGATTATCGAAGTTCCGAACAGAAATTGTTTTGAAATGAAGTGGAGCAAGCGCCGAAAAGTGCTTAGCTACGATCTTCCTCGTCATATAAGCCACTTCTCTCCAGATATTCTAGCGAAGCATTTGAAAGGAGTAGGATTTTCTAAGGTGCATATTTACTATTATCCGGATAAGTATATCTTGGGCGTTTTCAATTTCATTGGAAGAATCATTAATCTGGTTCGTCCTAGCACTCCGTCACAAGCCGCAAACGCGCAAACAGCTACTGCAACGGCTAAACAAATTCCGATGGCACGCATTTCTGGAGGAATCATGCATCGTGCATTACAAAAAATTAGTTCCTTTATTCCTGGATGGCGTTTTACTATTATCGCTGTTAAATAAAAATGAGTCGGCAACTATTGACATTAAGGCTTTTGATAAACTTGCAGCTCGCATTTTTACTAACTGCTTTACTGAAAATTTATTTCAAGCTCTTCCCCGTCCGTAAAAGAGTTGCTAATAGCCTTCTTATATTAGAGTCTTTACCTATTGAAAATGCGGGCTATCAATATCGCGCTGCCAAATGGATTCCGCACTTCGCTAAACAAAAATGGCAACTAGATATTTGGACGATTATAGCGTCGCGTAAATCCTACGATTATCTCACACAGCCCGAAAATATTTCACGCTATCTTATCCATGCAATGTGGCTACGACTCCGTCAGGTAGTTGCTTCCAGGCACTATAGCTGTGTTATCGTTCGAAGAGAATTATTGCAATATAATGACTATGGCAATTGCTTTATGGAGCAATTATTAAGCGTAATTCATCCTACTGTCATATTGGATATTGACGACAATATAGCGGAAGCCAAGCGCGAGCCACGTCCCGTACAATCGTGGTTTGGTAAGGTAAATCGAGAAGATGGAAGTAAGTTTATAAATAGCCTCTCTTACTATCATTCTTTCATCGTTGGCACGCCGCACTTAAAGAATTATGTGCAGAGCTTGTATCCAAGTAAAACGGATAACAGCTTTTGCTTTATTCCTACTTGCGTGGATTATGATATTCACGCACCCCGAACGTATAATCAGCAGACAGCAAAGATTGTTTTTGGTTGGATTGGCGGCGTCGGCAATCTTGCTTATTTGGATTTTGTCATTCCTGCTTTGAATGAAATTGCTAATGGAAACGCTATAGAATTACAAGTACTTTCGGGCGCAGATTTTGTTCCAAAAACAACTCCAATCTTTCCAATCATCAATTTGAAATGGAGCTTGGATAATGAAGTAGATTATATCAAGTCGTGGGATATTGGACTTATGCCATTGCCTCAAAGTAAGCTGGCTAACGGCAAGTCGGGCTTTAAGCTGTTGCAGTATATGGGACTAGGACTAGTATCGGTAGCGAATGATGTGGGTATTAATGGCGAGATCATTCAATCCGGAAGCAATGGATTCTTGGTGACGGAACATGCCACGTGGAACGAAGTGCTAAAAGAGGTTTTAGCAAAAAAAACTGATTGGTCTACGATAGGTACGGCGGCGCGCAAAAGCATAGAAGAGAAATATACTTTCCATGCAAACGCACAGAAGTATATTCAATTCATCTCTTCTCGATAAGTACTTTATATTATTCTTGAACGATAATTTTTCCGCAGCTTAGTTTATCAGCTGTTTTCACACGATAGAAATAGACGCCGTTTTTCCATTTCGGAGTAATGATTGTTGAGGCGCCAAAACTTTGACGATAGAAAAATCTTCCTTGATCATCGTAAATCACAATCTCTGAATAGGCACTTGCAGGACAAATGATATTCACTGCATCTTGCTTCGAAATAATATTCGGATAAATAGCAATGTTATTTTCATCATTTGTGAGATCTTCTATTGAAGTGAATGAACTATTGCTATTAGATGTTACTAGCAATTGCCCTTTAGAAGCTAGGTTACAGTTAGTGAACACTAATTTACCACGTGCTCCGGCAGATGCGCTATCAGCAGATTCAACAGAAGAACCCCAGGTAAATAAATCGGCGCGGGAGCCACGTTGATACATGGAAAAACTATTCGCATTTTGTGCGTCTGCAGCCGCGATGGGCCCGACATTATTCAATACTACTTTTTGCACACGTGCATTTGTATCGGAGCCGTAATTATCAATCACCCAATAACAACGTCCGCTATTCAGCGTGTTCGGCAAGGTATCTGGACGAAGATTAATACGCGTAGCTACTACTTCTCCGTTCGGACTCGCACTATTCCAAGTTAAGCTCGCACCGGTATTTCCGAAGGTATACGTTCCGGTGTTTGTAATATTCAAACGAGCGCTGTTACCACCTCCCAAAGGAGCAGTAGACTTCACCTTGCTCGTACCACTAGAAGAAGTGCCATGAAATCCATTCGCCTTATCTAAAAGATCACTACCATCTTCATTCATTTGATAATATGCAATCAAGCTAGGATCTATTCCTGCCGGACGTGTCAGGTGCATATGCTCTCTAATTTCGTTTTGTGAAAGCGCACGATTATAAATACATACTTCATCTACTTTACCTGCTACATAACGTGCTCCACCATTCGGATCATTACCAATCATAGTGGCACTAGAGAAGGTTTCGGCATTGTGTGTGCCGTTATTCACCTTCGCTATTCCGTTTACATAAACAGTTCCTGAATTTGGTGTAATCACGAGTACTACGTGGTTCCATTCGTTCGCTTTCATGTATAAGCCACTTCCCCAGCTCCAATAATTATCGTTCCAATGGTAGCGTACTTCTAAATTGTTACGGATACTAATACCAGCCGCAGAGCCACTGCTACGCGAGAAAATCAATCCACCCCAGTCTTTTTGTGTTTGATCAGGCTTTATCCAAGCTTCTAAGGTTACGGTATTGCTGTTCAAGTTGAAGGGAGGTAAGGTCGCTTTGCCACTGTTACCATCTAAAAGTAAAGCATAGCCAGGAATCGTATCTGTTCTACATTGATCGTCGACACTGATGAATTTAGAAAGACTTTGTGAGCTCGTGCCGTTGGCGTCCGTTACCGTAAGGGACACGGATTTTTTGCCAGGACTCGTATAGATCACTTTTGGATTACGTAGGGTAGAGCTGGAAGGAATACCACCTGGGAAGCTCCAGTTCCAAGTTGCTCCGTTAGCAGAAAGTGCGGAGTGGTCGAAGAAATAGAAGGTGTCACGCAAGCACGAATGTTCGAGCTGATCAACGGAAATGCAAGCAACAGGAGCTGTATTCGTTTCGTATAAATCACATACATAAACACTGCGATTCGTGCCATTCACAATTTTACGATTTTTATAGTCGATAACTAACTGCGTCGAACTTGTGATCGTTGGAAGATTGTTATTAAACAAAGCCCAGTCGCTCATTGTCTTGTTGCGGTAATAGACTGCACGACGTGTACCGATATATACTCCGCCATTACTTCCTTTTTGATAAACAATATTTGTAATGTATTCGTTGTTCAGTAAAGGCGTTGTAAGATTGTTCCACGTGGTACCAGCATCGGAAGAATAGAATACTTTATAACCGTTCAAGTTGTTATAGGTAGAGCTTTGCGGCGTGCGTACCAACCAGATTTCGTTTGGATTATCGCCAACTGCCATATCAAACGGAGCCCAGAGCTGCGCGTTCATTGTTGCCGAAGATGGCGTAATATCTATCCAAGTGCTGCCGGTATCTTGACTGACATATAATTTCTTCGCACCCCACCAGGAAGGATATACGGCTGCGTAAATTGTTTTTCTATCTGAGGCAATTTCGAGAGAAGTGACTTTTCCATTCGGAAAGGCGTGTACTAAATTGAAATTAGCACCGTTGTCTTTCGAATACCAAATAGCGCTGTCGTGAGCGATATAGAGGCCATTATAGGTATTGGGATCAAATTCTAATTCTCCATCTTCGCCCACAATATAGGAGCTAGAAGGTAATAAACTCATCGGCATATTCGTCTTATTCACCATGCGGTTGCCACTTAGTTTGTGCTGTCCCCATTCTGTATAAATCAATCGGTCGTTACCGTAGTTGACAGCGCCCAAAGTGCCGTCTCCGCCGTTCATACATAACCAGTCGTTGATATAAACGTTATTGTCTTTTAACAAAGTTCCATTATGATAAGCACCACCGGCCATCACTTGTGTGCCGTCCCACCAGCCTGTTGCGAAGCCCCAGAAATCGGAGCCTGCAATACCTAACATTCTTCTATCGATCGTATCGCCTGATGTGCTAGAATAAAAAACACCTCCGTCACAAGCCATCCACAAGTCGTTTCCGAAGAAATTGATATCGTGAATATCTGCGTGGACGTAATTTACCTTATAACTATGACTCCATTTCGAAGGACAGGTGAAGTTTACACCACCATCTTGACTTACCCAATGGTTGACGGCTCCAACATGCACTTCATTACTGTCAAAAGGCGATACGGCTAAAGCAAGATCATAGTAATATTGTCCGCCATCATCGCTTCCATCGTCTGCCCAGGCACATAAATTCTTGTTGGTATTGGCGTCAGGAGCGCCACCAGGACCAGCACCACAACATTGGAAGCTCCACGTATTGCCTTCATCATGACTCACATAAATTCCATATAAGCCACTGCCTCCGTTAGCTACTCCAGTTGCTAATGCGTATACGATGGACGGTGCAGCAGGAGTTACTGCAATTTCTGTCCGTTTATTTTCTTGACCGGCAACACTTGGTGTTGGCCAGGTACCGCTTGTATTGGCGGTAAAGCTCACGCCTTGGTTTGTTGACTTCCAAAAGCTTGTTGAAACGCCACTTTGCATCACCGCATATACGATAGCTGGATTTGTAGTATGCCAATTTACTTCTAGCCAACGTCCGCTTTGTAACAGCGTCCAGTTTTGTCCGCCATCAATCGTTCTAAACAAACCTTGTTCGGTAGCAGCAATTAATTGATTGGTATCAATTGGACATTGTTGTAAATCATTCAGCTTGCGGGTGGCAGCTTGGAATGCGGCGTCACCAGTGGCTGTGAAAGTGATTCCGCCATCTTGCGTTTTCCAGATTTTTCTACCATCGCCGAAATAGACAGTATTAGGATTGAGGCTATTGATTTCTAAAGCGTATACTTCTGCAACATCTCTAAAAAGTGTGAGTCCGTTCCAGTGTTGTCCTTTATCAATACTTTTCCAAAGTCCTGCATTAGCTGTACCGGCGTAGAGGATAGAAGCGTTGCTGGCAGCTTGTTCTACGGTATATACGTGTGCAGCACCAGCAGCATAAGAACGTTGTACTGATTCCTTATCGAAGTCGATTGGTCCGATGCACGACCAAGCCGAAGTAGCTGATTTTGCAAGCGCATTCGATTGACAACGCAATAAGTATTGGTCGAGCTCCTGCTGTGTAGCGGCAGTACGCGGGCTACCGAGTGCTGTTCCGTCATAATCAAGACGTACCGCATGTAAGAGCCTTTTGTATTCTTGAGTTTCCGCATTTTTTTTGAAAGGATGCGAACGATAATAAGCGTTATAGGCTTCAGTTACAGCGCCGAGGTCGAGCGGTTGCGTATGCATCAACTGCACCCAGTTAGGAACATCATTCGACTGTGCAAAAGCATTATTTAGCGTACCTGTCAATAGCAGAGAAAACAGGCAAAGGCTACATATAAAGAGTTTCTTAATCATTTTAAGGTTGTTTAGTGCTAGCGACAAAGTTAAGTAGGGCATGTCCATCATTGCTTATTAGGATAAGATGGCTACCACTGATCATATAAGCCTTCGCTTTTTGAAGATGTTCTAAAATTATCTCTTCGTTCGCCAATTCATTGCAAGCGGTTTTGGTCCGATTGATATTTGAAAATTGAATTTCCTGAGCTTGAAATTTCCAAATGCCCCATATCATATTACAACCAGCGTAACCGGTGAAGCGGCCATCTGAATTTAGTTGTACATGAACCGGCTGTGATGTTTCTGATTTATAATCCGTTCCATCCAACTGCCATAATTTCCAATAGGTACTTTCTAATGGTTGACTTGCCTTCTGAAATCCGATGGTTTCTTGTGTTTTACAAGCGACAAAAAGAAGAAAAGAGCAGACAATAAGGATGGTATTTCTCATAAATGGTTTTATACTACTGCAAAATACAAAAAGAGACGTAAAAAGCGACTTGTGAATGCTTTGTTAGGATGATGAATTTATTTCAAGAATTGCTGACATCTTAGTATTTTTATAACCTTAAGATAAGTGTATGAAATTCATTCCTGGAAACGAGACCAAAGAGGAATTACTATCCTTGTATAAAGGCTTAGTATTACCTCGTATGATCGAAGAGAAGATGTTACTTCTACTTCGTCAAGGTAAGGTGAGTAAATGGTTTAGTGGTATTGGTCAAGAAGCGATTGCCGTAGGTGTAACTTCCGCATTAGATGCCGATGAGTATATTATGCCGATGCATCGTAATTTGGGTGTTTTTACTGGACGTAATATGCCATTGGATAAGCTTTTCATGCAGTTGCAGGGGAAGAAAGATGGGTTTAGTAAAGGACGGGAGCGTTCGTTCCACTTCGGAAGTAATGCGCATCATATTTGTGGGATGATTTCCCATCTAGGTCCGCAATTGGCTATCGGAGACGGAATTGCCTTAGCACATAAGTTACGCAAGGAAGATAAAGTGTCTGTAGCTTTTACAGGTGATGGTGGCACTTCGGAAGGCGATTTTCATGAAGCATTGAATGTCGCTGCGGTATGGGGCTTGCCAGTTATTTTCATCATCGAAAATAATGGATATGGACTTTCTACACCTGTCCGCGAACAATTTGTTTGTGATCAATTAGCAGATCGTGCGAAGGGTTATGGAATGAAGGGTGTGACGATTGATGGCAACAATATTTTAGAAGTTTATCGTACGATGAAAGAAGCGCGTGAATATTGTATTCGCGAGCAAAAGCCGATGTTAGTGGAATGTATGACCTTCCGTATGCGCGGTCATGAAGAAGCTTCCGGCGTGAAGTATGTACCAAAAGAGCTGATTGAAATGTGGGCGGTGAAAGATCCCGTTAAAAATTATGAAGAGTATTTACTTCGTCAAATGGTCTTGAAACAAGAACAGATTGATGAACTAAAAGCACAGTATAAAGGAGAGATTGAAAGTGCGCTCACAACGTGCTTTGCGGCTGCCGAGCCAGTAGCAGATACAGCAGAAGAGTTTGGTGATTTATTTGCACCTCGTACCCTTCCGATGGCTGGTCCTGCTTCACACGAGACGAAAGAAATTCGTTTGGTAGACGCTATTTCAGAAGGATTACGTCAATCGATGGAGCAAAATGATAATCTAGTTATCATGGGGCAAGACGTTGCAGAATATGGTGGGGTATTTAAAATCACGGAAGGATTTGTAGAAGCGTTTGGTAAGGAACGTGTGCGTAATACACCATTGTGTGAAAGTGCAATTATTGGCGCAGCCTTGGGGATGAGTATCAAAGGAATGAAGAGCGTCGTTGAAATGCAGTTCGCAGATTTCGTTACCTGTGGTTTTAATCAAATCACGAATAACTTAGCGAAGATGCATTATCGTTGGGGACAAAATGCGGACGTCGTAGTGCGCATGCCGACAGGCGCTGGTGTAGGAGCGGGTCCGTTCCACTCGCAAAGTAACGAAGCGTGGTTTACCCATACTCCGGGATTGAAAGTGGTGTATCCATCGAATCCTGCAGATGCGAAAGGTTTGTTGATCGCTGCGATCAATGATCCGAATCCTGTTATGTTCTTCGAACATAAAGCGTTGTATAGAAGTATTAGCGGCGCGGTACCGACGAATTATTACGAAGTGGAGATTGGAAAAGCGGCTATCGCAAGAGAGGGTGATGGCATTACGGTATTAACTTACGGAGCAGGGGTGCATTGGGCCTTAGAGCTTGCGAATCAACAGCCAGCTTACGATTTACATATCATCGACTTGCGAACTTTATTACCACTTGATTACAGCGCTATCGAAGCGGCGGTACGCAAGACGGGTAAAGTGGTAGTATTACATGAAGACTGTCTGATAGGTGGTATCGGAGGCGAAATTTCTGCTTGGATCAATGAGCATTGTTTCGAAGCCTTAGACGCACCGGTTATGCGTTGCGCATCTTTAGATACACCAGTGCCTTTTGCGATTCCATTAGAACAGAATTTCTTACCGAAGAATCGTTTCGCTGACACCATTGAAAAAATATATAACTATTAATAATCAAACACAACCTTCCTATTATGCGTAAAAACATTTTACTTACAGCAATACTTAGCTTATTCTTCGTATTGCAAGCTGCTGCGCAATGGACTCCTACTGCTAACTTGACGATCTTCTCGGAAGATGGAAACAAGTTTTATTTGATCTTGAATGGTGAAAAATACAATGATCAAGCACAAACGAATATTCGTGTAGAAGAATTGCCAAATCCTTACTACAGTTGCAAGATTATTTTCGAGAATAAAAATATCCCGACTATTTCTAAAAGTATCCAGCTGACAGATGCGAATGGTATGCCGCAAGATGTTACCTATCGTATTAAAACAGCTTCGAAAGGTAAATACGTTTTGCGTTTTTATTCAATGATTCCTGCAGAACAAAATATGATGCGCCCAAGCAATTGTACCGTTTATCATTTCGGTCAGCCGAATTCAATTATTGCAGGACCTGGTTATATCCAAACAACTACGCAACAGCAAACACGTAGCCAAGGAATGAGTAATGGGAATGCGAATATGAATGTGAACGTCGGTGGAGTGGGCGTGAACATCAATGTTCCTGTAAACACCAATGTTACAACTAGCGGAACTACTACGACCACTACTACAACGACTACCACTACCAGTGGTTACGGTAACGTTCCTCCGCCACAGAATCAGTATTCTAACAATGGTGGATATAACAATAACAATCAAAATTATACGAACGGTTGCGCGTATGCGATGGCACCTAACGATTTTGAAGATGCACGTAAAACTATTGCTAATAACGGCTTTGAAGATACACGCTTGTCTACCGCTAAAACTATCTTGAGTGCGAATTGTATGAGCACTACGCAAATCATGACTATCATGAAGATTTTCAGTTTTGAAGATTCTCGTATGGATTTTGCCAAGCATGCGTATGCTTATTGCACGGACAGAAAGAACTATTATAAAGTTGCGAATACCTTCTCTTTCGAAAGTTCTAAAACAGAGTTGAACAACTATATTCAAGGACGATAGTTCATGCAGAAAATTGCTTTTCATACACTCGGGTGTAAATTGAATTTTTCAGAGACCTCCTACTTGGCTCGTCAGATGGACAAGGCTGGTTTGGAGCGTGTCGATTTTGACGGAGTTTCAGATGTGTATGTAATCAATACCTGCTCCGTTACGGACAATGCGGATAAAGAATGTCGCCAGCTCGTTCGTCAGATACGTCGTCGTGCTCCCGAATCTTCTGTTGTTATTATGGGTTGCTACGCGCAGTTAAAGCCACAAGAAATTGCTTCTATTGAAGGAGTAGATTTGGTTTTGGGTGCAGCAGAGAAATTCAATCTTTTAGAACATTTGCAATCAATCAAAGATCAGTCGGAACCGAAAGTGTTGAGCTGTGCGATTGAAGATGTTAATGACTTTCATAGCGCCTATTCTTTCGGCGATAGAACACGATCATTCTTGAAAGTACAAGATGGTTGTGATTATTCTTGTTCTTTCTGCACGATTCCATTAGCACGTGGCGCAAGTCGTAGTGATACCATAGAAAATGTAGTAGCAAAGGCACATGAGATCGCTGCGTTAGGAGTGAATGAAGTCGTGCTTACGGGTGTTAATCTCGGCGACTTCCACTATACTGACGAAGCAGGCAATAAGAAAAACTTTTATGATTTGATTCGTGCGCTAGATGAAGTAGAAGGAATACAACGTTATCGAATATCGAGTATCGAACCAAATCTATTGACGCGTGAAATAATCGAGTTTGTAGCTGTTTCTAAACGATTCATGCCGCATTTTCATATTCCATTACAAAGTGGTAGCCCAGATATTTTAAAGGCGATGCGTCGTCGTTACAAACGTGAAGTATATGAAGAGCGCGTTGCTATTATCAAAGAAGTAATGCCGCACGCTTGTATCGGAGTAGATGTGATTGTTGGTTTCCCTGGAGAAACAGAACAGCATTTTCAAGAGACTTACGAATTCTTGCATGGCTTGGACGTTTCTTATTTCCACGTCTTTACCTATAGTGAGCGCCCAGATACCGTTGCCATCGAGCTTCCCGACCCTGTGCCCATGAATATCCGCAAGGACAGGAATCAACAGCTGCGTAATCTCTCCATGAAAAAACAAAATTTCTTCCGTGAGCAATTTGTGGGGCAAACCCGCAAAGTGCTTTGGGAAGGGCAAGATAAAGAAGGTATGATAGAAGGGTTTACAGACAACTATTTAAAATTGCGTTGTGCATACGATGGAGAAAAAGTAAATCAAATTCTTCCTTCACTCATTGATTAATAAAAGGTCACTACTAAATTATGTATCCTACACTAGCTGATATTTTGCGTGACCTACTAGGCGACAGCCTTCCTTTAGGATTGTATCGCTTCTTGCATGTCTTCAATAGCTTTGGTATCATGATGGCTTTGTCGTTTATTGCGGCAGCCTATGTGCTTAAAAAGGAATTAGCGCGAATGTTGCAAGCCAAGCAAATCAATGTTATCCAGCGCGAGATTTTAGAGAACGAACCAGCAAGCGCAATGGGCTATGTTCGAAATGCTCTACTGGGCGGACTTTTGGGCTTTAAGTTAGGGTTATTTATTACCGATTATAACCGTACTACGGCAGATGTGCAGGCTGCTTTTTTCTCCAAAAGAGGAAGTCTACTTTTTTTATTCGTCGGGGCTTTGCTTGCCGCTGCGGTATATTATTGGGAAAATAGAAATAACAAAACTGCGCCAACGAAAAAACTTATTCAACTCAGTGCAGGAGATATCGTTGGGGAAGTAGTTATCAGGGCGGCGCTGGGAGGTATTATCGGAGCGAAGCTTTTTCATTGCTTAGAATACTGGAACGATTTTATTCAAGATCCTTTCGGACTATTATTCTCCGGTAGCGGACTAACGTTTTATGGCGGATTGATACTAGGCGCTGCAGCGGTGGTTCATTGGGCTTATCAAAATAAAGTTTCCTATCGTTGCTTGGCTGACGCAATTGCTCCTGGCTTAATGTTAGCCTATGCTCTCGGTCGTGTAGGCTGTATGCTCGCTGGTGACGGAGATTGGGGGATTTACAATAGCGCTTATATTACCAATGGGGATGGCTCGGTTCAAGCGGTTGATCAGCTTGCCTATGAAAAGCAAGTGAATGCAAACGCACATTACTTCTATCGTCAATATGAGAGCTTAGACAAAATACCGCATGCGAGTGTTAAGGCACCCGCTTTTTTACCGGATTGGACGTTCGCTTTTAGCTTCCCGCATAATGTAATCAGCGAGGGCGTTTTAATGGAGAATTGTCAAGGTGAACATTGTGCAGCCTTGCCTGTACCCGCCTTCCCAACGCCATTCTATGAAACCGTTATTTGTTTATTGTTCTTTAGTCTGTTGATGATCATCCGTAAGCGATTAAAAGTGGCTGGAATGCTCATCGCGATTTATATGGTATTGAATGGTATCGAGCGATGGACGATTGAACAAATCCGCGTGAATTCTACCTATTCTATTTTCGGCTTTCATCCCACGCAAGCTGAATTAATCTCCTTTATCTTAATTGTGATCGGAGCCTTATGGTATTTCTATCTCTCTAAGAAAAAAGACAACACCGAATTAAACGAAGCAAATTAATACTATGAAATTTTCAAAACACCTTAAAGCACTTCTTTTCCTGAGTGTCTTGTGCAGCGTTCAGTCGTTTGCGCAGTTGACTACTTACAAATTGCCGAACGGACTGACGGTTTATCTACTTCCAGATGCGCATGCGAGTCGCACTTTCGGAGCGATGGTCGTGAATGCAGGTTCGAAGAATGATCCAGCAGATGCGACTGGTTTGGCGCACTATCTAGAACACTTATTGTTTAAAGGAACAGAGCGAATGGGAACCACCAATTTCGCTGCGGAGAAGCCACATTTGGATAGTATCACGATGCTGTATCGTGCATTAGCTAAGACGAATGTAGAATCGGCGCGCGATTCTATTAAACTTCTTATCAATGCGCAAGCCTTGAAAGCCTCTGCCTATGGACTTCCTACAGAGTTCCATACTTTGTTGAGCAGTATTGGTGGAACACGTATTAATGCGTTCACGCAACCCGACAGAACAGTATATCACAATTCATTCCCTGGAGAACAAATGGAAAAATGGTTGGAGCTCTATGCTGAACGTTACAATCATCCGGTGTTCCGTTCTTTCCAATCGGAGTTGGAAGTTGTTTATGAAGAGAAGAACAGAGGATCTGATAATTTCGGTCAGTTGTTGATTGAAACTTTAAATAAAGAGTTATTTCCGAATCACCCTTATGGAACACAGTCTACGATAGGCACAACCGAACATCTAAAAAATCCGCCTATCGATCGCATTTACGATTTCTACAATACGTACTATGTCGCTAATAACATGGCTTTAGTATTGAGTGGTAATTTTGATGTAGAGTCGACAAAGGCTTTGATAGAAAAGAAAATGAGCGGATTACGTGTTGGAAAAGTTCCTGAATTCGTATCACCTGCTGCTGCGCAATTTACAGAAGATAAGAAAATTGAAATGCGTATCTCGCCGATTAAATTGGCGGTAGAGGGCTTCAAATCTATTCCTGCAGGCGCTCCAGATGAGGAGGTATTAGAAATTTGTGCTAATCTTTTATCGAATAGCGCAGGTACTGGTTACTTAGATAAACTACAACAAGAAGGTAAATTATTGGCCGCACAAATGTTCCCGTATCATCAAACAGATGACGGAGCGGAGGTGTTTATCATCGTACCAAAATTAGTCGGACAGTCGTTTAAAGATGCGGAGGGATTGGTGAATGCGCAGTTCGAGCATTTGATGCAAGGGGATTTTAGTGATGCTGAATTGATGCAAGTGAAGAATGCCTTGATTCGTGAGTATAATCAAAATATGGAAGATGCGGAGCAAAGAGGTTTGGAATTGGTGATGACTTTCAAAGGTCCGCGTACTTGGGCAGATATTCAAAATTATCCTTCGAAGATTATGTCATTGACGAAGCAAGATATCATGGCTGCCGCGAAGAAATATTATGGCGGACATCATATCACGCTTGAGTCTTCAACAGGCTTTCCAAAGAAAGATAAATTATCGAAGCCAGGCTTCAAACCTGTTGTAGTACACAATGCGCAGAAGTCTGTTTTTGCACAGCATTTCGATAGCATCTTGATGAATAACGCGTCTCCGAAATTTGTTGACTTCTCGCATGACATGCCGGCTTTCGACTTAGGTAATGGAAATCGTTTATACCATGCTGAAAACCCATATAACAAAGTTGCTTCTTTGCAAATGAAGTATCATATTGGCTTGCGTCAATCACAACAATTAAGTCTTGCAACTGCGTTGTTGAACGAATGTGCTCCGCAAGGAATGTCATTGGCTGAATATAAATCAGCGTGGGCCGCCATCAACTATACCTATTCATTCGGAGTGGATGATGATTATTTCACTATCTCTTTGGAAGGCGACCAATCGAAATTGAAAGAAGCATTGCAATTGCTTTCGAAGTTGCAAGCGAATCCTGTGCCATCGCCTACAGCGTATAAAACCTTAATGGAAGGAATTAAAGCGGCCTATCAACAGGAATCGAAAGATCCTGCTACTATGGGACGTATCTTGACGGAATACGCAGCCTATGGTGCGAATTCGGAGTACTTACAACGTTATGGCTTAAAGGCAGCGAAGAAGATTAAAGCGGAAGAGATGCTAGCAGCTTTCCATGAAGCGTGTGCGCACCCAGCTAGCTTACACTATTGTGGCGGTATGGCGATGGATGAAGTTGCCTTGGTAATCAGAGATAACGCTACATTAGGAAAAGGCGATTTTGGAATGTCTTTATATATGAAGACTCCGCAAGTGCAAAATCAAAATCGCTTGGTCGTAGTGAATGATAATAAAGCACGTCAGAATCAAGTGTACTTTATGTTGCAAGGACAAAATTATACGCATGAGAATGATGTTGTTTCGCATTTGATGGATCAATACAT
>JACCDJ010248000.1_pt1 | contig 16188 bp, 8 predicted proteins | sample 7444481 | NCBI WGS metagenome assembly JACCDJ01 (sample SAMN15323435, study PRJNA562643) | freshwater metagenome | isolation source: river surface water | place: USA:Blue River Watershed | collected 2017-08-15 | reverse complement strand
ATCGCACCGCACTTAGATGCTGCCAAGACTTTGATTAAGCGCCTTCAGATTGCACACAACTAAAAAGGAGAAATGAAATGTGGCTATTTACTAATACTGGATTTGTCAGCGCAGTCAGCAATGGCAAAGACCTGATGGTCCGGGGTCGGGATATAGAATCTCTCGAACCAATTGCGGAATCCGCCAAAACGCAGATCATCTCAACCCCTCAGAATGATTACCCCTACCGCGTGATTGTCACTCATGAGTTCTTCGCCAAATGGGTAGCTCATATGGCCAGCACAATTACCTATAAGAACTTCAAATCAGAGGTGGCAGCCACTCGAGGGTATGACTTCGCCCATCCACTAATTAAGGTCTGGTCAGCCATGCATGAAGTCGAGGATGAAGGCGCTAGGAATTGATGGCTAAATGTCACTGGCTACTGGGAGGATGTCACCATGAGTAGTCAAGCTGTAACGTCATGAAATCACTTTCACTGAGCGTAATTCTTGTGAGACAGATCAATGGCTAGGCATGATGTAGCGGTTGAATCCCTTACTCAAAAGCTGATTTCACAGGGAATTAGAGCCGTGAATTCAAATGATGGCGCGCTTCCGGATATTTTGATTTTGGATGAGTCCATTGGTTTCATAGCTATCTTCATTCTGATGGAAGATGAGTATTTGGAAGAGGAAAAACTTCGAGACTTTTTTCAAACTAGGCTTAGAAATTTAAAATTAGAAATTTCGCCTATTTTAAATCCATACGAAAAACCCTTTATCAAGTCGATGAGAATAAATGCATCATTTGATGCACGATACATTGATTTAAGCACTGATTTCTTAGACGCAGTTGCAGCCCCCAAGGTTAGCAAAGACCAACTTGATCGACTCTATGAAAAATTCAATCCTCGATTTACCTTCATCAAAAAACGTCGACTTTCTTTGGAAGATCCAAATAGAGAAAATCGTGAAAAAATTCGCATCGTATTGCGAGAGGAACAAAGACAGGTAGTTGATGCACCTCCAGCAGAAGTTGTATGGATTACTGGACCAGCTGGGAGTGGAAAATCCCTAATTCTTATGGCGCGAGCTATTAAAATGGCAACCCATTTTCCCGAGTATAGAATTTCTTTTATTACGTTTAACCAAAGCCTTAAAAGATATTTTCAAGATGAGCTTGCTCAATATTCAAATATTTTAGTTGAAACTTTTGGGGAATTTACAGCAAGACGAAAGGACCGCTTCCATTTCTACTATGGAAAAGGTCGAGAAAAGGTATCCGTTTCTTTTAATCAAACAGAGATTGACTACAAAAAAGCTAAAGCGAATGGAATCTCCCAAGACGTTGACGCAATCTTTATTGATGAGGTTCAGGATTTTTTCCCAGCTTGGCTGCGTTACTGTATTGAATCTCAATCCCCCAATAGAGGTGGATTAACAATGGCAGGAGATGAATCTCAGGCAATTTATCGAGAGAACGACACTCTTTCGGTTGCCGCGGAATACAACCTAGTTCAGTATGAATTACCAGTTGCCTATAGATCGACTCGTGAAATATTGACAGTCGTTGAACACCTGTCAGGGGTAAAACATGCTCTGGAAAGGTCTCCAAGTGGCCCACTCCCAGATCTCATTTTTGTAGATAGAACTGCAAGAAATGATGCGATGAATGACGCAGTCATCCGGGACCTAATTGATTTACTAAAGTTTCAAGGAGTACGTGAAAGAGATATCGCGATATTAGTGACAAATAATTACATTCGATACAAGCTTAGACAACCGCTTGAAGAGCGACTAAAGAAGGAATTCAAGTATGATGTACAAGTAGCTTCAATTGAAAAGGGAGCCGCCGATCAGCTAAATCTTGAAGAGGATTCCATTAAGCTGACTACCATTCATAATGCAAAAGGTTTGGAGTTTTCGGTAGTCTTTTTGTTGGGATTAGATGAATTATCTGAAGATGAGGAAAATGCGCCTTTGATTAGAAAGGGTGAGCGAATCGTTCTCGTAGGCCCGACCCGAGCCAAAGACCGCTTGTTCATTTACTACAGCAAATTAAACTCCCATCTAGAACGCTTGAATGAACATCCTGAGAGTGTTACGTTTCGAGTCTATCCCGAGGACTATGAAGTGGCGGTGAAATAGACGTGGCTCAGAAGTGGAGTCTTGGATCGTTTCAAGGGCCAAATGAGGAACTCGCCTTTAAGCATCTAGCTGAAAATCTTCCAGATGATTGGTGCGTAATTGCTAATCGTCAATTAGATACACCAAAACGAGAAGAAGTTGATTTCTTTGTCCTTGGAAAAAACAATCTATTTGTCTTAGAAGAAAAATCTTGGGGACCCACAGTCATTTATGGTGACGTACGGTGGAGTGTAATTAATAAATTTGGGAGAGCTTCCGAGCGGAAGAGTCCTTTTATTGATATTTCAACAAAGGCAAGAATTACCGCAACTTGGCTTAGAGATAACGTCAATGCGTTCTCAAATATAAAGCGCCACAGTGTGATTGATGCAGTCCTTATGACTCACCCGGAGATTAATCTTCAAGCCCGTGCGGGTGCCGCTCAAAATAAAAAGATATTTACTCTTGCCGAATCAGCCACATGGCTCATGGAGTATGACGCTAAAAATTTAGATACAGTATTTAAGGATTTACGAGAGCCAATCCTTCGCCTTCTTCTTGATTACGTTCAAAGAGATTTAAGAATTCTTAAATTTGCTGATTACAAAGTTAAGTCTAGGCTCACGCCAGACGGAGACAATTCTGGAATCATTGTTTTTGAAGCAGAGAACGCATTGACGGGCGTTGAATATCACTTGTTGTGCGTAGATTCTGCGGACGAGGCCGGGGATAAGTTACGCAGAAACTATTCTGTCGCGCGAGAACTGCAACCGAGACAACGCTCATGGAATAATGCCGGACCTTTTTGGGATAACGAGAATGACTTAATTGTTTACCCTTTTGAAAAACCTGAAGGAGCGATTTCTCTCGAACAATTAAGAGAGGATCCCAACAAGGAGATTTTCGAGCTTTATAAATCAAATCTCAAGGAAATCCTCCTTGATGGATTCACAGCCCTGGATGAACTATCTCAGAGCAATATCCTCCATCGCACGTTATGCCCATCAAGAATTTGGATTACTCGCGGTCTAAAGATAGTTTTCACTGACTTTAGAAATTCTCACCTTGGTGGAGATTTAACCGTTGGGGTAAACGTGCTCGACCCGATTTCCCTCGAATATCGTGCGCCAGAGTGTGCTGGAAATGTATTTCTAGCTCAGGAGAAGTCAGATTTGTTTGCATTGGCGGCAAGTGTGTCAAAAGTGTTCGAATCAAGCCTGGCAAAAGTCGAAGAGGTCGAAACCTACGGTGAAATCGATTCTGTTGAGAAAGTTCTCCGAGATTGTCAACAGGAAGACGTGGCTAGTCGCCCTACCGCACGCGAAGCTGCACAAAGAATTCAAAACATTCTTTTCCCGCCACCAATTTTAGAAGAAACTGATAAACCTGCAGTCGATCTTGTCGTCCCTGTGGGTGCCTTCGAGAATGAATTCGTGGCTAGACGATTAGGGGATAATTATCAACTCTTAGAAAAGCTTGGTTCTGGTGGAACCGGAACCAGTTGGCTTGCAAGATATGAGTCTGATGATGAAGTCAGACTGATGGTTGTTAAAGAGGCTCGTGATGGCGTTGCGTTTGAGGCTCTCAACAAAGAGTACGCGAACAGCCACAAAATCTCTCCACATCCTCGCTGCTCAAGAGGTTTTGAAGTGCGTCGAGATCCAAAGCCTGGAGCAATCGTCAATACGTATATGAGTGGAATGACTCTTAAGAAATATCTGGATATCGGAAATCTGCCTTTGGAAGATGTTGAGTCGGTCTTTCTTTCCGCCCTCGAAATTCTCGACCATATACACAGTCAGGGCTATATACATGGGGATATCTCCCCAAGCAACATTCTTGTAGATGAGTCATTAAAAAACGCAAATTTAATTGATTTTGGAGATTTGCGACCTTTCGGTCCAATTACGTCAGAATTTGGAACTAGAAACACTTACGCCCCGGAGATTGCAAACTTACAAGAAGTGTCGAGCAAGACCGATATCTACAGCCTTGGTGCAACGTTTATTAATATGTTACTTGGAAGGCCACACCGCTTTATTGCAAAAGGGGACACTGAAGAGGGCTTTGAGCGCCGACTTATGCTAGATGAAGAAAAACTTCAGTTTGGTCCTGATTACAGTGATTTCTTGGAAATTCTATTCGACACAATTAACGTGAATGTCTCGCAGCGGTTGAGCTCGCCTGACTTGCGCCAGAAGATTTTGGCCAGAAAGACCGCACAAAGAAGACCCCTTGTTATTGGTCTCAAGAATCAAGTAAACCCAAATGTTGACAGAATCAGATCGTTGATAACTTCTAGTTCTGCTGCTTCAAATGGCGCAATCGCTGAACTCGCAGGTTCTAATGAACAGGATAAGATTTTCTACGACTTAACTTATATAGAAACTGGACTGGAGACCAAACTCCTTCCAAAGATTATTTCAGGAGAGAAAAGGGTAATTCTTTTAACTGGTAACCCTGGTGGAGGAAAAACATCGTTTCTTTATACAGTCAAGGACAGACTCCTGGACAAGGGAGGCAAGCTTGAGACAGAAAAGAATGAATTCGGAAATGAACCAGAATGGTCGATACTTTATGAAGGACGCAGATACCACGCAGTTTTAGATGCTAGTCAATCTGATGGTCCACGTACGGCAAACCAAGTTGTAGTTGGCGCCTTAGAGTCCTCCTTTAAGGACAATGGCGTTGCTATCATCGCGATAAATGATGGTCGCTTAAAACAATTTGCGGCACGCTATGAAGAGGAATTTCCCGATTTCGCGAGAGCAGTTGATTCATATTTTGCCAATGAAGAAGTAGACGGCGACTACATAATCGTTGATCTCAAGAACCGTTCCGTAGTTGATTTGAACGGCAAAGGACTTATTCTTGATTCAATTAGTACCCTCTCACAAGATTCTCTTTGGTCGAACTGTCTTGATTGTGCGCTGCAGTATTTCTGTCCGATTAATGATAATCGGAAGAAAATCCAGCAGAATGTTCCTAGCTCCAGAATTGCTGAGCTGACATTAGAGACTTACCTCAGGCGCAATGAAAGGCCAAATTTTAGGCGAATCAGATCGGCGCTCGGTTACTTAATTACTGGAGATCAAACGTGTGAATCGGTTGCGGCCAAAGCAGATTTGGGTGAATTGGAATTTGATAGTTTTAGGTTGCACAATCTTGCATTCACTTACAAGAGTGGTGACCTGTTAATTGATAGCTGGAATGGCTATGACCCTGCTCTTCGAATCTCTCCTAAATTGCGCTTGAGCATCTCATCAAGAATTCAAGATAATTCAGCGGCAGACTTAGCGGAGTCGATTTATACATCCTACGCACGAAGAACCTTCTTTGGAGAAATCCCAGATGCATATGGGGAAATCGTCCCAGAAATTTCCCCGTATTTATTCTTGAATCTGTACCGTGAGTATCTCTCAGGATTTAGGACTGATATAAGTCTAATCTTGCAAGGTTTAAGTCGACTCTCAGGTGTTCATATGCCTTATCGGGGAGGCTTATCGGTTTCTGAAGTGGGTAAAGGCACTGGTTGGGCTGTCATCAAACTTATTCCTGAGTCTGAATTCATTTTGCGTGTCGACAGCGAATCAAGTGATTACTTTGACACAACTCCAGAATCATTGACATTGCTTCACAAGAAGACAGACCTCAGCTTCAGAATGAGTATCGATGCATTCGAGATGATTGCTCGGGCTGCACAGGGTGAGATATTTAATGACTTCGAAACAGGAGCAATTCGATTTGAATTGGCGGCATTTGGGACAAGACTCTTAAGAGCGCCAGTTTTTGAAGCGTACCTAATGGATCCAAGCGGGTCGTATAGTCGAGTGGATTTGAGTTCTCAAGTGATTTCATTGCATAGAGATAAGGTGCGCAATGAAATTTAGAGTTCCTCGTCAAGCTGGATATAAACGAATGGTGTCAGTCAAGAACGACCATGTCATGCCAATTCTCTTTAATGATACTGACCTAAATCGAATGTTTGCCCTACTCTTTGAAAGATGCGTCAAGAAAGGCCGGATTAATCCTGCTAGAACAAAGAAGGATTTCGCTGACTCTGGCGAACTCAATTTGGAAAAGAGCTTAGTTCCTCAACTTTCTAAGAATCCAAAAATGCAGGGTTTTGACACCCCAGATGGAAAAGAAATTCTTTTGCATTGGATTAAGACTTCAATTATTGAGTTCACGACAGAAGGAAAAACTGGCAAAGGTGAGCAAATTGATTACATGCGCTTCTTGAACATTGCTGGCTATCGTTCCGGGCTACCAAAATCAGAGAATAGATCAAGTACAAGAAATGTTGACACCACCATTTATAGGTCGCTTGTTTCTTATGTCAAAAGCTTACCGGAATGCGAAAAACCGCTCCAAGAGATACATGAAAAGGTCACGAGAACGAGCCTCGCACAGGGTGTTGATTTTGAGCCAGCCAAACAGTATTGGGAAAAACCTGTCTTCAACGAGGTTGACCAGATTGATATAAACACACTTCTCCAGCTTCGACTCCTTGAACATTTCGAAGTAAAAGCCATGAGGCCTGCCAAGAATTCCGATGCAGGTCCTGCAGAGTTAGATATTGATTCAATACCATTCAATAAGCCGTTAGTAGATTTAGCGAAAGATTTCTTCCATATTACATGTTCATTTGCTGGGGTCTCAGCACCGGAATTGCTATCAATGTACAAGAGCATTTTCGTATTGAGACTCTACCGACTACCAATATTGCTAGCCATTAGCTTGCAGTCTGTTTCAGATGGAGTTGAGGTACCGGATGATGCCCATCAAATGTTTTTTGACTTTACGCGCTCAAAGAATTCTGCCGCATACAAGTTAGCTAACCAGTCAGTACTTACAGATATATCCAGAAGTTCTTCTATCATTAGACACTTCGTGACCCTGAATGAAGCTAGAAACATGGTCTTGAAAAGTAAGTCGCGTGAGACCGAATTTCTTGCGAAATCGCCCGATGAACAGATAGCTTATCTCTACGACTTCAGCAGGTCAGAGACAGCTTCTGACAAAGGCCTGGAAATCATCGCAGAGATGCAAAAAATTCATGAAGATTCTGGGCCAGAAGGTGAAGAGTCGCTAGAGGCAATTCGTGAGATGTCAAATGAAAATGGCTTTGAATATTTAATTGACTTGATCCTTTTAGACGTTCAAAAAGGCGGCCTAGATGGTGTACGGAAATGGTTGAGCACAGTTGGAGGACTTCGGGAAGCGGTTAGTGCTAATTCAGTCGCCATTCTTGCGGGGGAAAGTAGAGCCGTTTCTACCTGGCATTACTCAATGTCTGATTCCGTCTTGAATACATTGATGTATCTCTGCTTTCTTAACGAGAATGGAAGTGTCATTGACCGACCAGAAATTGCTCTTTCGGAAGTCCTTGGAAAGTTAAGAGATAGGTATGGAATATTGATAAATGAGCCGCCAGCAGGGCTTGACTCCCCAGAACATCATGCCGCCGCCGATGAGAACTTCATGGCATTTAAATCTAGAATCAAACAATTGGGTTGGTTTGCTGGTTTATCGGATGATTTTGATGCGCAATACATTTCAAGACCTTCGGGAGACAAGAAGTGAATCTAGTAAATATAGATTATAGGGATATCGTCGCGAAACATATTTTTGATTCACTTGTTGCAGAAATAGAACAAGGGCAGAAAATTCTTATCAATGAAATTGGAATAGACCTTGCTCGATATTTGGCTTCAGCAACCAATCGGTTATCCTCCCAAGAAGGCAAAGAATGCAACATAGTCATTCTTGCATCAGACAATAACGCCGAGCGGCTGGAAGTGAATTCTCAAAGAGCGGTTGAATATCGAAACTTGAAGAAAGCCCTAGTTATTTTCATCCCAACACAATATGCCGATCTAACAAGTTCACTTCAAGGTTTTACTACACGCTCGATTAGCACATTGATGAAGGAGATTTACAATAAATATCGCGCGGCTAATCACGAAAAAGGATTGCCAGCAATTGGGACTAGTTTCCTAACAAGTATTCAAGAGCTAGCCAAAGTGGATGAGCTGCTCAAGTTTTTGCTAGATTCCCACCATTCTGAAAATCCTATTGAGTATTTTGCTAGCAATTTACCAGAAATTGGCTTGATTGCTGATTCCCCCGAGTCGGTGCTACTAAAGGGTTCTCTTGAAAAGAATCTGAATACAGCCTTACAGCTGAATAAGACCTACAACCCTATGATTGAGGATTTCGTCCTCATCGAACGAACAGGGTTACTATCGGGAACAACTCGCAGTCGACTCGCTGAGGCTTTAAGCCAAGAGTTATCAACCGGGATGCCATGGGCTAAAAAATTAGCTAGCCACAATGACGAAGGTGATCTTTTCTGCAATTGGAAATTTGCAACTTCAGCAGATGTGAAACTGTCAAACTTTCAAATCAAACCGTTTATTAGTAGTAATGGACAATTGATTCAAAAGAATAAGCTCACGTTACATCCAGTGACAAATGAGTTGTTATGCACAGGGATAGTCGTAGTTGACTGGATGACTGAGCCAGCCAAAATTACGGGAGACTTTCTTTGGCATTTCCAAGTTTTCAGCTCTGTCAATGTTGATGTTCCTGAAATCGCCACGACGTTTAATGTAAAAGGAAGCTTGCGCTCCAAGAAGATTGATCTCTCTGAATATATTCAGGAGGAGAGCCAGAGATTCTTTATACGAATTTCGGCTCAAGATGATCTTGGTCGTACCATTAACAAGAGTGATGGGGAACCTGCTACTGCTGATAGTGAAGACTTTTTGCTGGTATCAGGAGTCGACGATGCAGTGGATGGTCCAGAGCCAAAGTCTGCCAATATAAACTCGATAGGCGAAGCCTGGTTAGATGCGACATTAAAGGACAAGGCCTTTAGTTTGAAAGATGAAGCTGGTTTAGATGGCTTGGATCTATCAGCAAATCAGATATTTGAAATTCCTATGGGGAATAGAATCTACAAAATGCGCGTTAGCAGCTACATACGGGCTGTTCAAAATCAGGCTATCAGAAACAAATCTCATGGAACTATTTTTAGTCACGAATTAAGACTTGGTGTGGTTTCTACAGATGCTCAAGGAGTAGTGCTGACTAAGGTTGAACTACCAGAAAAGCTGCAGAAAGCTCGCCTCCTTTATTTAGAAACTTTCGAGACCGAGAATGGTATTTGCTACCCCGAGACAGCCTTTTGGAATCAAAGAAGAGTTCAGTGTCTTGAAAATTACATTGAGTGCTTCCAGGAAGCATTGCTGAACTCACCTGCAGAGGATTTAACTTATCTTTTGGAATTAGACACCCTTGATTTGAAAATTCAGACAGAGCAAGGATTTACAGAGTCTTCTGTTATTTTGCCTATTCACCCACTTAGATCTTTGTGGATTGCCCAACATTATGGATATCTTAAGGAAGTTTCTATAAGGCTTGCAGAGCATGATTTTTCACAGCGCAGAAATCTGGTCGATTTTGAACTCCTAGCGAAACTTCGCCCAGAAAATCTTCCATTTGCGCTTGTAAAAAACAAAGCCCAGAGGGTTTACTCTGGAGAATTGGTTTTTGGAGCAGGAATTTATCTTCCTCTGGATTCTTCTGACGTGGCTTCAGATTTATCAGTTGTATCGAGCGCACTCGGTGTTCCACGAGTACTTCGTGGAAAAGAGAATTCAAGCGAGAAGATTGCGGAACACTTTCAGCGATACAGCATTGGAAACTCTTTCTCTCCGGGAGTAAAGCTCTCGGCCTTCAACCCTGGAGATGGCAAGCTAATAGCCGACTCGATAGACCGATATGTGAAAAACCAGACAATTGCAGGGGTTCGCGATAAAAGAATTGAGCTCAGTGCTTACTCTGATACCTATTCCTTCGCCGATCCGGTGGGCGCCGTCGTAGATCTTCAGAAAAAACTTTCCGAGCGGCACCCTCACTCTAAAGATGTTTTCCTCCCTTACTTTTCTGTTCGTGCCCTTTCACTTAAAGAGTCTCAAGTTGATGGGAAGAATGATTTTGAAAGATATCCAGAGTCGGTGAATATCTCTCTAATTCAGTCAGCAACTAAACTTACGAACAGCCTCATCAAAGATGAATCGCTCCCCGTAGAAAGAAGGAGAGCGCTTGCAAATGGCCTGATTACTTACCTATATAGCTTTAGCTACGTGGAAGGCAACCGTAATCTGTTTAGAACATCGGTAAGCACAGGAACAGATGTTAAAGAATCCAGCATGCTAGAAAACCTTCATAATGTTTTGCTGCAAAAGGTTTCAAAGAGCAGCAAACCTTTTAGCCTGGACCTTTCTTTGGATGGCAAGATGACTAATCTAATTGGCGAAGTACATAATCGAAGTGATTGGGTGTTAACTGTCGACCGCTTTATCGGTTTAAACCTTTACGAACAAATACTTTCCTCAAGAAATTCAGATATAGTCGTTTTGGATTACTCTCCAGACTTTGTTGACGGTTTTGGAGATAGGTTGACATTAACTACAACCAAGCCAACCGAGGTCTCGAAGATTCTCAAGAAGGCTATGCGTGAGCTGGGTCTTGCTAATGAGGGCAAATCCTCATTAGACGTGCTTCGTTACTTGGCAAAAATTTCAGGCAGGCTTGCAATGAGACTTCTTAATGAAAATTCTATGGCCCGTGAAGCGGTAGGACTTTGCGCAACTGTTGGGCATCTTGAGGATAACAATGAATTGGTCAATACTGTAATTATTCCTGTAGACGCGCACCCAGAACTTTTCGGTTTGAACAGGCATGATCCGAATGCAACATCGCAGCGATGTGACCTTCTTTTTGTTCGCTTTGATGGTGATTCTTACACAGTTGAGTTGCTGGAAGTAAAGGCCCGAAAGGGTGCCAACATTGGTGATTTACCTCGCGAGATGCAAAATCAACTAGACAATACTGAAGCATTGTTGAATAAAATTCTTTTCAAGAATTCCATCAATCGGGTTGACCGAGATCTCCAATGGGCTCGCTGGGCGTCTCTCCTACATTTTTACTCTGATAGAAGTTTTATGCACGGGCACTTCACTGAGAATGATTTTAAGAAAGTTCATAAGACAATCGAGAATTTGTGCGAAAAACAGGTACATCCAAAAATTAAGAAATCTGGTTATATCGTTTCACTTGCGGCGGATGAGCGAGATGTAAATAATGATAATCCTGCTTATACGATTCGAGTCCTGAATGAAGAGAAGTTGATTTCATCAGGATGGACAACTATCAATGAACATGTCTACATGGTTGGTTCAGAGCCACTAGATGAATTGGGAATACCGGAATTGCTAACTAATCCTGATATTGAACAAGACGCTGTAGCACTAGTTGACTCAGAGCTGGCTCCTGTAGATCCAAACCAAGCTGTCGTGGCTGAACCTGGGAATACTGAGCCTGAGATTATTCAGGAAGAAACTAAGTCGTTTCAACCAGCCCCTCCAGCTCTAAGTAGTCAGGAAGTAGAGAAATTGAGTGAAGTTGTTAAGGTCATTCTTGGTGAAGATACAGAGGGCAACAAACTCGCTTGGAATATAAGTCTTAAGGGTAGCCCTCATGGAGTTATTGTTGGAATTCCCGGACAGGGAAAGTCTGTAACTACACGAAATATTCTTAATCAGTTTGCGGCACAAGGGTTACCAAGTGTCGTATTCGATTTCCACGGGGATATGGGTCCAAAATTAAAGTTTAAGAGCAACGAGATAAATGTTGCTATCGACGGTTTGCCCTTTAGCCCTTTCGAGTTTGATGCTGGAGGAGCCTTGCCAATCAGAACCGCAGCTCAGGAAATCGCTGAGATTCTAGAATCGATAGGCAATCTTGGTGAGATTCAAACCACGAACGTTAATCTGGCAATCAGAGACGCTTACCGTGTGCAAGGTTGGGATGACAATGGCGCGAGCGGAGATCGACTTCCCAATATTGAGGACTTTAAGACCTCACTAGCTGCCGTAGAAGCTCAGAACAAGGGTAAGAATGCTGGTGCCCGACTCCTTTCCTTTACTGATTATGAATTGTTTAGAAATGGCAATACTCAACAATTCGATGTACTGAATCCTCTAGGTTGGGTTTTCAACGTGAGCAAATATAGACAGGATGAAGTACGTATTACTGCTGGCGCCTTCATCCTTCGAAGGATTTATAACGAGATGTTCCAGTGGAAGAATGCATCTAGACCTCGGCTTGCGATTGTGTTAGACGAAGCCCATAGACTCTCCAAAGATCCAACCATCCCAAAGATTATGAAAGAAGGAAGAAAGTTTGGCGTTGTAGTTTTGCTCGTAAGCCAATCGATGGATGATTTTGCACCACAAGTTATTGATAATGCTGGATCGAAGATTGCATTCAGAACTAATTTTCCAGCTTCGAAGAAAGTCGCCTCATTTTTGCAGAGCAAGAATTCAGCCGGCCTGGCAGACAAACTGGAGAATCTCAACACGGCTCATGCGTATGTATCTACACCTGACTTGCGTAATCCCAAGATGGTCAAGATGGATTCTGAGTAGTTACTGCAGAATCTGAGTTTTGTCCTTAGGTTTTGACACAAGCGTAAATTCTCCCACTGACGAACCGTGTAGATGAGAATAATTCATACCCAAAATCTCATTTACGTTCTTTCGGTTATTGCCATCTGCCGACATAGAACGTCTCATGGGATGGCTTCTTAATATCAGACAATCTCGGAATATTTGTCGAGTTAGAGGGGTATCTGAGTTAGAAAAGAGGACGTAAACCCCTCGCTTTGTTAACTCAGCAATAACTTCAGCTAGCTGATGATGTTGCTCTTCTCCGAAACCTTCTTTTGAGTAAGCAGAGAAACTAGAGGTTGGGGTCAACGGAATATAGGGAGGATCGAAATAAACGAGATCTCCAGGCCGAGCTCTCATAGCAGCCTTCTCAAAGCTTAAGTGTCTGATGGATGCTCCTTGCAATCTTTTGCTGCAGGCCATCAAATTCTCTTCAGAAAATAGTTTCGCTTTTCTTGTTTTTGCTTTATCAAATGGAACATTGAACAGACCATCACTATTTACTCTCCAAAGCCCGTTGTAGCATGTCTTATTGAGGTAGATGAATCGTGCGGCACGGTTTACGGGGCTATTTGGAATATCCCTGCGGATAACATAGTAGTTTTTCTCATCAATTCTGTCTTCAAGCACTCGTAGCCGTCTAATGAGTTTTTCAACCGAATCTTTCACAACCACATACGTCTCAATCAAATCTGGATTCATATCACTAACACGTAATTTTTTGCCAGGTACATAAACTTGATGGTCGACGTTTCCCAGGGCAAAGGTCAAGGCTCCACCACCAAGGAATGGTTCGAAAAATGCATGCTGCCTGGAGTTAAAATCTTGAGGGAAAGTTTCCATTAAGGTGTGAGCTAATCGCCTCTTTCCACCTGCCCACCGGATAAATGGACTTGCGTGCAACTGTCCGTCCGAATTGCGCCCAGAAGTCCAGTTAGCTTGAGGTTTTTGACTCACTTGGGCATGCTAATCGAAAAGGCTGACAAAGTGTGCCTCCTTTAGGCAGTCACTGCTAGAGGAAGGCGATTGATAGTGTTGAATCGTTCTTTGATTGGTGGATTTTGAGAGTTGGTTGATGAAATTTTGAAAAGCACCTTGTTTACCTGGAGGCAGGCACCGTCAAAACGAGGTACCGAAATTGGAAGGTGAAAATTCGAAAAGTATGGCTTATATCCGAAAAAACTTCTAATCTAGGGCATGCGCTCACGCTCACTTAGAGACGACTTGGTTCTAGCCAAGGATAGATTATGGCTAGCGCGGGAGGACATTTAGTGAAATTTGATTACGAAAGTTTCAGGTGGGGACGAGAGCACCTCTCAGACTCTGAACCGGCTTGGAAAGATCTTGTCGAGGTTTTTGAATCGATTGATCGCTACGGGGTAATAGCTGAGAAGAGGCATAATTTTCAAAAGTGGCGAGAAGGAAAAATCAAGAAACCTGCAGTAGGTGGGCAACAAATCATGAATTCGATTATCGAGACTGAATTGCGAAAAAAGATTGGATGGGAAGAGCAAGTTTCAGTACTCGAGGCGAGATTGCTCGAAAATCTTGAGGGTAATGCGAAAGAGCGCAAAGAGGCTTACTGGACGATGGATTTCAAGAAAGGCTTGATTGGCGTTGAGGTAAGTTTTAATAATGCTGGAGCTCTTTCGCAGAATCTGTTGCGTCTCAGTGTGATGTCAGAGAGTGAAAACAAGAAAAAGAGTGAAATGATTCGTGTAGGAATTCTTATAACTGCTGCTGAAAATCTCAAGCAGTGGTCGACTATGGATTCAACAGTCCTTACATTCGAGTCTACTAAAAGAGTGTTTCCAGCTATGAACTTTAATATTCCAACACCAATTCTACTAATTGGCCTTGAGAGCAAGGATACCGACGGTTCTAATTGGGATAGATCTCCATTATTTCCTACAAAAAAAGAGTTAAAGGAAAAATTTGGAATTGATGAGCTTTCCCCATACGCCAAATTGTCAGCAACTGAGAAGAGTTATTGGGACAATATCATTGACTCTACAGACTTAGATTAAATCTATTTTGAAATCTCAGTTGCTATCACCTTGCCAACTTTTTCAATAAGCCCAATAACTAGCGCATTTCCCATAAAAAAGGCTCGTTTGCCGTCTGGCACCACTTTTCCTGCAGAATTTAATTGGCTCCAGTTATCGGGAAATCCATTCAATCTTTCAAGTTCAATCGGCGTGAGTCTTCTGTAACCATTCTTGGTTTGTATGATGTGTTTGAATCTAGAAGGAGTTGATCCACCTTCCCCAGTAAGAATTGTTCTGCTTGGGTTCGTGAGTAGGTCGGGGAAAGCCATCTTTCCTTCTGCATAGTTGTAGGTGACTCCACTGCCTTTATGAGTACGCTCAATGCTTTTCGCACCTTTGAGATATTTCCACTCCTTGAGTCGAGACTCCTTGACCCAATACTCATCCGGAACTTCAGAGTCAGGCTGCAGAACATCGCCGAGGACCACAGGGGATGAAGCAAGCTTGGCTTGCGACTTTACTGTGTAAGCAGTTCCATCAATGAATACTCCTGCATTCAAGAAAGGGCTCTTCTCCTTACCTTTATTGAATTTTGCGCTAATTTCATCGGCTTCCATGGAGAGATCTATCTCCGTCAGGTCATCTATCAGTGATTCGATAGGAAGCGCTCTGGCCAGTATTCCCGACTTTGCGATTATTGATTCAGGAGAATTCTTGTTCTTTCCTTTTTGTTTCGTTGCAAGGATGAAAACACGAATACGACGTTGTGGGAATCCGTATTCAGCAGCATTTACTACGCGCCATTCAATCGTGTAGCCCACGTCACCAAGCGTTTTGAGCATCACCGCAAAGTCTCGACCACGTTGATTTGATGGAGACTTCAAGAGTCTGTCGACGTTTTCTAGAAAAATAAACTTAGGTTTTTGGCCATTTACAAGTCGGAGGATTTCCCACCAAAGTACACCTTTTTTGCCCTTGAGACCTTTAGAAGAATTAAGTGTTTTTGCAACTGAGTAATCTTGGCAAGGAAAACCACCAACGAGGAGATCAATATTCTTTGGGAGAGCTTTGATTTTGGCTATATCAATATTTGTATGGCCGTCTTCGCCAAATTGTGCGACGTAAACTTCTGAGGCATGTTGGACCTTTGTGGAAGGTTCCCATTGATTTGAGAACGTTGTTTTCCAACCAGCCCTGGCGAGGCCTATGCGAAATCCACCAACGCCTGCGAAAAGTTCTGCAACATTTCCGACAGGATTAGTTGGTTCTTTATGCCCTTTAGATTTATAAGCCACTTATTGCCTCCGGGTCGAAGCATATGAAGTAGGTCTGACAAGGTGCGGGATCGACGCGCCTAGGATGCAAGTTTCTTGATTTACCTGAAATCAAGTTCCAAAGGCTAACTAGGTGTTAACTACCCCTATGCAACTACTTAGACGACTTGCTCAGATACTTCTGGGTTTTGCTCTTGGCTATGCCGGGGTGGGGCATCTGGGGGCTAATCGGATGGAGTTTCAGGCGCAGGTTCCGAGTGTGTTGAAGGAGTATGCCGATTTTGTGGTGGTGGCATCT
>JACCDJ010864652.1_pt1 | contig 16198 bp, 16 predicted proteins | sample 7444481 | NCBI WGS metagenome assembly JACCDJ01 (sample SAMN15323435, study PRJNA562643) | freshwater metagenome | isolation source: river surface water | place: USA:Blue River Watershed | collected 2017-08-15 | reverse complement strand
GCGGTCAGCGTGCGATAGGTGTCTTCGGAAAAGTCCTCGTGGCCCGGCGTGTCGAGCAGGTTGAAGGTCACCATCGTTCCGTCGGGGCTGGCGCGCTCGAAGGTCATGACCGAGCTGGTCACCGAAATTCCGCGCTGCTGCTCGATCTTCATCCAGTCCGACCGCGCCCGCCGCGCCGCGCCGCGCGCCTTGACCTCACCCGCCAGGTGGATCGCCCCGCCCTGCAACAGCAGCTTCTCGGTCAGCGTGGTCTTACCCGCGTCAGGGTGCGAAATGATGGCAAAGGTGCGGCGATTGGACATGGTCGCGCGCCTTAGCGGGGTGGGGGCGGTAGGTCTATCCCAACCCATCCTGCAGCAAGGCATTGGCTGTTGCCGCCACGGCATCGAGGTCGGCCGCCGGATCCATCACGCCGAAGCGCAAGCCGAGGAACACGTTCATGCCCATGATTGCCCAGGCGTGGGCCTCGTTCGGCTCAACGGCCAGTTCGCCCCTTGCCCGCGCGGCTTGCAGGCGTTCGAGGATGCGGGTGGCGGTGGTCAGGTAGTGGGCCTGCCAATCCTCGGGCGCGACGAATTCGGCTTCGTCGATGATCCGGTAGATTTCCTTGTGATCGCGGGCGAAGTCCAGGAAGGCCTTTAGCGCCACGCCTTCCGCCGCAACCGCGCCGCCTTGGTGGCCGCGCAGCACCGGGGCGACATGATCGCGCACCCGGCCGCTCATATCCTGCACCAGCGCCTTGAACAGCGCCTCCTTGCTTTCGAAGTAGGTATAGAAGCTGCCGAGGGCGACACCGGCGCGCTGGGTGATCGAGACGATCGAGCTTTCGTGAAAGCCCTTGTCGCCAAATTCGGCAGCGGCGGCATCAAGGATCGCACGCTGTGTGCGGCGCCCGCGCTCGGTGCGCGGCTCGCGCGGCAGAGTGACCGCTGCGTCCATCGACTTGCTCCCCATCCGGCGGGCGGTGCGACCCGCCGCTGTGGCACTTGGGCCACGTTTCCCCACCATTCGCGCTTCCTTTCGCTCGACGCAAGCATAGAGAAGTTGAAAGTTGGTTCAACTTTTATATAAGACGGCTCAGGAGCCTGGGGCCACCGGCCTCACGGCAGAGGATTTTTTGGGAGGAACCCACCGATGCGTACCACTGCCCTGCTTTGCCGTGCCTCGCTGATTGCCAGTGCCTTTGCCGGTCTTTCGACCCCGGCCTTCGCCCAGGAAGGCGCCAGCGCCGCCGATGACGATGCGATCATCGTGACCGCCCGCCGCCGCGAGGAAAACCTGACCGACGTGCCAATCGCGATCACCTCGCTCTCGGCTGACCAGCTGGAGCGCACCGGCGCGATCGACATCACTGCCGTGGCCGAACAGGCCCCGAACGTGACGCTGGAAGCCAGCCGCGCGACCAATTCCACCCTCACCGCCTTCATCCGCGGCGTCGGTCAGCAGGACCCGGTATCGGGCTTTGAACAGGGCGTCGGCATCTACCTTGACGATGTTTACCTGAACCGCCCGCAGGCCGCCGTGGTCGATATCTATGATGTCCAGCGCATCGAAGTGCTGCGCGGTCCGCAGGGCACGCTTTATGGCCGCAACACCGTGGGCGGCGCGGTGAAGTACGTGACCCGCAAGATCGACAACGATCCGCGCCTGTCGCTGCGTGGCACCTATGGCACCTTTGACCAGGCCGATGGCGTGGTCACCGCCAGCACCCCGGTGGGCGATGGCACCCTGCGCCTGGGTGGTTCGCTCGCCCGCCTGACGCGCGGCGGGTTCGGCAAGAACCTGACCACCGGCCGCGATAACTACAACAAGGACATCTGGGCCGGTCGCGGCACCATGGAAGTCCACGCCGACGGCTTCTTTGCCCGGGTTTCGGCCGACTATACCCACGACCGTTCGAACGAGCGCGGCGGGCATCGTCTGATCCCCAGCCAGTTCAGCAACACCCCGATGCTGAGCAATGTCTATGACACGCAGGGCGGCCTGACTTCGCCCAAGCAGGACGTGAAGGCCTGGGGCACCTCGCTGTTCATGGAAGGTGAGCTGAACGACACGCTGACCGTCCGCTCGATCACCGCCTACCGCAAGGACGATTCCGCCTCGCCGATCGACTTTGACGCCTTGCCGGCGGTCGATGTGGACGTGCCGGGCATCTACAAGAACCGCCAGACCAGCCAGGAACTGCAGCTGCTGATCAATTCGGGCCGGTTCAACGGCCTGATCGGCGCCTATTACCTGAACGCCACCGCGCTGACCCAGTTCGACGTGCGCCTGTTCACCACGCTGAACGGCCTGACCGCCTTCACCAGCGCCGATGTGGGCACCGATACCCTGGCTGGCTTTGCCGACTTCACCTATGACCTGACCGATCAGGTCAGCCTCTCGGTCGGCGGCCGCTACACCTGGGATGAACGCACGGCGACGATCCTGCGCCAGAACTATCTGGGCGGCGGTTCGCCGGTGTTTGGCGGGGCAGGCGTGGCCTTCGGCGCGCCGGGCACCAACTTCAATGGCAAGAGCACCTTCAAGAAGTTCACCCCGCGCGCATCGCTCAGCTTCAAGCCGAGCGAAGGGCACAACGTCTACGCCTCGTTCTCGCAAGGGTTCAAGGGCGGCGGCTTTGACCCGCGTGGTGCCGGTGTCAACGCACCTGACCTTGATGGCAACGGCGTGCGTTCAGACGCCGAAGTGGCCGCCTTCCTGAGCTTCAAGCCCGAAAAGGTCGACAGCTACGAAGTGGGCTACAAGGGCTCGCTGCTCGATCGCAAGCTGTTCGTCGCGCTGGCCGCTTTCCGGATGGACTATACCAATGTCCAGATCCCGGGCTCGGTGGCCTGCACCGTTTCCGGCCTGCCCAGCTTCTGCGGCGTGGTTTCCAACGCCGGCAAGGCCCGGATGCAGGGGCTTGAATTCGAAGGCCGCGCCAACCTGGGTCCGGTAACCCTGTCGGGCTCGCTGGGTTACATCGACGCCAAGTTCCAGAAGTACATCACCAATATCGCCAGCGTCCCGACCGACGTAGCGGCCTTCCGCAAGGTGCAGAACACCCCGGCCTGGACCGGCAATGCGCAGGCCAGCTATACCGCTGACCTGGGCGAAGGCTCGCTGATCGCGACGGCAGGGGTCTCGTTCAAGAGCAAGACCTACCAGTTCGAAGTGCCGAACCCCTATCTCGATCAGGATGCCTACCAGTTGGTTGATGCCTCACTGGTTTACACCGCACCGGGCAAGCGCTGGACCCTGGGGCTCTATGGCAAGAACCTGTTCGACGTGCAGTACAAGACCTCGGGCTATACCTTCATGGGTGCCAATGCCACGACCGGCGCGCTGCTGACCAACCCGACCACCGGGGCGTTGATCCCGGCCCTGGGCAAGGAAGGCACGCTCACCGCGTTCTATGGCAATCCGCGCCAGGTCTTCGTGACGGCAACGGTCAACTTCTGACCTTTACCGGATAACCTATCCTCCCTGTTGCCCCTCGCACCTCTGGTGCGGGGGGCATCTTTTTTAGCGGGGTCGGCGCAGGATCACATAAAGCGCGCCCGATCCGCCGTGGCGCTGATGCGCAGGGCGAACGGCGGCAATGCGGCTGGCATGGGAACCTGCAGCCAGCCAGTCGATCAGCTTGGCACGGATCGCCCCGCGCCGATCGCCCCGGTCTGCCGCAGCGACCGGGCGCGGCTTGCCGGTGATGACCAGCAGCAACCGCGCGCCCATCGCAACCGCCTGGGCCAGCCCGGCATCCAGCCGGGCGTGGGCGGCGTCCAGCGTGTGGCCGTGCAGGTCCAGCGTCAGATCAGGCGATATCTGCGCCTTGGCCAGCTTGCGCTCCCATGATCCATCAAGGCCATGGCGATCCAACGGCCGGGGCGACGGTGCCTTTGGGGCCGGCGCGGATAGCGGCGGCGGAATGCGGCCCTTGATCTTCTTGATCACCAAGGGCGGTGGCAATTCAGCCAGATCCTGGACGACCGGAGGGGTCGCCTTACCCGGGTGCAATGGATCGACCGTGCTAGCGACACGCGCCCACAGCGCGGCTTCGGCCGCTGACAGGCCGCGCGGTGTGCGCATCAGCTGGATCCCAGCCGGGCCAGCGTCCCCTTGGGCAAGAGCAACAGTGCCTCGCCCTTGCTGCTCATGCCGCCGGCGATGACGCGAGCGTCCTCGCCAGCGCCCCAGAAGGTGTCAAAGCGGTTGGCACCCTTGATCGCGCCGCCGGTATCCTGCGCCACCCATAGACCGCTTGCCTCGGGCCGCTCCATCTTGAGCCAGATCGGGGCACCCAGCGGCACAAAGGCAGGATCGGCGGCAACGCTGCTTTCGCGCCGCACGGGTACACCCAGTGCACCCAGCGGGCCATCGCCAGTCAGTTCGCGGAAGAACACGAAGCTCTTGTTTTCGCGCATCAGCGCGTTCCCGGCATCCGGATTCTCGCGCAGGTACTGCATGATCCCCTGCATCGAACCGGAATACTGGCCGGGCAAAGTGCCCAGCAGGCCACGCTGGCGCATGACCCCGCCGATCCCGGTATAGGGATGGCCATTCTGGCCGGCATAGCCGATCCGGATCACCGAGCCATCGGGTGCGCGCAGCCGGCCCGAACCCTGGATCTGCAGAAAGAACATTTCGACCCGGTCCGCCGCCCAGGCGATTTCCAGCCCCTTGCCCGCCAGGGCACCGTCGTAAATCTGGCCGCGATCATAATAGGGTACAAACTTGCCGCTCTCATCATAGCGGCCGAGCGGCATGGTCCCGTTCGGATTGGGCGGCGCGTCGCCCGGCTTGGCGCGGACCAGGTCTGGCGGCAGGGCATAGACCGGCACCTCGAAACCGGGCTGGCGGGTGCGGACGCCCGCAATTTCCGGCTCATAGTAACCCGTGGCAAAGGCCTTGCCATCGCCAACCTGCACCGTTTCGAAATGCTGGACAAAAAAGCGCTGCGCCTCGCTCGCCGGCCATTTGGCGGCGGCGGCGCAGGGCAGCTGCCAATCCGCTGGGCGGGTCAGGCCCGATGCATCATCACGCGCCAGCAGTTGCGGACAGCTCTCGCGGAACGATGCCAATGCCGCCGCCGCATCCGGCTGCGCCAGACCGAGCCGGTCAACCGGGGGGCCAGCCAAAAAGCCCGCGGCCAAGGCGGTGGAGGCGGCAACCCCGGCGGGAGGCTGAATGACCGCTCTGGGCAGAGGAATGATCCGCGCGCAGCCCGCCAGCAGCGCCAGCGCAAGCAAACCGGCGATGCCCCCGCGCCGCATGCGGCGTCAGGCCTCGTCCGTCTCGTCAAGCAGCCAGTCGGGCGAAGCGGAAGTAACGTTGCGGCTGAAGGTCCACAGATCCCGCGCTTCCACCGCATCGTCCAGCGATCCGGCGACGACCTGGCCTTCGGCATTGCGGGTCACGGCGGCAATATCGGCAGCAAAACGGATCGAGATGCGCGCCATCGGCGCTTCGAACGCAGCGGAGACGATCATCGCCTCTTCAATGCGCACCAGCCGGTTGTCGAGCGTCTCGCCCGCAGCCTCGCGGGCGGCGATAGCGGCGGCGAAGCCTTCGTAAACATCGCGGTCGCACAACTCGCTCAGCGTTTCCTTGTCCCCCTTCCAGAAGGCTTCAAGGATCATGCGATAGGCACCCTTGGCCCCTTCGATGAAGGCAGTGATATCAAACCGGCGGTCAGCCGCGGCAATATCACGCAGGCCACGCTCGATCGCCGGGGTCACGCCCGGAACGGGCATGCGCGCCGGCGCCAGATTGCGCTCAGCCACATCGCTGCCGATCACGCGCGGCGGTTCCGCCGGACGCGGCCCTTGGATCACTTCCTCTTCATGCTCTGCCCGGCGCCCAAGCACCGAATAGAGCCGCAAGCCCAAAAAGGCTGCGATCATGGCAAGGATGACGATCTCTACAGTCTTGTCCACGTGGCTGGTCCCTGCTGCAACGTGCGGCGTTGCAGTTCACTAGGACTAAATAGGTAGCCAAGACAAATGAACAACGCGTGGACATCGCCCTGATGGCAATTTTTTGCGGCAAGTGGCGCAAGGCGGTCACATCCGCGCAAAATCCTTTGCCGCCGCAACGTGGCAATGCTAGTCGCGCGGCCAAATTCCATCCCAAATCCAGCCGAAAGTAAGCTGTACCATGTCCGACGAAGGCAAAATCATCACCGACCTTGGCCTGGAAGGCCCCGCCATGAATGGCGCCGATACGGCGCCCGCCGCCGGCATCATCTCGCAGTATGTCAAGGACCTGTCGGTCGAGAACCCGAATGCTCCTGACAGCTTTTCGTGGACCGATGCCCCGCAGATCGACGTGCAGTTCAACATCGGCGCCCGTCAGTTGAGCGACGAAGTAAGCGAAATCGAGCTGAAGATTGCGCTGAAGTCGGTTGGCGAAGCCGGCACGGCCTTCATCATCGACCTGTCCTATTGCGGCCTGCTGGGCATGCGCAACCTGGACGATGCCTCGAAGCACGCCTTCACCTATGCCGAAGCGCCTCGCATCCTGTTCCCCTTTGCACGTCAGGTGATTGCTGACGCGGTGCGCGATGCCGGCTTCCCACAGCTGCTGCTGGAGCCGATCGATTTTAACGGCATTTACCTGCAGCAGCTTGCGGCACAGCAGGGCGAAGGCGAAGCGGCTCCGGCCGGCAACGCCTAAGCCCGCCGCGCGGGGCAAAGCGTGAGCCTGATCCGCAACGTCAGCACGATTGGCGGGCTGACGGCGGTCAGCCGCGTGTTTGGCTTTGCGCGGGATATGATCCTGGCCCGGGTGTTGGGCGCAGGGCTGGCAGCGGATGCTTTCCAGCTGGCCTTTACCCTGCCCAATACCTTTCGCCGCCTGTTTGCCGAAGGCGCGTTCAGCGTGGCCTTCGTCCCGCTCTACAGCCGCGCGCTGCATGGGAACGATGGCCAGCCCGGCAGCGAGGAAGCAGCCGAGAAGTTTGCCGACGATGTCCTGGCGGTGTTCGTCTGGGTGCTGGCAGCCTTCAGCGCGCTGGCGATGCTGGCCATGCCGGGGATCGTCTGGCTGCTGGCGAGCGAGTTTGAGAAAATTCCCGGCAAGTTTGAGCTGGCGGTCACGCTCAGCCGGGTCACCTTTCCCTATCTGATGCTGATCAGCCTGGTGGCCATGCTTTCAGGCTTGTTGAATGCCCGGTCGCGCTTTGCGCCCGGCGCGGCTGCACCGATCCTGCTGAACCTCAGCCTGATCGCGGCGATGGGTTTTGCCTGGTTCGGTAATCGCGGGGATGACCTCTACGCCGCCTGGGCATTGGCCATCGGCGTGTCGGTCGCCGGCCTGCTGCAACTGCTGTACCTGATCTGGGAAACGCGCCGCGCCGGCGTGCGGCTGAAGCTGACACTGCCGCGGCTTACGCCAGAGGTGAGGCGCTTGGGCACGCTGATCCTGCCGGCCACATTTGGCGCTGGCATCTATCAGATCAGCCAGCTGGTCGACACCTTCTTTGCCACCAGCCTGCCGCAGGGTTCGCTGACCCTGCTCAAGCTGGCGGATCGGCTTAACCAGATGCCGTTGGGGATCGTCGGCATTGCCCTGGGGACCGCGATCCTGCCGATGCTTTCGCGCCATATTCACACCGGCAACCGCACCGAGGCGCAGCGCCTGCAAACCAACGCCTTTGAAATCGCCACCCTGCTTACCCTGCCCGCCGCGACCGCCCTGGCGATTTGCGCTCCAGCCTTCGTCACCGCCTTTTTCGTAGGCGGCAAGTTCCGGCCAGAGGACGGAACCATTATGGCGCAGATCGTGGTCGCGCTGGTGGCCGGGCTGCCGGCCTATGTCATCGTCAAGATACTCAACCCCGGGTTCTTCGCGCGCGAGGATACCCGCACCCCGGTCTGGACCGCGCTGGCTTCGCTGATCTTCAACGTGTTCCTCAACTTCTATGTTGTGCGGCAGTACGGGATCGTTGGACTGGCTGCGGCAACAGCCTGTTCGGCCAGCCTCAACTGCTTGCTGCTCTATGCCATCCTGCATCGCCGCGGCTGGTTCCATTTTACCGCCAAGCTGGCCGGTCGGATCGGACGACAGGCGATCGCTTCGGCAATGATGGGGGCCGCCCTGTGGTTGCTGATGCCGGTCCTATCACCTTACTTTGGAGCGGGCGTGTTCGACCGGATCTGGTCGCTGATCACATTGGTTGGCGCAGGGATGGTTGTATTCTTCGGTTCGGCCTATCTGGTGGGCGCGATCGACCCCGATCTGCTTGCCATGTTGCGCCGTCGCCGCCCCAAGCGCGATGAGCGCGACGATGAAATCCTGGAGGTCCAATAGTTCCCATGCGCGTCGTTTCCGGTATCCAGCCCACGGGCAACCTGCACCTCGGCAACTATCTGGGGGCGATCCGCAATTGGGTGCGGATGCAGGATGACGTGACCGCCAGCGGCGGGCAGTGCCTCTATTTTCTGGCCGATCTCCACGCGATCTCGCAGCCGCACGTTCCGGCTGACTTGGCCTCCAACACGCGCGAGATGGTGGCGGCGCTGGTCGCATGCGGGATCGATCCCGATCGCTCGGTCCTGTTCAACCAGGCCCAGGTGCCACAGCACGCCGAACTGCAATGGCTGCTGAACGGCACGGCCCGGATGGGCTGGCTGAACCGCATGACCCAGTGGAAGGACAAGGCTGGCAAGAACCGCGAAGGGGCTTCAGTTGCGCTGTTCACCTATCCGGTGCTCCAGGCCGCCGACGTGCTGCTGTACCAGGCCACTCACGTGCCGGTGGGTGAGGACCAGAAGCAGCACCTTGAGCTGGCCCGCGACATTGCCCAAAAGTTCAACAACGATTTCGGCAACGGGGCCGAGGTCTTCACCCAGCCCGATCCGATCATCCCGGCCGAAGCCGCGCGGATCATGTCGCTGCGCGATGGCTCGGCCAAGATGAGCAAGTCCGATCCATCGGACATGAGCCGGATCAACCTGACCGACGATGCCGATACGATCATGGCCAAGGTGAAGAAGGCCAAGACCGATCCTGAGCCGCTGCCTTCCGAGAAGGCCGGGCTGGATGGACGGCCCGAGGCTGCCAACCTGGTTGGCATCTATGCCGCCATGGCGGGTGAAAGCCAGGAAGCCGTGCTGGCGCGGTTCGGCGGCGAAGGCTTTGGCAAGTTCAAGCCCGCGCTGGGCGAACTGCTGGTGGAAAGCCTGGCCCCGATCAACGCCCGCTTTGTCGAACTGCGGCAGGACCGGACGGCCCTGGACGCGATCCTGCACAAGGGCGCGGAAAAGGCCCGCGCCCTGGCCGTGCCGACGCTGGACAGGGCCTATGCCGCGCTCGGTCTGGTCCGCGGTTAACCCTATTCAAGCCCGATTAAGCCGCGCTTCCCTAGCCCGGCAGCAATGCTAACCTTTGCGCCAATCGGCGAGACGATTCGCGCCCGATTGGCTTACGGAGTTCCGGTTCCATGTCGCAGATGACCCATTCCCCACTGGCCCGGCTGAAGCTGGCCGTGGTGCCATTGCTGCTGATTGCGCTCAGCGCCTGCGCCTCGGGGTTCAACAGCCAGGTCACCCGCTTCGCCAGCCAGTTGCCCGCACCGCAGGGTCAGACCTTTGCCGTCGTCGCCGACGATCCGGCGCTGGCCGGCGGTCTTGAGTTCTCGCAATATGCCCGTCTGGTTGAAGACCGGATGGCTCGCCTTGGCTATCGCCCCGCGGCACCCGAAGCCGCCACCTTGCTGGTCCGCTTTGACTACGGCGTTGACAAGGGCCGTGAACGCGTGCGGCGCAGCCCGCTGGCCGATCCGTTCTGGTCTGATTGGTATGGGCCGCGCTATGGCTATTGGGGCTATGGCCGCCGGGGCTTTTACCGCCCGGCCTCGGTCTGGGGCTACGGTTGGTATGATCCGTGGTTTGATGGCGGGGTGGAAAGTTACACCGTCTATACCAGCGGGATCAGCCTGAAGATCGATCGCAAGGCCGATGGCCAGCGCCTGTTCGAAGGCAAGGCCGAAGCGGCCTCGGTCTCCAACCGCCTGCAATACCTGGTACCCAACCTGGTGGAGGCCATGTTCACCGACTTCCCGGGCAATTCCGGGGAAACCGTCCGGATTTCGGTTGCGCCGGAAAAGAACCGCCGCAATTAAGAGCGACAGACACCGAGTGGGCGGGCCTGGCAACGGGCCCGCCTTTTTTCTGGCGCAAGCTGCGGCCTAAAGCGCCTTGACCCCGCCGGTTGAGCCGAAGCCCCCAGTCCCGCGCGCGGTTTCATCCAGCGTTTCCACTTCCTGCCAGCTGACCCGCGTCACCGGCGCCAGCACCAGCTGCGCCACCCGATCACCGCGGCGAATGGCGAAATCCGAGCCGCCGTGGTTGATCAGGATGACCTTCAATTCCCCGCGATAGTCGCTGTCGATCGTGCCTGGCGTATTCGGCACGGTGATCCCGTGCTTAAGCGCCAGGCCCGAGCGCGGGCGCACCTGGATTTCGTAACCCTCAGGGATCGCCATGGCGAGGCCCGTTGCCACGGCGTGCCGCATGCCCGGCGCAATCGTGACATCCTCTGCCGAAACCACGTCCATCCCAGCCGCGCCGGCTGTCGCGTAAACCGGCAGATCAAGCCCTTCGCCATGCGGCAGTCGCATCACGGCGACGGGAACGTCAGGCATTAAGGGCATCGGCAATCCTTTCGACAAGGGCATCGGCAACCGCGTCCTTGGGCAGTTCGGGCAGGTGGTCAACGCCCTTGTCCGAAACGATGTGGACGAGGTTGACGTCCCCGCCCATCACGTCACCGGACACATCATTGGCCACGATCCAGTCGGCGCCCTTACGCTTGCGCTTTTCGGTGGCGTGCTCGAGCACGTTTTCGGTTTCGGCGGCAAAGCCAACCACCAACCTGGGGCGCTTGTCGCTGGCTGCGACCGAGGCAAGGATATCCGGGTTCTCAGTCAGCCGCAGCGCTGGCGGGGCGGACCCGCGCTTCTTCATCTTCTCAGGGGCATAGTCCTCGGTCCGCCAATCGGCCACGGCGGCGACCATCACCGCGCAATCGGCCGGCAGGGCCTGCTGCACCGCCGCCGCCATTTCCCGCGCGGTCTCGACATCGATCCGTTCGACGCCCGGCGGGGTCGGTAGGGTAACCGGGCCGGAGACCAGCGTGACCCGCGCCCCGGCGCGGGCAGCGGCCGCGGCGATGGCAAAGCCCTGTTTGCCGGACGAACGGTTGGCAATGTAGCGGACCGGATCGATCGGCTCATGGGTTGGCCCGGCGGTGACCAGCACATGCTTGCCGTATAGCGGGCGGTGCCCCGGATCGACCTCAAAGTCTGGTTGGCCCGCGAGTGGACCGGCCGCAAGCGCCCGTTCGATTGCCCGCATCACAATCGCCGGCTCAGGCAGGCGCCCAGCGCCAAACTCACCGCAGGCCATCGGCCCCTCATCCGGGTCGAGCACGGTAACCCCGCGGCTTCGCAGCGTGGCGATGTTGGCCTGGGTGGCGGCATGTTCCCACATCCGCACGTTCATCGCCGGTACCGCCATCACCGGCTTGTCAGTCGCCAGCAGCAGGGTCGTGGCCAGATCATCGGCAATCCCGTGGGCCATCTTGGCCATCAGGTCCGCCGTGGCCGGGCAGACCACGATCAGATCGGCCTGCCGCGACAGCTGGATGTGGCCCATCTCAACCTCATTTTTGAGGTCCCACAGACTGGTGTGAACCGGGTTCTCGCTCAGCGCGGCAAGGGTCATCGGCGTGACGAACTGCGCGCCGCCCTTGGTCAGCACGCAGGTTACCGCGCCGCCGTGCTTGCGGATCAGCCGCACCAGCTCGCACGACTTGTACGCGGCAATACCGCCGCCGATTACCAGTAGAATCCGTGGTCCGATCATGGCGACCAGCTTGTGCAATGCCGCAACCCCTTGCGCAACAGGCTTTGCTTTCCGGAAATTGGTGGGGCACAAAGGTTCAAATCGTAAAAACGGGGAAAGTTACCGCCATGCGCCTGATCCTGACCGCCATCCTGTTCCTGTTCGGCCTGTTCAACCTGATGCTGGGGATTGGTTTCTTCCTTGACCCGGTCGGGCTGGGATCCACTTTCAACCTTGCCCCGATCGGCACCGGCGGCTTGGCCGTGCTGCGCGCCGATATGACTGCGTTCTTCCTGGTGGCCGGTGGCTGCCAGCTGTGGGGCGGGTGGAAGCGCAATGGCGACTTGCTGCTGGTCCCGGCACTGCTGTTCGGCATCGCCTGCACCGGCCGCGCCGTTAGCGCCGCGCTGGATGGCACCTATGCCGGATTTGCCACGCCGATGGCGGTGGAAGCCGTGCAGGTGATCCTGGCGATCGCCGCCTGGCGCGTGCTGCCGCACCACCGCATCAGCGAAATCGCCGGCTAGGCCCGCACCCAGAACACCGCGCCCATCGCCAGATTGGCGGTGGGGCACGGCAGGTCACATAACGCCAAGTCAGTTTTGCGAAAGCATGACCTGACGGTTGCGATTGAGGAATTGTTGCCTTATTTCCCAGCCGATCAAATCAACATATAAGTCGCAAGATCGCTCCAAATTTCTGAAATAGATCGGAATTATAGTCTTTCGGAACAGTGCAAATGACTGAGAGAAACATCCCTTCCCAGCTTTCCTATGAGAGCCTGCTCCACTCGCTCTATCGCGTCATGTACTCTCGGGAAGCACCGAACGACCAAGTCCAATTCAACGTTGAACAAATCGTCAATCACAACATAAGTTTAGACGATATCATCCGATCGTTCGCGGACAGCGAAGAGCGGCTTGAAATAGAGCGGACCAGGGCCATCGCCGGCATAAACTCAGAAATCTACGATTCTCAGGATCTGATTTTTAAAAGGGATGTTGTCCTATTTGATCGAGACGGGAGCCTAAGCTCTGGCTGCTTGAACCGTCTGGGGTCCAAATACGATCTTCTAAAACATCTCGAAAATAGGGCAAATACCGGGATCTTCCTGGATGTGGGCGCCAATGTTGGCCAAACCCTGGTTGAGGCTTTTGCCTTTGATAAATCGATCAAATATTTCGGATTCGAGCCAAATCCAACTGCCTTTCGGTATCTAAAGGCCCTGGCGGAGGCCAATGCGCTTCCAGCAACTATATTCCCTTGGGCATGCGCCAGCGCCTCGGCCCCCTTGCGGCTGTATACGCTGGGAGGGGCAGACACCTCAGCGACCACGCGTCCCGAAACCAGGGGTGACATGTACACGGAGGGCCATGGTCAGTGGATCGCAAGCTATCCGCTGGATGCGATGGTCCAGGCCTTACCCCTGGAGCAACATTTCATTCTCAAGATTGATGTCGAAGGGGCTGAATATCAGGTCATGTCCGGGGCTTCCGACATGATTCATAAATACCGACCGGTTGTGATTTGCGAGGTGCTTCACGCCCATCGGGCGGAGGAAATTGACCTGAATGACCAGAACAAGCTGGCCATTGAGGAATTCTGCCGAACGTCCAATTACAACATCTACCAGCAGATATTCGCCGAAGGGGATTTCTACGGCGATGGTCGGCTACTCGGTCTAAAACTGGTCACGGGCTTCGAGAAGTCGAAGCTCTACATCGATAACCGAACTTCGAATGACTATGTCTTTGCGCCAAGCGAGCTGGGCGACATCAGCTATGATAGCCGCCAGCGTTTGCCGGCTGCCACGTAAAGCTGGCCGTGTGCCCGATTGGCGCGGCCATCCAGTCCTTTGCGAATGCGATGATTGCCCTGCGGATCGACTCAACCTGGCCGTGATCGATCGCCGGCATCGCCACATGTGATGCGGCACAGGCGACTTCGGCCATCGCCAGCAAATCCTCGATGGGCCCGGCGCTTCCGCTCCACTGGTCGGCTTCGAAGCATTCAACGATGCGCTCGGCCTGAAGCAGCTCCACAATCGCGGCATCCGGCACCCTGTTGCGCGAAGCACTGGCGTGACCAGCCGCCTTGGCGATCCCGGCGATCTCTTCAGGGTGACGCCCGGCGGCGACCATGCCCCAGAAGCCTTGCTTGAGCCCCAGTTCGGCTTCAACGAACAGGTGCACCGCATCGTGCGGGATGAAGCCCTTCTTCGGAAAGCTGGTCTCCATCCTGCGGCCCTTGCCATGATCGATGGCGATCCGGTCTTCGGCCGCCCGTTTGGTGATCGTGATCTCCATCCGCTTTCCCTAGCACTTTCGCCCCGCGCAGTGTAAGGGGCCGCCCCCATGGTACTTGAACTTCCAGACCAGAAACGTGTCGGCATGGTCAGCCTGGGCTGCCCGAAGGCGCTGGTCGATTCCGAGCGGATCCTGACCAGGCTGCGCGCCGATGGCTATGCGATGAGCCCCGACTATGCCGGGGCCGATGTCGTGCTGGTCAACACCTGCGGCTTCCTGGACTCCGCCAAGGAGGAAAGCCTGGCCGCGATTGGCGAGGCGATTGCCGAAAACGGTCGCGTGATCGTCACCGGCTGCATGGGGGACGAGGCCGAGACGATCCGCGCCCGCTTCCCGCAAGTGCTCGCCGTGACCGGTGCGCACCAGTACGAAGCCGTGGTCGAGGCCGTGCACGAGGCGGCTCCGCCTTCGCAGGGGCCGTTCATCGATCTGATCCCCCAGCCCGACGTCAAGCTGACGCCGCGGCACTACAGCTACCTCAAGATTTCAGAGGGCTGCAATCACGCCTGCGCCTTTTGCATCATCCCGCAACTGCGCGGCAAACTCGCCAGCCGGCGGGTCGATGCCGTGCTGCGCGAAGCGGAAAAGCTGGTCGCCGCCGGCACGAAGGAACTGCTGGTGATCAGCCAGGATACCTCGGCCTATGGCGTCGATATCCGGCATGAGAGCCGCCAGTGGAAGGACCGCGAGGTTCGCGCCCATATGACCGATCTGGCCCGCGAACTGGGCCAACTGCGCACGCCGGACGGGCAGGCACCCTGGGTGCGGTTGCACTACGTCTACCCCTATCCGCACGTCGATGCCGTGATCCCGCTGATGGCCGAAGGGCTGCTGACACCTTACCTGGACATTCCGTTCCAGCACGCCAGCCCGAATGTGCTCAAGGCGATGAAGCGTCCGGCGAACGAAGCCAAAGTGCTGGAACGACTGCAGGCGTGGCGCGAAATCTGCCCCGACATCGCCGTGCGTTCGTCCTTCGTGGTCGGCTTCCCGGGTGAGACCGAGGCCGATTTCCAATATCTGCTCGATTGGCTGGACGAGGCCCAGCTCGACCGGGTTGGCGCCTTCCGCTTTGAACCCGTCGCTGGTGCCGCGGCCAATGACCTGCCGGGCGCCGTGCCCGAAGCGGTCAAGGAAGAGCGCTATGCCCGGATCATGGAAAAGACCGCCGCGATCAGCGCGGCCAAGCTTCAGGCGAAAATCGGCCGCACCCTGCCGGTGATTATCGATGCGGTGGGCGAACCGGACGAGGATGGCGACATCGGCGCCACCGGCCGATCACAGGCCGATGCGCCCGAGATCGACGGTGCGGTCCACCTGCGCGAAGTCCCTGCCAGCCTACAGCCGGGCGATATCGTCAACGTGATGATTGAGGATGCCGACGAGCACGACCTGTTTGGTGTGATTGGCTGAAAGGTCAGGCGAACAACCTTTTCGCCAATGCTGGAAAGCCGGTCTGCACACCTTCGAGGCGATCGATCTTAGGTGGCTTGCAAGCCAGCAGTGAGCCGCAGCAACTGGATTCGTCGGTCTTGCTGGGAAGGTTCGCGCACCAGGGTGCCGCGGCTGATCAGGCGATCGATCATGTTGTAGAAGCCGCGATAGGATAGATCCGATTCAATCATCGCGCGCTTGATGGGCATTGGCCCCTCGGACATAAGCAGCAACACTAGGCGCGCCTCCGGGGTTAGCGCTCTTACGCCGATCTGCCGTACCAGATCCTGCTCCATTTCGAGCAGTGCCTTGGCCTTTTCGACAGTCATGACCCTATCTCCAGGCGCTGACGCCGCGATGCCCATCTGCTCTTCCGGGACAGCGGCAGGCACATTTGCGGTGGATTGATCCTGGCGCCGCCGGGCCTGGCATCGGCATCGCCAGCATGGCTCATAGAAATGGGGCCGACATCGGTGATGCCGGCCCCCGTTCTTCGCTAGTCGCTAGGCTTAGAAGCCGATCACGACGCCGACGCGGCCGCCGAGCTTGCCGCCCGAACTGACACCGCCGCCAATGGCGCCGGTCACATAGACCTTGTCGCTAACCCTGGCAGCAGCGTTGACCGCGATG
>JACCDJ010401425.1_pt1 | contig 16205 bp, 14 predicted proteins | sample 7444481 | NCBI WGS metagenome assembly JACCDJ01 (sample SAMN15323435, study PRJNA562643) | freshwater metagenome | isolation source: river surface water | place: USA:Blue River Watershed | collected 2017-08-15 | reverse complement strand
CTGCAATAACGCCTACTCAGATGCTTTGCCGATCTTTGCTGCGGGGATCGAATTTCTAACCGGGCTAGTGCCGGTCTACATAGAAGGCGTCCTGCCTGAAGCTCGGAGGGATGTGTTCGGGTTCATGCAGCCTAATGAGGCCACGACATCGCCACGATCTAAGCCATTTCCAATTCCCGTGGTCACTACCTGACCCAGTAAAGCATTTCCACATCCCGCCCGCCTGGCTCCCGCCAGCGCGGGCTTTTCTTATTGGAGACGACCATGACCGATGACACACAGAACCCCTCGGTCCTCAGCATGCGCCAGGAGGACCTCGACGAGCTATTGACTCGCGCTGCCGAACGCGGAGCTGAGCGATGTCTCGCGCACCTTGGTCTCGAAAACGGGAGTGCAGCGCGGGATATCAGGGAGCTTCGTGATCTTCTCGAAGCGTGGCGTGATGCCCGAAGGACCGCATGGCAAACGACCATCAAGGTCGCCACAACAGGCATCCTGGCAGCGCTGGTGGTCGGCGCTGCCATCAAGCTCAAGTTGATGGGAGGTGCCCAATGATCGAGACCCTTCTTGGAGGCCTTCTGGGCGGTGCATTTCGTCTGGCTCCGGAAATCCTCAAGTGGCTCGACCGCAAAGGCGAGCGCGTCCACGAACTTGCCATGCAGGACAAGGCCCTGGAGTTCGAGAAGCTGCGAGGCGCACAGCGCATGGCGGAAATTGGCGCCACGGCTGATGCGGCTTGGAACACGGGTGCGTTGGATGCACTGAAGGATGCAATCGCTGCACAGGGCCACACCACGGGCGTAAAGTGGGTTGATGGCTTGTCCAGCAGTGTCCGGCCGGTCATCACCTACTGGTTCATGGCGCTTTACTGCGCTGCCAAGTCGGCCTCGTTTGCATCGGCCGTGACTGCCGGAACAGGCTGGGATGTAGCCATCCTACATGCCTGGACCGAGGCTGACCAAGCCTTGTTGGCAGGCGTCTTGAACTTCTGGTTCCTTGGACGCGTGTTCGACCGGGTGCGTCCGTGATCGAGGTGCCGAAAACGGCAATCGAGCTGGCCAAGCGCTTCGAAGGGTTCGAGCGCAAGGTGAGGCGTGGCACGGACATCACGGCCATCCCCTACGTCTGCCCCGCAGGCTTCTGGACGATTGGCTACGGTCACCTGTGCGATGCGGCGCATCCGCCGATCACCGAAGGGGAAGCCGAGATCTATCTCACGCGTGATCTGCAAACAGCACTGGTGGCGACGTTGCGCTACTGCCCGGTGCTTGCCGCCGAGAACGAAGGGCGACTCTCGGCAATAGTGGATTTTGCGTTCAACCTTGGTGCCGGACGGCTGCAGACGTCGACGCTCCGCAGGCGGATCAACCAGAAGAACTGGCCGAGCGCGGCATTAGAGCTAAAGCGTTGGATTTATAGTGGAGGGCGAGTTCTGCCTGGTCTGATCGCTCGACGCCAGGCAGAAATCACACTCCTACTTTAAAAATCAAGCACTCTCTATTTGAATACAAAGCGAGCAGTTGCTGACTTCCCACCTGACGTTATGACTACAGCCACTTTGGTTCCTGTAGTCACTTTGAAAGTTCCGGAAGCTTCTAGTCTGTCTCCGCTGGGCTTGAGTTCGACCTCTTGCCGTTCAGCTCCGGTGAGCAACGTCAACTTGGCGGAGGCCTTTGAAACATCGACTGCTTTGCCATGATCACGCACATAAAGGCGTAGTGACGTCGGCGAGGCAACTAATTCGTAGTCGATATCCTTGACCGTGGTGAGGACGCCCCCGTGCATAGGTTTGTGATCAGCATCGTTGGGGCCAGCCCATGCAATCCCACTCAGTACAAGTGCAGTTGTCGTCAATAAAGTGCGCAGTTTCATAAAAATTCCTTTCAGTGATTAAGCCAAGGCAGAGAAGTAGGTCAGAACGCTTCAGCATCTTTGTCTTGCATTAGCGATTCGGCAGGCTTGCGTCCAAAGATCCAAAACATGGCTGGCGTCAAGAAGGTATCCAGCAGTGTCGAACTGATAAGACCCGAAAAAATCACCACTGCCACTGGATGTAGAACTTCTGTACCGGGTCTTTCAGCCTCAAACAGCAGGGGTGCAAGAGCAAAGGCGGTCACAAGTGCGGTCATTAAAACGGGACTTAACCGCTCGAGAGACCCGCGAACAATCATTTGAGTGTTGAAGGATTCGCCCTCAAATCGCATGAGGTTGATGTAATGACTGACCTTCAAGATACCGTTACGTACTGAAATGCCTGCTAGCGTGATGAAACCGATCAATGCAGCGACTGACAAAGGCTGGCCAGAAAGCCACAATCCGAGAACGGCACCGACCAGTGCCAGGGGGATGTTCACCATGATCAATGCGGAAAGGATGGCCGACTTATATCGGCTGTAGAGCACGACAAACATCAAGATCACAGAGATTACAGACAGCAAGCTAATTAAACGTGACGCTTCTTCTTGGGCTTGAAATTGCCCTCCCAAAGTGATGAAGTACCCCTCTGGTAAACGAGACTCGGAAACGATTTGCCGAATTTCTGCCACCACCTCCGACAAAGGTCGTCCAGAGGCATTAGCCGAAATCACGATACGACGTTTACCGTTGTCCCGGCTGATTTGGTTAGGTCCGTCCGCGTCTTCAATGGTCGCGACCTTCGACAAGGGGATGCGCCCGGCTGGTGTTTCAATCAACATCTGAGCCAGTCCCTCTATAGAGCGAGAGGATTCTGGCAAGCGGACCACGAGCGCAAATCGCCGTCCACCCTCCATGATCTGCGTTACGCGTTCACCTTCCACAAGTGACTGCAAAGTGGCGAGTACCTGAGCCCCAGACAGTCCGTACTGAGATGCAGCTGAATAGTCAACACGGACTTTAATCTGCGGCGCTAGCACCTGCTTCTCGATTTGCAAATCGGCGATTCCTGGGATACTGGCCAAGCGAGTACGCAAGGAGTCAGCCTGGCCCCTGAGAAGATCCAGGTCTTCGCCGAAGATTTTGATGGCGATTTGCGAACGAACACCCGAGAGCATGTGGTCGATGCGATGAGAGATAGGCTGCCCAACTTCGATAGAAGCGGGAAGATTTGAGAGGCGCGCGCGGATATCCGCGCGGACCTCGTCCATCGACCGCTTCAAATCGCCTGCAGGCTTGATGCCCACATCCAGTTCACTGACATGAACGCCTTCGGCATGCTCGTCAAGCTCTGCTCGTCCGCTTCGGCGCCCCACATGAACCACCTCTGGTACTTGCTTAACCAAGATCTCGGCCTGCCGTGCAAGAGCCGATGATTCAGTCAAGGTAACACCTGGATTCAGGCGCAGGCCTACCAGAAGTGTTCCTTCATTGAAGGGGGGTAAAAACGTGGTCGGAAAGAACGGGACAGCCGCAGCAGCCAAGATGACGGCAAAGCCTGCACTGGCGATTGCTGCGCGCGGCCTGTCTAGAACCGATTGCAAACTGCCTTTGTACCGCTGTTTGAGCCAGGCAAGGACTTTCGTGTCGCCATGGTCAAGATTTTTCATCAGGGGCAACAGGTAGTAGCTCAAAACCGGCGTCACCGTGACCGATACAAGCAAAGAGGCCAGGGTCGAGATGATGAAAGCGATACCCAAGGGTACAAACAATTTACCTTCTAGCCCTGGAAGTGCGAAAAGTGGCAAAAACACAAGTACGATGATCACGGTCGCGTAAAGGATGGCCGAGCGTACCTCCATAGACGCCTTGGCAACCAGTTGCAGCAAAGGCAAGCGTTGGCTGGCGTCTCGAGCGCGATCTTCTTTCAGGCGCCGCAGGATGTTCTCCACATCCACCACGGCGTCGTCCACGAGCCCACCAATAGCGATCGCCAAGCCACCCAGCGTCATCGTATTGATCGACAAGCCGAAGTACTTGAACACCAAGGCGGTAATGAAAATTGACACGGGGATGGCGGTAAGCGCGATGATCGTCGGTCGAACGGTTCCCAAGAAAAAGAACAAAATAGCTGCCACAAATACAGAGGCGCCTATCAGCTTTCCTTGTAAGGTGGAAATCGAAGCTTCAATGAAACTGGCTTGACGGAAGGTCACCCGAGGCGCTTCCATACCTTCGGGTAGTGAGGCCTTCATCCCAACTAGCGCATCTTCGATGGACTGAGTCAAGCTTGTTGTGTCAGCAGTCGGTTGCTTCTGTACGCCTAGGATGACAGCAGGTTTACCCTCGAAACCTGCATCACCTCGTTTGATTGCCGGGGCAAAGGTCACTTCTGCGATCTGTCTAAGAAGGATGGGTTGTCCGCTTTTCGCAGCAATCGCCAAGTTGCGTAGATCGTCCAACCGGGAAGTACGCCCTAGATTTCTAATCAGGTACTCACGGCCATTGAGTTCAAGAAATCCCCCCGAGGTATTTGCTGAGAAACCACGCAAGGCGACCTCCAACTGGTCCAACGAGATACCCAACTCCGACATTCTCGACGTGTTAGGCTGTACCTGGAACTGTCGCACTTCACCGCCGATAGGAATGATCTGCGCTACACCTGGGATTGATAAAAGTCGAGGCCGCAGGACCCAGTCGGCGTACTCCCGAACCGCCATGGGAGAAATTTTTTGTGGATCGACCGGAATAGCGATCTGCATGATCTCTCCCATGATCGAACTGATCGGTCCCATGCGTGGCAATACGCCTGCTGGTAGTCCTTGCTCCATGGCAGACAACCGCTCCGATACCAGTTGGCGTGCACGGAATATGTCTGTATCCCAGTTAAAGGTCACGTAGAGGAAAGATAAACCTGACGATGAGGTCGAACGGATCGACTCCACGCCCGGCAGGCCATTCATTGCGGTTTCCAGTGGAAAGGTGATTAGCTGCTCCACCTCTTCTGAAGCCATGCCACCCGCCTCGGTCATGATTGTGACGGTGGGCTTGTTCAGATCAGGGAAAACGTCAACCGGAGTCCGTGTGAGGGTAAATGCGCCGTAAGCCATAAGTACAGCGCCAGCGATGAGTACCAGCAGTCTGTTGGCCAGACTGTTATCAAGAAGCCACTTGAACATTTTGTGGTTCCTTTATCGAACTTGGTTGATCAGAGTGGCACCTTGGGTCGCCACTCGATCACCTGGCTTAAGGCCAGAGGTGACCGCAACTCGCGAGCCGTCCAGCGGTTCGAAGGTCACTGTGCGTGGCTCAAACTTTTCAGGCGCAACTTTGACCCATGTCACTGTCTGGTTTGCTGCATTCTTCATAAGGGATGAAAGAGGAATCGCAATGCCTTGTGTCGTTTTCTTGGTTTGTACGTAGACCTTTACCGGTTGGCCCACCGCCAGTCCAAGCATGTCTGGATTTAGCGCCTGAAAGTTAAGTGGCAAGGCTTGCTCGCGCAGACTGCGTGCAGCACCTATAAAGTTCAGTTGGACCAATTGATTGCCCACATTCATCGAGGCACTGCCAATGTTGCTAAGCTGATCCGCGTCAAAAGCCAAGGCCTCGATTCGCATACGGCGAGGATCAACGATTTCAAATATCAGTTCCCGTGCATCCACGACTTGGCCCGTCACGACTTGGGCCGAGGCGATTACGCCTGAAACTGGTGCAACGAGTGCTTCTCGGCTGGAGAGGCCACTTCCTACGGCCGCTATACGATCGGTCAAACTGGCGACCTCGCTTTCTGCGGTCTCAATGTCCTTTCGGGGCACTGTGTCGGATAAATCCCGCAATCGCGCAAGGCGTTTTTCAGCAAGGGATTTACCTACACGCAGCTCAGCGAGTTGCGCTGACTGGCTGGCTTTCTCCAATGGAGCGACGGCAGGCACCACATAAGCCAGCACTTCGCCTTTTTTAACGGCTTGACCCGCATTGGGCAAACCATTGGGTCCAGGCTCAATTCGTCCCGCATTGATGGGTTGGACTTTGCCCCCTGCATTGGGATCCATTAGCACACGGCCGTTGAGCTCGAAAGAGCGTGGGAGCTCAGATGCCTCTGCCACTGCCGTACGCACTTGGAGTTGGCGCTGTGCCGGTTTCGGCAAAAACACGCTGCCATCAGCCATGCGCTGCGGTCCGTTTGTGCTGGCTGTCGCAGGAGCACTACCGTGATCATGACCCTCGCCTGCGTAAGAGGGGAAGCCCACTCCAATGAGACTCATCGATGTGACGACAGCAACGGCATGTAAATTGATAGAAAAAGTCTTCTTATTCATGTTGCGGTCTCCTTAACCACGTTGAATTTGGCGACGACGAAGGAAAGCAATCAATCCCATCACGACAATCAGAGTGCCAGCGCTCCACACAGCCATGGATTTCCACGAAAATCGGCTTTTGAGTTTGCCCTCGTCCTCATGTGCATCTAACTCGGTGGTGAGCAAATCGTTCAATTCACCGGCGCTGATCGTGGCAGTAATGGCCAAGACCCCTGGCTTGATGGCGTCGTTTAGACTAATCTCGTATTCGCCCGCAGCAACTTTTTTTGCTTTGTATTTCGTGCCAGCAATCTCCATGTCGATCTGCGCTTCGTTCACCGGAGTGTTGTCCGCAAAGCGGTCTAGATAGAGCGTGACTTGGTTGCCATTGATGATGCCGACCAGTTCCAATTGCTCTGACACGGCTGCAAAGCGAGGCAGTGCATTGCCTGTAATTGGTGTGGCCGTGTTTCCGTGGTCGTGCCCAGGGCCAGCAAAAGCTATTGAACTGAGTAAAAAGAAAATCAGCGCTAAGACTCTGGCAGCTGTTGTGTAAGTGGTCTTCATGGTGTTCCTTTAGTTCTTTGCGAGTCGACGCGTCATTGAGGCAGCAATCCCAGCGATTGGCGCCACACTGAAATGGAGGCAGCTAGGTCAACTTGGCTACGAGCCTCTTGTCGTTCAGCTTCAACGGCTTCGGCCTCGATTCGAAGTCGAGTGGGTAAGTCTGTTTCACCCAACTTGAATGACTTATCGAAGAAGCCCCGTGATTCCCTGGCTAGCTGGGCTCGGCGCTGGGCGGCATTGAGTTGAATCCGGGATGCCTCCACTCTTGCTGCAGCGGCACGTTGGTCAGCTTGGATTCGATCTTTCTCCAGGGTTAGCTGTGACTGGACCTCGATGGCCTCGGCTTGTGCGGTGGCGATGCGTGCGTCGTATCGAGGCCCAGCACCGAAAGGCAATCTGATTCCAACCTGAACCGTTTGCCCGTACCTCTCCCCGAATGCGCCTCGGTCTCGCGTAGTCGCAACTGTTAGCTCTGGATTGGCGCGCTTTTGGGTGCTGATTAAGTTGGCTGTACGCTCCGCGATGGCGATTCGATCTTCCAATTCGGCGAGTAGGGGGTGACTGATGCTTTGCGAGGAGCTTGGCGTTGGCTCGTTTCCAGTGCCTGACGATGTAGCGGGCGCGGACGTCGAACCTGTGAGCGCAACGAGTTGTGACAAGGCTGCCGAGGATGCCGCCTGGGCTTGAGCCGCGATCGCCTCGGCTGCAGCAGCAGCCCCTTGTGCTTGGTGTTGATCAGATCGGGCCAGATCACCAGCTTGCACTCGTTTGGCGACATCTGCGGCCAGCCGTCGTGCGTTGATCAATTGCTCACTCGCCAGATCAGCATCCACACGAGCGCGTTGCCAGCCCCACCAAGCTTCTCTGACTGTTGCTGCCAGGCGCAGTTGGGAAGCAAGCAGTTTGCGTTCAACGAACGACACTTCAGCTTGGGCCAATTCAGCACTGGCCGTTCGCTGACCAGGTAGCCAAAGCGGTATAGCGAGGCCAACTTCGGCTTCACGCGCACCGTAGTTACCTGTCATCTGGTCGGTGCGCTGCCTTACTTCTAGCGTAGGGGCTTCAGGAGAGAGCAGATGGGCAGCTTTGGCTTGTGCCTGAGCGGCATCGCGACGGGCTTGAAGCGCGCGAGCCTCAGGCTGCCTCTGCCAAGCTGCATCAAAGATCGATTTCAGTGAGGCGTAACTCGCAGACTCGGCGACGGGGTTGTTCTGTGCGTGGGCGCTAAACACCCAGCAACTCAATGCGACGGCCGATAGCATAAGCCGAATCGGCGCCTTCGCTCTTTTGATCAAAAGCATGACGTATCTCCAATGGTGAAAAATCCAAGGAGATCGACGAGCAGCGACCATACGGTCGCGCGCATTAGTGCTCGATGCTCAAGGCATTACGGGCACAAGCGTGCAGGGTATCGAAAGGTAAGAGAAGAGACCCGAAGCTCGCCGATCAGGCAAGCGCAAGCCATTGAGGGCGTTCAGGTCGCTCAGCTAGCGTCCGCGAAGGGCTAGCGTGAGGCTGGGAATGATGGTCTTGGGCAACCATCATCGTGGGCACATTTGCGTAGCTGGTCAGAGCAACTGAGCAAGCCAGGTGACAGGTTGCGCAGTCGTGATCCAGGGCGGCCGACATGGACGAATCATTGTCTGCGCTTTCACTGGTAGCAGACTTGTGATCATGGCTGTGGTGCCCAAGGTGCTTCGCTGTAGCACCACCTTCGTGCTGGCAATATCCCGCCACCGCTGCCCAGCTGAACTGCAGGGGCAACATGACGAGCATGAATATGACCAGGAACTTTTTCATTTTTTAACAATGTAGCAGCTTCAGCCTTACGGTGCCTCGTGTTCGGTCGTTTCCCTTACGAAGTTTGCGGTCAATCTACAGAATGGTGACCACATATCTGCGCCTATTTTGCTGCCTTGAGTAGGCGTAGTCCGTTGAATACCACGAGCAAACTCGCACCCATATCTGCAAAGACAGCCATCCACATGGAGGCATCGTCAAATATCGCCAACAGCAGAAAAATTAGCTTTATGCCTAACGAAAGGCTGATGTTCTGCCAGAGGATGGCATGGGTCCATTTCGATAGTCGAATGGTTTCTGGTAAGCGGCGCAGGTCATCGTTCATGACTACGATGTCTGCAGCTTCCATGGCTGTGTGCGTTCCCGCCGCACCCATTGCAAAACCAATGTTCGACTTTGCAAGTGCCGGAGCGTCGTTGATGCCATCACCGGTCATGGCTGTGACACCGTACCGCGTTTGGAGTTCCTCTATCGCAAGCAGCTTGTCCTCGGGCAACAAGTTGCCCCTGATCTCTGAAATACCTGCCTGATGCCCGACAGTGCGCGCCGTTGCGGCGTTGTCTCCGGTCAACATCATTGGAACAACCCCAAGCGCCTTGATCTCGGAAATTGCCTCAATGGATGAGGGTTTGATCATGTCAGCCACAGCAAACAGGGCGATGACTCGGTCACGATCGGCCAAAATGGTTACGGTTCGGCCAGCTTCTTCATGAACGATAAGGCGTGCTTCCAACTGCGCTGAACATTGGCCGCGTTCCTTAATCCAGCGGTGATTCGACAAAATATAGGGGTGTCCTTCGATCACACCCTGAACGCCACGGCCAGCGACTGCTTCAAACCGATCGACCTCTTGGGGGCGAAGCGCCAAGCCTTGAGCAATCGCCTTAGAGACGGGATGATCCGATCTCGCAGCCAGGCTCTTTGCGAGCATTTCCACTTGTTGCTGAGGCAAATCTTTTGCGATGAGCTCGAATGCTGCTAACTTTGGCTTTCCTTCGGTGATGGTTCCGGTTTTGTCCAAGGCAACCGCTTTAATCTTCCTGGCTTCCTCAAGGTAAACGCCACCCTTGATCAGAATGCCCCGTCGGGCCGCTGCGGCGAGACCACTCACCACCGAAACAGGCGTGGAGATGACTAAGGCGCAAGGGCAAGCAATCACCAGTAAGACCAATGCTTTGTATACCGCCTGCAACCATGTAAGACCTGCCAGCCAGGGCATCGCGATGGCAACCAACAGCGCAAGGACAAAGACCAGAGGCGTGTACACGGCAGCAAACTGGTCAACGAAACGCTGCGTTGGAGCGCGGCTGGCCTGCGCTTCTTCTACGGCTTTAATGATGCGGCTAAGCGTGCTGTCTGAGGCAGGCGATGTGACCTGGATCTCCAGAGCAGAAGACTGGTTGATGGTTCCTGCAAACACCTCATCACCCGGTCCTTTGTCAACTGGCAGGCTTTCGCCTGTTAGAGGGGACTGGTCTATCGCGCTCTGCCCCGTCAGCACGGTGCCATCTAGCGGAACACGCTCACCTGGAGCGACACGCACCACCGCGTTCAATGCAACAGCCTTGACGCCAATTCGAAGCCAGGCACCGTTCTCCTGCCGTACTTCGGCTCGCTCGGGTGACAAGGCAAGGAGGCTCTTGATGGCACCTCGTGCACGGTCGACCGCGCGTGCCTCAATCGCTTCGGCAATCGCATAAAGCGCCATCACCATCGCGGCCTCAGGCCATTGACCGATCAAGAACGCGCCTGTAACGGCTACAGACATGAGGGCGTTGATGTTCAATCGTCCTTGCCGAAGCGCAGCCAGGCCCTTTCCGTAGACGCCAAAGCCTGAAAGCAAAATGGCGCCTAATGCGACGCCCATGCCTAGGATTTTGATCCAGATCACCGCAGGAAACGCATACGCGATTGCCTCTGCTGCCAGTGCCAGGCCGAGCGCAGTTAAGAGCTTCCCCCACCTGCTCCAAAATGGAGCAGGTACAGTGGATGTGGTAAATGAAGTGGCGGCGTCTTCGCCTAGCTGCTCAGGCTTGAAACCAGCTGTTCGAATTGCCTGTAAGGCCTCAAGCAGTGCAACTTGGCTCGCGGAAATGGTCAGTTCGCGAGCACCAAGATCGAATAGCAGGGCGTCAATTCCTGCAATCCCATCTACCGCACGCCGGATCTCGGACTCTTCCGAGGCGCAGTCCATGTTCGAAATGCGGAACTTTGTCTGTGAACGGCCTGCGGCCCTGTCCGCCTTATCCTGCTCTGATCGTGCTACCGGCGAGCAGGCGATCGCAGAACAGCAGCTGTCCGTTTGGCTGGTCGGTATCTGTGTGCTCTCATTGGGTGTGCTCATCATTTTTTCCTCATGAGAAGCATTGGAAACCCTGTAGTCACTTTAGTGTCAAGCGTTTACACTATCCTCCATCGCTGATGGAGGGTCTTGTGAGGATTGGAGAGCTTGCTAAGGCCACCGATACACAGGTGGAAACGATTCGCTACTACGAGCGGGAGGCCTTGCTACCGCAGCCAAAGCGAACAGAAAGCAACTACCGTGTCTACGGACCAGAGCATGTCGAACGGCTTTCGTTCATCAGGTACTGCCGTGGCCTCGATATGGCTCTGGATGAAATCAGGACGCTTTTGCGAATGAAAGACTCCGCACCAAAGGTCTGCGCTGATATCAATGCCTTGATTGATGAGCACATCAAGCACGTCGCGGTTCGGATTAAAGAGTTGAAGGTCTTGCAGAGGCAACTAGTTCAGTTGCGAAATGGTTGTAACGGAAGCGGCTCTGTGAGTGAGTGTGGCGTGCTTTCCGGTATCACACAGGCATCCAAGACAGCCGGACCATTAACCAAGCGAGGTACGCGCCATGTACGTGGCGCGCACTAAATTGTGAGATGAGAGCACAAGTTGCTTTGAACCGTGCTCCGCCATGAAGATTTCCTTCAAATCTTCAATGCGTCAATCCCCGAACTCAAGCCATTGATCTGATTGGGTTTTTCTCGGTCAGCTCCTGACCAGTGCTTGAAGCAAGCCCCTTCATACAGGGACTTCAGCGCCGGGTTGGAAGAACCGGATGGACTTTCTCGGATCTGTGAGTGGTTGGAGGTTGATGGCTGGGACTTTTTGATCGCCGATCTCGGTGAGCAGAATGCTTTGAAGCTCGGCTACATCGCTCAACTCGAATTTTCCGATGATGAAGCAAGATACAACCTCGACATCCCAAAAGAAGTTGAGGTACAGGATGCGGATCGGTTGAATTGGGCTCGTCAGCGGATCGATTACGCGCAATCCGGTGACGACACGTACTTGCTTGCTTCGTTGCATGTGTACCAACTGAGCGGCAGCGACGGGTCATATGCGTTTCTGGGTTGTCTTATTGAGGTGCATGGACAAGGTGGGCCAGTTTGTGAGTGGTGGGGACTATGGCGGACCGCAGAAGAGTTTTATGACGCAGTTGGTGATGGCGGGTACAACTGGGTAACCCCACGGATGGGGGAGATTTCCGATGAGGTGATTCTTTCGATGTGGCAGAAGCCAAAGCGCCGGGGAAAGAAACGTGCACATTGAGATCGTCGTCGGTAACATCGTTCGCCAGCCTGACGTGGACGCGCTCGTGAATTCGGCAAACGCGAACCTGCGTTTGGGATCGGGTGTGGCGGGGGCCATCCACACAGCGGCAGGTCCAGAACTGGAGCAGTATTGCCGACGATACTCGCCGATTGCACTCGGCGAAGCTGTTGTCACCCCAGGGTTCCAACTTCGAAATCCGTACATCATCCATGCACGGGCAGCCAGCTACATCAATGACGACTACCCTGAACGGTACCTTGACCTCGCTGTTGGTAAAACGCTTCGCGTTGCGAAGGAGGCAGGGATCAAGACACTTGCGATGCCCGCTATCGGGACCGGTGTCTTCAAGTTCCCGCTAGAACTGGCGGCCGAGATCATTGTGGAGGCCTTGCTCAGTCGAGCCTCGGAGCATCCAGAGATCACGCTTGCTCGGATCTGCGTTGGCGACGCGCAGATGAAAGCAGTCTTCCAGGCAGTTTTGAATGCGTTAAGGGACTCGCAGGTCCGAAATTAAGCCAGCAGCACAAAATAAAGTTTTTTTCTTTAATGGACACGAACTCATTTCTTCATAGCTTCTCAATTTATCTCATCTTCTTCGACTTGTAGATGTCCCGAACCTTAGACGTATCAAACAGTGCCTTCTTGGCGTTGGGTGCTTTGATATTCTCAACAATCGCCTCCCCAGTAGCCCTGTCATAGTGTTTCTGAATGATGCCCACTGAGTTGCCCAGCTGTTTGGACAAATCTCGGATGGGTACAGCGTCGTAATTCATCACTGTGGTGGCATAGGTACTCCGCAAGCTATAAAACACGCGCTTGCGCCCTGTAATAGGGTCTACGAGCAGGTTGTGCTCCTCAAGGAAGCTTTCAAACACGTGGTTAAAGCTGCCGGGCCCTAGCCCATCTTTGGTACGGAATACAAAACGTTCGTCGTTCTTTTCGGTTAGCTTTTTCAGGCTAGTCATTTCCCCTGAGTAATTACGTGCAACGATTTCGGTAAGAACCTTAAAAGTTTGCTCGAATCCGTTGGCAGTACGCTCCTTAGTCTTGCCAGAAACGTTCATGAACACGTAGTAGTCTCGGACAAATATTTCATCCAACAAGCCTTCTTCATCTTGTTCGTGGGTAATTGACTGCACTTGTCCATCTTCGTCGACGACCCGCTTAGGCTCTGCTCGATCAACTATCTTGACGCGAATCTTCTTCCATTGAAGATCCAACAACTCTTTGCCTGGGCGGGCGCCCGTATCAATCAAGATCCGCACATAGTCAAAAAGCATTTGACGTTGCTGGCGCTTGGGCTCTGAAGTAGCACGGTCAATCCACCCAGGGAAGTTAGCCAAGATCGCATTAACCTCCTCCACTTCAAAGGTCGGGAACTTGTCAGACTTGCGCCCCTTGGTTTCAAGCTTAGGAACTTCAGACGATTTGATGAAACGTCGACTAACAGCTTCTTCAAAGATCTTGTTCAGACACACGTTGTGCGTTCGCATGCTGCTGTAGGCTGGAGCACGGCCTAGCTTTTCACCCAACCAAGCACGGTACTTGTCCATGGCAGCAACATCAATGCTGCTGATGCTCATGTTGCCGAAGAATTCAATGATGTAGTCGTTGATGATGCGGCGATAGTCCTTGTAGGACACAGGCACCCGGCCTCGAGACTCTTCCACATCCATTGTCTGTAATGCGAGCTTAGCAACATCACGGAATCGCTTGGTCACAACAGGAATGTCTGCTGCACTGCGAATCTCAGCCTCAATCAACAACTTCTGTGCACGGTCTTTGGCCGCATTGAGATCTGACTCTTTTGTAGATGAGGCAAACCAGCGATTGCCGATCTTGTATCGGCACTGCCAAGCGGCACTATTTGATCTGCGGTAAACGATCAACTTTCTAGGTAATAACTGGTATGTACTGTCTAATTTATCGGGCATAGCAACAATTTATTTTCTGATCGCCAGCACAGTCAACCAAGCGATCTAAAGCCTTTCAAATTGGCCTGAATCAGAGAAATATCGGTTGACTAGCACTGCGAAATCGATCAATTTCTTAGTTGCTTTATTTTGCTGAAATCACGATATTTATTAAATATTCAAGGTATTCATATATTTATTTGTTAATGTTTTTCAGTAGCCAAAAGTTAGACGCTCATCCTCGAATGACTCATCATAATCAGGATCGCGATCTTCGTCGATGTAGCCCTAGCCCATTGGAGATTTGCTTCATTGGCTAAGACCAAACAAGCTCAAACAGCTCCACCAGAGACTTTCCATAGCACAGCTCCCGTTTGTTCTAAACACAAAGAAGTCCCAATTAGGATTTAAGTGCGCAGTTAATTCAAGTAGCAGGAGTTGATAGAAGGAATCGCCCTCCGGGCTCACCTCTCTCATATGGCTGGTGGCTCTGGCTCGTCTGATTATTACTATATGTGTGTTATTTTTTTCTTTATTAATTTCTTAACAAGTTATTTGCATGAATTATCTTTGAATTTCAATTATTCATGAAAAGATTCAGAATTAATCCTGAGATTCACGCGATCTCAATGCAGGCTAATTCTCAATTTTTAAGGACTGATATGAAAATTTATCACTACACAAAAGGCTTTTGCTTGAACAGTATTTTCACGGACGGTTTCATAGCTACCGAATCAAAACGAAATGTTTCTGGTGGTAAAAAAGAAACGGATTATGTTTGGCTAACTGAGAAAACCATGTATCCCAGAACCGCTCTACCTTGCATCGGGGGGCTTCCTGAGACTGATTTAATGTTGCACGCTTACCATAAAGGTGTGATCGTTGATCTCGACAAAGTTGGGAAGCACACCGGAAATTTCTACAGATTCGGTTTCGAATCAACCGATACACGTTTTAAAAAATGGTGGCATTCGGACGAACGCGCTCAAATGAAATCAAACAGGCTGTGGACAGCTATGGAAAGTGTCGCAAATAAAGTGGGAGATGATGTTCGTACCTTCTGGATTTCACCCCACGATGTCAATCTTGAAAAGTTTTCTCTGGAAGTCTATGCTGGCGGGTGGATCACCTTAATTTCCAATGGTTCAGTAAAAGACGCTGATTTGGAGACACTAACTTTGATTTACTCACTAATGGAAATGAGTGCTTCTAAATGCAGGGAGCTAGGGATGCCAACACATCACATCCCCAAATCCTCCCGCACAAATGATCTTTTTACCTTAATGATGGATAAGCTGATGCGCAATACAACTTTGATTAAATAATTTTGAAAATGAAAAAAAAGCCACTGACCGAAATCAGTGGCTTTTCTACTTTTGGTGGGCCCACCAGGACTTGAACCTGGGACCAAAGGATTCCGGTTTGTGTGGCTTTCACCACTCCCTGGACTTTGCCTTCATCATATCGATCGCTCGACTTAGATGGGTGCCGTCAAGTCTCTACACGTTCCAAAGTGCTCGCACACCAAGGCTTCGCTCGACATTGCCATATGTGCGTTGCCACACACTTAGGTTTCATCGAATTTGACACCATCCCTTACACAGTTTCCACGCGTAAGGCACATTTGAAAAATATGAGTCCTCTGCTCTAACCAACTGAGCTATAGGCCCGAAAAACTGATTGTACTTTGCCCCTTTTAGTCCCCAAAAATGCTACTTAAATTTTCAGCAAAGTGTGGAAGCGGTGTGGAAGCAAATTTTGACAACTGTGGCGCTGTAACCTGTTGATTTCATTGAGGATTTTTCGACAACTTAAGTTATTAAATTGTTTATGAGTCCTCTGCTCTAACCAACTGAGCTATAGGCCCGAAGTGTTCATTGTACTTTGCTCGCCTATCATGTTCCCCATGAAACTCTCACCAAAAGCCTTAGGGCTGACAGCGGCAGTGATCACGGTGATGATCTGGACCTCGTTCATCGTCATCGCCAGAGCCTCCGCATCTCACACACTTTTCCCTCTTGACATTGCTTTTTTGCGCATCTTGGGCGCAGCCACCGTACTCATACCTTTGGGGTGGTGGTTGATGCGCGAGCAAAGAGGCAGTGGCGTACAAAAGGGCTCATTGTTTGGTTTGTCACCCTTGCCCTGGCGCATCACTGCCTTGGGCGGTTTGTTTGGCAGCTTGCTCTATGCCATGTTGGCT
>JACCDJ010001963.1_pt1 | contig 16210 bp, 17 predicted proteins | sample 7444481 | NCBI WGS metagenome assembly JACCDJ01 (sample SAMN15323435, study PRJNA562643) | freshwater metagenome | isolation source: river surface water | place: USA:Blue River Watershed | collected 2017-08-15 | reverse complement strand
CAATCTTTATTATTGACATAAATTAATCCCACTTAGATGACCAATAACCCTTTGGACATTGCATGCCTTTGAGGCGAGTAGTTTTGGGTAAAAAATTATTTGAAATTTTACATGCCCAGTCATTAAAGGACTCGCATGCCTTGCATATACGCATACGTTCTTCACCAGTTGATGCATCAACTAGCAAAATTCTTTCGTTAAGTGGCTTTACTGGCGCTTTTTTCAAAGGCCTGATTGTGCGAGGAACTTTTGCACCGTCAACCGCAGGCAACTCATCTTTTTTTACTATCTGATTGCTAAAAGGAACTAAGGTTATTTTAGTCATTGTTGTCTAATTTTTTTATTTCTGAGAAATTAACAGTATTAACACCCCATGCCTTGTCTACTTGTAGTTTTAAAGTAACAAATTTTCTTAAGACAGGACAGTTGCTAGTTGGAGCCAAACCGCGATGTGGAATATTACTGTCAAATACAACGGCAGTATTTGGCATAGGATGATATGCGGCAACAATTTCGCCTTTTTCGTTAAAGAATTGAATTTCACCACCCCACTCGGCATCCCACTCTTTGTGTGGAAAATAGCAGAATGTCATGTATCCGTAACCTTCTTCAGTAAATTGAAAGTCGTGATCCACATGTATGCTTCCGTCCAACCCGTGTGTTCTACCACCGCCTTGACAGTTAATCAACTTAAAAACATAATTCTTAACATTTGGGTCAATTGCTTCTAAACGATCAACTATGTCAGTCATTAATGTTTCGTGCCACCTATTTTTAATTAAGTCGCACCACCATTTTGGCTTAGGATCTTCAATATCCCAAGCATACGTTTGCTCAGCAACCCCGTATCTCCAAATATCTTTATCTAAATCTGACCCTAGATTTGAAAAAACATCTTGCGACGCGGCGTTTTCTATGTGATAAATTTCTAATTTTCTGTCCATTACTTGCTCCGTTTAAGGTAGTATTTAACTTGTTTTTTTGCAGTTTAAATTATAACTGGCACAAAACCAATATTATCCATTATCCTATCTGTACATTCTAAATCAAATCCAAATGTTATTCTTTCGCCCTCAAAAGGTTCTACAATTTCTACATGATGGAATCTATGTCCTGGTCCAATGTATATATTGCCCGGCTCGTTTTTGACTCTATACAATTCTTTGCCGTTAGGTTTGTCGGTGAATACAGTATATGTATTTTTTGGGTCAATGCTGATATATCCATGCCATGGCCAGTCGTGATTGTGAGATTTTAATACTTGTTTAGGAGTGTGGCTATTAATCCACGATTGTAACCATAATTGTCGAGGAACAGGTGTATTTGTTAGTTGAAAATATGCTTTAATAGTTTTAATCTGCTCAACATACAAATCGTAAAACCACTCATTACATGAACATAAACCGTAAACATTGTAATTCATAAATTGCCAAGTAATATTGTCGTTTTTTACATGATGATTAGTTTGTGTAAATTTTCTTTTAAATTTATCAACACCAATTTGTGTAATTCTTTTAATATTCTCTAAATTTTTAGCTACAGATGGCACATTAACCACCAAATATTTAAATTCTTCATTGTAATACATTTCTTTTCCTTTTTAATTCATCGAGAGATTCTTGTGTTGATGCAAAGGCATGCCGTTTGTCGTATTTGTGGTTAGCATAAGGTCCAATTTTATCAACATAATGAAAAAACGCTTGATACTGAAAATTAGTTTTTAATGGTCGTCTCCAGTGCGAGTCAATCATACCTTTATAAATTAATATATCTCCTATATCAAGAGTCACTTCGTGAGTGTCACTGTTTGATTCTATATAAAACGGCCATATTTCTCTATCATATTTTAGTGTTAATGTAAAACTAATTTCACAAGCTTCTCGGTCTGTGTGCGGCAGTAAAATTTCTCCATTCTGATAAATTCTAGAATATGTATATGTAGGAAAAAGTTCTTTGCAAATTAAATTTTCAATTTTAGGTAAAAATGTTAATGATTCGTCGTTAAAAACTCCGTAAAATGCTGGACTACGTATGCATTGATTATCAGGTAGCAGAGACATTCCTTGTTTGTGGAGATCGTCTAATTTATCTGCCATTAATAAACAAGTGTCTTTGTTTAAAAAATTTTTAACAATTAAAAAATTTTCCATCTTAATACCAATAATAATCCATTGGGTCTGCAGGTTGTCTAAAATCACTTTCAAATAATTTTAAAATTTTATCTTTACCGAGACTATTTAAAATTTTTTCATAAACAATTAGATTGTTTTCTTTAGTTAAATGGCACTTACGTTTTTCATTATTACCAGCATGTGTCAACCCGTAACCATACATTTCTAAATCTGCTAAGTGGCACAGAGAAATTGATTTTATTCCAGGCATGCTTTCATTAAATGCAGGAACTAACAATGTGTTATTGTATTTTAAAATATCTTCCAGCATAAAATTGTGAAATGCATTTTCTCTTTCTTCAGAATAAAAATGTTTAAACCATAACTCTCCAAAATTTATACCAAACCATCTTGGCCAAGTTGTTGGATTAAAATTTAAATGTCTGTCTAAAGATTCAACATGAATTCTTCCAGGAATAGTTACAACGAAAATACAATAATCGTAGTTGTTATGATGTTCTCGCCATTGCTTATAAGACCACCACATGCCTGTACCACTTAAAGAATAATTTTTAACAATAAAATTATTTTCTAAAAGTTCAGGCCAAGCATGATACTTGTTGTTGTTAGCCCACGTCGGGTCTGAAAAGCTATCTCCAAATAAAGCTATTTTTTTCATTGCTTATACTGTATATTACAAAAGAACGGCTGTATTAATCTTCCAGTTTCTTTATCGTGACCAAAATATTTGTTTGACTTATGCCATACGGACGGAGAATATAATACAGCACGATTGTATTTGTTTTCAACGGACATGTTTAGAGACCACCACTTGCTAAATTGTTCACTATCTTGGTCTCTGTTAAGTTTTCTCCACACATGGTTATGTTTTTCTGAGTAATCTTTGAATTCTTCTTCGTACTCTTTGTTAAAATCGTATATTAATGTTCCAGAATTGGGTGGAGGGTTGGGGTTTAAATATACAACACCAACGTGTGTTATTTCCCAACCCTTGGGATCAAAGTCGTAGTGTATCCACGAGTCACCGTGAGATTCGTAACACAATTGAAAATTTGTTTCAAAATAACAACTGTATTCGGTGTTAACACCTTCTAACAAACTAGACATAAGACTGTCTCTAAACTCTTCACACAGTCTTGGATTAATATCGTTGATAAACTTAGTTCTAAGTCCCGGCCAGTTTCCGTATCTGTCTGGATGAGATTCTGGTAAAAACTCTTGTCGTAGTGCAAGATTCCTGACCATATCAGGATCTTTATAAAAGTTTTCTACAATAATAACCTTGTCAGTTAAGTACATACTCGCTCCAGTGTTATATCAAAACTCATAGAAATTCTATCCTCTTCGCTCATATTAGGTAAAACAAAATGTTCTAAATACGATGGAAACATGATTAATAAATTATCAAAAGGTATAAAATATTCGCTGTCACCATAATTAAATATTCTATCAGGTGCGTGTATTGATCCTGGCCGCGGGTCTCTAAATACAATATCACCAGACTCTTTAGGTACTTGGAGATAAAATACGCCAGACAAATTAAATGCGTTGCTGTGAGAGTGTATTAAATTTTGATCATGTTTTTTATTAATGCAAGCCCACATTTGATGAAATTTTACACCTTTAACATCAAATACTCTACAGCAAACATCTTTGACGTGCTCACATAACGGAGAAAATACAGGGTTGTTGTACAAATCAACTTCGCTTTGCCAGCCACCGTAGTTTGATTTTTTAATAGTGTTAGGCGCAGAAGCTAAGTTGTAAATTTCACTTATCATTGGCACAGTATCGATAAACGGCGTGGTCATCATAATGTGCGTTGGCCACAAGGTACTAAATCTTATATCACTTAAATTGCGGTCCATGGCACCATCCAACTAATGTATATCTTGTTCCTCGTGTAACTGGTGTTACTTCGTGTATAGACCAACTTGGAAATATCGTAATTAATCCTTTTTCTTTTTTAACTTCAAACGGGTTATCTAATTTAAATCGATATATTAGTAAATCTCCGCCTTCGTAATCGCTAGGGTCAGATAATTGTAGAGTAAAACTTATTTTTCTTCTAAATTCTTCAAAGCCATCATCTGTATGATTTCTGTACATACCTTGATAACTTGCATCGTACTCACTAAACTGAATATTTTCCATTGCCGTTAGGTCATAGTTGTAAAAATCTTTGTTAATTTTTTGAACAGCATGGGATACTCTTTGAAATATAAATTCTGTTTTAACGTCTGGTTTAATCCACGATATCTTACTTCGCCTAGTTTCTAACTTTGCAACACCAGTATTATTCACTCCACCGTCTTCTGTAGGCAAACTTTTACCAATATCTATGATAAGTTGTATCTCGTCATCTGAAAATATATTAGTTGCCCATGCATACGGTTCGTTAGGCGACTGTTCCGGTATCATTGGATACATTAAATCAACTCCATAATATCAAAAATTGTCTGAAGTTTAGTTCTGATAGCTTTGTTAGAAAAACTGTTTCTTAAACCTTGATGTACGGGTTTTGGAGCATAGTCAATATTTGCCCAGGCCCAAGCAGAATGCTCATCGCTTAATACAGGCAAAAATTCATCAGACACAACACATAGATAAGTGTGAAAGTTAAAAACTTTATCGTTTGAAACGAATGTTTCTAAAGGAATAGTTTTAAGAATATTTGGAATAGAGCCAATTTCTTCCTGAACTTCTCGCTGAAGTCCTTGCCAGGGATTTTCGTTTTGGAAATTTGTTCCGCCTACTAGCCCCCAAGTTCCGGCATGTTTACCTGTAGCTTTTTGTAATAATAAAATTCTTCGTGTAGATTTTGCGTAGAACAATGCTCCGCTACAAACAATTTTATCTGTTACAATTCTAGTCTCCATTCACCCGCTCTATATTCACCTTCGAAGGATTTTGCCCAATAAACGCCGTTCCAGACGTACTGGACTCCAGTGTATATATTAGTTTGATAGATAAGGGTGTCTGATTCTTGAGCGGAGTTAAAAATAATATACCAATTTGTTCCGTCAAATTCTATGATATCGTTTGCAACTGCAACCAAATTTCCCCACTCTTGTGCAGGTTGACTGTTAGATTCGCTTCCAATATCTTCGACAATTAAGTATCTTGTTCCTGCGGCCGGTGAGTTAGGATTATAGGTTAACGGATTAATAATAGCGTCAAATGTACCTGGACTTGACGACCTTAAATTATTTGTACCATATCCTGAATCAGTGTCTAAATTACCGTCACTGTCTATGCCTGTGTTTGTATTAAGGGTATCTGAATCCCATGAAACTTGTAATATAGTCGGATCTAAAGGGCTAATAGCAACTGTACCAACTACTTCGGTACCGTTGGGTTGTGTTAGATAAAGTGCGCTAGAACCAGCATTATATTTTCCAGGGTATTTGTCAAAAATACTCAACCATTCAATTGGTGTTCCTTGACGTGCTGGAATGTCTAAAGTGGGTTCTCTAGGAATGCTGCTCTCTGATTTGTTTAATAAAATCACTTGGCTGTTGTATACTTGAATATTGTAGTCATCAATAGTAACAACTTCTCTAGTTATTAGCTGTCCCATAACTGTTTCAGGACCGGCCAATGGTTGTCCTAATCCTTCAATGTACGTGTTACTATAATTTGTTGCATCACCGTACAAACTTGTAATAATTTTAGTAATAACACCAAGATGTTTAACTTTAGCAGGCGGACTGATCCATATAGGAGTTTCTAACTGTAAAGTTGCTATATCAATAGCAGTATCGTTTCCAGACGGAACTGTTCGACTAGACCAAGTAGTTTGTGTTAAATTAAGTACAGTGAGACTAGTCCAATCAATATAATTGTCAGTTGTTTGTAGTTCTAAACTAGGGTTGAATAAAACTAAAATCTGTTCAAGCAATTGAAGTTTCTGTTCCGTGTTAGCAGTCCATATATCACACTTCATGGTCAATTTAAATGGAGTCGGCATTAAACGTTCAACTGTATAATTGCGTCCTTGACCACTGGTGTAAACTGGATTGTTTGGATCTGCATCATTAATTGCTCGCTCTCGAACATGCACTTTGCCAACATACGTTTGGTCGCTTAGACGAGAAGAATCTAAATCTAAACCTGAAATATAAACAGCAATGCGTGGAACACTATTGACTTTATTTTCACTGTTTTGGCGAATAATTGATGCAGCTTGTCTATCTTGATCTCCGTACATTACAGGTACGCGAACAAGAGTTCCGTCGCCATATCTTACAGTAAAGTTACTTAACACACGTATAGTTTGTGTAAGATAACGTCTTATTTGTCCATCATAAAAAAATTGCATTATAAATCTGCCTTTGGTCTAAGCGCCTTGCTAAGGCTTTGTCGTTGAGCTTCTCTGTTGTTGCATAGGCTGAGCTTCCATGTACCGTCGTATGGAATTATCTGTTGTTCAGTATTAATAATTGGCAATGTAACATGGATCTTGCCGCCTACATCTGTAATCATATCCGTATAGTCTGCTATTGTAAAAGCAATTTCAATAGTGTCTAATTTTAACACAAGATACAATGCAGTTGACGGATAGTCAATGTTTGTGTCAAATTCGTAATCACCAGAGTTTACTTTGACCCAATCAACGGCTGATGCTTGATTATAAATGTATTTGTCGTTATTAATAAAACCAGTCTTAAGTGTTTGACGACTATCAGTATTTGTCATATTCATTCGTACTGCATCTTCAACTTTGATCCATCTGACACCATCAAATCTAAATAATCTATTAGGTAAAAAGTCTGTACGCAAAAAGAAATCATCAGGACCTGCATTGTCAGGAAACTGAATACCGTGACCAAAATCATATCCATTTTGTGGGAACCCATCGCCTACGAGATATCCGGTGTACCCTGTTCTAACCGGTCTTGCATTGCTCTCTAGCGCAGTAATTGAACTGATTGAAGCATCTAACGATTCAGTGTCGGCTGTGTTGAGTACTGCTTTTCCTTTATCGTCTACTGCTAGAGTATAAAATTGTCTAGTTTCATATCCGCTCTTAGGTGCATCTGCTTCAGCCTGCTGAATAACAGCATCATTAATCTCAAGCTCTTTTGTACGCATACTGAGCAACTCTCTCAGTGTTTGGTCGCTTGGATTGCCGTATGCATCAGTTGCAGGTTTATCAAGTATGTCAGCAAATTGTTGTGCATCAAGAATCTTCTTACAACGTAATCTGTACAAATGCGGATACCAGGTAGCACTAAATCCTTCGCTTGCACGACCCACATCTTCAATGACATAATATCGAGGTAATGCAATATCAAAATCATTTAATGCAAATTGATCGCGTAAGTGTGGTAGTTCTATAACATCGCCGCTGAGCGGTTTTCGACCTACATATTTGATAAAATCATTAATATGTACAGTCATGTAAATCATATCGTTATCAATAAACAACCCAAATTGACTTAGATTAAAATCAATGTTTTGTACATTATACAATCCGCGAATTTTGTAAATTTCTTCGCTATATTTCCTATCTCGATTTTCTAAAAATAACAAATCTTGTATGTTTGTTTCTTTTTCAGCATCGTAAACTGGCTGATCAGCAGTTCCTTCGTCTTTTAACTTAGGACCTAAGTATTTGTGCAGATAAACGTCTGTTCCGCCAACCTGAAACATCTCAGAAATCTGGCGATCCATGAATTTGTAGTCTTGTCCGCGTTCGGGTTTGTATAAGGATAATCGTGGCATAATGATATTTATCGCTAGATAAATATACTAGGAGAACTTAAAATGGCAGATATTTACCCTCAAGATCCTGGTCTTTCTGACAGTACAATAGAACGAAACAAAGTTTTTGAATACTGTAAAACTATGCTGGGCGATGGCATGGTTGAAGTTGAACTAGATCCAAAACACTACGAATTAGCACTAGACAGGGCATTAACAAAGTTTCGTCAACGCAGCAGTAACGCAGTTGAAGAAAGTTACATGTTTCTTGAACTAATGCAGGATGTTAACGAATATAGACTGCCAGACGAAGTTATTGAAGTACAGAGCATTTTTAGACGTGCAGTAGGATCACGTAGCGGTTTAGGTGCAGGCGGAACATTGTTCGAGCCATTCAACTTGGCGTACACAAACAGCTACTTGTTAACTGGTAGTATGATGGGCGGCCTAGCAACATACGAGCTATTTGCAGGCTATCAAAAACTTGTTGGTCGAATGTTTGGAGCCTACATTGAATTTAAATGGCGTCAAACAAATCATATTTTAACTATCCTACAAAGACCGTTTGCCCAAGGCGAGCAAGTATTATTGCGAACACACAATTATCGTCCTGATTTTATACTATTGCAGGATATCTATTCTAAGCAATGGCTATATGATTATTCTTTAGCAAATTGTAAACTAATGTTAGGCGAAGCACGTAGTAAATTTGGTAACATTGCTGGTCCAGGTGGGTCAGGCATTCAGCTCAACGGAACAGCACTAATGACTGACGGCAAAGCAGAAATTGAAAAATTAGAAAAAGAAATTGCTGAATTAGTTCCAGGCGGAACACCAATGACTTTTGTAATAGGATAATCCATGGCAATTAAAGTAACAGAACTGCCTACATTAACAAGTGTCGATGGATCAACACTACTGGCAGTAGTAGACACTAGCGGAGCATCGACTAGTAAACAAACAACTATCACGGCTGTGGGAACTCACATATTAGCAGGCAACGCCGCCACAGCAACCAAGTTACAAACAGCAAGAACTATTAATGGAAATTCATTTGATGGCACAGCAAATATTACCATCACACCAACTCAAATTGGTCTAGGCAATGTAACTAATGAAAGCAAGGCTACTATGTTTAGTAGTCCGACATTCACTGGTACAGTAACTATTCCTGCAGGCGCCAGCATCAGCGGTTTTGCGCCATTGGCAAGTCCAGCGTTTACCGGAACAGTCACAGGCATAACCAAAGGAATGGTCGGTTTGAGTTTAGTTGAAAATACAGCACTAAGTACATGGGCTGGAAGTTCAAACATTACCACAATAGGAAACGTGACTGTTGGAAGTGCTCCAGCAAGCGATGTATATACATGGGCTAAACAACCAACTAAACCATCATATACTGCATCAGAAGTAGGTTTAGGTAATGTAACCAACGAAAGTAAAACTACAATGTTTAGTAGTCCATCATTTACTGGAGTAGTTACAGTTCCAACACCGTTAGCAGCCAGTAATACAACTGTTGCAGCCAGCACAGCGTATGTTACCTCAGCTATTTCAACTGCGGTTAGTAGCTTAATTAACGGTTCTACAGCAGCTTTAGATACACTTAAAGAATTAGCAGATGCATTAGGCAACGATGCTAGTTTTGCTACCACAGTAACAACTAATTTAGCACTAAAAGCACCTCTTGCTAGTCCAACATTCACTGGTACAGTAACTATTCCTGCAGGAGCAAGTATTAGTGGTTATGCTCTTTTAAATAGTCCAAGTTTTACAACACCGACTTTAGGAGTTGCTGAAGCGACTACTATTAATAAGCTAACAATAACTCCGCCATCTGTGGGAGCTACATTAACCATTGCAAACGGAAAAACTTTTAGAGTCAATAACACAATAGAGTTAACAGGCACAGACTCAACAACAATTAATCTTCCAACGACCACAGGCACTGTGGCATTAGACAATCAAAGTTTTTATATTGGTACTACGCAGGTTGCCATTAATAGGGCCAGCGGCAGTTTAACACTGAATGGCGTAAGTATCGATGGCAATGCCGCAACAGCCACAAGTGCAGGTAAAAGTACAAACCTAACAGGCGGTAATAGCACAACACTATTAGGAACTATACACTATCAAAGTGATATTGATGTAAGTTCCGTTCTAAGTCCAAATACTAGCACCACCAGACGATTTTTACGTCAAGTAGGCGACGGTACTAACGGTGCTGCACCTGCATGGGATACTGTTACAGCAACCGATGTTGGTTTAGGTGATGTGACTAATGAATCAAAAGCTACAATGTTTACTAATCCAACATTTACTGGAACTGTAAGTGGTGTATCTGCGACTATGGTTGGTCTAGGTAATGTAACCAACGAAAGTAAGGCTACAATGTTCAGCAGTCCAACATTCACAGGAACTGTAAGTGGTGTAACAGCTACACACGTGGGTCTAGGCAATGTAACCAATGAATCAAAAGCCACAATGTTTACAACACCAACATTTACTGGAATTACAACATTTGCTGGGCAATCTGAAACAGTAACTATCCCAACAGTTGGTTCTAGTATTAGTTTTGATGCAACTGCTTCGAGCGTATTCTATTTTACACCAAACCAGAACTTTACAGCCAACTTTACTAACGTACCAACCTCTGGCACTAAAGCATTAACGTTTACTTTAGTTTTGGCGCAATCTTCGCCAGCTTACATGATGGGTGCTGTAGTAGTTAATTCAGGTTCGTCACAGTCTATTGGATGGGTCGGTGGTAGTGCTCCAAGCGGATCTGCCAACAAAAACGATGTTGTTAACGTTACATTAATTTACAGCAGCGGGTCGCTAGTCAGAGTGTTAGCCAGCGTGGCTACTTACGGATAATCCTATGGCAAGAATGGGTTGTATTTCAAGACCGGGTGTAAAGCATAACCCATATGCTTCTATCAGCGTAAACAGAACTGTTATTGCTGAAAACGGAGGCTTGTTTCCATACAATTACGGTTTTTTAAATCTTTACGATGCCAACGGTGTTAACGGGTATTACACCGACAATTTTAATATAACTATATCAGCAAGAGCTAACGGCGAAGACCTGTACTATGAAATTACTGGCGCTGGCGCAGAGAATGCAAGGTTTTATCAATCTTCGACCGGTCGATCTGGAGTTGCAAGTACATGGTATACAAACCCAGATAACAGCCTAAGTACTACTAATAGTTTAATTGGTAGAATTGGCAACTTATCATCTGCCACGTGGACTAAAGCAGCATTTGCAAACCCAACTAGTTCAAACACTAACGATAGCGCAACATCCACAACCTTTAGTGTAAATCTTAGAACAAGAAATGCAACTACTGGAACTATTTTAGCTACAAGTGCAACGGTCACCTGCTATAAATTTAGATTTGTCATCGATGCATATGTTGACGGTTCAAATGGCGTTTATCAAAATGCTACCACTACAATTCCTGCAGAAACAGGAACAACACCAACTAGTCGTAATTATTATTGCCGATTACTGCTACCAGTCAATACTGTATACAACGTCATTAATCTGTTTAACAATATTGCCAATAACGGTGTAATACTGGTAATTTCTGGTAGTACTGGAACTAGTGCCACTCCAGGTACAGATTTGAACCTCACGATGTCCTGGAACGGTTGGTGGGACGCATTCGGCGGTCAATATATCTGGGCAGCAGGCGGCGTACAAAAAGACAGTATAACTGAGCCAATTGAATATTTTAGGTACCAGCTTAACTGGACCTCTTATTATAATTTGTCAGCGACTGGTTGGACAGTAAGTCAAAACCATGCAATCGCAGCCAACACAACCTAACATTTGGCTAAGAAAATTTTGCTCTTGTAATAAAACTGTTATATACTAATATCATTTGCGGAGGGCTCTATGATTATTGGTGTATGCGGTTTTATTGGTTCGGGCAAAGATACAGTTGCCGACTATCTAGTTAATTTCCACGGTTTTAGGCGAGAAAGTTTTGCCAATAGTTTGAAAGATGCTGTTGCCAACGTATTTGGTTGGGATAGAACATTGCTAGAAGGCCGCACAAAACAAGCTCGAGAATGGCGCGAGCAAGTAGATCCTTGGTGGGCCAAACGTTTGAACATGCCCAATCTTACTCCACGTTTAATGCTACAGTTATGGGGCACCGAAGTATGCCGTAGAGGCTTTCATGACGACATTTGGATTGCCAGTTTAGAAAATAAACTTAGAAACAGCAAAGATGATATTGTCATCAGTGACTGCCGTTTCCCTAATGAAATCAAATCAATCAAAGATGCCGGAGGCAGCATTGTCTGGGTAAAACGCGGCGAATTACCCGAGTGGTATGATGCAGCACTTAGCGCCAATCGAGGTGAAGTACAGAATTTTACTTGGTCAACCAGCAAAGCCAGACTTGAAAAGCTAGGCATTCACGCTAGCGAAACTGCTTGGGTAGGGACTAAATTTGATGCTGAGTTGGAAAACGACGGTAGCATTGATGACCTATACGCAAAGATTAGAGATCTGGTGTCAGATCCCCTTGACGCCACCGAACGCCCTCTTTATGCAGGACTCGCTGGCAATTAGCACAAATAGTTTTAAGATTTGTATGACGGCAATTGTTTAAATCGCCGTCTACGTGAAATACATTAAACACCTCTTTATGTGCGGATTTAAACCCGCATTTATCGCAGGTGTTTTTCATTTTGTAGCCGGCACTTTGCCACCTAGGCGCAGTTATACCTCGTAAACAATAACCACAGCGTTTCCTATAAAACGGTTTTCCTTCTTTATAGTAGTTGATTGCTACAGGATGTCTTCCACACGAACATAAAGGTCTCATGCAGTTATTTAAGCCTTTTTAGAACCTTTTTCTAGGCGGTTAACACTAATAAAAAGCCAAAATACACTAAATACAATTAGGAATTGTATTCATGGAGATCATACGATGGCTCAACTAAATTCACCAGGCGTAAGCGTAACAGTTATTGACGAGAGTTTTTATACGTCCGCTGCACCTGGCACAACACCTTTAATTATTGTAGCGTCTGGACAAGACAAGACTAATGCTTCAGGCACAGGAACTGCCACTGGAACCACTGCCGCAAATGCAGGCAAAGTTTATTTAATGACCAGCCAAAAAGATTTGGCAGACACATTTGGAACACCAGTATTTAAAACAGATGCTAACAACAACCCAATTCACGCTGGAGAACAAAACGAATATGGTCTCCAAGCAGCTTACAGTTATCTTGGTGTAAGCAATCGTGCTTATGTAGTACGTGCAGATGTTGACTTAAATCAACTAGATGCTAGTCCTGCAGCACCAGCAGGAAAACCAGAAGATGGAACACTATGGCTTGACACCAGCAGTACAAACTTTGGTTTATTTCAATGGAACAGCTCAGAAGCAACAGTAACTGGTGGCCAAACATTTGGAAATAAGATTCCTACAGTTATCACAGATTCTGCAGATATTGACGCAGGTGCTCCAAAAGCAAGAATTGGTGCTGTAGGTGATTACGCACTAGTTCTTAATGACGGTGTTTATACATTATTCTTTAAAAAGGGTAACACTGGTTCAGCAGGTCTTGCAACTGGTGCATGGGTCGAAGTTGGTTCAGCAGATTGGATCAAGAGCTGGCCTGCAGCACAAAGTTTAGCAACGCCTACTATTTCTGTAGGAACTACTTTGTCAATTACTGTAGGCGGAAATACTAACAACTATAGCGGCCACGCAACTATTGACAGTTTAGTAACTGATATTAACACAACTAGCGAAGGTGTTGGCGACGAAACAGACGCACACGGCATCAGAGCTGCAAATATTAACGGTAGATTAGAACTGTACACATCAGGCGCAGCTTTTACTGTTAGCGGAACCGCTGTTCAAAATTTAAAACTAGTACCAAATGGATCAGGCGGCTGGGCAGATACAGGAACATTTAATGCTCCTACTTTACAAATTAGCCCCCACTATACTGTTCCAACATTTAAACGTTCTGACAACAGTTCAACTGTTCAAGGTTATCCAACAGGATCTGTATGGATTAAAACTACAGAACCTAACTTAGGTGCTCGCTGGAGAGTTAAAGTTTACAATTCAAGCACAGAAGCTTGGAGTGAAAAATCTTCTCCGTTGTATTCTTCAAACGCTGCAGCACTAAAAGGGTTAGATCCTACTGGCGGCGGAATTAATTTAACACAAACTGCATTGTATGTAAAAACTAACAATACAGAAGAATTAAATGCTCAAGATAATCCTGTCAGTGCTAATTTCAAAATTTATGCTCGCAGATCAGCAGGCGCAACAGAAATTGTTTCTGGTACAGGTTTTGCAGGATTTTCAACAAGCGGCAGCAATTCATTTACTATACAAGAAACAGTTAAAGGAAAAACAACTTTATCAGATTCACTAACTGTTGAATTTACAGGTTCAGGCGGCGTTGATGCGTTTGTTTCTGCATTATCTGCTAAGTTAGCCGATGCTAAATTTAATTCAAGTCCAATTACAAGTCGTGTTACAGTTTCTAAAACTGCTACAGGAACTGTATTAATTCGTCATAACGACGGTGGAGATATTCACTTTACAGATTCTACTGGATCTGCAATTGAAGATTTGTTTACTCCATATGTTGTAGATGGTAATGGCGTAGGACAAGGAACAGCTAACTTCTATACTGACGTTGATTCAGCACACGATTTTGTTGCAACACTATGGAGTCCATACCCAGCAATAACAACCAGCGCCGATGCTCCTACAACAGAGGCAGAAGATGGAAGACTATGGTATAACTCAATGGTTGACGAAGTTGATATTTTAGTACACAACGGAGAAGCATGGGTAGGTTATCAATACGATGGCACCGGAATCAGCACAACAACTTCTCCTTATTACACCGCAGTAGCTGAAGATAAAACAGATCCAGAAGGACCAATTATCAGTGCAACAAAGCCAAAAACACAAAGCGACGGCACTGCTTTAGTAAGCGGAGATTTATGGATCGACACTAGCGATTTAGAAAATTATCCAGCATTGTACAAGTACAATAAAGATATTGGTAAGTGGCTTCCTGTAGATACTAGCGACCAAACTACAGAAGAAGGTATTATTTTTGCTGATGCACGTTGGGCAACCAGCGGAGATAAAAGCGATGCTTCTTCAATAGTAGAATTATTAGAAAGCGACTTCTTAGATTTTGACGCACCAGATCCTGCACTATACCCACGTGGTATGTTGCTATGGAACCTACGTCGTTCAGGTTTCAACGTTAAGAAATTTGTTCATAACTATGTTGATGTAACAGCAGACAACGAACGTCAAGACGGCGAAACAATGGGAACTTACTACGCAAATCGTTGGGTAACAGAGTCCGGAAATCAAACAAACGGTGCTGGCACATTTGGACGTAAAGCACAGCGTAAAGTTGTTATTCAAGCTCTTCAAGCTCTTGTTAACAGCAACCAACAAATCCGTGATGAAGAATCACGTATTTTCAACTTACTATCTTGCCCAGGTTATCCTGAACTAATTGGCGAATTGTTAAGTCTAAATTACGACCGTGGTTTAACAGCGTTTGTTGTAGGTGACACACCTGCACGTTTAACTCCAGATGCTACTACTTTAAACAACTGGGGCAAGAACGTTGCTGGAGCAGTTGAAGACAACGACCAAGGGTTAGTAAGCTCAGATGAATATTTAGGTATTTTCTATCCATGGGGTTACACTAGCGATAACATTGGAAATAACATTGTTGTGCCACCAAGTCACATGATTTTACGTACCATTGCGTTAAACGACCAAGTAAGTTATCCTTGGTTTGCACCAGCAGGTACACGTCGCGGCGGAATTACTAATGCAACAGCAGTTGGTTATATTACCAGCGAAGGTGAATTCCAATCAGTATCATTGAATACTGGACAGCGCGATACTCTTGCTGACAGCAAAATTAACCCAATTACATTTATTACAGGAACAGGTCTTGTAAACTACGGACAATATACTCGCGCTAAGAATGCCAGTGCATTGGATCGTATCAATGTTGCACGTCTAGTTGTTTACCTACGTCGTCAATTTGCACTATTGGCAAAACCATATGTGTTTGAACCAAACGACAAAGTTACACGTGATGAGCTAAAAGGTGCTGTAGAAAGTTTATTATTAGAGCTAGTTGGACAACGTGCTCTATATGACTACATTGTTGTATGCGACACCAGCAACAATACTCCAGCACGTATTGATAGAAACGAACTATACCTAGACGTTGCGATTGAACCAGTTAAAGCAGTTGAATTTATCTACATTCCACTACGCTTGAAGAACACTGGCGAAATCAAGGGCCTAGCATAATAACAACGGAGCATAGAAAAT
>JACCDJ010089746.1_pt1 | contig 16220 bp, 27 predicted proteins | sample 7444481 | NCBI WGS metagenome assembly JACCDJ01 (sample SAMN15323435, study PRJNA562643) | freshwater metagenome | isolation source: river surface water | place: USA:Blue River Watershed | collected 2017-08-15 | reverse complement strand
GAGATTGAGTTGGATACCTTTATTGATTACGATACTCAATTTGAGAAAGCGTTCCTTGACCCCATTAAGAACATTCTCAACGTTATCGGATGGGAGTCCGAAAGACGTAACACACTTGAAAGTTTTTTCACATGAAACTAAGCCTAGATGACGCTTATGATGATGACTTTGGTTTTTCAGCAGTCAGTGAAGAAGAGTTAAAGGCTCTTGAAAAAAGACTAGCCGAAGATGTAAAGCAAAAGTCAAAGCAATTAGAAGATATCGAAACAACCTATAAAGGCAAACTAGAACAGCTCTACAGAGCCGTCATGCCTTTACTTCACAACCTTGCAGCGAACCCTGAAAAAGAATATATTTACTGGCCTAACAGAACAGAGAAGGTCAAGGGCTTTATTGACCGAGTAAATGCTATTGTAAATGAATAATAATGGTGATGTAGTAGGTATTCTTCCGATACCTATGTATGCTGATTTAATTGATATTGATACAAGTACTATCAGGGATTATATCCTCAATGATAAGAATGCTTGCAATATCAATACAAATGGTAATCTTGCTTCAAAGGATTACCATTTATTAGAACATGAATGCTTTAAGCAACTTAAGTATGCCTTTTTAGATAGATGTAATTACTTTTGTGCTGATGTTCAAAAGTTTAAGTATGATGAGTTATTCATTACTTCATCTTGGTATAATATAAATTCCCCAGGTACTTCACATCATGCACATTCACATTCAAATAGTATTGTAAGTGGTGTGTTTTATGTTGATGCTCCTAAAAAGGGAGGCAACTTAATTATGCTAAGAGGACCTCAACAACTGGCTCCTTCTAAACATGAACATACCCCTGGTCCTTTTAGTGCTGATTTTTGTCCTGTAGAGCCTGAGGATAATTTATTAGTTTTATTTCCATCTTATGTCATGCATTGTGTAGATGAGAATAAATCTGATAGAGATAGAATATCAATCGCATTCAATGTATTTTTTAGAGGTGAGTTCGGTCACGGACAATCCTTTACATATCTTAAAGTATGATTAATTACATCGCACTTGCTGTTGCATTAATCCTCTCCTCCGTTTCTGCCTATTATTCAATCATAGGTTTAACTGCTATCTTTACTGGTGCATTTATTCCTATTGTAGTGATGGGTTGTTCGTTAGAGGCTGCCAAAGTAGTTGCTACTTCATGGGTATATCGTAACTGGCATACAGCACCTATTACCATTAAGTACTATCTTATAACTGCTATTGTTATCCTAATGCTTATCACATCGATGGGTACATTTGGATACCTTTCAAAAGCACACTTAGATAAATCTGTCCCTTTAGGGGACGTTTCAGCAAAGTTAAGTTTATATGATGAGAAGATACGTGTATCGAGTGAAAACATCCAAACCAACCGTAAGGCGATTAAACAGCTTGATGAGGCTGTGGACCAAGTTATGGCACGAAGCAGTGATGAAAAAGGTGCCGATAAGGCAGTTGCACTCAGGCGTAGTCAACAAAAAGAACGGGCACGTCTATTCAATGAGATCGAAGCCGAACAGAAAAAAATTAGTGACCTCAATGAGCAACGTGCACCCATTGCTGCAGAAGCGAGGAAGGTGGAGTCTGAGGTTGGACCTCTTAAATATATTGCTGAACTAATCTATGATTCTTCCGATCCTAACATTCTTGACAGGGCCGTTCGCTTTGTTATTATGCTTATTGTTGTGGTGTTTGATCCTTTGGCCGTTGTTCTTTTAATTGCTGCCAACCATGGACTATATGGTAAGAGATTAATACCTAAACCTACAGATGATACAACCTGGATTGACAGGGTCAAGAGCTTGAAATTTAAACGAGATCCTAATAAAATAGAGGTTGATCCTGACTCTATAATGAAACTATGAACTACACTGATGAAATTAAGCTGTCAAGAGAACTTGCTAGAGAAATCGAGCAAGCAGTACAACAATATGGACAAGTAGTCCCCCATTCAGTCTATCAAGCATATCTTAGACTGAAAGAACTTTATACTAAACAAATTGAAGAAGGTATCCAATGAGCGACTTTTTTAGAAACTTAATTAAGGAAATTAAAGATGAGGACACTTCTATTGCCTCTGACGGCGCTGGTAGTGCTGAGTTTGGGGGTTTTATTGATACTGGCAGCTACATTCTCAACGCTGTTCTCAGCGGTAGCCTCTACGGTGGCGTACCTGATAATAAAGTTACTGCTTTTGCAGGGGAATCCGCTACTGGTAAAACTTATTTCGTTCTTGGGGTCGTCAGGGCTTTCCTCGAACAAAACCCAACCGGAGGAGTCGTCTACTACGACACAGAAGCCGCAGTAACCAAGCAGATGATGGAAGAGCGCAATATAGATACCAGTCGAGTTATTATTGCCGAACCAGATACTATTCAGAAGTTTAAGACCCATGCATTGAAGATGATTGATGCATATGGTAAGCAACCGGAAGACAAACGTCCTCCAATGTTGTTCGTACTAGATAGTTTAGGTTTACTATCCACCTCCAAGGAAATGGAAGACAGCTTGGAAGGTAAGGATACCAGAGACATGACAAAGGCGCAGATTATTAAAGCGACTTTCCGTGTATTGACTTTGAAGTTAGCTAAAGTTAAAATCCCCATGCTCGTGACCAATCACGTGTATGATCTAGTAGGTTCTTACGTTCCAACAAAGGAGTTAGGTGGTGGCACAGGTCTCAAGTACGCAGCAAGCACGATTGCTATGCTCTCCAAACGCAAAGAAAAAGACGGAACAGAAGTTGTCGGAAACATCATCCGCGTCAAGATGTACAAGTCTAGACTATCTAAGGAACACGGGCAAGCAGAAGTGCTTCTTACTTACGAAAAAGGTCTTGACCGATACTACGGCTTGCTAGATTTAGCAGAAAAATATAAAATCTTTAATAAGTCTTCTACTCGTTACGAACTACCAGACGGTTCTAAAGTCTTTGGCAAGAACATTAACGAGAACCCAGAGAAGTACTTTACCGAAGACGTAATGAAGAGGCTTGAAGAAGCTGCTAAATTGGAGTTTAGTTATGGAGCAGGACGACCAGTTTCTGACGATTCAACAGAATCTGACGACGAGTAAACACTTTCTATACGAGGAATGGCCTACATGGCCATTTACTCGTCTTACACCTCGTCAATTTGACTACTTAGAGACCAAGCGCTTGAAGAAAGAAAAGGTCGATAAACTAGATCGTATTATTAATGGAGAAGAGGCACCCTTCTAATGGAATTTTCAGACATCATCTACATCGGCCTCGTATCAGGTCTTATTAGCTCCTTTATTACCATCTTTGCTATTACACAAATGGTAAATGGTTTTGTTGAAAGTACTCGCGAGAGACTAACTGAACTACTTAAAGATGATACTGATATTGTTGATTGCTATCTTGTCTTCAACGATAATACAATGTACATGTATAATAAAGAGAATGATGAGTTCATTGCCCAGGGTAGTTCTTGGGAAGAATTGAACGCTAATACTTCTAGCCGTTATAAGAACATTATGTTTAACTTACCTACATCAGAGATTGATAAGGCTAAAGAGTTTAAAAAATGAAAGTGTATATTTCGAAATACCGCTACCATTGGTACTCTCCTTACAAGATGCTTGAGAAGATCTTGTTCTGGAAAGACTGGGAAAACATCGACTATGATACCCCTTGGGTAGAGAAGTGGTCCGATCGTTTGACCCCTATCGCTAAGGCTATTCAAGCGGTACTGGACTTTATTCATCCAAGAGTAGAGTATGTAAAGATTGATTATTGGGATTCATGGTCAATGGATCACACTTTGAGTTTGATAGTCCTTCCTATGCTCAGACAACTCCAGGCAACTAAACAAGGTTCTCCTTTCGTTGATGACGAGGATGTGCCAGAAGAACTTAAGTCTACCTCAGCCCCTCCTAAAGTAAACGAATGGGATACTGATGATAACCACCATAAGCGTTGGGAGTATGTGCTTAACGAAATGATCTTTGCCTTCGAATGTAAAGTAGATGATACATGGCAAGATAAATTCTACTCTGGTGAGTCTGACTGGCAGTGGAAGAAGCTAGATGAAACAATCTATAATCCAGTGACTAAAAAGGACGAAGGACTTAGTCAAATGGTCGAAGGACCTAATCATACCTTTAAGTGTGACTACGAAGGAATGCAAAAGGTACAAGACCGCATTAAAAATGGATTTAGATTGTTTGGTAAGTATTACGAAGGATTGTGGGATTAATGATTGAAAAACAAATTCTTTCTCGTCTAATTCACGATGAAGACTTTCTACGTAAGACACTCCCATTTCTAAAACCTGATTACTTCAATAACCGCATCGATAAGGCTGTTTACGGTCTTATCGATGACTTCGTTAAACGCTATAATAAACTACCATCCAAGACAGCATTGGTGGTAGAGAGTGACTCAACGTCCGGTTATAATCAGGATGAGTATGAAGAGATAGTTGCACGTATTGGTGAGTTACAAGAAGACAGTACAACCGATCAACAATGGTTACTAGACCAGACAGAGAAGTTTTGTCAAGATAGAGCCATCTATAACGCTATCATGTCCTCTATTCAGATATTAGATGGACGTGATGTAAAGAACTCAAAAGGTAACATACCCCAGATACTATCTGAGGCTCTGGCTGTTTCTTTTGATACTAACATTGGGCATGACTTCTTAGAAGACTTTGCCGATCGATATGATTTCTACCATAAAAAAGAACATCGTATTCCCTTTGATTTGGAATACTTCAATCGCATTACAAAAGGTGGATTACCTAATAAGACGCTCAACGTGGCTTTGGCCGGTACTGGGGTGGGTAAGTCTTTGTTTATGTGCCATTGCGCTGCTGCTAATCTATCCGCAGGACATAACGTACTATACATTACGTTAGAAATGTCTGAGGAGAAGATTGCCGAACGTATTGATGCAAACTTACTCAACGTACAAGTAGACGAACTGACGGTATTGCCAAAAGAGGCATACGAAAAGAAAGTTAACCGTGTCAAAGAAAAGACTGCTGGTAAACTTATTATTAAAGAGTATCCTACCGCGTCTGCTGGTGCCAATCACTTTAGACATCTATTGAATGAGTTGAGACTCAAACGATCATTTACACCAGATATCATCTACATTGACTATTTGAACATCTGTATATCGTCACGTCTTAAGCATGGCTCTAACGTCAACTCTTACACCTACATCAAATCGATTGCTGAAGAGTTACGTGGTCTGGCAGTTGAGTTTATTGTACCTATCGTTACTGCTACCCAGACTACTCGTTCAGGTTATAGTAACTCTGACGTTGGTCTCGAAGACACATCAGAATCATTTGGCCTACCTGCCACAGCTGACTTAATGTTCGCATTAATATCGACAGAAGAACTGCAGGACCTTGGGCAGATCATGGTTAAACAATTGAAGAATCGCTATAACGATCCTTCTACCCATCGTAAGTTTGTAATCGGTGTTGATCGTCCGAAAATGAAGTTATATGATGTCGAACAGCATGCACAGGATGATATTGTTGACGATGGACCTGCATTCGATAAGACTGATACCGGAAAACGTATGAATTCCGAACGTAAGCTGGATAAAGGAATTTTCGATAGTTTCACATGATGTATAAGAGTTTAGACGAAGTATTCACTAACCCCATGCTATTCTCAAAAACTCATAAATATGAGTATTCCAAGGGAGAGCTTATGTACGTTGAAGTGATTGGGCACCGTTCAAAGGTTATGAAGGATTTGATGGCTCGAGCAGTCGAGTATTACTGTTCCATGCTCATGTCCAAACGAATGTGTCAATCCTTGGAAGTCTACGTCGTTCTTAAAAAGAAACTAGAAAATGATTTTGCAGGCTATTGTAGTTATCTGGATCACCATAAAGGTGTACGACAGTTTGAAATTGAGCTTTCAAAGAATCAGACTGTTCGTGAAACACTTTCCTCACTCGCTCATGAGGTAGTCCATCTTAAACAATTTGCTACTGGTGAGTTAAAAGATACTATGCACCCAGGTAATATCAGTGTATGGCATGGGCAAAAAATAAACGAGGACAAAGTTGATTACTGGGACCTTCCCTTTGAAATAGAGGCCTATGGTCGTGAAAAAGGCCTCTATTCAAGATTTGTTGTCAAAGAAGGTATTACAAAAGAGTTACTAGACTCTAAGGTTAAGTGAGGTCTTCACCTTCTCCCTGAAAACCTTCATTTGTGTTTTTAAGTGGCTCAATAATAAATCTACCTTCACTATCTGTATACTCAGATTCAAGCATGTGCTTGTCTTTTCTTTCACCTATAACCATCCAGTTAATTACTGAGCTAGAAGTGTTATCTTGACAGGTAATAGTTAGAATATTCCCTTGTATAGAGCCTTTTACTTGTGACCAATCAGAGTCGTTAGTAACAAAGCACTGTACATCTCTACATAATGCTTCAAATGTCCCTTCAGTCATTCCTGCCTCACTATCAATATTAACGGTAGCTGATCCATTTACAAGTGTTGCCTTTCCTCTGTATATAAGATCGGCCTTTGGCCCTTCAATAAATGAATGTACCAGCTGATGGGTATTGCTTAATGATTCTAATGGGTGATCTATTCTAAATGTACCTGAAGATTTCGACAATGACCCATCAATATGGCAGTTATATGCCCTTAAACCAAGCGCTAGCGTACTTCTTGAATATCTAGTGTGACCTGAATTTGGAGAACTCCAGTATGTGTTTCTATATGAAAAGTCAATTCCAGACCCTTCAAATTTTATTGCACTTACACTACAAGCCTGTGACCCTCCCCAATCGGCAGAAATAATAGCATTTCCTCCTGAATCAACATCAATATACATTGTAATGTTAGAGTAATTACCCGAGCTTAATTGAGTTAATGTTCCTTGACCGGATGAGTTATGGGTAGAACTCCAAGCCCACATTGTTGTGTGAACAAACCCACCTCTTGTAGCTGATACAGAAAATATACCTCCTGTACACAAACCGTTTTGACCTACTCTAAAAAGCTCATATGGACCGCTTCCTCCTGATGTAGCTGATGTGGATTGAAGCTGTAAATAATCTCCAATATCTACTCTTCCACCTTGGCTTGTAGTTCTAACTTGCATTGCATATGCATTATTAGTACCTAGAACAAGTGGTACATCTTGTTTAGCGTAAATTAACGCATTTGTACCACTTGCCCAACCAAAACCTATCCTATCATCTGATGCATTTGACCCATCATTGTTACCTAATGTAAGACCATTTAATCTAGTAGTTTTCTGGACATTAAAACCATACACAGAAGTGTTAGACGTATTAATACCGGTGTTACCACCAGAATCAATAGTAATACGATTTGCATTATTTGTTACTAGATAAAGTTTACCGGTTGCTACTTCGATACCTATTGACAAATCATTAGAGCTAGCATCTTGTGAAAGATATGCTGTACGTGTTCCACCTGAGTTATGATAGGAAATACCTCTCGTTCCACCGATTGTGTTAGACTGTAAGGATAGCTGCCCGTACCCACTTCTCCAATCAGACTTTATTACAACAGGTGAAAATAGATCTGTAGCGCCAATACCAACACTACCGTTTGCAGCTATAATAAACGTATTACCCAGGCTAACATCACCAGTAACCGTTAATGCATGAGTAGGGGCTGTATTATTAATACCAACTCTATTATTAGCACCATTGACAAATAAAGTACCGCTGTCTAAATTAACGTTAGCGGCAACTGTTAAAACTCCATCGGCCGATATAGTTACAGTATTACCTGTACTATTTGCTACTGTGATAGCACCGTTGACAAACATGCCCCCGGATGCTCTGACAATACCTGAACCTTTTGGAGTAACGGTTATATCAACGTTAGAGGCAGTTACAGAAGTTCCAACTAAACTAACCGACCCTGTAAGACGGTTTAGTGACAGCCAACTATCTCCACCTGTATTCATTATTGCTTGAAGGAGAGCACTAGATCCTGATCTAATTGTTACGTTGCTAGTTCCCTTTGCGTTTAATTCAATAGGAATATTAGTATCACTTCCTTGCACTGAAATAACGGGGGCACCAGTAGTAGCCGCCCCTGTAACTTGAACAGAGTTAACAGCATTAGCTGTATGGGTTACAAGAAATTGAGTTTGAGATAGTGTGTTCGTATAGATACGAACGCTTGCATTTCCTGCACTAGATAAAGATAATTCTGTGTTATTAGTAGCTGGGAATACCTGAGGAGTAGAACCGTTTTTAATTACCAGTGCATTAGGGGAAGCATTGCCCCCGTCTTGGAGCTGTAAAGCGTTTCCAGATGCTGTTTGGAAGTTTGCAGTTATAAGTCCTGTTGCACCTATAAACTTAACTGTACTAGTCGATCCCACTGTAGCATAAGCAGCAGCACCAGAGCCCCCACCACCACTAAATGTGACAGTTGGTTGTTCTACATATCCACTGCCTGCGTTGGTGATGTTAAATGTAGAACCTACCGTCCAAGTCATATTTGAGGTAAAGCCTGTGCCCGAACCTCCAGTAAATGTTACTGGGTTTGTTGGTGTAACAGTGTAATCCCCATAGTTAACTATTGTTGATCCTCCTGTAATGCCTCCTGAACCGTCGACAGAAGTAACTGTAAAAGAATAAGCATTACCTGTACCTCCTACAGCTGTAAGAGTGTTTCCAATTGTGTATCCAGATCCAGCTGTTGTAGTAGGCATAGACCAAATAAACATTCTTGCCTGTGCAGTTGCCTGTACCCCACCAGCTGTTGTAGGGGCAGAGATAACAACTGAAGGTGCAGATGTATAAGAAGAACCTTGTGCTGTCCTAGTAATAGCAGTAACCGTTCTACCATTACTAATATTAGTATTGCTACTAATATTAAACCTACTACCAGTTAAAGTGACGTTACCAGATACTGCACCTCCTGCAAGAGGCAAATATAAACTAGCCGCATTTGCTACCGCATTAGAGTATGCGCTTGCAATACCTGTTAATACAGTCGTTGAGAAGCTAGCATCGTTACCTAAAGCATTGGCTAATTCAGAAAGAGTATCTAAGGCAGCAGGAGAAGCATTGACTAAGTTTGCCACCTTAGCATCAGCATATGCTACAGCGTTAGCGTAAGCAGTATCATAATTAGGCACGGTGTTAGCAAGAGTAACACCAGTAACTCTCCCGGCCACATCAACAGTAACTACGGGTATTGAGGTTGAGTTGCCATAGCTATTGGCAACAACACCGGTAGTAGTTAACTTAGATGATGTAACTGTGTTGTCTGTAATAGCGGTGACTACAGCATTAGAACCGATAGAGTCAGCAACAATTTTAGATAGTGCCATTATTTTTTCTTTCTTGTATTCTTAATATAATCTTTAGCCTCCGGGCTCCTGCCCCAGAAGAAACCTTCGATTAATTCTTTGCCCATTTTTTCCTCACCGGTATCTGGATTGTACATCCATTTAGTACCTTTGAGGTGACTCTTCATACCCTTTTTCTTAAAAGAGATTTGAGCCTTAGTCTGTTCAGTGTGTTCTTTACCGGCAAAATGCCTATACTTCTTCGCTTTCGCAGCAAGTTTAGCTCGGTGTTGTTCAGTTTTAACATAGCTTTTTAGTGACTCTGATCGTTTTTTAACAATTTCTTTCTTAAGTTCATCACTCCAGAAAGCCCATCCCCATTTCATCTTTATCTTATAGTCACGAACAATCTCCGCCCTATACGTCTTAGCCAATTTCTCTATCACTGGATCGATGTTATCGTAATCCTTTATGATAGTAATCTGCTCATAGCCAGACCCGTACTTAGCCTTGAATTCCTTTTCCGACTTATCATACACTACCAATTGGTTCTTTAGTAAAAAAACTCTAAACATAATATTTCCCTGTTGTACTATTTAGTTGAAGTGATATCTGAAAGCAGTTACAATAGATTCATTTACGAGGAAAGATATGAATGATAGACGCAGATTCGTTCGAAACTTTGGTCTTCTTGGTGCTGTTCTTGCTGGGATGGGGAGTAGAGAGTTGGCAGCAGAACCAAAGTCGGTACTCCCGGTACCTGATTTACCTAATCCTAGCAGTGATAATGTGGTTTGCGATATTTCAAGTCTACAGCCTGATAACACAACCAGTATCGTTTTATCAGCGGACAATACGGGATCGCACCGACTCTACTCCTCCCCAAACTCCTACACCATCTCCGCAGGATACGGGTCCTCGGCCTACTTGGTAGCCCCTTCCCCTCCTCCTGTTACAAATCAGGTTAGGATGTCTGTAGGTAAGGATAACCGTTTATGGATTGAGGTAGACGGTTCTTGGAAACGTGTTGCATTGGAGGGTTAAATGTACGGAACAATTACTACTGAAGTAGATGTATATGTCAGTGATGTGCTCGAACAAATCGATGATGATGCTCTTTTAGAAGAGGTTGAAAGACGTGGTCTGGATATTGATCCAGGTGAAAGTGATTTCGATTTTAATATGAAAGAACTCATTACAGCCCTCTGGATGAAAAGACGTCTCTATCAAGACTATCAATCAGAGTTAGACAAAATTATCTACAAAGCGATTGGTAAAATTATATGAGTACAGATGTAAAGATGTTGCTCGATGCAATTAAGAGTAAGCGATACTTTGACATTGAGGTAGAGTTAACTGAACCTCTTCGTTTCAAAGGTGTAGTGCCTTTTGATATGCGTATAGAAGGATCAAAAGCATCCTTCAAAGTATTAGCGGAATCCGAAGTGATAGCGGAATCTATGGTGTTTAACTTCCTAATGAGTCTTGACGAATGATACGCGCAATCCTATTTTTCCTAATTATTTCCTTGTTTTTTGCTATAGGAATTACAGTATTCCGCGAAAAGAAAGGAAAAGAGAGATTGAAGTTGATTAAATTATTATCCTTCTCTATAATCTGTAGTGTGTTATCAATCTCTACTATCTTAGCCATCGTAATCTTATTTTAAGGAACTTGTAATGAATCGCTTTTTGAAATTGTCTCTTATTGCTGCTACTGTTGCCTCCATGGCTGCATGTACTCGAATTGAGACCGGTGAGGTTGGTTTGCGTGTTGATATCAGCAAACAAGTAAGCACTACTGAGTTGTTGCCAGGTTCTTGGAACCAGACTATCGTTGGTGATGTATTGACATTCCCAGTTAAGGATGTTAACGTTAAACTTGACGACATGACCCCTATCGCTAAAGATAATAGCACCATGAAAGACTTTGATGCTCTTATCATCTACAACTTGAACCAGAGCCAGGTTGCTGAGTTGTATAACTCTAAGTCAAAAGCATTCCATACTCGTCATGACGGTGACACATACTTGATGTTTAACTACATCTACAACGCTACCCGTAACGCTGTCTACAAAGAGGCTCGTAAGTACGAAGCACTCGACATGGCTGACAATCGTCAAGCCATGGAACAGGCTATCAAAGAACAAGTTCAGCGTACCCTTGCTGAAGAAAAGCTGGATGGTTCTATCTCTATTTCCCAAGTATTGATTCGTAACGTTGTTCCTGCTGACTCTGTTGTTGAGTCTGCTAACGCCTTGGTTCGTTCTAAGAATGAATTTAAGCAAAAGGAAGTTGAAGTTAAGACCGCTGAAGCAGAAGCTCGTCGTATGCAGGCTCTTGCAAGCCAAGGTGCACAGTCTATTGCTTACATGCAGGCTCGTGCCCAGGCTGATATTGCCGAAGGTATCAAGAATGGTCGTGTAAACGCTATTGTTGTTCCTTACGACTTCAAAGGCTTCGTTAACGTAGGTAAATAATATGGGATGGGCATCAGGCAGTGAACTATTAGGGGATATTGTTCTTTCTACTCAGAAAGCTGTCCCTAAGAAGTATCGCAAGGAGCTTTATAAACTCTTCATTAATCATTTTGAACAGCACGACTGTGATACTATTTGTGAGTGTGAGGGATTAGATCCTGAGTTTGATAAAGCAATTAAAGAATTGTATCCTGAGTATGATGAGGAATATAATGAGTAAACTAAAAGCATGGTTTAATCGACCTAGACGCCTGATTGCCCTTTTGTTTATTCAAATATGGGTATGGCCACAGTTCTTTGCCAATGCATTGCCTCCTAACATCTTCATTCCTCTTCTATTTACAGCTGGTGGATGCTTTATCGCTAACATTATTCATATCATGATTTCATTTGACCGTGGAGAACATCTTGAGTAAAAAACTTTACACCGTTCGTGTATCATATGACTATGTGGTAGTCGCTGACGACGAAAATGATGCTTATTCTGTTGGCATAGAAGCTGTTCGTGATGCTCTCTTTGATCTTAGTGTTCATGATGTTGATATTGATATTAAAGAAGGTGTAAGTGCCTTTGGCTGGGACAATGATTGTATTCCTTATGGTGGTGATGGAAATACACGAACAGGTGAGTACTTAAAAAATGGTACTTGATATTTTAAGAGAAGCCTATAAAATAGCATCAGAGAAGAGAAAAGTGGCTGCTGCTAAGGCCGAGAAGGCTAAGATTGCTAAACACTTTAACGATCTCTACACCTATCGTATACCATGGCAGGAAAGAAACAATGAACGAATGACAGAAGGCTCGGCTATGTGGGGCATATTTCCTAAGAAAGGCCATGCATGGATGTGTCCAGAATGTAATACAATTCATATTTCTCATGAATGTAGTTCAATGTCAGGGTTACAATATCGTAAATGCTGTAGTACAGGCGAAGGTCATAGACTTCATCATAACATCAGGACTGAGTAATGGAAAATAAACCTAAACGTGGATTTAAGAAAAAGACTATCGAGCAGACTATTGTCAACCAGATCAAAGGTTGGCTGCAGTCTATTGAAGACATCGAACTTCGCGATACTGTTAAGAAGCATTATATTGTTACCGGTGGTGCAATTACTTCTATGCTTCAAGGAGATCTACCGAACGATTACGATGTTTATTTGGATAACACCGAAGTTGCCGCTCGTCTTGCTAACTATTATGTTAGCCGTCTTCCAGCTGTAGATAACGAAAAGACTCGTATCCCTATTGTTGAGGTTCCTCCAGAAGGTGGTCGAGTTACTGTTAAGGTAAAGTCAGCTGGTATTGCTGGTGAAGATATTGACCAGGATCAATACGATTATTTTGAGTCTTATCCTAACCCTAACAAACGCATCTCCCAGTATCTAGAAGGTGCGATGCAAAAAGACACAGGTAAGTATACCGCACTTGCCATTACTACTAATGCCATTACGCTGACAGATAAAATTCAGATCGTATTACGATTTGTTGGTCCAGCTAATGAAATTCATAAGAACTATGACTTCGTCCACACAACAAACTACTTTACAGAGTCTGAGGGTGTTGTACTTAACCAACCTGCTTTGGAATCCATCCTGTCCAAAGAACTTAAGTACGTTGGTAGCCTCTACCCAATCTGCTCTATGTTCCGAATCAAAAAGTTTATTCAACGAGGATGGACTATTACAGCCGGAGAAATGTTGAAGATTGCCTGGGATATCTCTAAACTTAATCTAAACGATAGAGAAGTTCTTCAAGAACAATTGACTGGGGTTGATGCTGCTTACTTCAATCAACTAATCAGTTTGTTGGAAGAAGGTAAAGAAATCGATCGAACCTATTTGTTCGAATTAGTTAACCGTGTATTTGATAACAACTGGGAGCCAGAAAATGATGAGTAAACTAAGATACTGGCTTGATTGTTTTATGTTTTTCAGCTATTCTCATAGCTTCTCATTCATGGACATTCTTGTATTTGCTTTCATCATACCGGAGTTATGTAATACCTACTCATGGTGGTTCATCCTCTTGGTGTTACCATGGAGCTTTTACAGCAATCGTCAAGCATTCAAATATATCGCTTAAGGAAATAAAATGGATTTAGCATTATTAGTTTACGCAATCAGTCTTATTGGTGATCTCAAGTATTTTATTGTGCTTGTATCTTTTGCACTTGCTATTACTGTAGCAGTAACTGGAATTTATACCGCTAGTTGGTATTTCGGTGGATATGAGTACAGCTGGGACCTCAAACGTGATGGTACTGTTAAGGATCAGATTCAAAAATCAAGAGATTCATTTAAGAATATCTTTACCAAATCTATTCCTTGGCTTGCTTTATCAGTTTTTGTTGGATTTATCATCCCATCAGAGAAAACTGCATACACAATGGTTGGTGCTTATGCTGCACAAAAGGTCGCCCAGGATGATCGTACAGCCGAGGTTAGCGGTAAGGTATTGACTATCATTAATCAGAAACTTGACTCTTTTGTTGAAGCTGGTATCAAGGAAGCAGAAGCTCGCGCTACCAAAGCCATAAAAGGTGAAACAAAGAAGGATAAGAAAGATGAGTAAGGTTAATTCTCATGCTCAATTAGAATTCAAAGCTATGGGCTGGATGAATGAAGACGGTACTTGGTGCGATGATATGCAAGAGTTGATTTGCAAACAGGTACTTGAACTCATCGATCTATTTGGCACTCATGGTCATTCAGGCTCTTCAGCTCCCTATGCTGCTGATATGTTTAAGAAACTAGCCATGTATGAGCCTCTCGGACCTTTGACTGGTGAAGACTGGGAATGGAATGAACTACACTACTGTGGTGATATCAAATATCAGAACAAGCGCTGTGGTCATGTCTTCAAAGGTGACGATGGTCGTGCATACGATAGTCAAGGCAAAATCTTCTATGATTGGTATACTAACGATGCCGGTGAACGATATAAGTCTCACTTTACAACCAAGGACTCAAGAGTCTACATCGAGTTTCCTTACACACCAACGAGAGAATATGTCGAAGCAGATCCCAGCCGATGAGCTAGTACAAGTTCTTGATAAAATGCAAGAGCAAATCGATAATATGGCCAAGCGCATTGCTACTTTAGAAGTAGCACAAATGCCTAACCCTTACGGTACATACCATGGCTACTCTGTTCCAAAAATTAATTGGGATATAGCTACTTGTCCAACTTGTGGCATTAAGTTAGATCAAGTAATGGGCTATGTTTGTTCTAATCCAAGATGTCCAACAGGGCTTGGCCCTGTTACTTGCTAATGAAATACTATACTATTGTCTTTCCTGGTGAATTTGGTCAGCATGTTCAAGAGACATGGAGTACTGATCAGATTATTAAATCATTCTACCCATATTGGTGTAGTATGATGGTTCAGAATATGGCTGCACCCGATCTTAATATCGATAGATGTATCGATGATTGGTGTGTTGTGCATTGGGCAATGGAATCCGATCAATGGGGCAACCCTCTTAACCCTCCTCAAGAACTAATGGGATCTTAATATGAAACGTGAACGCAAAATCTTACCCTTTACAAACCGATTTGGTGATGTTATTCAACCAGGTGATACCGTATATTCTATCACTACTTGTTCCCACCGTACACACATTAATAAAGCTGAGTATGTCGGCTATATTGAACGATCTCAGTATGACTGGCGAACTAAAGAGACAAAACTAGAGCCTTATGTTCAAGTAAGGTTACCTTATACATCCACAATATACTTTGATAAAAAGAAAAATAAAGAGTATGATTGGGTTGGACATACATTAGAGTATTTTAATGAGAATGTAGAGCGCAGAGAAATACCTGGATTCAGAATTTCTACTCTTTGGTACAACAATGTTATTCCTACTAACGCACCTATCGATCAATTGGCCGAGGCTGTATGAGTCAAGTTGTAAAAGCAATCTCAGCTACCGATACCGGTGATCGTCGCTACATCAAAGAGAAACTATCACCTCTTTTTCAAGATGTATTCGATGTAAAATCGCAGATAAGTGAGTTACGTGATAGCTCCGGGCAAGTAATCAAGGTTTATAAAATTGGTGTTACTCTTGGTAACTCCGTGGCGGTATCAGAGCTTGATCAACTACAAAATCCAGGCTCTTTAACAGAAGCTATTAATACTACTAAGCGTGCAGTAATTGAAGGCATCTTCGGTGAGTTTAGACCATACTTCAGACGTATGGAAATAGCATTGTCTAACTATGATACTGAACAAGCACGTCTTATTCTACATGAGTTAGAAGATTTAATGTTTGAAGCAAAATGAAAAAGATCTTTGTTGATATGGATGGAGTCATTACAGACTTCAACAAAAAGTATACCCAGATGTTTGGTAGGACTCCTGCCGAGGTGAGAGCTGATAGGGAGCGTAAGCAGTACTCAGAGTTCTGGCATAAGTTTG
>JACCDJ010460182.1_pt1 | contig 16229 bp, 13 predicted proteins | sample 7444481 | NCBI WGS metagenome assembly JACCDJ01 (sample SAMN15323435, study PRJNA562643) | freshwater metagenome | isolation source: river surface water | place: USA:Blue River Watershed | collected 2017-08-15 | reverse complement strand
TTCCTTTTCCTGTATCAGCTAAAACAATCTGTATTTGTTTTGGATCGTAAATTTTAGAAGTAATTTTAATCGTTCCTTCGCCCTCTATTGCATCAATAGAATTGCTTAATAAATTCATAAAAACCTGATTTATTTTGCCTGAATGACAATGGATTAAAGGAATATCACCGAGCTCATTTTCAATTTTTATCCGCTTACCCAATTTATGCTTAAGCAGTATAACGGTTGTTTTTATGCACTCATTGATATTAGTGAGGCTGGTTCCAAATTCTTCGGTTCTACTAAAATTCTTTAAGCCCCTAACAATTTCTGCCGTACGTGTAGCTCCTTCCTCCAAACCTATTAACAACTCATCAATTTCATTGATGGTATAAGGCAAATCAAGACTTTTGATTAATTCATGCGTTTCTTTGGCGCTTTCATGATCAATTTTTTTAACAGAATCAATTACACTAATTAAATCTGCCACATCCCTTTTTAACGGAGTTACATTGGATAGAACAAAGTTGATTGGATTATTAATCTCGTTGGTAATACTTACAGTCAATTTACCAACAGCACTCATTTTTTCAGTGTGAATTAAATTAGTTTGGGTTCTTTTTAATTCATCCAATGTCTCATTCAAGATTTTATTCTTTTGGTCAAGTTCTGCAGAACTTTTTTCTAAACCTTGGTATAGTTTTAAAACTGCCGCCTGCTTTGAACCAGCAATTCCAAAGGCGATTCCTAAGAAGATGGGGGCGGTGTCAATAATGTAAATAAGCGGATCGTTCATATGCGCATACTTTATGGAAGCCCATGAACAATCTAGTTTGAAATAAAAGCAAATGTCGAATACGAGTGCAATAATGGGAAAGCAACACCCAAATGCAATTCCAAAAAGTAAATAGTTGAGTTGTGATTTGCTTTTTATAAACTTCATTTCCTGAATCTTTTCTGAAACCAATTTAATAATATTCGGCAAGTTAGTACTCATTTTGGACTCTTTCTCAAAATTGCATAAACGCTGTTAACAAAAGGGTAGAATGCCTAAAAATTAGTTCGTTTCATTAGTTATCCCCACACTATCCACGATTATTGATGACTGTGCGTAACTTATTTGAAAATAGGTAGTTCCTAGACCTGATTTTAGGCTTATTTTTGAATCTCGAATTATATCTATGGGAAAAATTATTGCAATAGCGAATCAAAAGGGTGGAGTAGGTAAAACTACCTCAGCAATCAACTTGGCTGCTAGCTTCGCCGTTTTAGAATATAAAGTCTTGTTGGTCGATGCAGATCCGCAAGCAAATGCCACTTCCGGTATCGGATTCAACCCAAAGCAAATCACAACCGGTTTGTACGAATGCATGATCAACGAAGTGACCATCGATAAAGCGATGATCGAAACGGAAACACCTAACCTTTACCTCTTGCCAGCAAGTATGGATCTAGTGGGTGCCGAAATCGAATTCGTGAACCATCAAAATCGTGAGCGTATCATGAAGGCCGTTCTTGATTCTGTAAAAGATCAGTTCGACTATATCATCATCGACTGTTCTCCGTCACTAGGCCTTATCACCGTTAACGCACTCACCGCTGCCGATTCTGTATTAATCCCTGTTCAATGTGAATTCTTCGCATTAGAAGGTTTGGGCAAATTGTTGAATACCATCAAAATCGTTCGTACACGTATCAATGTGGATCTTAGTATCGAAGGGATTTTGTTGACCATGTTCAACCAACGTCTTCGTTTGAGTCATCAAATGGTGAATGAAATCAAACCTCACTTTGAAGATTTAGTATTCAATACCATCATACATCGTAACGTTTCACTAGCAGAAGCGCCAACCATTGGAAAGCCTGCCATCGCTTACGACGCTGACTGTACCGGTGCTTTGAATTACCTCAACTTGGCGCGTGAAATTTTGAAACGTAATCAAAAGGTTGAAGGGGAGGAAGCTGCTGACGCAAGCGAAGGCAGTACCGAAAATAACTCAACAGAAGAATAATATACCACGAGAATATGTCCAAACAAAAAGAAGGTTTAGGAAAAGGAATACGTGCCTTATTGCAAGGTATCGATGAAGATGTGGTCGCTCCTAAAGGCCGTAACGCGGATAATAGCGCTGCTGCAGCTTTCGCTGGAGAACCTGCTAATAATGCTGTTGCAATCGATCTTGTAAAGCTTACTGAAATCGAAGTGAATCCGTTTCAACCGCGTGTTGATTTTGACGAACAAGCACTCAGCGACCTTTCTGAATCTATCAAAACACATGGTTTGATCCAGCCAATTACGCTTCGTCGTATAACTGGCCAAGAATACAAATATCAGTTGATCTCGGGCGAACGCCGTTTGCGTGCAAGTAAGCTTGCTGGCTTAACAGAAGTGCCTGCCTATATCCGTACAGCCAACGATCAAGAAATGGTCGAAATGGCCTTGGTAGAGAATATTCAACGTGAGGATTTAAATGATATTGAAGTTGCGATTACCTACCAACGTTTGAAGAAAGAATGTGCGTTGACGGATGAACAAGTGGCGGCTCGCGTAGGTAAGAATCGTAGTACTGTAACGCATTTCTTGAATTTGTTGAAGTTACCTGAAGTAATTCAAATCGCGTTGAAAGAACGTAAGATCTCTATGGGACATGCACGTGCTATCAATGGTTTGGAACATGTTGATCAACAATTATTGGCGTATAAAAAACTGATTGAAAATAAATTCTCCGTTCGTCAGATGGAGATGTACGTGCAATCCATCAAAGCGGTACGCGGTGGTGCTGCGAAAGTACTCAAAACACCGAGCGGTGCAGATGCAAACGGTCTAACACCTGGGCATTTGAAGATTCAAGCGCAAATGACCACTAAGTTGGGTACACGTATCAAAATGACTCGTCAACCAAATGGAAAAGGAGAAATTAGCATTCCTTTTGCTAGTGACGACGACCTGACAAGAATCATTCAATTGCTTAATATCTAAATTTATATTTGTTTCCCCTGTAAACAAAGAACCTCGCTGTTATGAAGAAACAAATTGATGTAATGGGAAGTGGACTGATCGGCAGTCTTGTCTCAATTTACTTAGCTAAACGTGGACATGAAGTGAATTTGTTCGAACGTCGTGTAGACATGCGTAAGAACAGAATCTCTGCTGGAAGAAGTATCAATTTGGCGCTGAGCGACCGTGGCTTCAGAGGCCTTGCCGGTGCAGGTTTGCAAGATGCTATTCGTGAGATAGCAATTCCAATGTATGGTCGTCAAATACACCATATGGATGGTTCGCAGTCGTTTCAACCTTATGGAAAAGAAGGGCAAGCCATTTATAGCGTGAGCCGTGGTGGTATCAATATGCGCTTAATGGAATTGGCTGATCAATATCCAAATATCAAAATTCATTTTGAACACCGTTGTGTAGATGTAGATCCTAAAAGTGCGAAGGCAAAAGTATTGAATGAAGCAAGTGGGGAAGTGGTAGAACGTACGCCGGATATCGTGATTGGAGCAGATGGTGCTTTTAGTCCTGTCCGTCATTCTCTTCAAACAAAAACAGATCGCTTCGATTATTCGCAAACCTATATCGAAAGTGGATATAAAGAATTAGTGATTCCTCCAGATGCAAATGGTGGGTTTCAAATGGAGAAGACCGCCTTACATATCTGGCCGCGCAAAAGCTTTATGCTAATTGCTTTGCCTAACTTGGATGGTAGCTTTACCTGTACTTTATTTTTACCTTTCGAAGGAGAAGTATCTTTCTCTAAATTGAATACGGATCAAGAAATCACTGCTTTCATGCAGGAATATTTTGCCGATGCTTTACCTATGATGCCAAGCTATTTAGAAGATTGGCATGCTAATCCTACTTCATCTTTGTCTATCGTGCGTTGCAATCCTTGGAACTATAAAGACAAAGTGTGTTTAATCGGAGATGCGGCACATGCAATTGTTCCTTTCTACGGACAAGGGATGAACTGTGGCTTCGAAGATTGTGTAGTGCTCGATGAGTTAATGGAATCTTTGGGAGACGATAACTGGACCGAAGTATTCAATAACTTCAGTCGCTTACGTAAACCTAATGGAGATGCGGTGGCGCAACTTGCCCTAGACAACTTCATAGAAATGCGTGATAAAACAGGTGATCCGAAATTCTTGTTACGCAAGCAAATCGAATCGCGCATCAGCAAAGAGAATCCAAGCTTCTTAAGTTTGTATGCACAGGTAACTTTCTCTCCACATATCTCTTATGCGCAAGCTTATCAAGCTGGTCAACGTCATGATCATTACTTGAATGAATTGGCTAGCATTGAGCAGGTAATGGATAAATGGAATACGCCAGAAGTACAATCTATTATTCGCGACTTATTAAGCGCTGAATAATTACTTTTTCAATTGTAATAATTGCTCATACGCCGACTTGTCTTTCAATAGACGAGTAGCCTCTTTAATGTCTGCATCGAATTGGAACGCGTTCTGGAAACGCCCTTTCTGTAAGGCATAGCGACTGGCAATTTCAGTACTCAACAATTCGCTGAGCTCCGATTTGTTCTCTTGCAATGACTCATGTAGTGAACGATGTAAGGACGCTTTAAACGCTTTTAATTCTTCTAGCAATTCCTGTTCTCCATTTTCTTTTGCCTTCTTTTGAAGCAAGCTTATTTCCGTTTCTCCTGCAGCTTCATACGTAAAGGAACGTGTCTCTAGAAATTGCTCCAAATCTGCAATCTCATTCCATTGCCAATCTTTCACCGAACCGATTGTTGGATGATTTAGAACATACTGTGTAGCATATTCAAATAATAAATTTTTCGAAACTAATACGCTGAGTAATTGACTGTATTCTTTCGCCGCTACAGCTGCATCTGGTTCGATTCCGCCTCCGTCATATACCGTGCGCCCTTTCATCGTTAGGAAAGCGTGTTTCAAGGAGTCTGCTACTTTATCTACCGATCCATCTACGTTACGATGCGAATAGTCGAGTGCTTGAATGCATCTACCACTTGGCGTATAATACTTTGCTGTGGTGATTTTAACTTGCGCACGTAAACCGGTCAATGGGAAGGTTGTTTGTACCAATCCTTTGCCAAAGCTTCGTTGGCCAACGATAATGCCACGATCTAAATCTTGAATGGCACCTGCCACGATTTCACTTGCCGAAGCCGAATTGCGAGCTGTGAGCACTACCAAAGGAGTGGTCTCATCAAAAGGCTCATTCAAGGCTTTGAACATTTTAGAAGAGCTAGGCTTTCTACCACGCGTGCTAACAATCGAACTGTTTTTAGGGACAAACAAATTCGCCACGTCCACAGCCTCTGTCAATAATCCTCCTGGATTACCTCTCAAATCAATAATCCAGCCTTTAATAGCACTATTCTCTTTTTTTAATTGTTTGAGTGCACGCTCTAAATCACGTGCGCAATTATCGGTGAATTGAGTGAAACGTACATAGCCAATCTGACCATCTAAAATTCCTGCATAGCTCACCGCGTTCAAATGTATTTCTTCACGTTGTAGCGGAATGCTGAGTAAATCTTTCTGACCAGGACGTTGTATGGTAATATTGATAATCGAACCTGCTGGACCTTTTAAGAAATGTGAAATATCATCCACACTGTTTCCTTTACAATCAGTTCCATCAATACTTATAATAGCGTCTCCGGCTTTTAATCCGGCCTTATGTGCAGGGAAGCCTTCATAAGGTTCGGCAATCACAATATAATCACCGAGATCACGAACCGTAGCGCCAATCCCACCGTACTTTCCAGTGGTTTGAAATTTATAATTCGCCATATCACTCTCTGGGATATAGGTCGTATAAGGATCAAGAGAAGCTAACATCGCATCAATACCACTCTTCACCACTTTTTCTTGGTCAACAGGGTCGGCGTAGTTACTTAGCAACTCTTTATAAAAGGAAGAAAACAGTTCGAGGTTTTTATTGACTTCAAAATAGCTTTCACCAGCGGCCGTTAAAACGAACACTGCAACTATACCCAAAATCCATAACTTACCTTTCTGCATTTTTCTTATGATTCTGCTTGCCATTCAACGCCTGTCAAATCTAAAAACACATCTTCTAAATTCGCTTGTTTGACTTGTTTCGGACGAACGAATCCTTTTGCAACCAGTTGATCAATTAAATTGTCGGGTGAATCCAATGCGATTAAAGTTCCTTTGTCCATCACCCCTACACGATCACATAACTGCTCCGCTTCGTCCATATAGTGCGTGGTAATCATGACTGTTGTTCCATTATCGCGTACCTGACGAATCAAATCCCACAGGTTACGACGTGCTTGCGGGTCGAGACCAGTAGTTGGTTCATCGAGGAAGATAATTTTCGGCGTATTGATTAAAGTTGTGGCAATACTGAAACGCTGTTTCTGACCGCCACTCAGGTCTTTGTATTTTGCCTTTGCTTTTTCTGCCAGATTCACTTTTTCTAAAATCGCCATCGGATCGATCTGCACGTTGTAAAGCCCGGAGAATAATTCTAATAAATCTAATAAGTGCAAACCAGGGTAGAAGCCTGCAGCCTGCAATTGAACGCCAATAATTTGTTTGATTTGATTCTGCGCATCATCTACCGAAAGCCCGTTGATTAGTACCTTTCCAGCACTTTTATCCCGGAGCGTTTCCATGATTTCCAAGGTAGTTGTTTTACCGGCACCGTTTGGTCCAAGCAAGCCAAATATTTCTCCTTCATAGACATCAAAACTAATGCCCTTTACAGCCTCAAACTCACCATAACTTTTGCGCAAATCGCTTACTGAAATTATCGGACTACGTTCCATTTTCAGATATTTTAATACTAAACAAATGTAGGATAAATCATTAACATTTTGGCCCTGAGTATTTGACGATTTTTATGCATCTTTGGAAAAGGCTATGAACCAGGCTGATCTACTCATAAAGAAACTCGACGCCTTTATAAGGAAGTATTATCTCAACCAGATTATACGAGGCCTGCTATTATCTGTCGCGCTCCTTCTAATCAGCTTTTTGGGGATGAATTTCTTAGAACATCAGTTCTATTTTTCTTCTAACATCCGTTGGATATTATTAGCTGTTTGGATAGGCTTGTGGCTGTATACTTTTTTTCAATTTTTATTCCGTCCTGTATTCGGTTATTTCGGTTTGGCGAAAGGCATGTCGTATGAAGAAGCAGCACGCATCATCGGAAGACATTTCGAACCTATTCAAGATAAACTACTCACGGTATTACAATTAAAGCAAGACGCTGAAAAAAGCACCTCGAGTTTGATTTCGATGGAATTGCTATTGGCTAGTATCGAGCAGAAAACGACTTCGATACAGCCTTTCGAATTTGTGAACGCGGTGGATTTAAAGACCAACAAGAAATACCTACCATATGCAGCTGTTCCGGTTTTGGCTTTGTTGCTCTTGTTAGTGTTTGCGCCAAATGCTTTGCTAAAGCCTAGTGCACGCTTATTTCAACCCGCTGTTGAGTTTGAGAAAGAGTCGCCATTCCATTTTAATCTACTCACCAAAAACCTGCGCGTCTTGCAGCAGAATGATTTAAGAATTGAAGTTGAATTGAGCGGAGAAGCCTTTCCTGACGAAGTGGAAATCAATTGGGACGGGCAGTTGTATAAGATGAAGAAGGAAAGCGTGAATCGCTTTAGCTATACTTTAAGCAATTTACAAAAAGCAGCTTCTTTCCGTTTTGAAGCAGGAGAGTTTCATTCCAAATTGTATGAGGTACAAGTAGTACTTCGTCCACAAATAATCGGCTTCGAAGTCGATTTGCAATATCCTGCTTATACAGGTCGTGCCCCTGAAGTATTACGCCAAACCGGTGATCTCAATATCCCAGAAGGAACGCGTGTCACTTGGAAATTCAATACGCAGAATACCTCTCAATTACAATTGATTCTACCTGACTCAACCCGTTTGTTAGCCAATGAATCCAATGATTTCAAAGTAAGTACCGTCGCTCGTAAAGCAGGTGCATATCAGCTATTCACAGCTAATCAGGATATGTTACGTGCCGATAGCGTAAGTTATTTGATGAATGTAGAATCAGATCAATATCCTGTTCTACAATGTGAAGAGCTGAGCGATTCAATCAAGGAACGTCAGCGTTATTTCTATGGTAAAGCTGAAGACGATTATGGAATTTCTAAATTACAATTAGCCTATCAACTACACCTTGCTAGCGGCGCTAAGAATGAAACATGGAGTTATATCAATATTCCATACAGTGGTAAAAACAAGATTAGTTTTCAATACGCATTCGACTTTAACTCACTGGGTTTATCACCCGGAGATCGCGTAGATTATTATGTGATCACTTGGGATAATGACGGCATACATGGTCCTAAATCAGCACGTTCGGAGCTTAAGCAGTTGAAGCTTGCTTCCTCTGATGAAACGGAAAAAGCAATTACTGATGCGAACAAAAATTTGCAGAAAGATCTAGAGAAAGCTTTGAAAGACGCGAAGGCAATCCGTGATCAGATTAAGAACATGCAAGAGAAATTATTGCAGAAGAAAAATCTTTCCTTCGAAGATCAGAAAGCATTAGAGAATTTGCAAAAACAACAAAAGGCCTTAGAGGACAAGCTATCAGCGATGCAAAAGGCTTTGGAAGAAAACAAAACACGACTCGATGATTTGAATGCCTTGACTCCTGAGATGAAAGAGAAGTTAGAAGCTTTGCAGGAGATGATGAAGGATATGAAAAATGAAAATCAAGCAAAAGATATGCAGCAGCTGCTTGATAAAATGGATCAAATGACGAAGGATGATGTGGTGCGCGAATTAAAGGAGAAGCAGCAAGAAGGCGACCAACAGCAAAAGCAGATGGATCGTATGATGTCTTTGTACAAGCAGATGCAGCTCGATCAACAGATGCAGATGGCTATGGAGAAGTTGAAAGAGATGGCCGACAAACAAGCGGAGTTAGATAAGCAATCCGAACTCGCTCCGCAAGAAAAGAGTGCTGATTTAAAGCAACAACAGGATCAGTTGAATAAGGAGTATAAGGAGTGGATGAAGCAAATGGAGAGCCTGAAAAAGCAGGATGAACAGCTGAATAATAAAATGGATTTGGCTAAGACAGAGTCGGAGCAGCAAGATGCGCAACAAGATCAACAAGATGCTTCCGATCAGTTGCAACAAAAGAATAACAGCAGCGCTTCGAAAAAGCAATCTTCTGCCGCACAGAAGATGAAGAAGATGCAGCAGAAAATGGAGGAGAAGTCGCAATCTGCCGAATCAGAGCAGTTGGAGATGGACTTACGCGCAATCCGTCAGTTGCTCGAAAATTTATTACAGTTCTCCTTTGAGCAAGAAGCTTTGATGAAGCAGCTTTCCACGATGAGTATTAACACGCCTGCCTATTTACAAGCCATGCAGCAACAACGCAAGCTAAAGGATGATGCGAAGTTGATTGAAGACTCTTTATACTCTTTAGGGAAGACGGTCTTCCAATTGAAGAAATATGTAACGGAGCAGATGACGGAGGTAAACAAGCATCAAAGTCGTGCGATGGATTATCTCGAACAACGTAATAGTGGCGCTGCGCAATCAGAGCAACAATACATTATGACGGGCGCAAATAACTTAGCCTTGATGTTGAATGAGACGATGCAGAACATGCAGCAACAACAAAGCCAGCAAAGCAAGCCAGGATCTGGTTCTTGTAATAAACCTGGCGGAAGCGGACAAGGAAAGAGTGGGAAGAAATCTGCTGGTCAACAATTGAAGGACATCAATCAAATGTCGAAAGAAATGCGCGATGCTTTGGAAAAGATGATGGGCAAGCAAGGGCAACCAAAACCTGGAGAACAACCTGGTCAAAAACCTGGTGCGCAGAAGCAAGGCACGGCTGGTGGTAGTGGCGGACAAGGGCAGCAAGAGGGACAACAAAAGCCTGGACAGTCGCAGTTAAGCAGTAAAGAATTTGCACAGCTAGCCGCGAAGCAAGCAGCGTTGAGAAAGGCTTTACAAGAATTTAATCAGCAGTACAATAAAGACGGTAAGCAACAGTATGGCAATCTCGACCAGTTGTTGAAGCAGATGGATTTAAATGAAACGCAGTTAGTGAATAAGCGACTGACGAATGAAATGCTGCTCCGTCAAAAACAAATTGAAACTCGTTTGTTAGAAGTGGAAGACGCAAGTCGTGAGCAAGACAAAGATCAAAAGCGCGAAAGTCATGCCGCTCAAGATCAGACTCCTGCTTTACCTCCTGCAGTCCTCGATTATATTAAGAAACGTCAAGCGATGATGGAAGGCTATCAAACAGTCCCTCCTGAATTTTCGCCCTACTATAAGCAGCTTGTAGAAGATTACTTCAAGGCGATTCGTGCGGGAGGGCAATAGGAATTATTTATACATACTTTTTTACTGGATCTGCGCGTTATTCTATAATGATTTAACAAAAAATAGTTGTTCGTAAGGACAACTTAGTTTATTTTTATATGAATAATGAGAAGCAGCTAAGAAAGATTGTCTTATATGGAAACTATTTTGATGATTTTTTCAATGGTTTAGATAAAAAAAGTCGTGATAAAGTATTGTGGGTTTTAAAATTAATTGAAGATTTGCCCGTAATACCAAAGATTTATTTTAAGCATTTGAAGACATCGCAAGGTATTTATGAGGTGCGTATTTCATATGCTGGAAATATTTTTAGGGTCTTCTGCTTTTTTAATAAGGACAAAGAAATTGTATTATTAAATGCTTTCAGGAAGACGACTAACAAGACTCCATTACTTGAATTAGAAAAGGCAATAAAACTCCGAAAAGAATATGAAAAGCAGTAAAAAAGTAAAAACGCTTGATGAATTTATCGATGCGAAGGTCGGTTTTAGAGGTTCTGTAAATCGTGAGAAGTTCGAAAAAGGATATGAAGGTTTTCGAATAGGTTTTATGTTACAGAGTGCAAGATTAAAACTCGGTTTAACACAAGAAGAACTTGCGTTACGTTGTGGAACGAATAAAGGATATATCTCTAAAATTGAAAATGATGTAAAGGAAGTACGACTATCGACTTTACAAAAGATCGTCGAAAAGGGTCTAGGCGGTCGTTTGAAATTAAAAATTGATGTTTAATAGCAGTTCTTATAGCCACTAAAACTTCATAATCTTCTTCGTTACACCATTCGCTTCTAAGAAGTAAACGCCTGCACGCTTAGGTATAAACGGTATACGATTCGTTTCTGCATTTCCATTCCAAAGTAATACCCCCGTTTCATCATACAATTTGAAATGGCTAGAAGCAGGGTAGCTGCCACTTAAATTCCAATATTCATTATCCGTAATACTACTTGGATAAACGCTCCATGCTGCATTAGCTAGAGGCGCTATTCCGTTCGGCGTGATATTAGCAATCGAGTCAAATATACCTAAACAGTGATTATAATAGCTACCGCAAATGCTCTGCTCTAAACGGATCGCACGTACTTGATAGACATTAGTACCCAATAAAGGAAAGCTATCAATAAAGTTAGAACCGCCTATCATTCCATGTGAAATCACATAGAAAGAATCTTGAATGCTTTTCGCACGCAATACTTCATAGCCCAAAACATTATTACCTAGATTAGCCGACCAATTCAATTGTACGCGGCTATTATTGTAAATGGCTTGCGAACTTAAATTCTGACACACACTGAAATAATCCTGACGTAAACTCGGGTCGCCGAGAAATTCTGTATGGATACCATAATAACCATAGTTCAACGGACCGTACAATGCGCTATTATTCTGACTACTCGCAATAGCAGTAGCCATCGGCATTCCCGCGCTTAAGGTGTGGAAATACCAATTCGGTCGACCGGCCCAACAATTCGTAAAGGCACCATTTGGACCCGCAAGTGCTGCTCTTAAAAAATTATCACTTGCATCCCAATCGCCGAAATAAGAACCGAAGCTCATCGTAAACGCGTGATTCAAAGGAACATTCGAAAAGTCTTGCGTAGTGCCAATCCCTGCTGCACTCGTATAACTGCCTCCGCCACAAGCATAGGACCATAAATAATCTTGTGCCGCTAAGGTTGTGAAATAATCTCCGTTACGAGTACTGTCTCCGCCCACACAAGCATATCCATTTCTATAGGCGTTTTGCGCAAATGCTTCGCCGTTAAAATAACCGAAGTTGTCATCTACCAACATCCGCTTGCGATAGCTAATCAATCCCGTTTTAAACTGGTGCAAGCGAGTCAAATACTGTTGCAACAAACTCGTATCTGAACTACTAAAACTCGGTAAATTATAAAAGTCGATTCTTCCAGCACTCAACTCTACATCACTCGGTAAATTACTTTGATCGTATTTGCCATCGCCAGGGATGTTTTGATTTTCTGCTCGACTAGCAACGGTATTGTTCACACTATTATCCGTCCAATTACCATCGATATCTGCATAGAATAAATCCGTAGGCCAAGCACCTTGGTGATCAGGATGTCCATCTGGATTCAGTTCGCCACTATAAGGTACTGGCACATGTCCGACAATCAATAATGCACTCGGTAAATCATGGCGCTTATGATAGAGATTTTGGATCAGCGATTTAATGTTGGCTACGCTCTGTGTTCGACTAACATAAATGGGATGTACCCACCAAGCATCTGCCGTGAGATCTAATAGTAATTGTTGTAATTCGTTTTGTAAAGGGATGGCATAGGTCGAATCGATCAATACAATCATTTCTCCAAACGAGCTCTGGTTGGCACTTTCAAAGCCACCACAAAAATATTGTTCGACATTCGGTAGGGAATGCTTTCGTTGTATTTGAATACGATATTCGTAACGCAGTCCTTTTTGTACCGCTAAGTCATTAAAGTTGCTAATCGTTCCACTGTAGGTATTTGTCGGCCCCCAAGTGCTAGCATTCATTAATTTTTTCGAAAAGGAAATCGTAGCGAAGTTGGTATCTGCCGTCCAATTGAAAACTATTTTTTTCGTCGGAGCCGCACTGTAGGTGATATGCATCGGAAATGCTAAATCACTTGCTTGTTGCGCAATGGCACTACCATTCGTTGCGATAAAAAAAGAGAATAGAAGTGCTATTGAAAAGGGTAATCGCATTAGTGCTTATTGTAATTGATGGAATTTTTATACTCTTCAACTTTCAAAACACTGATCATCCGTCCTACCTTTCTTTCGATGGCATAGGCTTTCGACTTCGATAGGGTACTTTCGTTTATTAAGTGACCGAATTCCAGCAGCCATACCATCCCGCTCATGATTATCAAAGCAATGCCTGCTCCGACAATACCTCCTAATAACTTATTTACAAAACTTAATGCGATGGCTTCCAATAGGCCTTCAATCAGCTTTCCTACAATTTTAAAGACAATAAAAATCGCGATAAACAATAATAAAAATACAGCAATAGGAGCCCATGCTTTATCGTTCCATCCCAGCAAATTGGTTACTTGGTGGGAGAAGCGAATCGTTAGCATTACTCCTAGAATGTAGGCCACTAAAGAAATGATTGACATCACTAATCCTTTGCTGAATCCACGTATGAATCCATACACGATAAACAATAAGGATAGGATATCGAGCCACATATTAACCTGCGATTTGCGCTAAAAGCGTTTTTACCGTTTCAGAAACTGTCTTGCCATCTGCCTTACCTGCGAGTGCTTTAGAGGCAACGCCCATCACCTTGCCCATATCCGCTGGCGATTTTGCGCCCACTTGTTCGATAAAACCTTTAACAGCTTCCGTGATTTCTTCGGCAGACATTTGCTTCGGCAAATACGCTTCAATAACGTCTAATTCTTCTTGTTCCTTTTGCGCTAATTCCGGACGGTTTTCTTTCAAGAAAATCTCCATCGATTCTTTACGTTGCTTGGCTAGCTTCGTTAACACTAGAATTTCTTTCTCTGCTGTCAAGGAGTCGCCTGCACCTTTCTCTGTCAATGCTAAAAGAATAGCGCCTTTGATGGCTCGCAAGCCACGTAAACGTCCTTCTTGTTTTGCTAACATTGCTTCCTTAATTGCTCCGTTGATTGAATCTACTAATGCCATAAATAATCTTTTTATTATGCCTAAAGTTAATTAATTTTTTTTGGACTGCTTTTTGCTATTTTATTCTTCGCCTCCCTTTTTCATCTAAAAACCTTTAGAAGTGTAAAAAAAAAATGGCATCTTCGCTTAACCTTTAAAAATCAGTATACAATGCCTCATATCCTTATTGTGGATGATGAAAAAGCTATCCGCAAATCGCTCCGTGAAATACTAGAGTACGAAAAATATACGGTCGACGAAGCTGCCGATGGCGCAGAGGCTATTGAGAAAATTAAAGAAATAGCCTACGATTTAGTGTTGTGCGATATTAAAATGCCAAAATTTGATGGCATGGAAGTGCTAGAAAATTCACTAGCAGCTAACCCTGATTTACCTTTTATCATGATCAGCGGTCATGGCACCGTAGATACTGCTGTTGAAGCCGTGAAAAAAGGAGCTTACGACTATATCAGTAAGCCACCCGATTTAAATCGTTTATTAATCTCCCTTCGTAACGCACTCGACAAACAAAGTTTGGTAACACAAACGAAGGTGTTGAAGCGTAAAGTGACGAAGAATCGTGAAATCGTTGGTGATTCTCCAGCAATCAAGAAAATTAAAGATACCATTGATAAAGTTGCTGCTACCGACGCTCGTATTTTGATTACAGGTGAAAACGGTACCGGTAAAGAATTAGTAGCTCGCTGGATTCATGAAAAAAGTCATCGTGCCAACGGACCATTAATCGAAGTGAACTGTGCCGCTATTCCTGCTGAATTAATCGAAAGTGAATTATTTGGTCATGAAAAAGGCGCCTTCACCTCAGCCATCAAACAGCGTATTGGTAAGTTCGAGCAAGCCAACGGCGGTACTTTATTCTTGGATGAAATTGGGGATATGAGTTTGGCTGCACAAGCGAAAGTATTGCGCGCTTTACAAGAGAATAAAATTACCCGTGTCGGTGGTGATAAAGACATTACCGTTGATGTACGTGTGATCGCTGCGACGAACAAAGACTTAAATCGCGAGATTGACAATAACAATTTCCGTATCGATTTATACCATCGCTTAAGTGTGATCTTGATTCACGTTCCAAGCTTGAACGAACGTGCGGAAGATATTCCGATGATCGCAGAACGCTTTGTGAATGAGATCTGCGAAGATTATAGCATTACCAGAAAAATTATCACTCCGAAAGCAATGGCTGAATTGCAGCAGATTCAATGGAGTGGAAATATTCGCGAATTACATAATGTCATCGAACGCTTAGTAATTTTAAGTGATCAAAAAATCACTGAAACGGAGGTTCAGAATTATGTTGTAGGCAATAAATCGAAGGCGAATACGCTAGAAGATATTTTTGAAAAATACGATAAGTTTCAGGAGTTCAAAGACTTTATGGAACGTGTTTTCATCGAATTTAAATTACAGAAGAATGGTTGGAATGTAACCAAGACTGCGGATGAAATTGATATTCAACGTAGCCATCTGTACAATAAAATCGAGAAATATAGTCTTCGTCGCGATTAATGCTTGAACTCTATAGCCGCTGAATTCACACAATAACGGAGTCCGCTAGCTGTAGGTCCATCATCAAATAAATGCCCTAGATGTCCACCACAAGTGGCACAGATAATTTCTATGCGACGCATCCCGTGGCTGTTATCTTCGCGTTTGATGATTTTACCACCCGCAATTTCGTTATCGAAGCTAGGCCATCCGCAGTGTGATTCAAACTTCATACTGTCTGCGAACAACTCCGTACCACAACCTGCGCAAACATAGGTTCCTTTTTCGAAGTGCAAGGTATATTTACCTGTGAAAGGCCTTTCTGTACCGCTTTGACGTAATACATAGTATTGGTCGGGCGTTAATTTTTCTTGCCATTCTTTATCGCTAAGCTGTACTGGAAATGAATCTTTATTCATGATTGGGGTGCTTGTGTTGGCTTGGTTTACTTGAATATTTTGCGCATGATCGCATCCTGCTAATAAGCAGCCTAAAATAGTTAGAAACAAAATATTGTACTTCATCTTATTTAAACAATAAACAGAAGTTTTAGTTCAGTTTACCTAATTGTCTTTTTGCTATTCACTAACCAAATGCCCACTAAAACGATTGCTCCACCAATCCATTGATGAATCGGCAAGTGCTCCGAAAGTACGATATATCCGAAGATGGCGGTCCATACTGCCTGACTGAGTAAGCTAACGGAAGCGATGGTGCTGGGTATAAATCCTAAAGCATAGTTGATCGCCATCCATCCT
>JACCDJ010890689.1_pt1 | contig 16231 bp, 16 predicted proteins | sample 7444481 | NCBI WGS metagenome assembly JACCDJ01 (sample SAMN15323435, study PRJNA562643) | freshwater metagenome | isolation source: river surface water | place: USA:Blue River Watershed | collected 2017-08-15 | reverse complement strand
GGCAGCATGCTTTCTCACTCTGGCAACCCTTCAAGTCGGCTCCATGCTTCAACTTCGAAATTCGATGTTGACGGAGCTCGAAGCCCCCGCCGGAAAAAGCCGTCCTCAATTTTTCCTGATTGATCTCGCTGAAGAGGACCGAAACCCAGTGGAGAGCCTGACGAGTCGTCTGCTCCCCCAAGGTCCGGCCCCGCAGTTTTCAAAACTAGTTTCTGCGCGACTGCGTTCGGTCAATGACTCCGCACCTCAAACCACCCAGGATGCTGAAAACCGATCTCGCGAATTTCGTTTGACGGAAAGAGCCGCGCTCTACCCCAGTGAAAAGGTTCTGAAGGGAACCTTTTGGGGAACTCCTGGACATCGTCCAGAACAAAGAATCGAAGGCGAGGTCGAAGCTTCTATCGAAGTCCAGTGGGGCGAAAGAAGCGGAGTCCGCCTCGGGGATCGTCTGAGTTTTGAGATCCAAGGCGTTCCTCTGACGGCGCGGGTCACGAGCGTTCGCTCGGTCCAGTGGGCACGCTTCGAGCCAAACTTCTTTGTCGTCCTTCAACCGGGAGCGCTCGAAGGAGCCCCCTACAGCTGGATCGCTTCGGTCGCCGGACTGGAAAGCGATTCAACTCGTCGAGAATTTCAAACTGAGATGGCAAAGAATCTTCCGACCGCCAGTCTCATCGATGTTCGCGATGCCTCACAAAAACTTTCTCGAGTGATCTTAAAAATCGAAGCGCTCGTTCGTTTTATTTCGATCTTCAGTGCGTTGACGGGAATCCTCGGAGTTGCACTCATCGCCTGGGAGTCAGCACGAAGCCGAGCAAGAGAAATGGCTCTCCTGGGAATCCTCGGCGCAAAAAAAAGCCTGATTTTCAGGGCTCTCGGGGTTGAATTTGGTACCTTGGGAGCTGTCGCTGCAGCGCTCGGAACCTCACTCGCAAGTGGCGTCGCGGGTGCGATTCTCGCACGTCAGTTCGGTCTGCCTGCACCCGTTTTTGATCGTCACCTGGCTTTACTCGGGATACTCACTGCAGTCGGCGTCGTCTCGGCGAGTCTTCTGGCAAGTCGCCGGAGCTTGAAAGAAAGTCCGCTTCAACTTTTCAAAAACAGTTGAGTCGACATTTTCTAAAATGCTAATCTTTGGGCTCTCCAAGATGCTCTCGAAAGGAGTCCCCCGTGAACTGGCTGAACTACCACCACCTCCTTTATTTCAAGGTCATCGCCAATGAAGGTGGGATCGCGAAAGCGGCCGAAAAGCTTCAGCTCGGTCAACCCACTCTTTCAACTCAGCTGAAAAAGCTGGAAGAGCGTCTTGGACACGACCTATTTGATCGAAAAAATCGTCGCCTCACTTTGACTGAAGCAGGGCGTGTCGTCCTAGAATATGCAGACGAGATTTTCCGCCTCGGCGACGAAATGCTCGAAGCAGTCCAGGATCGCCTCGTTAGTAACCGCACTCATCTGCAAGTCGGAGTGCTCGATAGTCTCTCGAAGTCGGTTGCAGCTCGACTCACTCAAGCCGCCCATCAGGTGGGCCCATGCACCGTCACGATCCTCGAGGACAAAGGCGATACCTTGATGAGGGAACTCCTCGCTCACCGGATCGACCTGATGCTCTGTAACTATCAGCCAGCGCTCGATGACCGTCAGAACGTCCATGCACGCTTGGTGAGCGAATCACCCGTCGGTATTTACGGAGCGCCAAGTTACGAGCATCTCATCAAGACTTTTCCCGCATCCCTGGAGAAGCAATCTTTCGTGATGCCGACGCGACACTCGAAGATTCGACATGACATCGACAATTTCCTGAAAAAAAATCGCCTGGAAGTCGAAGTCGCGGCTGAAACCCAAGACACGGCGCTCCAGAAAATTCTCGGAACCAACGGAGTCGGACTGATTCCACTCTCGGAGCCTTCCGCACGAGATCTCGTCCGTGCCAAGGCCTTGATGCTCATTAGCGATATCCCTGGAATTACCGAGCAAATCTGGCTCATTTCCGCCAATCGGAGAATTGAGAATCCGATCGCAGCTCAGCTCATGGAAAGCTTCGACCTCAAAACCTGAGTCGGTTTTCACGCGGCGCATAAACACCTTTCATTGGTTTTCTTCTGCGCTTCGTTGACAGCGTGCGCACGCAAGCGATAACCCCCGGGCCAGCTTCGAGGGGGGAAAATCGAATGCACCAAACGTCAGCGAAAGCAGTTTGGATTTTGGCTTTGGGGTTTCTGGCCGCAAACGCACCAATCGCACTCGCCAAGGAAGTGACCTTAGCGGAAGTCACCACCGACCTGATCAAGGACAAGAGCGGAAATGAACTTCCTGCTTACATCCGAATGATCGTGGATGAAGACGGTGAAGTCACTCACTTCAAGTATGACGGAACGAGCCCGAAAACCGGAGAACCCTCCAGTTACACTTGGCCCGTAGCGCAGCTCTCCAAAGGCCTCGTACCGATTGATCCGGCTTCGACTTTTGGAAAGAAAGCAGTGATTTTGAAGTCGACTCAGTTCCAGCCGAAGAACGGCGGCCCTGTGGCTTTGAATTACCTGAGCGCTCCCGGACCTTTTGGCGATCGCCGAGGAGAACTCAAACTCGATGTGGACCGCACGGGTACAGAGTGGATTCTCTGGATCGACGACAAAGAAGGCCGTCGCCCGGTGAACTCGATGCGCTTCATCGCTCGCAAAATCGCTGGAAAGCCGGTCGGAATCCAACAAGTCGTCGTGAAGTGATTTGAGAATTGTCGCCTTTGCCTCGGGGGAGGCTTTGCGACCGTGGCGGGCGGGCCGGGGGGGCCTTAGCCCGCCACAAATTTTTCGAGCACCCGAGCAGCCGACTGGGCAGCTGAATCGAGCGTGCGAACAAAATCGTGTCCGATGGATCCATCCGGACTCAAGCGATCGGCCACCGTTTTTAAAATCCCAAACGGAACTCCCGCGCGAGTGGCGACTTGAGCCACAGCAGCGCCCTCCATGTCGACCAGCCAAGCGTCCTGGGCAAGCCTCGCGAGCGCACGCTTTCTTTCCACCGCGCCGACAAATTCACTGCCTGAAACCAAAGTACCCAGTCGCGCGCTTTCACCTAAAGTCTCCCCAAGCCAACTCGTGATTTCAGGGTTGGCCGAAAAAGAAGGTTCATGCCCTTCAACGGAAGCGCGGTCGGGAAAAAAAGTTCCGGGCGCCATCGGATAAACGCCACCTTCCATCGACGAGACCGAATCATGCTGAAGTACGCGTGTAGCCACGATCGCCTCGCCCACTTCCAATGCTGGTCTGAGCGCGCCCCCAACACCCAAGAGAACGACTCCATCAGGGCGAAGCTGCGCGAAACCCACTCCGAGCGTCACTGCCGCGTTGACCAAGCCCACTCCGCTTTGAAGGAGCGTCAACTGTCGCCCCCCGGAAAGCTCGAACTGGCGCGCTTCCACGCCCAGGGGCCATTCCTTGGATTCTCGCCGAGCGCCTGCCTGAACCAAAACGCGTTCGGCCGCCGCGAGTTCTTCGGGCATCGCACAAACCACAAAAAGGGAACGGAAGTGAAGCATGCCCCTTGCCTAGCGGTTTTATGACATACTGCCAAGCGATGACGCCGATCTTGGAAGCCAAAAACCTGAAGAAGCACTTCACTCAATCTCGGAACCGGATTCAAGCGGTCGACGGCGTGGACTTGAAACTTCAGCCCGGGCAATGCCTAGGCTTACTCGGCCCCAACGGAGCTGGAAAAACCACCACGATCGAAATCCTGGAAGGAATCCAAGACCCAAGCGATGGCGAGATCTGGTTTCAGGGGGAAAAGCTCGGCGGCCCCCGAAGCGCTTCCATGGCGCGTTACCGGGAACGCACCGGCATTCAATTTCAAAGCACAGCGCTGCCCGATTACCTCAAAGTGCGCGAAGTGCTAAAACTTTTTCAAAGCCTTTACTCGCGCCGAATGGATCTCGATGAAGTGATTAGCCTGTGCAATCTGCAGGAGCTTCTCGAGCGGGATTCCGATCGTTTATCTGGAGGTCAGCGCCAAAGGCTTCTCTTGGCCTTAGCGCTCGTCGGTGATCCAGACCTGATTTTTCTCGACGAGCCCACGACGGGACTCGACCCGCAAGCGCGGCGGAACTTCTGGGACCTCGTTCGCACGGTTCGCGCGCGCGGAAAAACTCTCCTTCTCACCACCCACTACATGGAAGAAGCGCACGAGCTTTGCGACGAGATCGCGATCATGGACCGTGGACGAATCGTCACCCAAGGCACTCCTGAAGTGCTGCTCAAACATCATTTTGAAGGCAATGTGATCGAGCTTCCGATTGAGGCTTTTCCTCGCGGAGAAGTACCGGCCGTTCTTCCCGGAAAAATGCGAACTTTGAATGGTCTTCTTGAAGTGCAGTCCACTTCCGTGAATGCCACCCTTCAAGCCTTGCTTGCTTCGGGCGCAGCGCTCGATCACATCAAAGTCAGGAGCCGCACCCTGGAGGACTTGTTCCTGGAGCTGACGGGAAAGGACCTCCGCACATGAAGCATTTTTGGTTACTGATCAGCGCACGAAACAAAGAGTATTACCGAGACTTGGGCGTTTTGGGCTGGAGTCTGGTGTTCCCTTTCCTCGTCATCTTAGGCTTTGGTTTTGCTTTCCGAAGCGACAATCAAATTCTCTTCAAAGCGATGATTCACGGGGCACCCACGCCAAAATCGGCGCTCAGCGAATTTCACGCCATCCAAACCGTTCAGTGGGTGGATGCCCCGAGCATCGACGAAGCACTTCCTAAACTACGGCGTCACGCAGTCGATCTGGTCCTCGATACGGAAAGCAAACCCCCCAGGTACTGGATTAACGAGAGCTCACCCAAAGGCTACTTGCTCGAAAAATTACTGAAGGGCACGGGCGCTCCGGTCGAGCGCGGCACCGTGAGCGGCAAAGAAATCCGTTACGTGGATTGGCTGATTTCGGGCCTGCTCGGCATGAATATGATGTTCAGTGCGCTTTTTGGCGTGGGCTACACTTTGGTGCGCTACCGGAAAAACGGCGTTCTGAAACGCCTGAAAGCCACCCCGGTCGGTGCATTTGAATTCTTGTCGGCCCAAGTGGTCTCGCGCCTCTTCATCATCGGACTGTCTTCTGCGGTGGTCTACGCCGGATGCCATGCTTTGGTGAAATTCACGATGCTGGGATCCTACTGGCATCTTGCCGTGGTTCTGATGTCAGGCGCTTACTGCCTCACTTCCTTGGGACTTCTCGTGGCAGCTCGAATCTCGAGCGAGGAATTTGCCGGCGGCTTACTGAACGTCCTGACTTGGCCCATGATCTTTCTGTCTGGGGTCTGGTTCTCGCTCGAAGGCGCTGCACCTTGGTTGAAGAAAGTCGCAGCTGCTTTCCCGCTCACACCCGTCATCGATGCTTCGCGCCTGATCATGACCGAAGGCGCAACTCTTTCGCAGGTTCAGCCGCAAGTGGCGACCTTGCTGATTTTGGGAACCGTGTTCTTAGTTAGCGGGGCTGCGCTGTTTCGTTGGAAGTAGCAGGAGCCTCACTAGCCGCGGGTGCCACCGAAGCGACATCTCTTAAGCCGCCTACGCGGTCACTGCAGTTTTGAATTCCCGATACGGAACCTGCCAAAGCCAAGACAAAGAGAAACGTGTAGCGCCAACGAATGTGAGTCATCCTGAATGCAGTGTAACGGATTCAGCTGAGACGTCACTTCGCACTGCGCAACGCACTAACGGTGCGCCGTTACACAGCAGAACTTCGCTTCATCCACTTCTTCAAGATGCCCACTGCCATGGGCAGGACCGACACCAGCACCACGACGACAATGATTTTGTCTAACCGGTTCGCCAGTGGAGTTTGACCTAAATAATAGCCCACCCAAAGAAGCGAAGTGACCCAAAGAATTCCCCCACCGATGTTCCAGAAAACAAAGTTCCGGTAAGGCATGCGGGCCACACCCGCAACAAAAGGAACGAAGGTGCGAACAATGGGCACATAGCGTGCTGCGACGACCGAGAATCCCCCGTAGCGTTCGTAAAATTCATGAGCCGCTTCCAAGTGCTTTCGTTTGTAGAAGCGGGAATCCGGTCGATTCCAAATCGAGGCGCCAGCACGGGTCCCCAGATAAAACCCCACCTGATCGCCCACGATCGCGGCAACCATGAGGATTCCATTCAAGGTCGTGATGTCGAGCGCCAGAACGTGGTTCGGATTCGCGGGATTCGCCAGGACTCCCGCTGTAATCAGAAGCGAGTCGCCGGGCAGAAAAAAACCGACCAAAAGGCCAGTCTCCGCAAAAATGATCCCGACCAAAGCCAGGAGCCCGCCGGTCTGAATGACCGAAGAAATGCCTTCGGCAGAGTGAAGGGAGCGAACCGATTCGAGAATCGACGAAAGGAAAGTCGGCATGAGAACTCGAGCCTACCGTCAGAGCGCGCAGTAAGGAAGCGAAGGATGCTGAACGTCGCGGGGCGTTTCGTCCTCGCAATTCAGCAGGCGCCGAATGCGAGGATTCCGAAGCGCTTGCTCGACACGAAAGCGCCCGGAAGGGTGCTCTTCACCGAACTCTTCGTAAGGAGCGCCGTAAGCATCTTTGCAAAGGCGATCCAGCGCCGAGCGAACCGAAATGGGTCGAGCTTCACTCGGGGATTTTTCTAAGAAGCGGGCCAAAACGCGATTCCCCCACTCGTCAGCCACCATCTCGTCCGCGCGGAGTTCCACCGATGTGGGGTCGTGCCCCAATGCTAGGCCCAGGCGTTTTTGGCGGAAATTTCCGCCTGCGACGCGAGCCACTTTCGGCATGATGGATGCGTAACTGTCGTTCGCGCACCGAAGGTACTCGTCGTAAGCCGGAGTCGCATTGAAAGTCATCGGCACTCGAGTTCCGTTGGCTTTCAGTTCGACGACACCGAGCGCGGGTCGATTTCGCGAGACGTGAATCAAATGTCCAAGCTCGTGCCCCAGCACTTGAGCCAACCGGGCCTCGGGATTTCCAGCATAGCGAGGGTCCGCTAGTTCAAGCCACTGACCCGGACAGCCCACCACCGCGAAGAGTCCCGTATGAATCGGCACGCCGGTGCGTTCTTCATAGTAGCCCGAAGAGCTCGCAGAAAGATTTCGATCCAGAAACTCAGTCCCGCAAATGCCCCGCGTTTCGTTCGAATAAGCCATGAGTGCCGAAAAATCAGCACGCGTACCCGGCACCTGAGGCGCATTCAGAAGCACCAGCTCGCGTAAACCGGAAGCCAGAACAAGCTGAGTTTTTCCGAGAACCAGGGACATCTCGACTCCCAGTTCCGTTTTCCCTTTTCCGGCGAGCTCGGTGAGAACTTCCGCTTGAAGAGTCTCGCGAACTTGGGCGTAGATTTTCTGAATGCGAGACGGGTTCCACTCGGGCCCTAAAGCGCGAAACACTTCCGATTCCGCCACTCGCGCCAGGCAAAACAACGCGCCTTCTTGGCCGGGGCTATGAACAATATCCATCAGAGCCAGAAAATAGGATTCCTCGGCACTTCGGCCGACACTCCGATAGCGGTCCACGAGGTCGGGGCTTGCTTTCAAGGCGCAGCCCCCTTGAGCCGTCGGCCACTGAATTCGCTTCAGGACCTTTCGTCTGACTTCCTCTTTGATCTCAGAAAATGGGCGACCGGGGGAACGCACGCGAGAGGGACTTTCGCAGACCGATTCCCAAGGGGACTGGCAAAGCCGGGCTCCCAACTCACTCGGAACCGCCTGCTTCGGTGCTGCTTTCGCAACCGCAGCCAAACCGAGCCACAAACTCCCAAAAACCAGGACCTTCTCCCAACGCCCCATCGTTTCTTCCCCCGGGAGAAAGGGGTACCAAACCAAATGACGCCTAGCAACATAGGACTTGGGTCGCGCCCCCTCGGGATGGTATCCTCTGCCGCGTCATGGGCATGGAAAAAGGTACGACCTCAGAAGCAGGTGTTGTTGAGTCACTCGCAGCCCTTCAGATCGATTGGCAGCTCTCGTCTGAGCAACTCGGAAAGCTTCTGCACGTGTCGCCCCAAGATCTGGCCGAAGGTTTGGCTTCAGTGCGAGCAAATCCCTCCGAGCCTTTGCCACGCGCGCTCCGGCAAGCTCCCGCCCTGATTACCGTGCATCGAAAAATTCGGCTGCATTACCCGGATTCTCAAGACCAAGTGCGCTGGCTGACTCGCCCGAACTCCACATTTGAAGGCAACACTCCGTGGGACTTGGCCTGCGACTCTCCGGAAAATTTAGCTTGGATGGGCTACGTGCTCGCCGCAACTCCGGGTCCGAGCGAACCGACGGCCCCCCCCTCGGATTCGAACGCCTGAGAATCTCAACGATTCCGCTTGCCGCAAAAGAGCATCGTCGCTACACCCCCGGACTCATGATCAGAAGACGACGCCTTCAGAAGGGCGCCACCCGGCTGACCTTCTCCTCCTGCGCCTTTCTTTTGTTTTCTTCGATGACTTTCCCGCCGCCCCATTCTCCTGAAGCCAGCAACTACCTGAGCTTGCGAGGAACGCTTTCCCTTTGGCAGCGCCCCGAGTGCCTTCCGCCTGACTGCAAACCCAAAGAGACGATGGGAATTTTCTGGGAAGCGGGATTCCTCCTCACCCCTCCGGAGTCGCCTGAACGCCCCGGAACGACGATCCAGGCCTTTCAAAACGGGCCTTGGACGGTCCATCTGAATTTTTCCTGGGCACGGAAACGCCCGCACCCCGACAAGCCGTTTCAAGATTCAGTCGTCACACGAATCCGTATTTCCCACCAACAAGCGGGCCTCATTTCCGAGTGCTCGCGCTACGATCAAGCGCACGAAGTCACTCCGTTCCCGGTCGGCGATTGCTCGGGGAAATGGGGGAATACGCAGTTCGGCGTCAGCCTGACGAAGCCCCCGAGCGCCGGCGAGCGGACTTTGCCTCGTCCGGTACGTTCGGCGCTTCCGTATCCTTGAGCTTTCCGCGGCTCCACAATGTGCGCTCGACCATGATGCGAAACCAGTGCTCCATCTGAGCGCGTACTTCGGGCCCCTCGAGCACTCCCAGCGCGCGAGCGATCGCTTCGAGCGTGCAAACCGCTTCCGGATTTGGCTCGGCACGAAGCTGGTATTCTGAGGGTGGCCCAGGCGACAAGCGCACATGCTGGACATCGGCCAAAGCCGGAACGCGCTGAGCGACTTTCTGCGCTTGTCGCCAGCTCCCGTCCGGCACAATCAAATTCACGATTCCTGAACCCAGTTCGCGAGCAAAATCAGCATCCAAGACTCTCGACTGAGGCGAAGGGAAAAGAAAAAGAGAGCGCCGCTCGGGCACCACCAGCCCTTGCTCTTCCAGCGGGTTCCCGGGCCTGCCCCGCAATCGCACTTCGCTTTCAGGCAACATCAGGTGGGCGATTCGCGCCGTGTTGGTCGAAGTCTTTAGCTCCAAGTAGTGCATCAGAACGATGATCCGCGTGCGCGTGAGCGGAATCTTCGGAAGTTCGGCGCAAAGGCACAGGAGCCCACTCATCAAGCACTCGGGACAACGGTGGCGGGAACCTACGCGCGGCATCTTGAGCCTCGTTACCACAGCCGGGTTCGCGCATGGTACTCTTGTTGGATGAGCACCCCACTCGAAACTCGGCTTGGCATTCGCTACCCCGTCTTGTGCGGGGCCATGTACCCTTGCAGCAACTGGGAACTCGTGGCTGCAGCCAGCCAAGGCGGCGGCATCGGCATCGTACAGCCGCTTTCCCTGATCTATGCCCACAAGATGGATTTCCGCGAAGCTTTGCGGAAAATTCGTGGCGATTCCCAGCGCCCGTTTGGGATGAACGTGCTGACCGAGCAAAGCTCGAAACTGTACCTTGAGCGCATGAGTCAGTGGGTGGACATTGCGCTGGAAGAAGGCTGTCGTTTTTTTGTTACGGCTTTGGGAAACCCCCGCTGGATTGTCGAACGCGCAAAGCCCCACGGAGCGCTCGTTTTCCATGACGTGACCGAACGCAAATGGGCTGAAAAGGCCGTGCAAGCGGGTGTCGATGGTTTGATCTGCGTGAACGCGAATGCGGGAGGCCACGCTGGGACCCGCACGCCAGAGGCCCTTTACGAGGAGCTGAAGGACCTAGGCGTTCCCCTGATTTGCGCAGGCGGTGTGGGTGACCCGGAAACCGCAGCGCGCATGATTCGAATGGGCTACGCGGGCGTTCAGCTTGGAACCCGCTTCATTGCGTCGGAAGAATGCTCGGCGCACGCCGATTATAAAGCCGCCATCCTGAAGGCCCGAGCCCAGGACATTGTTTTGACCGAGCGCCTCACCGGCGTCCCGGTGGCGATCATCGAAACGCCCTTCGTCAAGAAGACCGGAACCCAGGCCGGATGGCTGGCGCGCTGGATGCTAAAACATCCCCAGCTCAAGCACTGGGCGCGCCTCTGGTACAGCCTGAACTCGCTCCGCCAACTCAAAGCCGCCAGCAGTCAGGGCCTGGGCTACCAAGACTACTGGCAAGCCGGAAAAAGCGTGGAAGGCATTGAAGCCGTCGAGCCGGCCGGCGTTCTCATGGAGCGTTTTGGAAAAGCCTGCCTTCAGGCCCGGATGTGATATCAGGGGCGCCATGAACGCCCCGAAGACCAGCGCCGAGTTTGACCGTGAGTTTCTGAAGCTTCTGACCACAAAAGAAGACTTGTTCTGGTCCACATACATGGGTGAAGCGGCCGATGCGCCCAAGCTCGAAGCCGCTGAAAAAGCACTTCAAGACTGGCAAAGCAACCCCGAGCGCCTCACTGAAGTCCGGGCCGCCCTGGAAGCGTTTCAGGCACGGAAAGCCACGCTCGCACCGAAAGAGCAGGAGCGGGAAGAGACCGTTCTGAAGGGCTGGGAGCGGCATTTCTCGTTTCTGACCATCGAGTCGGAAAAGGCGAGACAACTCCAAGCCGAGCTCATTGAGTTTGAATCCCAGGTTTTCCAGGCACGAGCAAAGAATCCCCCGCGCTACGTCGACGCAAGCGGTCAGGAAGTCGACACGACCATCAACGTCCTTTCTCAGAATTTGGCCACTTCCCCGGACGAGGCCCTGAGAAAGCGATCGCACGACGGGCTTCTGCAACTCGAAAAATTCATTGTCGAAAAATCGGGCTATTTGGAATTAGTGAGGCGGAGAAACGCGTTTGCGCGCGAACTGGGTTACCCCGACTTTTTCGCTTACAAAGTGAAGCGAAACGAGCACCTCAGTGTCAGCGAACTCTTCAGCATCTTGGACGAGTTCGAAGAGCTGACTCGCGATCGCTGCTTTGAGTCGCTGGGGGAACTCAAAGCCCAGAAAGGTGCCGACGCCGCCAAGCCTCACAACTTGCGATACAGCATCGCAGGAGACGCTGACTCCGCGCTATCGCCCTACTTCCCTTTCTCGAAAGCCCTGGAACGCTGGTGCGCTTCGTTTGCCCGAATGGGAGTCACTTACCGTAACGCAGAGCTCACGCTCGACCTGCTCGACCGAAAAGGAAAATACGAAAACGGGTTCATGCACGGACCCGGCCCCGCCTACTTTGACGAAGCTGGCCGCTGGCAGCCCGCGCGCGTGAACTTCACTTCGAACGCCACCCCCTCGCAAGTGGGAAGTGGACGAACGGCGCTGGTCACACTGTTTCACGAAGGCGGGCACGCGGCGCACTTCGCTAACATCGCCCAAGCCTCTCCCTGCTTCGCGCACGAGTTCCCGCCGATGAGTATGGCCCAGGCCGAAACTCAGTCCATGTTCTTTGATTCCCTCATTAGTGACGCCGACTGGATGACGCTTTACGCGAAGTCCGAATCTGGCGAGAGCGTCCCGCCCGAGCTGATCAAAAAGAAAATCGAAGCCGTTCAGCCCTTCATGGCTTACGGTGAGCGCGGGATTTTGCTCGTTCCTGTGTTCGAGCGCGCTCTTTACGCCATGGCAGATTCCGAGCGCACACCCGAAGCGGTGATTCAGCTCGCGCGCGACGTGGAAAAGAAAATTCTCGGCATTGAAGCGCACCCACGCCCGACCCTTTCCATTCCGCATCTGCTCAGCGACTCTTCTTCTTGCTCGTACCAAGGCTACTTACTGGCTCACATGGCCGTTTATCAGGTGCGAGGCCACTTCCTGAATCGCGATGGCTACCTGACCGACAACCCGAAGATTGGGCCTGAAATGGCGAAAGCCGCTTGGGAACCTGGGAACCGGGTCACTCACTCGGAATTGCTTCAAGCTTTGACCGGGCAGAAGCTTTCAGGCAGGGAACTCGCGCGAGTTTGCAACCGAACGGTGGAGCAAGCTTGGACGCATGCGAACGCCCAACGACAAACGGCACTGACTCGGACCCAGGCGCCGACCGACGGGAGCTTGGACGCTCGCATCACCATCGCCCACGGAAAAGAAGTGATCGCCGACAATCGAAATTCGATGAAGGAACTCTGGGCCAAGTTTGAAGCCTGGATTGCGAATGCGACTGTCGCAAGCTGAGCAAAAGCGGCGCGCTGAGTACGTTTCGCGTCGGTTAGCGGAACTTTACCCGAACCCGCCCGTTCCGCTCGATCACAGTGATCCGTTTACTCTCTTGGTCGCGGTGCTTCTTTCGGCACAGACCACGGACAAGCGGGTGAATTTGGTCACCCCAGAACTTTTTCGCCGGGCTTCGACTCCGGAGGCCATGATGCAGGTGCCGGTCGAAGAGATTTTGGCCCTGATCCGCACCTGTGGACTTGCGCCCCAGAAAGCAAAAGCCATTTCAGGACTCTCGCGCATCTTAGTGGAAAAATTCGGAGGCAAAGTCCCTGCCGATCTAGAAGCTCTCGAAACCCTTCCTGGCGTCGGCCACAAGACCGCACAAGTCGTGATGGCACAATCTTTCGGAGTGCCGAGCTTTCCGGTCGACACGCACATCCATCGCCTCGCAGCGCGGTGGGGGCTTTCGAGTGGAAAAAACGTGACAGAGACCGAGCGCGACTTGAAACGCCTTTTTCCGAAAGAACGCTGGAACTCGCTTCACTTGCAAATCATTTTTTATGGACGCGAGCACTGCACGGCGCGAGGCTGCAACGGAAAAACTTGCGAGATTTGCAGCAAATTTGAAGCAGAAAAACGCTTGCGAAAAAATTAAGGAGTCGGCATAGACCGACTCTTCCATGAATATTCCGTCCTGCAACCGCTCCTGGATCCTTCCGGTTGCTGACCTCCGCGAGAATCAATCCCTCGCTCACTCAGGTTCAGCAGAAAGAGCGAAAGACGACGAAGAAAATAACTATCTCGGCAATCCTTTTGCACAGCGATTGCTGAATTGGTTCAACATCGAGGGCCTCACCCCATGAAGAGCAGCTTGCGAATCGCTCAATTTCGACTTCGTGAATCCATGCAGGCCCGCGGCTGGAACGGCAAGGAGCTAGCGGCGCGCGCTAAAATGACGCCCCCGCAGCTCAGCCGAATCCTCACTGGAAAAACTTCGCCGGGCCTCGATGTTCTCGATCGCCTTTCCAAAGCGCTTTCCGTTCCTACTTGGTCGCTGCTTCAGGCACCTCAGGGCGAGGGATCGGGCGACGCACCCCAAGCTCCCGTGCAGCTCCCGAAAGGACGCGAAGGAAAACTTGCCCGCTTGGTCCTGGAATGGCTCCGATCAGAGCCCAGCGAAGCCCAGCTGAAAATTATTCTCGGTGCCATCCGCGGGATGATTTCTTCGCGAAGCAGCCTGCAAACTCAGCTGCAGCGGTTCAAAGTTCCGAAGAACCCTTAAAAGCTAAATCACCACAAACGCACTAAAAACCCTGGAAAATGCGCCTTTTTTAGCTCTGAGCAGCTGAGAAAGGGATGCAGGTGGTGCCACGAATTTTATCCCCGGGGCCCCGACTGATTCCCTGGGCTGCTCCCTGGCTTTTGTCTTGATTCAGGGCAGTAGGGCACGGCCTATGCTGCCGGAAAAGAGGAACCTCGACCATAATCCGAATGACACCATGAAGAAACCGGCCGTCCCTGCCCTCCTTTTGCAGCAAATTCTCGAAAAGCGCGGCATCAGCAAGCGTCAATTCGCGAAGCTTTTGAACATTCAGTACCCCGCCGTGTTCGAGTACTTTCGCCCCAATTACAATCCGAAGCTCAGCACTTTGAGCAAGTTCGCGCTGACGCTGAACTGTAAAATCCGCGACCTCATCGACGAACGCTAACCCGTTTGACCCACTCGACGGGTTGACGGGGCACCTTTCGAAAAAGGTCCTCTGGGAAAAGGCGCCCTCAAAGGGGCCGGCTTGCGTGAGGCCCAGAAAATAAAAAAGGCTCCCTTTTTCGGGGAGCCTTCTCTACTTCGTGAATGGCGGGAGTGACGGGACTCGAACCCGCGGCCTTCGCCGTGACAGGGCGACGTTGTAACCAACTCAACTACACCCCCGCATCAACACGTTGTTTGCGAGTGAGCGGCAAACTAGACGCACCCCACCAGAATGTCAACTCTCCTGAAATCCGGACCAAAAAATCTTTGCCGTTCACGGGGGCCTGAACTATCACTTTTCCTATGTCTCAACGCAAAGTCTGGATTCAAGCCGTTCGCACTTTCTCGTTCACCGCTTCTGCCGTGCCCGTGCTTTTTGGCGCCGCTTTGGCAGCCTGGCAAGGCCCGAAGGAACCCGCACCCCTGTGGTGGGCTTTGCCCGTCATCCTCGTCGCTTCCATTCTTTTCCAAGCCGCGACGAACTTGGTCAGCGACGCCTATGACTTCAAAAAGGGCGTCGATCGCCCGGGAACTCAAGGCTCAAGCGGCGTTCTGGTCGCAGGTCTTTTGAAGCAGGAACAAGTGCACAAAGGCGGCATCCTTTTGTTCGCCATTGGATCGGCCCTGGGGCTGGGCCTTGTGGCGCTGCGAGGCTGGCCACTCGCGGCTCTCGGCGTAATCGGCCTTTTGGGTGGTTACCTCTACACGGGCGGGCCGAAAGGCTACAAGTACGTGGCACTGGGCGATCCGCTCGTCGGCCTTCTCATGGGCCCACTCATGGTCCTGGGATCTTACTTTGTTCTGACGGGTGAAATGCCGATCGGAAAAATCTTCATCCAGTCCATTCCTGTGGCCTTGCTGGTGATCGCCATCCTTCATGGCAACAACATGCGCGACATCAACGACGACGCTCAAAGCGGCTTCCGCACGCTGGCTGGTCTCTTGGGCTTTGGCGGCGCGCAGAAGTACTACTTGGTCCTCATCGTCGGCTCTTACCTTTCGGTCATTGCGATGGCGCTGGTCGGCCTGCTTCCTTCCGCGGCACTCATCGTCGCCGTGAGCTTGATCCCCGCACTTCAGGCCCTGAAAGCGGCGCTGTCGAGCACGGCTCCGAGCGACCCCCGAGTTCGCATGCTCGACGTTCAATCAGCTCAACTGCACTTGGCTTTCGGGGTGCTGCTGACTTTGGGAACTTTGGCAGGACTCTGGCTCGGAACGCCGAGCGCGTGAAGGGTTCACCTCAGCCCGCAGCCATAGCCCTCCCTTTAGCGGTTTCGGTAGGGCTATGGTTCCTGATGTTCTCGCCCCTGACCGCGCCCACGCGTTGGCTTCATGACCACGCGTTTTGGCCGGCCATGAGCTTCTCGACGTCCGTGCTTGCAGCTTGGGCGCTGTGGGCGCAACGCGGACAGTGGAAAACGCGAATCTTGCGTTTTGAGCCGAAGCTCGTGGGCTTGGGGCTTTTGCACTCGGCTGGGCTATACGCGCTTTCGCGCTTGGGCGTTTTTCTGATGCTGAGCCTTTTTGGCGATCCCATAGCCGATTACCTGAGCCAGATCTACAGCACGCGTACCCAGCTTCCGCTTTGGGCAGTGGGAATGCTTTTGGCCTGCCTCATTGCACCGGCCGAAGAACTTTTCTGGCGCGGCTGGGTGCAGGACCATTTTCAGCGCACGCGAGGAGTCACAAAGGGCTGGCTTCTCACTTCCCTAATTTACTGCGCCGTTCATGCTTCAGCACTGAACCCGCCCCTACTCCTAGCTGCCTTGGTTTTGGGGATTCACTGGGGCTATTTGTACCGGCGCACGGGATCGCTCGTGCCAGGGCTTGTGTCGCACTTGATTTGGGACGTCAGCATTTTTGCCCTTTTCCCTGTCGAGATTTTGCCCCGATGAGCGCCATTCGGTTCCGAACCCATGTCGGTCCAAAATGGGCTTGGATTCCACTTCTGATCGCTCTGTCGTGTTTGGTCCCTGCTTTGGCCCAGGCTTCAGCCCTTCAAGACTGCGTGAAAAAGCACGTGGACCGCTTACCTTCCAGCGATACGCACCAGGTGCTGAAAGGCATCTCTCAGAAAGC
>JACCDJ010621739.1_pt1 | contig 16231 bp, 14 predicted proteins | sample 7444481 | NCBI WGS metagenome assembly JACCDJ01 (sample SAMN15323435, study PRJNA562643) | freshwater metagenome | isolation source: river surface water | place: USA:Blue River Watershed | collected 2017-08-15 | reverse complement strand
ATGATAAGCGCACCATTTATAATTTGATGTACAAAGATGGACGTAACGGCGCCATGATGAAGCGATTTGCTGTTACCGCCATTACCCGTGACAAGGAATATGACTTAACCAAAGGAACTACTGGAAGCGAAGTTGTTTACTTCAGTGCCAATCCAAATGGTGAGGCTGAAGTTGTAACCGTTCATTTAAGAGCTTTGGATAAATTGAAAAAATTGACCTTTGATGTCGACTTTGCTCAATTGGCCGTTAAGGGACGAGATGCCGTTGGAAACATTGTAACCAAGTATGCAGTTAAGAAAGTAGAACTTAAAGAGAAAGGTGTTAGTACGCTCGGTGCCAGAACATTATGGTACGATGCTTCAATCAAAAGATTGAATGACGAAGGACGTGGTCAGAGTCTGGGTGATTTCTTGGCCAATGATAAATTGTTGATCTTGATGAGTTCTGGAGACTATCAATTGGTGACTCCTGAATTGAGTATGCACTTTGAAGAAACGACAACGCACATTGAGAAATGGATACCGAATAAACCAATATCAGCTGTTTATTTTGATGGTGATAAGGAACAATGGATGGTTAAACGTTTCTTGGCGGAACCAAGCAAAGGTTGGGTTCGTTTCATTACTGAACATCCAAAAAGTAAATTGGCTTTGGCAACGACGTTGAATTATCCGAGGATATTCATTCGTTTCAACAAGAAGTTCAAACAAGCCCAGAATAAAATGGATGAAATGGTTGATCTGCGCGAATTTATTTCTGTGAAGGGATATAAAGCCATTGGAAATCGTTTGACCCAATTGCCGGTTTTGAATATTGATTTGTTGGAGGCAGATGAGGAATTGGAAAATAAAACCAATGCAGAGTTTGTAGAGCAAATGAAAGTTTCAACTTCAGTAGGATCAGGAAGTGAAGAGCCATCGTTGTTTGACGCTGAGGCTTGAGATGATTTGTATGTATTGTAAAGGGCTTCGGCCCTTTTACTTCGCTACCTTTTAAATCATAATTTACATTATGTAAAGTTGTATTTATCTGGACTTAAATAGATTAAGTGTATTTAGTAAGATGCCATTCTTATAGTGCTATTCATAATGCACCTATTGAATCCCTCCTATTCTAAGTGATCCAACAAAAATGCCCCAGTTTCCTGAGGCATCTTGTGTAAGCGATTAAGGTTGATTTATTTATCTGTATTGATTGGCTTTCTCTTTTTGTCCACCTTTCAAATAACATTCTTTTAAAGCTTGTTTCAATTGCGCATCATTGGAATCTTGCTTGTAGCAAATTTCAAAATAATCAGCGGCCTTTAAAAACATCGGTTTCAATTCTGATTTACAAGCGTTAAATTTATCAGCTTGGTTCATCGGAATTGCATCGCACTCTTTATTCTTTTCAACAGCCTTATTGTAGTACAAAGCTCCAGCATTGTACGCTGCATCAAAATAGTCCGGTTTGATTGCAAGGGCTTTCAAATAACTATTTTCAGCTTCAGCGACATTGTTTTCTTTTTCGAAAGTAACACCTAATACGAACCAAACACTTTCATTGTTAGGGTCGGTATCGGATAACGCCTTTAAAACATCTTGGGCTTTCTTGTAATCTTTGTCTTCGATATAAATATTTACTTCAGCTCTTAATAGATCGGCATCTTTGGGGAAAGCTTTGCGCGCGTCACTTAAAAAAGTAATGGCCTCTGCCTTTTTTCCTTCGGCAATTAATATGTCGCTGATTCCCAAATAAGATTCTCTCAAATTGTATTTGTTCTGGATACAAGTGTTGTATTCTACTTTGGCCTTGTCATACATATTGGCTTTGTGGTGACAAAATGCAGCATTGTAAATGAAGGCGGTATCCACAACACCATATACTCCTGAAATCTGAGAAATATTTAAAAACAAATCTCCAGCTCCACCTAGGTCGTTGGCCTTGTATTTCTTTTCAGCTCGTTGACCAACAGCCACTTTAACATTATCCAATTCCACCGCAACATCTTGCAAATAATCCTTTCTTTTGTCAATTTCAATTTGCTTTTTAAACGATTCTAAGCAAATATTAAAAGCATCGGGATATTTTGCAAACAAAACAGAATCCTTGACAATGTTTGCGTAGATGTTTCCACGGTATCTCCAAAATTTTTCTTTTTCGGTTGCTTTTGGATCCGATAAGGCTTCGTCAATGTAACCTTTGGCAGCCTCGAATTTCCCTTCCTTATTGGCGTTGTAAGCACTTGTAACTTTAGGTTGTGCTTGAGCAACTAATCCAACGACCAGCATTGTGGCCATTACTACTAATTTTTTCATGCTTTCTTTTTTTTTTTTGCAAATCAATCATCTTGCCATTTTAAACAAGATGCTTGATTCGCACTTTTTTCATAATTATTCTGCAGAATTTTCTTCTGTTGTTTCTTCAGCGCTTGTTGTATCAGGGGTGGCTTCTATTGAACCATCACTCTCCATTACTATGTCAGAAGAAACTTCTTGATCTTCGTCGTCCTTGATAACTGCCGTTACTGCAGCAATTTCATCGTTTCCACGAAGACTAATTAAACGGACACCTTGAGTAGCTCTTCCCATTACGCGAAGATCCTCAACACGCAAACGGATGGTGATACCCGATTTGTTGATGATCATGAAATCCAATTCATTGTCAACAGCAAGGATCGCAATCAAATCACCGGTCTTGTCTGTAATGTTGATGGTCTTCACCCCTTTTCCTCCTCGGTTGGTAATTCTGTAATCTTCCAACGAAGATCGTTTTCCGTAACCTTTGTCAGAAATTACAAGGATATCGCGATCTGCATTCTCCACGCAAACCATACCAATCACTTCGTCTTTATCACTTCCCAATGTAACCGCTTTTACTCCTTGTGCCGTTCTTCCTACAGCGCGAACAGTACCTTCATTGAAGCGAATCGCCTTTCCTTCTCTTGTTCCCATCAAAATCTCACAATTGCCATTGGTCAATTTTGCTTCTAACAATTCATCACCATCAACGATTGTAATGGCATTGATACCTGAAGATCTTGGACGAGCATAGGCTTGCAGCAAAGTCTTTTTAATCAATCCTTGCTTGGTACAAAGAATCACGTAGTTTTTACTTACGTAATCTTCATTCATCAAATCTTTGGTTGGGATGTAGGCTAAAACCGTATCGTCTTGCTCAATTTGAAGCAAGTTTTGAATGGCTCTTCCTTTAGAAGTTTTGGCACCTTCTGGAATTTCAAATACACGCATCCAGAAGCAACGACCTTTTTTAGTGAAGATCAGCAACCAATCGTGATTTGTTGCAGTGAAGATATCTTTTACAAAATCCTCTTGACGAGCGGAAGTTCCTTTAGAACCTACTCCACCTCTAGATTGTGCGCGGTACTCTGCTAAATTGGTACGTTTGATATACCCAGCATGCGTAATGGTTACAACCATTGACTCATCTGGAATCATATCTTCAATGCTCAAATCTGCAGATGAGAATTCGATCACTGAACGACGTTCATCTCCAAATTTATCTTTGAGGTATTGCATTTCATCTTTGATGATGCCCATTCTCAAAGCTTCGCTTCCTAGAATCTCTTTCAATTTTGTAATCAACGCCATCAACTCGTCGTATTCTGCTTTGATTTTGTCACGCTCAAGACCCGTTAATCTTTGAAGACGCATATCCAGAATCGCACGAGATTGAATTTCACTCAAACCAAATTTGGACATCAAACCTTCACGTGCTTCGTCTGGAGTTTGTGATGCACGGATCAATTTGATTACCTCATCAATATGATCCAAAGCAATCAAATAACCCTCTAAAATATGTGCACGCTCTTCAGCTTTTCTTAATTCAAATTTTGTTCTTCTCGTAACCACCTCATGGCGATGTTCAACAAAAAGGCTGATCATATCTTTCAGACCTAAAGCTTCAGGGCGACCCTTAACTAAAGCAATGTTGTTGATCGAAAACGAAGTTTGTAGCGCGGTGAATTTGTATAGGTTATTTAATACAACATTGGTGATTGCATCGCGTTTTGTTTCGTAAACCACACGCACACCATTTCTATCCGACTCGTCACGTATTTCTGAAATACCTTCGATTTTTCCTTCTTGAACCAATTCCCAGGTACGTTTGATCATATCCGCCTTGTTGACTTGATATGGAATTTGATCAACGATAATACATTCACGGTTGTCAACTTCTTCAATTCGAGCACGAGCACGAAGCACTACTCTACCACGTCCGGTGTTGTAGGCAGCTTTTACACCATCCACACCATGAATGACGCCTCCAGTTGGGAAGTCAGGAGCTTTGACGAACTCCATCAACTCATCTGTTGTGATGTCTTTATTTTCAATGTAAGCCATGGTGGCGTCACAAACTTCGGTGAGATTGTGCGGCGCCATGTTGGTAGCCATACCTACTGCAATTCCAGAAGCACCGTTGATTAACAGGTTAGGAATTTTTGCGGGCATTACAGTTGGCTCTTGCAAACTATCATCAAAGTTGGGTTGGAAATCAACCGTTTCTTTGTCTAGATCTTCTAGTAATTCCTCAGCTATTTTTCTTAGACGTGCCTCAGTGTAACGCATGGCAGCGGCATTATCGCCGTCCATACTACCAAAGTTACCTTGACCATCAACCAATGGATAACGCAAGCTCCAATCTTGGGCCATGCGGACCATTGTATCATAAACAGAACTATCACCATGGGGATGGTACTTACCTAAAACCTCCCCGACGATACGAGCAGATTTTTTATAAGGTCGGTTGGACAAGACACCCAAGTCTAACATTCCGTAAAGAACACGACGGTGAACCGGTTTTAGACCATCACGAACATCCGGAAGAGCACGACCAACAATTACCGACATCGAATAATCGATGTAGGCTGTTTTCATTTCATCTTCAATATTTATCCGGACTATTTTTTCTCCTTCCATAATTGTTTATTTTTCTTGGTACCTAGTCTAATTGAGGTAGCACGCGAATTTAATCAAACCCTTGTCAATTCAGCACTTTTAACCCCTAATGTTTTATTCACATTCACACAAAAAAGTGTGGATAATTATTGCCTTCATTTAGTTTCGTTTCGATTGTAAAGAATAATTTTGGTTCAAATAAAAATTAAGGAGTAAAGCGCATGGAGGCAAAGTTTTCACCTCAGGTAAAAGATGTCATTTCTTTTAGCCGTGAAGAGGCATTGCGATTGGGTCATTCTTACATCGGTCCGGAGCATTTGATGTTGGGCATCATTCGTGAAGGCGAAAGTTTGGCGGCCACATTGTTGAAGAGATTGAATGTGGATTTATCGCATTTGCGTAAGCAAATAGAATCAACGATGCGATTGGCATCTGTCGGACAAAACAATCAAGTATATCAGAGCATTCCGCTTACAACACAAGCAGAACGAATTTTGAAATTGACCTATTTGGAGGCTAAAAATTTTAGAGCCAATTTGGTAGGAACAGAGCATTTGTTGCTTAGTATATTAAAAGACAACGATAATGCAGCAACGCGTACTTTAGCGAGCGCCTCGATTGATTATCGTTCTGTGAGAGAGGAGTTGATTGCCTCTGAAGGACTAGATGCGCCAACAGATACGCCATTAAATGCACCACGAGCGGAGTTCCCGGCCAATGAAGACGACGACGAACCTTTCATGGGAAGTAGCGGCTCCAGCGGTGCGGGTGCATCATCCAAACGTCAAGGTGATTCCAAAAGTAAGACCCCCGTCTTGGATAATTTTGGAAGAGATTTGACCAAAATGGCAGAGGACGGAAAGTTAGATCCCATTGTAGGACGTGAGAAAGAGATTGAACGCGTTAGTCAAGTTTTATCAAGAAGAAAGAAGAACAATCCTATTTTGATAGGAGAACCAGGTGTTGGTAAATCTGCCATTGCTGAAGGACTTGCCATTCGCATTATTCAGAAAAAAGTTAGTCGCGTTTTGTTTGGTAAGCGTGTGGTAACATTGGATGTTGCTTCATTGGTTGCGGGTACAAAGTATCGTGGTCAGTTTGAAGAAAGAATGAAAGCTTTGATGAATGAGTTGGAGAAATCGCCTGATGTTATTTTATTCATTGATGAAATTCATACCATTGTTGGTGCAGGTGGCGCGAGCGGTTCTTTGGATGCAAGCAATATGTTCAAGCCTGCTTTGGCTAGAGGTGAAATTCAATGCATTGGAGCTACCACTTTGGATGAATATCGACAGTACATTGAAAAAGACGGAGCTTTAGAAAGACGATTCCAAAAGGTAGTTGTCGATCCAACGACTATTGATGAGACGATTCAAATTTTGAATAACATCAAAGACAAATACGAGGAGCATCATAGTGTCTCATATACCAACGAAGCCATTGCAGCTTGTGTTAGATTGACATCCAGATATATCACTGATCGTCATTTGCCAGATAAGGCCATTGATGCATTGGATGAAGTTGGTTCTCGTGTGCATTTGAACAACATTCAAGTTCCGCAAGAGATCATCGAAATTGAGAAAGCGATTGAGGAAGTTAAGGTTGAGAAATCTCAAGTGGTTAAGAGTCAGAAATACGAGGAGGCTGCCAAGTTGCGTGACAAAGAAAAGCAATTGAATGAGCGTTTGGAGGCGGCTAAGAATCAATGGGAACAAGACGCCAAAACACATCGAGTTACGGTTACTGAATCTCATGTTGAGGAAGTTGTATCGATGATGACCGGAATTCCAGTGAATCGTGTTGCGGAGAAAGAAAGCGGACGCTTGGCTAAGATGGATCAGGAGTTGGAAGGCAAAGTAATAGGCCAAGATGATGCAATTAAAAAGGTTGTTAGAGCGATTAAAAGAAATCGTGCGGGATTAAAAGACCCCAACCGTCCGATCGGTTCGTTTTTATTTTTAGGTCCAACAGGTGTAGGTAAAACTCAATTGGCAAAAGAGTTGGCCAAGTTTCTATTTGATACTGAAGATTCATTGATTCGAATCGACATGTCAGAATACATGGAGAAGTTTGCTGTATCTCGATTGATAGGAGCGCCCCCCGGATATGTGGGTTATGAAGAAGGTGGTCAGTTGACTGAAAAAGTTAGAAGACGTCCCTACTCTATTGTTTTGTTGGATGAAGTAGAAAAAGCGCATCCTGATGTTTTCAATTTGTTGTTGCAAGCATTGGATGACGGACAGATGACGGATAGTTTGGGCAGAAAGATTGATTTTAAAAACACCGTTATCATCATGACTTCAAACATTGGTGCACGTCAATTGCAAGATTTTGGATCTGGTGTTGGCTTTAGTACTTCGTCAAGAAGTGCTTCAGACGAGCAAGATCGCAAAGGCATCATTGAAGCCGCTTTGCGCAAGGCGTTTGCTCCTGAGTTTTTGAATCGTGTTGATGATTTGGTTGTTTTTAATCCATTGAAGAAAGAGCACATTCATCAAATCATTGACATCGAATTGGCCAAATTATTCCATCGCATTACTGATTTGGGATACAAGATTGAATTGACTGATGTGGCCAAAGATTTTATTGCAGACAAAGGATACGATGAGAAATATGGTGCACGTCCTTTGAGAAGATCTATTCAGAAATATTTGGAAGACCCCATTGCCGAGGAGATTATCAATTCAAATCTGCAAGAAGGTGATACATTGATTGTTGATTTTGATTCTGAAGAATCTAAGATTGTTATGAAAGTCAACAAGAAAGAGAATGAATAAAACAATTTATCCCAGTGCTATATCCTGGGGTTTATGGATTCCCGTTTATGCCCTGATCATTGGTCAGGGCATTTTCATGGCAGGAACTGTATCTTGGGCCTTTCTGATCTTTCATTTTTCTTTGTCCATTCTGATTTACTTTTTTGTAGTACGTATCAAATATGAATTAGATGATGAGAAGTTGGTGATTTTTATGGGACCAATACGTCATAAAACGATCGGAATTCAATCCATTAAAAAAATGGAACTCAGCAATAATCCGTTGAGTTCGCCGGCGGCATCATTGAAACGAATTGCGATACATTACAATAAATGGGGGTATGTGCTAATTTCCCCCAAGAATCGTGAGGCTTTTATGGAGGATGTAAGAGATCGTCAGAATAAGTTCAAAACTTGCTGAGATACAGCCTGAACAAAGTCGATATAAAAATGGTAGTCCCAAATTCCTACGATTAAAATTCCACCTAATGCGCCGTAGATGTGAGCGTCATGTGCGATAGGTCCTTGACCTTTCTTACTGAAATAATGTTCTAAACCGAGAAATACCAGTGCACCAATCCAGGCGGGCATGGGGATAAGCATCATAAAACCAACATCCATGGTAGGGAAAAGAAGCATAAACGCCATCATCACGGCGCTTACTGCGCCTGATGCGCCGACACTTCTATAGGCATAGTGGTTTTTGTACTTCTTGAGACTTGGTAAAGTCGCAATTACCGCTCCGAGAAAATACAAACCAATGAAGAATATTTTACCTGTTAGTGGGGTCCAAATATGCATATTGGGATGAAACTGCTGCAGAATCTCGGGTCGAGTTAGCACAGTTTCCAAAATCTCTCCAAAAGAATAAAAGGTGTACATGTTAAATCCAAGGTGCATCCAATCCACGTGAACAAAAGCGTGGCCTATGAGGCGATCCCACTCTTTGTTTTGAAAGACAACATAAGGGTGGAAAGCCAATCGATTGAACCAATCTCTTTTTTCAAAAGCCAAATACGAGATAAGAACGGTAATTGCGATTATTCCGAATGTTAAGGGCGTTTGCATAATTAGCTTGAATGATCAGCAATGATTTGCCATTTGTTATCTAATCGTTTCCAAAGCAAAGAAAAATGACCGGACAAAGTATCTTTTTCTCGGTACAATGTCCAACTTCCATCTACCCATGTGTGTTCATCATTGATATGATTGAAATACAGATTAGAAAATTGAAGTTTTCCCATTTGCTGGGGGGTGTAATTCTTTTTGTATCGTGCTAGCGTAGCATTCCAACCCTTGGTTACACCAGATTTCCCCATAAAGCGCAGTGAGTCACTATGCCAATAAGGTTCCATAAATCCTTCAATATCTTGGGCATTCCAAGCGTCGGATTGACGAAGCATTATTTGTTTAATGTCCCATTGAATATCTGGTTCATCGATACAACCCGATAAGCACAACGACAAAAATGTAAAAACTACAATTTTAAACATTGAATCGGAAATGCATGATATCGCCATCTTGAACAATATACTCTTTTCCTTCAACGCCCATTTTCCCGGCCTCTTTTACTGCAGGCTCTGATTTGTAGTGGATGTAATCATTGAATTTTATTACCTCAGCGCGAATGAAACCTTTTTCAAAATCTGTGTGAATAACGCCAGCCGCTTGAGGCGCTGTATCACCTTTGTGAATGGTCCAAGCGCGTACCTCTTTGACACCCGCTGTGAAATAAGTCTGTAAGTTCAATAGATAGTAAGCAGACTTGATCAATTTAGAAACTCCTGGTTCTTCTAGACCTAAATCTTGAAGAAACATTTGTCTTTCTTCAAAGGTTTCTAATGAAGCGATATCCGCTTCGATAGCAGCTCCAATAATAATCACCTGCGCATTCTCATCTTTTACGGCTTCCTTTACTCTTTCCACATGCGCGTTTCCGGTCTTTACAGAACTCTCTTCTACATTGCATACATACATGACGGGCTTAGAAGTTAGAAGTTGAAGGTCCTTCATTAATTTCTCTTCATCGTCATTTTCAGGTACCACTACCCGAGCACTTTTTCCTTGTTCCAAGGCCTCTTTGATTTTGGTCAAAAAGTCAAAAGTTCTTTTGGCATCTTTATCTCCAGTCTTTGCGGCTTTAGCTACTTTTTGAAAACGCGCTTCAACCCCTTCCAGATCTTTCAGTTGCAATTCAATATCAATGATTTCTTTGTCTCGGACTGGGTCTACACTTCCATCAACGTGGACAACGTTTGGATCCTCGAAACAACGCAATACGTGAATGATTGCATCCGTTTCGCGAATGTTCGAAAGGAATTTATTTCCCAATCCTTCGCCTTTACTTGCACCTTTTACCAATCCTGCGATATCGACGATTTCAATTGTGGTTGGAACAATTCTTTCTGGATTGATTAATTCAGCCAATTGAGTTAGACGCTCATCTGGAACGGTTATAGTTCCAACGTTGGGTTCAATTGTACAGAAAGGGAAATTTGCCGCCTGAGCTTTTGCGTTAGACAAGCAATTAAATAGAGTGGATTTTCCAACATTAGGCAATCCAACGATACCGCATTTTAATGACATAGTAAAAATTTGAAGTGCAAATGTACTGACTCAAGCCACACTTTTATACATTTGTAAAAACAAATGATTATGGGACATCACGAAGAACATCACGGACATTCAGAAGCTCAACAAAATGAGATTGGCGGACCAGTAACTTTGGCTATCATGCTTGTTGCTGTAGCTGTTACGATTATTTATTTTATGATTGAATGGTCAGATCGTTGATTGTGAGTTTATGATATTAAAAAAGCGCCTATTGGCGCTTTTTTTATTCATGAAAACCTTTAGGCTTTTTTACTGTAAAAACTCTGGAGATATTGAATCCAAATTGAATATCACCTTTGTCCCAACTCCCCGTTGTTTCTGTGATAAATCCTTTCTCATTCATAGAAGCACCATTGGTCAAATGAAGTTGAAATACGTGTCCTCCTGTTTCGATATCGACACCTAAACTCAAACTATTTGTTGCCCCAGGAATGTTGTCTTTCATCAGTTTGAAATACTCTGCATTGAAAGCCAACCGTCTTGAAACTTTGTATCGTCCTCCAACACCCAATGCAAAAACATCATGTGGTATATCTGAAGTTGCTACTAAGTTTCTGTGCACATGCGTAGGGCTCAATTGCAAGGACAACTTATCATCTACTTTTTTTGCAATCAATAATTGATTACAAAAGAATAATCTTGATGTGAAATAATTCTCTCTGGTAGGATCAGCCCATTCGGTGCCGCGCATAACCATGGATCCAAAATAAGAAACGGATATGGGCATTTTTTTAGGACCCGATTCTACTTGTTTCAGTAGTTTCACTTTGGTAAAAGCATCCACCTCTTCATTAACGTTTGATCGACCAATGCCAATCATCCAGTTGTCTGTGATTCCATATTCGAGACCTAAACGCATAGAAGCCATATCTAGCCCGTATAGTTTATGAATGCCGGAGTTTAAAGTTCCAAAGCGGTGACTGATTCTAAAATCCATTACCCCTCCAGCTACATTTTCTATGGATTGACCATTGATAACGCGGGTTGATTTGAATGTCGCAGTAGAATAAATGATGGGATCCTCCTCACCAAGAAGACTTAATAAATCTGAAGTAGAATCAGCTTGTGACCAAGCAAATCCGAATTGAAAGCAGAAAGCTGTTGCTAACCAAAGTTTAAATTTCATATTATTTTTTTAGTTCAGAAAGATCGGCCTTTGCGGAAACTTCAATACTTTCTGAAATATTGTTTTTCAAATTAGCTTCTATCTTGATATTGTGATCGGCGCACTTTACATTGAATTTGGTTTCAGCAATGACGTGGCCTCCACTTACTTTGAAGGTAGCTTTTGTCGTGTAATTTTTAGAAACACCATGAATATCTAAAGATCCAGAAACATTGGCTGTATAAGTTCCGTCTTTCTTAATGTTGATGGCCCCAACGTTTTCGATTTTTCCTTTGAACGTTGCCTTTGGGAATTTGGTGCTTTCAACGTAATTCTCATTGTAGTGCTCTTGCATCAAGGCTTTTTCAAATTTGAAATTTGTTTGAAGTGCAGAGATCTGAATTTCGCCAGTTGCCCAATCTATGATATAGGTAACACTTTCATTGTTGGCTTTGATATCTTCCATATTGGTCTTGGAGTAAAAACCTAAATGGCCATTTCTAGTGAAATACTTTTGTGCTTGAGTGGCTGTGATTGATGCCAAAAAAGCGATTGACAGGATTATTTTTTTCATACAATATTTTTTTAATTCGTTTTCAACTACTGTGCCAATACGGCTTGATTCAATTGAATTTCGCCTCCCAAAAATTCATCACCTTCTAAGTACCCAGCGCAAAGACCTTGTACTTTGACCATTTGATTCACAACTGGATTTTGGGTTAGAGGTTGAGAAAACGTTATTGTAATAACACCCAAGTCTTCAGATTGTGTTGATAGAGTCCACTTTGTGCCTGCTGAATCTTGAACAAATGATTCGAGATTACCTGACACTAGAAGATTTTTATTGAGGTAAGTATTGATTGCGTTTTTGGGATCGGACTTAAATTTTGCGTAGAGGTCGTGCGCATTTATTTCTTCAAAAACCTCAACATCAGCGGCAGTCTCATAAGGTTTATTATAAAGATAAAGTCCAACCGCCAATCCAAGGGCAATGGCTAAGGCTAGGAATAAAACTATTTTTTTAATCATCTTCTTATTTTTGTGTTTATGAAAAATATCTTTTTAATTTTTTATTCATTCATTGCTTCAATCAGTTGGGCACAAATGGATACCACTCGTGTATTGTTTATTGGTAACAGTTATACCGGCGTGAACAATCTTCCTTCTTTGTTTCAGCAATGCGCGAACAGTACAAATATACCGACATTCATTCTTAGTAACAATCCAGGTGGGTATACTTTCAATCAGCATTTGAATAATTCGATAACTACAGGTTATATTCAACAAGGTAACTGGGATTTTGTTGTTCTACAAGAGCAAAGTCAAACACCATCTTTTCCTTTGGCACAGGTGCAATCAGATTGTTTTCCATATGCCGCGCGATTGAATGATAGTATAGTTAAGTATTCGCCATGTGGTGAAACTGTATTTTATCAAACATGGGGAAGACAAAATGGTGATGCTAGCAATTGTCCCAATTGGCCTCCAGTATGTACCTATGAGGGAATGGACAGTTTGTTGCGTTTGCGTTATCAAATGATGGCGGATGAGAATGAAGCAATCGTATCACCGGTAGGTGCTTGTTGGAGATATATCAGAACCCACTACCCTAGCATGAATTTATACAATGCCGATCAATCGCATCCTTCATTGTTTGGTAGTTATGTGGCGGCGTTGAGTTTTTATGCCACAATTTTTAGATTAAGTCCAGACGATGTTTCTTTTACGGCGGGACTTTCAGCCCCAGAAGTTGCAGCGGCCAAGGAGGCAGTTAATGCAATTGTGATTGGTGATATGGGGGAATGGAATATTGGCGACTATGATTTTAATCCGGTAGCAAGTATTGACACTGTTAATCAAACTGTATTGGGCCAAATTGATTGTCCCAATTGTGATTCGGTGATTTGGCATTTGAATACCGGACAGGAATATTATGGAGAATCTTTGTCACACACATTTACCAATCCAGGAATGTACAGTGTCACATTGGTTGCTTATCAATGCGGAGAGTATTTCAGTCAGTATTGGGAAGTTTGGATTGAGCCCTCAACAGGAATTTCTAAGGTTCAGGAAAAACCAATTTGTCAAAAAATTAGTGAATCGCAATTTGAAATATATGGAAATGGATTCAATGCAGATAGTGTTTTGCTTTTGAATTCCAGCGGTATTTTGGTCGATCAATGGCGCTGGGTTAATCCGTCAAGCAGAATGGTTATTGACTTAAAGGACAAAGCGAGAGGTATATATTTTATTCAATTGAAGGGTACGTATTTTCCCGGAATAAAAATTTATTATTAACGTTAATACGTCAATAAATTAACAAAATAAAACCTCAGAAATAGAAATAGAGAAAGTACTTTTGCCGCCGAATGACTCACCCATCATTGGGTAAATTTCATAGGTTTAAATGAGTCTTTTAGTTAAGGTAAAACAAAGTCCGGAAACGTCCGGGCTTTGTTGTTTATGATCCTAAGATAATTAAAAAAAGATAAATCAATTACTTCTGCGCTTTTTTGTATAAAAACGCAGACAATATCATAAAAAAGAAATTGGGTATCCAAACGGCTATAACCACAGGTACTCCAACTGTAACGGCTGAAACGGCGGTAACTTTTGAAATAAAAACATATACAAATCCAAGTACGACCGCTAGCAATAAGTGAACACCTGTGCCCCCTCTTACTTTTCTTGAGGCAATGGTTACTCCGATTAAAGTTAGAATAATTATGGCAAAAGCATTGGAAGTTCTTGCGTGTAATTCAACCTCAAATTCTTTTACCCTGCCTGACCCACTCAACCTCTGCTCATTAATAAACGCCAACAATTCTGGGGTATCCATGGCACTCATGATTTCAGCTCTTAGGGCAAAATCCTCAATCGTCATGGGTAGAACAGTATCCAATTGTGCTTTAAAAATAAGCTTTTCATTTCCCTTATAGTCCCAAGATCTGATCAATGCTCGTTCAATTTTCCATTGATTTGAATTGGGTTGAGATGATGCACCATGTGCAGTAATTTTTTGAATCAATTTTCCGTTCGACCATTGCTCCAATGAAAATTGCGAACCTGAACTAGTTGCGGCATTCACCCTATAAAAATGAGCAAGTGTGCCTGGGGCAACCTCTCTGTGCAAATTGGTTTGAGAAACTGTCAACGCTTTTTTGATATACTTCAGTTCAAATTCGTACTTGGTTGTATTGGCCCAAGGAACGATGAAATGACTGAGCAGTAAAGACAAAACTGCCATGAACGTTGCAAATAATAAATATGGTCGGAGAATTCTTTTGTAAGATATTCCACCACTTAACATGGCAATCATTTCTGATTGTTGAGCTAGTTTGCTTGTGAACCAAATTACAGTTAAGAAGACAATGAAAGAACTCAGCAGATTCCCGAAATAGAAACAAAAATTTAAGTAGTATTTGGTGATGATCTGCCAGAAAGTTGCATCGGATTGAAGAAAATCATCGATGTTTTCACTGAGGTCGAAAATGACAGAAATGATAACAAATGCACCAATCATGAACACAAAGTTGCTCACGAATTTTTTGATGATGAATTTGTCTAATGTTCCCATTTCTGTTTTTTTGCAATTACAATCTTTGCATCAATTGAGGAACCATTTTTTTCTTCCACTCATTGAAAGTTCCTTCAATTATTTTCTTGCGAGCGGTTTCAACCAAACGCAAATAGAAATTTAAATTGTGCGCGGTGGCAATTTGCAATGCCAAAAGCTCTTCTGCAACAAACAAATGACGCACGTATGCTTTGGAATAAAATTGATCGACGTAGCTTTCACCATCAGGATCCAGCGGTGAAAAATCACTTTCCCATTTTTTATTTCGCATGTTCAGAATTCCGTTCCAGGTGAATAACTGTCCATTGCGCGCATTTCTTGTTGGCATAACGCAATCAAACATATCAACTCCCAAAGCGATGGACTCCAAGATATTGGCAGGGGTACCAACGCCCATGAGATATCTGGGTTTATCTGATGGAAGAATGTCGCACACTTCCTCTGTCATTCTATACATATCCTCGTGCGGTTCACCGACACTTAATCCTCCAATGGCATTACCTTCTGCATTTTTAGAAGCAACAAATTCCGCACTTTCTTTTCGAAGATCACTAAAGACAGATCCCTGAACTATGGGGAAAAGACTTTGGTGGTATCCATAAAGTGGTTCAGTTTCATTGATTCTATTGAAACATCTATCTAACCATTGGTGAGTGATGCGTAAACTATTTTTTGCATATGAATAATCGCAGGGATAAGGAGGACATTCATCAAAGGCCATGATAATATCGGCACCGATGATTCTTTGAATATCCATGACACGCTCGGGAGTAAAAGAATGACGAGAGCCATCAATATGAGATTGAAATATTACGCCTTCTTCTTTGATTTTTCTATTTCCGGAAAGGCTGTACACTTGATAACCTCCGCTGTCCGTTAGAATGGGTCTATCCCAACCATTGAATTTGTGGAGTCCACCAGCGGCTTGCATAATTTCTAAACCAGGTCTGAGATACAAATGATACGTATTTCCCAAGATGATTTGTGCTTTGACATCATTCTTTAAGTCCTGTTGGTTGATAGCTTTTACCGTGCCTGCTGTTCCTACAGGCATAAATATAGGCGTCTCAATTTTACCGTGATCAGTAGTTATCACCCCTGCCCTCGCTTTTGATTGAGAATCTTTCTTTAGCAATTCAAATGTCAATCCCATGGCGCAAAGGTAATACCTTTGTGCCATGTCAGAATTGAAACACCGCGCAGGATTTGTCAATATTATTGGATTGCCCAATGCAGGCAAGTCAACATTGATGAATGCCTTAATAGGTCAAAAGTTAAGTAT